>Ga0164243_10008946_pt1 | contig 14662 bp, 14 predicted proteins | sample OricompcompostOP_FD_108781 | JGI IMG/M metagenome (GOLD analysis project Ga0164243, IMG submission 108781) | Organic Plus compost microbial communities from Emeryville, California, USA - Original compost - Organic plus compost (OP) | ecosystem: Engineered > Solid waste > Mixed feedstock >... | reverse complement strand
TGGACACCGCAGGGAAAGACCTCACATAGGCCGTCGAACCCTAGGCGGAGGCGGAATCATCCTTACAAACCGGCTGCGTCCCGCTCGTATCCGGGCTCCTTAGGCCCGAATGGCGTGGCGGCATCTCTATCTGCCTACCGTCATGGTCCCAGCTTTGGCGGCATGGATGCGATCTCGCCCTTTCTCGACGTGCGGCACTAGCTCTGGCAGCGCCACAGCACAATCCCCGGCTGCAGATCGGGGTGATCCGATAGCACCGGCCCGCCCCGATCGTGCCACGCCAGGCGTCAAGACTCTCCTAAACGGACAGCCACACCGCCCAGCCAATCTGTACAACTCCGGCCTTCCCCACCATGCCACGCGTCCATGAAAACCGGGCACGGCCCCGGCCCACCACCCCGGAAGGCCGGGGGTTCTGGAATCGCGCCGCCTCCGACGGGACGCTCCGGATGTCATCCTGTTCACAAGACCGACTGAAGGCAAGGTCTTGCCGTTTCGCGGGGCACCGCATACACTGCATACAATCACGCAAGCAAACAGCTTTCTGTCGCCCAAGAGCCGATCGTCCCGATCCGAAACGAGGTCCCCGTGACCGATGCGTTCGCCGTACTCGAATCAGCACGCTCACCGCGGCGCTCGCGTCGGAGCTCGCGTGAGGTCGCCTACGAGGCGATCAAGGATGCCATCCTCTCGGGGCGCATCCCCCCGCACGAGCGCCTCGTGGAGGAGCGCCTGGCCGAGGCGCTGGCGATCAGCCGCACGCCTGTCCGCGAGGCGCTCGCCATCCTGGAGCATGAGGGACTGCTGGAATCGGAGCCATACAAGGGGCTCGCCGTGCGGCCGGTGACGATCGACGAATTTCTCAACATGTACGAAGCGCTGGGTGTCGTCGAAGCCGCCCTCGCCCGCGCCGCCGGCCGCAACGCCACGGGGGCTGACATCCGGAAGATGGAAGCTGCGCTCCAGCAGGCGGAGGAGGCAATTCCCGATCACGTGCCGGAACACCTGGCAGCATGCCGCGCGTTCCAGGCCCAGCTTGGCGCCGCCGCCGACTCGCCGTTCCTGACGCGCACGTTGCTCGGCATCGAGGAGCGCTCCGATATGTATCTCATCCATTCAGCCCGCTCGCTCTCTGCCGAGAATATGCAGGCCGCGGTCGACGACCGGCGGAGCATCCTCGAATGCATTCGGGCGGGAGATTCCGAGGGTGCCGCCGGGCGGGCGATCGCCCACGCCGACAGGATTCGCTCCCGCTGGCGGGCGCTCTACCCGGACGCACGCTGAGCTGCATTCCAAAGCGGAGGTTCGGGGGCATTATCCACCGGTCGCGGTCGGTTCCGGATTGCATGCATTGCATGCGAACAACGCCTCCCGAATCGGCGGAGGGCGAGAGCAGAAGCACAGGCACGGCCTGATAAGGAAAGGAGTGGCCAACCCGCACGTCGTTCCAGAGGGTCCCATGCGCCCGCAGCCGGTAGACGCCCGGAGAACGGCGCCGTTTCCAGAATGTCTCGATCGCACAGGAGTTGACCGTGGCACGCATGTGGAATCGTCGATCGCTCGTTCGCACGTCTGCCGCCGGCATGGGCATCGCCGCTGGCGCAATGTGGCTCCCCGCTCGCGCCGAAGACCCGACCCCGATGCCCACCGTCTCGGTCGGTGAATCCGGCACCGAGATCACGATGTGGGTCCAGGACTTCGGCCCCGCCGTGGATGCCTTCCGGATCGCTGCCCAGAACTACATCGATGCCGGGAACGATGTGAAGGTCACGGTCCAGCCGATCGCCTTCGCGGACCTGCTCGCCAAGATGCTCCCCTCGATCGCCGCCGGCAACGAGGCCGACATCATGATGGGCTACACCGACTGGTATGTGGCGACCGATGTCTCCAAACTCTTCCTCAACATGGAGGGCCTGATCGGCACCCAGGCAGAGCTCGAGAAATCGCTCTTTGCCTCCACCCTCCAGACCATCGATATGCCGGAAGGCTCGATCTACTACCTCCCCTGGCTCGCCGGGGCCAACGGCGTCATCACGTCCTACAACGGCGCCGTGTGGGAGGAGAAGGGCATGGACCCGGCGTCGATCACGACCTGGGATGAGCTCGTCTCCGCCGGGCAGGAACTGACGGTGATGGACGGCGGCACGATGAACCGCGCTGGGCTCTCGCTCATGACCCCCATGCTCACCCTGATCAAGAACTGGATCTGGCAGATGGGCGGCGACTTCTATAACGGCGAAACGGGCGAATGGTCGCTCAACACCGAGGCCGGCCAGGCGTCGCTTCAGAAGATCGTGGACGCCGCGATGGGCGACAAGCCGACGATGTCCTACGACCTCTCGACGATCGACAACGAATACGATGTCTGGCTCCAGGGCAAGATCGCTACGCAGCAGATGGGTGCCTGGACGATCGGCACCGCGCCGGACGAGCTGAAGGCGAACGGCATGTCGCTGCCCAAGCTGGCCGATGCGGCGACCGACGTCGTCTACCCGGCGCATATCGGCGTCATCACGCTCTCCCGCCGCCTGGCCGATGACGATGCAAAGCTCCAGCACTGTCTGGGCATCGCCAAGCAGCTGATCGGCGCCGACGCCCTGATCGAGGTCACCAACTCCTACACCGGCCTGATCTGCGTTCAGGACGTCTACAACGATCCCCGGATCAACGACACCAAGTTCGGCGCCATTTCCAAGCGGCTCGCCGAGACGACGTGGCCGCGCTCGAAGTGGCCGAAGGACCACATCGCCAACCCGATGCCAGCCAGCCAGGAACTGGACCGCGCGGCTCGGGGGGAGATCTCCGTCTCAGAAGCCCTGTCCCGTGCGGACGAATACCTCAACACGCAGGAGAAGGACGCCCGCGAGCGTCTCGGCCTCTAGACATCGCCACTCGTCCGCCGGAGCCGCTGGGTGCGCGCTCCGCCACCCGGCGGTTCCGCCCGGTGCCTCATGCCGCTGGCTACAGGAGCGTCGCGCATGGCTGGGATCACGTCCAGCCGTGCCGATGTTCCTCCGGCGGCGCGTTGGAGTCGCTATGGCAGCATCCTCGATCCAGTCCATCGATGTGCCACGCGCCCGGGCACGGCCATTCGCCAATGTCTCGGTGATGGGTGTGCTGGTCGCGATTGGCCTGATCGGCTACTACGCGGTCGTGTTCGCCTTCCCGTTCTATCGGGCGATCTGGCTGTCGTTCCACAACTGGGACTTCATCGTCGATCCGATCCCCGTCGGGATGCGGAACTACGAGCGAGCCCTGAACGATGAGTACTTCTGGAAGGCGCTGCGCGTCACCGTCATGTTCTCCGTCGCGGAGATCGTGGCGGGAATCCTGGCATCGTTTCTCGTCGCGCTCGGTATCAGCCAGCTCAAGAGCGGCTCGCTCCAGCGCCTCTATCTAGGCATCTTCTATCTCCCGGTCGTCATCCCCAGTATCGTCACGGTCCTGCTCTGGCGGTTCCTGTATCTGCCAAGCGGCGGGGCGTTCAACGGCCTGCTGGAGCGGATCGGTCTGCCCGCGCAGCCATTCCTGAACAGCCCGGACCAGGCGCTCTGGTGCATCGTGCTGATGGTCGTCTGGGCAAACCTGGGCGGCTCGGCGATCATTTTCTTCGCCGGGATCAACGAAGTCTCCACCGACCTGCTCGAAGCCGCGCACCTGGACGGCGCGGGGCTCTGGCGCCAGACGATCGACATCATCGTCCCCATCATGCGGCCGATCTTCTTCTACCAGATCGTGGTCTCGGTCATCGGCACGGTTCAGATGTTCGAGCAGTTCTACCTGCTCTCCGGACCGGCATTCTCCACCAGGACGCTGGCCGTCTACACGTACGAACTTGGCTTCAAGACGCTGAATCTCGGCTACGGCGCGGCGGTATCGATCCTCATCTTCGTGCTCCTCCTCGTCGCCACCGTGGTGCAGTTCCGGCAGTTCCTCGCAGCGAGAAAAGACTGATGGCACTCCAGACAGCATCGGGCTATCACACGTTGGGCTGGCCCCGGAAGCTCTGGGCGAACGGCGGCTGGGTGAAGACGCTGATCGTCATCTTCCTCAGCCTGTTCGCCGCCGCGATGGTCTATCCGTTTCTGTGGCTCGTGTTTGGGGCGTTCAAGACGAATGTCGACATTGTGACGCAGCCCATCCAGCTGATGCCGCGCCAGTGGACCACCGAGGGCATCTCGATGGTCTGGAACACATCGGGCCTGCCCCGCGCCTATGCGAACAGCCTGTTCATCAGCGGGCTCGTCGTCTGCTCGACGCTGCTCACCTCGTCGCTCGGCGGCTATACCTTCGCCCGGCTCCAGTTTCCGGGGCGCGACCTCGTCTTCTACTTCATCCTCGCCACGACGATGGTCCCGTTCGTCACGCTGCTCATCCCGCTCTACCTCGTGATGCTCGATCTCAAATTGCTCAACTCCTACGCGGGGATCTGGATTCCGGCGGCTGTATCGTCCTTTGGCATCTTCCTTTGCCGGCAGTTCATCCTCGGCATCCCGAACGATCTGTATGATGCCGCTAAGGTCGACGGCGCCGGGGACTTCCGGATCTACTGGCAGATCATCCTGCCGCTGATCCGCCCGGCCCTCTCGGCGCTCGCCATCTTCTCGTTCCTCGGCGCGTTCAACATGTACCTCTGGCCTCTCGTCGCGCTCAACGATGAGAAGCTCTACACCTTGCCGCTCATTCTGGTGCAGATCTCGACGTCGATGGGGGTCTCCAACTACCAGGCGATCATGGCCGGATCGCTGCTGGCCAGCGTGCCGACGATTGCGGTCTATCTCGTCTTCCAGCGGAACTTCGTCAAGGGCATCGCCCTGTCCGGCATCAAGGGCTGATCCGCATTCCAGGAGGGACCAGGAGTGACCATTCGTTTCGGGGTGATCGGCCTGCGCCGGGGCTCCAGCTTTGTCCGCGTCTGCCGGGCCGCTACCGGCGCGACCGTCACCGCGCTCTACGACATCGACGCCGCGGCCGTCGAGACGGCCGCCGCCGAGATCGGAGCCCAACCGTTCTCCCACTACGAGGATTTCCTGAATGCCAACATCGACGCAGTTGTCGTCGCCTCGCCGCTCCCCTTCCACGCGGGCCAGGCAGCGCAGGCTCTGCGCGCCGGCAAGCACGTCCTGAGCGAGGTAACCGCCTGCCTCGACATGGACCAGGCAAGGGAGCTCGTGACCGCCTCCCGGAAGAGTTCGGCCACGTACATGATGGCGGAGAATTATCGCTACATGGACGAGGTCGAGCTGCTGAAACGGCTGGCCGACGACAGCCGCTTCGGAGACATCTACTACCTCGAGGGCGAATACCTCCACGACTGCAAGGATCTCTGGTTCGACCACGATGGCAACCTGACCTGGCGAGGACGGGGACAACTCGGTGTCTACTGCACGCACAGCCTCGGGCCACTGCTCTACATCACCGGCGAGCGGGTGGAGACCGTCTCCTGCGTGGTTGTCCCCGGCGGCAAGTTCATTCCCGACAACCACAACCCGACCATGCACCTGATGCAGATGGTGACCGACAAGGGGACCGTCCTTCGCGTGCGGGTCGACCACGTCTCGCCGCGCCCGCACCAGATGGCCTACTACGCCGTCCAGGGGACACAAGGGGCGTTTGAATCGTGGCGCGGGCACGGCGACACCAGCAAGACCTGGCTCGCCGATGAGCACGAGCCGTCGCGCGTGAGTGGCGACGGCGCCCAGTGGCACGGCACGGACCGCTTCGCCGCCCGCTACATCCCGGAGCGGATCGCGGCCCCGCCCGAGGCTTCGTTCGGCGGGCACGGCACGAGCGAGTACTGGCTGCTGCGCGACTTCCTCGCAACCGTCCGGGGCGAGATGGCCTGCCCGATCGATGTCCATCGGGCAATGGACTACACCCTTCCCGGCATCGTCGCGCTCGAATCGGCCCTGACCAACGGCACGCCGGTGGCCGTGCCCGACACGCGGCGGTTCTAGCCCTCTCGCGCTTCTCTCAGACAGGTAGCAATCCCCCATGAAGATCACCCGTATCTCCAGCACGGTCGTCAACGCCAATATGCGCAACTGGGTCTTCGTCAAGGTCGAAACCGACCAGGACGGCCTCTATGGCTGGGGCGAGGCGACGCTGGAATGGAAGACCGCCGGGGTCGTCGGCTCGGTGGAAGACATCAGCCGCCTGCTGATCGGCGAGGACCCCCACCGGATCGAGCACCTCTACCAGATCATGACGCGCCAATACTTCTGGCGGGCCGGGATCGAGGGCATGAGCGCCGTCTCGGGAATCGAACAGGCCCTCTGGGACATCAAGGGCAAGGCGCTCGGCGTGCCGGTCTACGAGCTGCTCGGGGGGCGGGTGCGCGATCGCATCCGGCTCTACAACCATCTCGGCGGCGGCCAGATGAACGTGATGTACGAGAGCACGGAAACCCGCCAGTTCGCGGAGAACGCGCTCTCCATCAAGGCGTCCGGATACACCGCGATCAAGTTCATGGCCGTTCCCCGGACCGAGCCCGTGGAGGGCATGCAGCAAGTCAGGCAGGCCGCACGCTATGTCGAGGCCATCCGCGACGCGGTCGGAGACGACATGGACCTGATGGTGGACTTGCACGGCCGTACCTATCCGGCGATGGGCGTCGAATACTGCCATGCGCTCGAGCCCTATGGCCTGCTCTTCTTCGAGGAACCCTGCTCGACCGAGGATATCGACGCCACGCTGGAGGTCACACGAAAGTCGCGGATTCCGATCGCGACCGGCGAGCGCCTCGTCGGCAAGTATCAGTTCCGCGAGCTGATCTCCCGCCGGGCCTGCCACATCATCCAGCCCGATCTCTCGCATTGCGGCGGGCTCTGGGAGGCCCGAAAAATCGCCGCTATGGCCGAGGCGCACCAGATTGCCGTCGCACCGCACAACCCGAATGGACCGATTGCAACGGCCGTCACTGTCCATTTCGCGGCAGCCACCCCCAACTGGTTCATCCAGGAGGCGATCACGAACGATGTTCCATGGCGCAACGACGTCGTGATCAACCCGGTCACGGTGGTGGACGGCTATGCGGCGATCTCTCACGCCCCGGGGCTGGGAATCGACATCGACGAGGCCGAAGCTGCCAAGCATCCGTTCAAGCCCGAGGCAATGCAACGCTACTTCCATCCCGATGGCTCCGTGGCCGACTGGTAGGCGACCAGGAACGACCATTTTCGTTCAGGAGGAACGCATGGCAACCACCCTACTCGCCGGGATCGCCCGCGCGGACATCACACCACCCATCGGGATCGCCCATGCGAACTGGGGCGCGCAGACCCACGAACGGGCGGCGGGCATCGACCTTCCTCTGGAGTTGACAGCGCTTGCGCTCAGCGACGGAGAGGCTACCTCGGTCATCATCGACATCGCCTGCTGCTGGCTCTGGGGAGGCACCGCTGCCCAGGTGCTTGCTTCGGTGCTGGAACTGACCGGCTTGCCAGACTACGCGGTTCGACTCAGCTACACCCACACGCACTCAGGCCCCACCGGGGGCTCGGACCAATCGTGGGTGACTGGCGGCGCGGAGATGGTGGACTCCTACATCGCCGGTCTTGGCCACAAGGCCGCCGGTGCGGCATGGGCCGCGCTGCGCGATATGCAGCGCGTACGGATCGCGGGCGCGGTGGGCGAATCGACCATCTCGGTAAACCGCCGCTTCCCGCGTCCGGGCGATGGAGCAATCGTCGTCGGGCGCAATTGGGAGGGCCTCGTCAACCGGGAGGTGAATGTCCTCCGGCTGGACACGATGGACGGGAAACCGTTCGCCGCCATCGTGCATTTCGGCTGCCATCCGATCACGGTGGGGCCTGACAACGACCAGATCACGCCGGATTATCCCGGCGTCGTCAAGCAGGTCGTGGAGGCGAATACGGGCGCGCCGACGGTCTTCTTGCAGGGAGCGGCGGGCGATATCGGACCGGTCCGGGGGGTCGCTCGGGACGGTGCGAACCAGTACAGGCGGCTGGGCGCCATGCTCGGGCTGGAGGCGGCAAAGCTCTGGTGGGAAGCCGATCCCGTGCCAACACAGGAGACGTACGTCGGCACGCTGGAATCCGGAGCCCCGCTCGCCCAATACGAGGACACGCCACTGCCCGATCGGGCGGCCGCTGTGCGCGTCGCCAGGACCATCGTCCATCTGCCCATGAAGGAGCCTGGGGACGAGGCGGCGCTGAAAGAAGCGCTGGACACTCACAACCACGAGCTTGCGGAACTCCGGGCCGCCGGGGCAGATGCTGCCTCCATCCGCCTGGTGACGATGAAGGCGAAGCGCGCCTCGATGCGCTATCTCCTCGCCCACGATATCAACCGGCAGGATTCCTGGCCGATCGAGCTCTACGCAACCGCCATCGGTGACGACATCGCGCTGATCGGCATGTCAGTCGAGCCGTTTGCCGCCATTGGCATGGCGATCCAGGAGGGGTCGCCGTTCGCGCGCACCCTGGTGTCCGGCTACTCCGGCCTCTCGTTCGCATATCTGCCGACGGCGGACGCCTACCCGCTGGGAGGGTATGAGATCGAGATCACCCCGTTCGCCCCGGAGGCGGCGGAGATCGCCATCGCCGCAGCAATCGACCTGCTCCATCAACTGAAGGCCCAGGCATGAGAAGCTCGGTCCTCGAAGGCAAGGTCGTGCTCGTTACCGGCGGGGCGAAGGGCATCGGCCGGGCGTGTGCGCTGGATGCTGCCCGCGCCGGAGCTGAGGTGATCATCGCGGGGCGGGATGCCATGGCGGGCGCGGCGACGGCGGAGGAGATCGGCGGCACGTTCTTCGCCTACGACGCGGCCGATCCGGCCAGGGCAGATGACGTGATCCAGGCGATCGTCCAGGACTTCGGGCGACTGGACGGGCTCGTCGTATCGGCGGCGCACACCGGCGGCTTCCACGCGGCTGCCGACATGTCGCACCCCGAATGGCGCAGCGTGATGGCCATCTCGCTGGACGGCGCATTCGCGATCGCGAGCCGCGCTGCGCATGTCATGCGAGGATCGGGCGGCTCGATCGTCTTTATCGCGTCGGTCGAGGGCATGACCGGCGCGTACGAGCACGCCGCCTACGTCACGGCGAAGAGCGCGCTGTTTGGCCTCACCCGCTCGATTGCGATGGATGAGGGCCGGTTCGGCACCCGTGCCAACACGATCAGCCCCGGCATCATCGACTCCGGACGGCCCGATCTGGAGGACGCCAAGCAGAGCGCCGCGCATATGCGCTTCTGGGAAGGCATGACCGTCCTTGGCAGGATGGGACGGCCGTCCGAGATTGCGACGGTCAGCACGTTCCTCCTTTCCGACGGTGCATCCTACCTCACCGGCCAGAACATCGCGGTCGATGGCGGCTGGACCATCGGCTATCCACGTCCCGAACGAGCTAGCGAGTCATAGAGAGGTCTCTCCAATGGTTGCCACAACGACCCAAAACGACCTTGCGAACCGTGCCCGCGCAGTCATTCCCGGCGGCGTCAACTCCGGAAATCGCCAGCTTCCCTGGCCGCTGGTGGTCGGCCAGGCAGAGGGCGCGTATTTCACCGATATCGATGGAAATCGCTTTCTCGACTATCACGCCGCCTTCGGGCCCCTCGTCCTTGGTCACAACCATCCTGTCGTAAACGAAGCCGTACGCGCGGCAACGGCCAATGTCGACCTGATGGGCGCCGGGGTAACGCCCTACGAGATCGAGCTTGCCGAGACCCTGAACGGGCTCATTCCCTCGGCCGAGCGCGTGCTGCTTACGAACTCCGGTTCCGAGGCGACCTTCGCGGCCCTGCGCCTCGCACGGGCAGCCACGGGGCGCTCATACATCGTGAAGTTTCAAGGAACCTATCACGGCTGGCACGATGCGGTCGCAATGAATGTCATCACGCCGCCGGAGCGTATGGGACAGAAGGATCCGTTGTCACGGGGTCTGCTTCAGGACACGGTAGATCACACCTTCATCCTGCCCTACAACGACGTCACCGCGCTGAAGGACCTGCTCGCGACACGCGGCGAGGAGATCGCGGCAGTGCTCGTCGAGATGATCACGCACAATATCGGCTGCGTACTTCCGACGCCGGAGTTCCTCGACGCGCTCCGCTCGGAGACGACGGCCCATGGCGCAGTCCTGATCTTCGATGAGGTGATCACCGGCTTCCGGCACAGTCTCGGCGGCTACCAGTCGATCTGCGGCGTCACTCCGGATCTCACCACGTTCGCCAAGGCCATGGCCAACGGCTACCCCATCGCCGCCCTGGTCGGCAGGGCCGACCTCATGGACCAGGTCGCGCCGGGCGGCGGGGTCTTCTTCGCCGGAACGTATAACGGCCATCCGCTCAACGTGCAGGCCGCCCTCGCCACGATTGCGGTACTCGAGGATGGCTCCGTCCACGAGCACACCTTCCGGCTGGCAGAACGGGCCGATCAGGGGCTGACGGAGATCGCGCGGGACCTCGGGATCGAACTATCCGTCAAGCGCTTCGGCTCCGTCTTCGTCCCCTATTTCATGGACGGCAATATCACCCGCTACGACGACCTGCTGCGGAACAACGACGCTCGCGATGTCGCCTTCCGCAGGGGCATGTGTGACCGCGGCATCTTCATGATTCCGACCGCCCTGAAGCGCAATCACGTCTCCGCAGCCCACACCGACGCAGACATCGACCGCACCCTTGATGTCGCGCGCGAGGTGATGAAGACGCTTCCCGCCTGACCGCGCCCGATCGTTCCGCATCGGCGGATTGTGCCAGGCAATGAAATGGAGCCAACCTTCGACCATATCGGCTTCGAAAAACTCGGGACCCGGCGGGCAGCGATCGGGATGTTCGGATTCCCGGCCGCTGGATATACTGTGCGCGCTCGACCCGGCGACGACCATTTCCCGCACGAAAGGCGGCCCATGCGCGCGTATATCCTCTCCATCGGTTCCGAGCTGCTGCTTGGACACATTACCGACACCAATGCAACCTACCTGTCGCAGCACCTTGCAGCGAACGGCATCGAGTTGATCCATGTCACCAGTACCGGAGACGACTTGCCGGAGCTGGTCGATACCATCCGGGGGGCGCTCGCCAAGGCGGACCTCGTCATCTGTTCCGGAGGAATCGGCCCAACCGACGATGACCTTACCCGCGAGGCAATTGCAGAGGTCGTGGGCGAGACTCCGACGGTCGACCCGGATCTGCTCGAGCACCTGAAGGCATTCTTTGCCAACCGGGGGGCCGCGATGCCGGCCCGCAACGCCAAGCAGGCCTGGACCATCCCTTCCGCCGAAGTGCTCCCCAATCCGGTCGGGACGGCACCGGGCTGGTTCGTCACCATCCCGGGCAACTCACCGAAGTACATCGTCACGATGCCCGGCGTGCCGCGAGAGATGTTCCGGATGTGGATGGAGCAGGCGATGCCGCGCATCCTCGAACGGTCCGGCAACAACGTGATCGACACGCTCATCATCAAGACGATCGGCATTGGCGAATCGGCCGCCGAACAGGAGCTCCACGACCTGATCACCAACGGTGACACGATCGTCGCGACCTATGCGAAGGACGACGGCGTCCACATCATGGTCTCCGCCATCGGGGACGACCCTGAAGAGGCGCGGGCCCGCCGGGACCGTGCGGAGGCCGAGATCGATCGGCTGCTCGGGCAATATCGCTGGGGCACGGACCTCGATACCCTCGAACGGGTCCTGACCTCGTCGCTCCAGCGACGCGGGCAGAAGCTCGCCGTCATCGAGCGCGGGACGGGCGGCGCGTTCGCCGGCCTCCTTGCGCGGGACCTCGTCTCGCAGGACATCCTCGAGCGGGGCACGACCCTGCCCTTCGAACCGAGAATGACGGAGGCCGAAGCGGAGGCCATCGCCATGGAGGACGCGCGCGCGGCGCGCGATCGTGACGGCGTGATCGGTGTCGGTATGGCGTTCAGCGGGGAGCCGGGCGACACGGGTGTGATCCTCGGCAAGATCGCCATTGCCGTATCCGAGGATGGGGAGACGGCGCGACTCCTACCGTCATCCGGCCAGCGGGCAACGCTCGGCGAGGTCCATCGCCGGGCGGCGCTGCATGCGGTCGACATGCTGCGCCGCGAGTTCGCCTGACGCTCGCGGCATCCAGTGGAGACAGCGAACGGGGAGGTGGCAGGACCTGTCACCTCCCCGTTGCCTCCGTGAGTTGCCATTCAATCCTCGCTCACCAGGCGGCGTCGGGCCACGACGCAAGCAGCTCGCGCTGCCGAGCGAGCATGACGTCCCGCGCGCCTTCCTGCAGGTCGTCCCATTCCAGCAGGTGAAGCAGTCCGTGGACGATCAGGAAGTGCAATTCGCGGGCGGTGTCCCAGCCATCGTCCCCAGCCTGATCCGCCGCCCGATCGACCGAGATCACGATGTCGCCGCCCTGGCTGCCTGCCGCATCGTCAAACGACCAATCATCATCGAGCGGAAAGGTCATGATGTCCGTCGGTGAATCGAGCCCCATGTAAGCCAGGTGCATCCGCTGCATCTCGGCATCGTCCACAAAGCGGAATCCGAGGGTCCATTCACCCTCCGCTCCCTCTTCCTGGAGAACATGCAGCGCAAGCGAGGTGACCGATGCCTCGGTCAGGTCCGATGGCAGGGAAAGGTCGGCGTCGATCGTCAGTTCGGTGATGCGGAGATCGCTCACGATCCGGCCAGCGCGTCCTTGACGGCTGCAGAGAGGCGCCGTCCATCCACGCGTCCAGCGGCCCTGGGATTGAGCAACCCCATCACCTTGCCCATGTCCTTTGGCCCGGCCGCTTCGGTCTCCGCGATCCCCAGCCGGACGAAGGCGGCAAGCTCGTCGTCGCTCATCTGCTGCGGCAGGTAGCGCTCGATGATCGCAACCTGCGCCTCCTCGCGCGCGGCCAGGTCGTCGCGCCCTCCGGTACGGAACTGGGCAATGGAGTCTTGCCGCTGCTTGACCTGTGTTCGCAGCAGGGCGATCTCCTCGGCCTCGGTCAACGCCGATCGCTTGTCGATCTCGGCGTTCTTCACCATCGCAAGCACGTAACGCAGTGCGTCCCTCGTCTCCGGGTCCTTGTCGCGCATGGCCTGCTTCACGTCAGCTTCCAGCCTCGCACGCAGGCCGGACGGTTCATTGGACGTCTCCGTGCTCATTCTCGCCCTCCTCTATTCTCGGTTTCCGGGCTTCGCTGGTGCACGCTCAGCCAAGCGGGCCGAGCTCCTTGCCACCTAGCACATGAAGGTGAAGATGGAAGACCGTTTGCCCGGCGTCGGGCCCCACGTTCGTCAGGACACGATACCCCGTGGCGTCGATCCCGGACTCCTGCGCGACCCGGTTGGCCAGCGAGACGAGATCCGCCAGCAGCCCGCCGTCCTCGCCCGTCAGCGCAGCCACGCTCTCGACGTGACGCTTGGGAACGATCAGGACATGGACGGGCGCCTGGGGAGCAAGATCGGCGAAGGCGACTGCGTGCTCGCTTTCGGCCACGAATGGCGTGCCGAGCTCACCAGCGGCGATCTTGCAGAAGATACAATCTGTTTCGGATGTCGACACGCGGACGTCCCCTCTCTGCATCAACCTTCGCGCCGGTCGCCCGGGAGCACCGGCGTCATTCTGACAGGACCAGTATGCCAGAGCTCCCCGAAGTCGAAACCGTGCGCCGGCTGCTGGAGCCTCATGTTGTCGGCCAGATGATTGCGAGCGTCGAACTCGGAGATTTTCCGGGCGTCCTGGAGACGACGCTGCCGGGTGAACCTGCGAGCTGGCTCATCGGGCGGACGATCGAGGGAGCCCAGAGGCGCGGCAAATACCTGCTGTTCCCGCTCGACGACGGGCACACGATGGTCGTCCATCTCCGCATGACCGGACGGCTCCTGGTCCTGCCGCCGGATGCCCCGCCAGTTCGCTTCCAGCATCTCGCCCTGCGCCTCTCCAGCGGCGAGGAGCTGCGGTTCGCCGACCAGCGCAAGTTCGGCCGGGTCACCATCCTCACACCGGACGACGTCCAACAGCTGGACGAGCGGCTCGGACCGGAACCCCTCTCTGATGGCATGAACGCCGCGTCAATGCTTGCCACACTCCGGCGACGGACAGGGCCGATCAAGGGTGTCCTGCTCGACCAGCGAGCGATCGCCGGACTGGGAAATATCTATGTCGACGAGGCGCTGTGGGAAGCGGGAATCCATCCGCGGTGGCCAGCAAACGCCCTTACAGCTGAGCAGATCGAGCGCCTCCTGGAGGTCGTCCGGCGTACGCTCCGGTCCGCGATTGCCAACCAGGGAACGACGTTCTCCACCTTCGAGAACCCCTACGGCGAGGCCGGAGGCAACGCTCGCTACCTGAAAGTCTACGGGCGGGGGAAGGAGAACGGTATCTGCGAACGGTGCGGAACACCGCTGCAGCGGATCGTGGTAGCCGGCCGCGGCACCACCTTCTGCCCGACATGCCAACCGCTTCCAGAAGGCGCAGGTCGGGGCGAAGGAGTCCGTCCTGAGATGCCATAGCTGGACGCAGGGACTGCATCAAGGATCTTCGTTCGGAGGGAGACCATCGTGGCGAGAACCGGAGAAACGGCATACACGGCACGGGTGAGCGTGGTCGGAGGACGGGAAGGACACGCGATCAGCGACGATCGGAGGCTCGATCTCTCCCTGGCCCGTCCCGGATCGGCGTCTGGCGGAGTCAATCCGGAGCAGCTCTTCGCGGCCGCA
>Ga0164243_10008945_pt1 | contig 14662 bp, 13 predicted proteins | sample OricompcompostOP_FD_108781 | JGI IMG/M metagenome (GOLD analysis project Ga0164243, IMG submission 108781) | Organic Plus compost microbial communities from Emeryville, California, USA - Original compost - Organic plus compost (OP) | ecosystem: Engineered > Solid waste > Mixed feedstock >... | reverse complement strand
TCGGCGGTGGAGCTGAGCGTGTGGCCGGGCAGCTGGCAGTACCGCTCGTCCCTCGATGTCGAGGTCATGCGCCGCTATCTCGCGCTGCCGCTGTCGCGCATCGTGGTCGGCATGCACGAGGCCGATCAGCCGACCTTCCCGGCGCTGCGCGAGCTGATCCGCCGCAGCCGCGATGTCATCGACGCGGCGGGGCAACGCGCATGATCCATATCCTCGACGAAATCGTGCTCGACGCGCCGGAACAGGCGGCGACCGTGCTGCGCTGGCTGGACGAGCGTTATCTGCCCGGCCTGCCCGCGCGCCGCACCCTGACCTTGGCGCAACGCTGGGTGTCGCCGCCGGTGGCGGTGCCCGGCACGGCGCTCACCCTGTGGCTGCTGTGGCAGGTGCCGGACGCCTACGGCTATTACGGCATGCGCGGCACCGCCGGCCCGGAAGTGGAGGCGTTCTGGCGGGACGTGGATCAACTGTGCGCCTCACGGCGCCGCCACATCCTGGGCGATGCCGCCCAGCCGCTGCCGCAACCGCTGGAGAACGCCGATGCGCTTTGAATCCGTACAGCTGTTCATCGACGAGGCAGCGACCGACGCGACTGCCTTCGAAGCCGGCGTGAATGCCGCCCTGGCGGCGTTGCCGGGGCTGCGCCGCCATCACCTCGGCCGCAACCTGGAAGGGTGCTGGGGCGCCGGCAGCCACACCCTGGACCTGGAATGGGACGACGGCGCGCCGGTTGCGGACAGCGCCGCGCTGCTGGCGCCCGTGCCCGGCTTCGGCCGCGCCGACGCGGTGACCTATCAGCGCCTCGGCGGCGGCGTGCGCGATCCGCAATTGCAAGGCGGCATCTGGCGCACGCTGCTGTTGCGGGTGCGCCCGGAGGTGGATGCCGCCCAGGTGGCCGACCTGGAGCACGACCTGTTGCGCATGCCCGCCTACATGCGCGGCATCCGCAACTGGAACCTGGGCCGGGTGACCTCGGACAGCCGCTGGACCCATGTCTGGCAGCAGGAATACGCCGAGGTCGGCGACCTGCTGGGCGAATACCTCGTGCATCCGTTCCACTGGGGTTTCGTCGATCGCTGGTTCGACCCGGAATTCCCCGAGTGGACGGTGGAGGTACAGCTCTGCCACGCCTTCTGCCCGCTGCGGGACACGCTTCTCGGCCGCCGTTGAGGCGGCCCGACCGATAACAAAACCGGAGTACCTTCCATGCTGCCTTCCATACAGAATCCTCCCTCGTTGACCGGCAAAGTGGCGCTGGTGACCGGCGCCAGCCGCGGTATCGGCCGCGGCATCGCCCGGCGGCTGGCCAGCGCCGGCGCCACCGTGGTGGTGGCGGCGCGCAGCCTGGACAGCGCGGTCGCCATGCCCGGCACACTGGCCGAAACCGTGGCCCTGATCGAACAGGCCGGCGGCCGCGCCATCGCCCTGGCGGCGGACCTGGAAAATCCGCAGGAGCGCGACGCGCTGGTGCGGCGCGCGGCCGAGGCCGCGGGCGGGCTCGATATCCTGATCAACAACGCCGGCGTGGCGCACTACGCCACCGTCGAAACCATGCCGATGGCGATGTTCGACCTCACTGTCGAGCACTACCTGCGCATTCCGTTCGCGCTTTGCCAGGCCGCCATTCCGCTGATGCGCGCGCGCGGCGCCGGCTGGATCGTGAACATCGGCTCGGTGACCGCGCAGGCGCCGCTCAAGCCTTATATCGACTGGGAGCGGATGGGCGGGGCGCAGGTCTACGCGGCGGTCAAGGCGGCCCTCGGCCGGTTCACCCAGGGGCTGGCGGCGGAGCTGGAAAACGACAACATCGCCGTCAACCTGGTGGCGCCGAGCACGGCGATCAGCACGCCCGGCGCCGATCGCTTCACGCCCGAGGGCTACCCGACCGAACCGGTCGAGTATCTGGCGGAAACGGCGCTGGCGCTGTGCCACCTGCCGGCGCGCGAGCGCACCGGCCTGCTGACCCACAGCCTGCATTTCCCGCTGGCCAGACAGCTGCCGGTCTACAGCCTGGACGGCCGCACGCAGCTGCCGGCGCCGACCATTCCGGCCTGGGCGCATCCGGCGATCAGACCCGAAGGGGAATGACCGTGTCGCGCGGATAATTGTTGCCGTGAAGGGTGCGGATGCGCTGTTTCACGGCGATTGCCCCGGCGGCGCCCGCGGAAAGGCATGACCGGGTTCGCGGTGTTTAAGGGGCGAGTGTCGAATCCGGGCGGCTGTTCCGGTGGCCCGGCTGGTTGAGCGCGCTGCGGGTTGTCGACAGGCGGCTCACGGCAAGGCGTTGCCGGGCTTGTGGCGCGGAAAATCGTCGAACGCCGCCGGCCCGCCGGCAAGTCATCGAAGCAATTTTTTGCCTCTGTCATGATCAACGCGGATTGTGCCGTGATATTGGGAGCTCGACTCGGGCAAAGACTTGTCGGGTTCGCGGTGCCGGGGAATCGTAGTTGGCCGTCGGACCGCGCCGTGGTGTCGTGCTATCCCGCTGAGAGTTCAGACCCGCGGATGATGAGGTTTTCAGTCGGCGCTGGAAGTCAGCTCGCGGCGCTTGGTCAAGTTCGCGGTGCCCGAAAATCGTCGATTTCGATCTGGCTCCGCCCGGTCCTCCGGCGAATCATCGAAAAAACTTCGTACTCATCGTCGACGGATCGGCGCCGCCGCTCAGGTCGTTTCATCGGCCGCGGAGCGGCGCACATCGCTCGGCGCGCTGCCGGTCCAGCGCTTGAAGGCGCGGCGAAAGGCGCCGCCGTCGCTGAAACCCAGGCGCGATGCGATGCTCTCCACGTCCCAGCGCGTATTGCGCAGATAACGTTCCGCCGCCTCCCGGATGCACTGTTCGCGCAGCACGCTGTAACTGGTGCCTTCCGCGCGCAGGCGCCGGCGCAGGGTGGCGGCGCTGGCGCCGAGCAGCTTCGCCAGCGCCGCCGGTTCCGGCACCGGCTGGCCCTGGGCCAGCGCCGCCTCCATGCAGGCCAGCACCTGGTTGGTCAACGGCGGCGCGCTGGGCGCGGGGCCGATCACCCGGTACGGAAACGCGTCGAGGAATTCCGCCAGTTCGGCCGGGCGCCGCAGCAGCGGCCGCTGCAACAGCGCGGCGTCGAACTCGAAGCCGTAGTGGTCGCAGCCGGCATAGACCGGCGCGTTGAACAGGCCGGTGAAGGGCGCGGCGTGCTCGCGGCACGGATAACCGAGTTGCACCGCGCGCGGGCGCAGCGGCTCGCCGATCAGCCAGCTGAACAATTGCAGGTAGGAAAACAGGCCGGTCAGGTCCACCAGGCAGGAGGCCGGGCTGGGCCGGCGGCGCAGTGAATCCATCCTGAACGACGCCGCTTCGCCGCGCACTTCCAGCGCCAGCGCGCCCGCGCGCGGATGCAGCAGCGCGCAGAAATCGGCGGCGCAGCGGATGGCCTCGTCGAGCGTGGCGCAGCTGAGCACGCAGCGGCACAACAGGCGCACTTCGGCGGCGGTCATCGGCGGATGGCCGTCGCCCTTGGCCACGCGCGATTCCAGCGCCTCGATGGCCTCGCGATACAACGCGACAAAACGATCGGCGTCGAAGGCGGCCTGTTCCCGGTCGGCGCCGCCCACCGCCTCCAGCAGCCGCGCCGCCAGGCCGTCGAGGGCGCGGGCTTCGTGGGTTCGCGGTTTGGACATGCGGGTCTCCGGGTGAGCGCGGCGGTAGTGGCCGTTGGCCGCGGCTGTACTATCTGGTCGATGCGGGATTATTCATAGTAACAAACAGAACGGCGACAGCGCGAAAGGGCTGGCCGTTCGCCATGGCCGCGTACGCGGCGCGGGCGGTTGGTCGCGATAATTTCACAATGCGGCGACGCCCTTGAGGCACCAGCGATGATGAACGCCGCGCGTGCGGGACGGAGCTGATCTCTACCAGTTCCTCTCAGCGGCGCGCCCGCACCGGGCAACCGGAACGACAGGGCACCGGCTGGCACTTCGTTTACACACAACACCGATGCTTTCGCGGCGCTTTGCGCAGCCGCGCGGCGGCGTTCGCGCGCGAAAACGCGCGGCGCGAATCGGGCCATAAAAAATTCACAACGTCACGAGGGGGAAATAACGATGAAAGGTATTGCTGCGTTTTCAATGCGGCCGCTGGCGGTCGCCGTGATCGCCGTCAGCCTCGGTGCGCAGGCGGACGATCGCCGCACCACGGTGGAGGAGGTTATCGTCACCGCGCAGAAACACGAGGAATCCCTGCAACAGACGCCGATCGCCATCTCCGCGTTTTCGGCCGCGGCGCTGGAGCAGCGCGGCATCGTGCAGGCGCAGGACGTGGCGAGCTTCACGCCGAACATGACCGCCGCGGTGCAGCCGGCTTCCTCCGGCACCACCAGTTACGCGATCCGCGGCATCGCGCAGACCGAGCCGGTGATGTCGGTGGACCCGGCGGTGGGCGTGTACATGAACGGCGTGTACATGGCGCGCAACAACGGCCTCGCCTTCGACGTGGTCGATGTCGAGCGCATCGAGGTGCTGCGCGGCCCGCAGGGCACGCTGTACGGGCGCAACAGCATGAGCGGCGCGGTCAACATCGTGACGGCGCCGCCCCGGGGCAGCTTCGCCTTCAAGCAGACGCTCACCACCGGCAGCCGCGATCTGTTCCGTTCGCGCACCACGGTCGATACGCCGGAGCTGGCGGGTTTCAGCGCCAAGCTCTCGTACCTGTACACGAAACAGGACGGCTACGTGAAAAACATCACGCCGAAATCGCAATCCTTCACCGGCGACGACGAGGATTTCGGCGCGAAAAAGGACAAGGGCTTCAATTTCGCGCTGCGCTGGCAGCCGGTGGACTCGGTCACCATCGATTACAACTTCGACAAGACCAGCAACCGCGACATGCCGGCGGCATTCCAGCTCACCCACGTGACGCCGGGTTTCATTCTCGGCGCCAATCCGAACCGCACCACCTACGCCCTGGGCGCGGGCAGCAACAACGGCGGCTACGGCGACGGTATTCTCGGCGCCGCCTTCGGCTTGCAGGGTTTGTGTTCTCTCGACAGCGCCTGCCAGAGTTTCGCCAACCAGCCCAATGCGGATTTCGGCGGCGCCACGCCGGCCCAGGCATTGCTCGCACCGATGGACGCGGCCTACGCCAACGCCATGAACAACGTCAAGGGCAACGGCCGCGCGCACGCGCTGTCGCTGCCGTACCAAGGGGTGGAGCAGCTCGATATCAAGGGCCACAGCCTGACCGCCGCCTGGGACGTGACCGATGAAGTGCAGCTCAAATCCATCACCGCCTATCGCAAGCTGGTCGATCGCCAGAACACCGATTTGTCGGGTGGTGGTTATGTCGATCTGCGCGGCATGGGCGGCGGTATCGTCACGCTGTTCTCGACTAACGGTTTGTATCAGGCGCAGAACCAGTTTTCACAGGAACTGCAGATCGTCGGCACGCAGGATCAGCTGGATTGGGTCGGCGGCCTGTATTATTTCCGCGAGCACGTCGACTCCTACACCGGCCAGACCGTGGCGCCGACCTTCGGTGAGTTCAATTCCAGCAGCTATGGCGTGAAAAACTCCGCCAAGGCCGCGTACGGCCAGGTGACCTACACGCCGGCCTTCGACGACAGCCTGCACCTGACCCTGGGACTGCGCACCACCAGCGATCACCGCGAACTGTCGCTGGTCGATGCCACCGGCGCTTCCGGCGATTTTTCCCACAACTATCACAACATGAGCGGCGGCGCGACGGTGGCCTACGACATCACGCCCGACCTCAACACCTACGCCAAATACAGCCGCGGCTACACCTCCGGCGGCTTCAACGCGCGCACTTCGGTGGAGAACCAGCGGCCGTATGACCCGGAGTTCGTGAAGGCGTATGAAATCGGCTTGAAATCGCAACTGTTCGATCACCGCCTGACGATCAACGCCGCCGGCTTCATCAACAAGTTCAGCGATCTGCAACTGAGCCAGTTCGTGCCCTCCAGCGCCGGCGCGGAAACCGTGGTGAGCAACGTCGGCAGCGCGACCATTTCCGGCGTGGAGCTGGAAATCATGGCGGTGCCAGTCGAAGGGCTGACGCTCGATCTGAACTACGGTTTTCTCGACATGAAGTACGACAAATACCTGTTCGCCTCGGCCGCCAACGGTTTCGTGCCGGTCGATGTCAGCGGTTCCGCGCATTTTCCCAACGCCGCCAAGCAGAGCATCAGCCTGGGCATGCAGTACGACTTCGCGCCGTTCTCCTTCGGTTCGCTGTCGGCGCGCATCGATGTCGCCTACAACTCGGGCTACAAGCACGACACGCTGGACACCGAGTTCGACAAGTACACCGAGTCGGGTGCGTTCACGCTGGTCAACGGCCGCGTCACGCTGTCGCAGGTCGATGTCGGCGCGGGCAACCTGGAGTTTTCCGCCTGGGGCAAAAACCTGCTGGACAAGGAATACCGGACCTACGGCATCGGCTCGTTCGGCGCGCCGCTCGGTTTTGCCGGAGCCGTCTACAACGAACCGCGCAGCTTCGGTCTGGATGTGACCTACCGTTACGAGTAACCGCTTCTCGATGTGGCACCGCCGCCTGGGCAGCTTCGCGCTGCCCTTTTTTATTTCCGTATGGCGCCGGAGCCGATCATTGATCAGCCGCCCGGCGCGGCGCTCGGCCAGACCTGTTCCGTTCCCGGTGGCGCCCGCGTCTCAGCGCACCACCAGGCTGGCGCGCTGCAAGGCCGCGCCGGGCGTGAGCGGCGCACAGGCCTGGGCGAGATCGGAGGCGATCAGCCGGGCCACGTAGTCGGCGACGGTCTGCCCGCGCTGGCCGGCCAACTGCCGCAGCTGGTCCAGGTCGATGGGGTTGAGGGCGATGGTGACGTGGTGCCGGCTCATGGGACGATCCTGTCTGGAGCTGTTATGGGGAGCGGGATTATAGGCGCAATCCGATGACGGTTTGGTGAAGTTTCATACACTGCGCCGCCGCTTCAGGATGGTCGACGGCGCGGGAACTTTCGCCGGAAACGGCCCGTCCATTCGAAACGTGGACGGATACGCGCAAAGGACGGAGATCAACCCGGGAGTCGGGCATGCGGGAACTGGCCGTGCTGGCGATCGCGCTGATGGCGTTGGGCTTGACCGGCTGGCTCATCGGCCGGTTGCGGCCGCCCGCCAAGCCGATGCGCGCCGCGGCGGGGCGTTATCGCGGCGTGGCGATCTGCCCCGGTCGCGGCGCCTGCGCCGGCGCCCGGCGTCGCTGGCACGTGCGTTATCTGGCGCGGGACATGCCGCCGCTGCCGCTGCGCGGCTGTGATGCGCCGTGCTGCCGTTGTCGTTACATCCATTACCTGGATCGACGCACGCAGGAGCGTCGCGCCGCGCCGTCGCTGCGGGCTTTGTTCGGCGCGGAGCGGCGGTGCGGGCAGCGCCGCTGCCGTTTCCCGCATTGAAGCCGCGGCGCCCGCCGCCGCGATCAGGCAGATATCTGTCATTGAATTCGGTCCGGTTCCGGCCATGATGGGGCCTCATTCGCGGCGCGCGTGTTCGCAGCGGATGGGCTGTGATTTCCTGCATGGATCGAAGAACGATGGATACCGTGGTTGTTTTCGATGGCTTCGAAATCCCGGAAGAGGTGGAGTTTTCCCAGTTGAGGGTGCGCTGGAACATCAACCGCGACGATATCGATTTCGATCGCGCGCCGCTCAAACGGCTGGTGGAGCACAACCGGCTGGAGCCGGCCCTGCTGTGGGACGACAACCCCGCCTCGCGCACCCTGGTGCGGCTGATCATCAGCGCCTGGTACGTGGCGCAGCGCCGCGCCGGCGGCGAGCGCGATCCGATTTTCGAGCAGATATTCGCGGAAGTGGAAGCCTGGGCCGAATTCGGCGCGACGCGGGTGCAGCGCAGCTTCGGCAGCCTGCACTGAGCGCCGGGCGTCGAGCGCCGTTCAGCCCTGGCCGGGCAGCTGCGTGCTCAGCGTGGCGTATTGTTCCCGGGCCACCACGAAGGCGCCGGTGGCGGCGGAAAAGTTGCCGTCGTTCAGCGCTTTTTCCGCTTCGCGCATCTGCGCCTCCGGCGTGCTCGCGCTCGGGCGGCGCCCACCCAGGTTCTGCCAGGCGCTGCGCGCCTGCTCGGCCTCGGTGCGGGCGCGCCAGGCGTACTGCGCGGATTTCAGCAGGCGCGTGTATTCGCGACCGACCTCGCCGAAGGCTTTCACCGCCTCGTCCAGCTTGGCCGCCTCCAGCAACTGGTGCGCGTGATCGGCGATTTTCGCCAGATTGGTTTCCGTCGGAATCGGCGGCTGCTGGGCCACGGTGCGCTCGCGCTCCCACTCCAGCCGGGCCGCCAGTGCCTGATGGCGTTCATTGCGCAGCTTTTCCAGGGCCGCCAGCAATTTCAGCGCCTTGTGGTAGTTGTCGCGGATTTCGCCCAGTTCGCCGATCGCCGCCTCGACCTTGCCGTCGGCGCGGATTTTCGCGGCGTCATCGCCCAGCTCGGCGAGCCGGTCCTCGTCGGCGTGGTTGAACACCAGTTCCGCGGCGATCAATTCCTCGGTGCCGAGCTGCGCTTCGTCGGCCCGCGCCAGCGATACCTCGCTGCTCAGGCGCCGCTGCTCGCGCGCGTCGGTGGCGGCCTTGAGTTGGTCCTCCAAGGTCACCAGCGCCTTGTGCTGCGCCTGCTGCCACTTCGAATATTGATCCTCCTCCTCGGCGACGCGCTGTTTGAGCGCGGAAACCTCGCCCATCAATCCGACCAGCCGCTGCATCTGCTGCTCGCCGTGATACCAGAACAGGCCGCCGCCGACGGCGCAGGCCAACACCACGCCGCATGCCGCCAGGGTAGCCGGGCGCCGCCACCAGGGGCGCGGCGCGGGCGCCGGGGCCGTGCGTGCGCGCGGCATCGAGGTGGCGCGAACCGGGGATGAAGGCCGCGGCCGCGGTCGCGATCCGCTCAGCTGGGCCCGGTGCAATTGCACCGTCACCTGCGCATCGTCCGCGCCGTCGGGCAGATGCCCCAGCGCGTCGTCGAGATCGGCGGCGAGTTCATCGGCGCCCTGGTAGCGTTCCTCCGGCGCCTTCGCCAACATGCGGAACACCACATCGCCGACCGGGCCGACCAGCCGCGGCAGCGGCGGCAGCGGATCGTTCAAATGGCGCATGCAGGTGCTGATGGTGGAATCGCTGTGGAACGGCGTGGTGCCGGTCAGCGCTTCCCAGAATACGATGCCGAGGCTGTAGATATCGGCGCGCCCGTCCAGCGGCTCGCCGCGGATCTGCTCGGGGCTCATGTAATCCGGCGTGCCGATGATCAAACCGGTGCCGGTCATTTTGTTGCTGTTGTCGCCGAACAGCTTGGCGATGCCGAAATCGGTCAGCACTGCGCGGCCGTCGGCGCCGAACATCACGTTGGCCGAGGTGACATCGCGGTGCACGATGCCCTGGCTGTGCGCGTAGTCCAGCGCCGCGGAGACATCGCGCATCGCCTCGACGATCTCGCGCAGCGACATGCCCCGGGCCAGGCGCTGGCGCAGTTCGCCGCCCTGCAGCAGTTCCATGACGATGTAGTTGTTGTCGTCGACCGAGCCGAAATCATGAATGGTGACGATATTGGGATGATTGAGGCTGGCATTGGTGCGGGCTTCGCTTTGGAAGCGTTCGCGGAAGGCGGGATCCTTGGGGTCCTTGATGACTTTGATCGCCACCTCACGGTTGAGGCTGATCTGATTGGCCAGATACACCTCGGCCATGCCGCCGCGCCCCAGCAGGCGCACCAGCTGATAGCCAGGAATGTTCATTGTCATACCGCGAAATCCACATCGTTTTGCCGAGACTAAACAGCCTAGACCATAAATCGGCGGACGACGGACATTCTGACGATCGGATGATGGGGCGTTGCGGGAAAAGGGTTGGGGATCGACGCGCTTCGCGCCGCGGTGAACCGGTTGATTCACCGCTGAAGTTTGGTAGCAAGGGCGAGACTCGAACTCGCGACCCCAGCATTATGAGTGCTGTGCTCTAACCGGCTGAGCTACCTTGCCAAAAAAGGAGGGGTGCTGAAAAAGAGACGCGCATTCTGGCGATTGATCCCGCTTCTGTCAAGGTTTGCGACGCCTGGGCAGCGCCACCACGAAGGAGCCCAGCACCACCAGCGCGGCGCCCAGCCAGCTCAGCAGGTCGACGCGATCGGCGGCCTGATAACCGGGCACCCAGCGCGCCAGGGCTTCGGCGTAAGCGAGCGTGAACAGCGGCGTGGTGGTGAGTAGCGCGCTGACCCGCGACGCGTCCCAGCGCAGCATGGCGGCGCCGAGCGTCACATACGAAACCACCATCGACGACGACGCCCAGAACAGCAGGAGCGCATTCCAGGCACCCAGTTGCGCGATGCCGGCGAGGGAGGCGCCGGGCAGATAAACGAGGGTGCCGGCCACATAAATGATCAGCAGCACCTGCTGTGAATTGACCGAGCGGGTCAGGCTTTTCTGCGCCATGCCGAACATCGCCCAGCTGCACGCCGCCATGAGCAGATACAACAGGCCCAGGCCGTAGGCGTCGAAATGCTCCACGGCGCTGAATCGATGATGGAAAAACAGGCACAGGCCGATCACCACACCGATCAGCCCCAGACCCTGCAACGGGCTGAACGCCTCCTTGAACACCACCACGCTGCCGACCAGCAACAGCAGCGGCGCCAGTTGCGACAGCACCTGCGCGGCGCCGGGCGCGGTGTGGTGCAGGCCGACCAGAAACAGAATGTAATTGCCGAGCAGCCCGGCCACCGCCAGCGCCAGCAGCAGGGCGGCGCGCGGCTGCAACAACACCCGCCACTGCACCCGGCGGCGCGTGAAGTAATAGGCGCCGACCAGCAGCGCGGAAATCAGCAGCCGGCACCAGATGATGGTGAGCGAATCGAGGCCGGCGTCCAGCAGCGCCTTCAGAATGAGCGGCATCATGCCCCATAGCGCGGCTGTTATCAGGGACAGGGAAAAACCGACAGACCAGCGATGCTGGGGCAGCGACATGATGCGAGATATCCAACAACGACAACGAGGCGGCGGCAATCCATCGCGCTATCGGATTGCGCCGTTTTATAGTCAGCTCCGCCTGGAGCGGCGGGCGCGCCATTGTAGCGGCGCCGCCGGCTTGCGTACATGCGGCGGCGCATCGGCTCGGAAAGAAGAGGGGACTATTGGATGAGCCCTTCGATTTTCAGCACTTCCCGCACCGCGGGCCGCGCCGCCACCCGCTCCATGAACGCGGTCACCGAAGGCCACGGCGCCAGGTCGATCTGGAGGAAGCGGCACCAGCTCAGCGCCGTGAACAGATAACCGTCAGCCACCGTGAAGTGGTTGCCGACCAGCCAGTCGCGGCCCTCCAGCTGCGGCGCGATGAAACGCACGCGTTCGACGATCGCGCCGGCCAGCGCGGCCGGCAGACCTTCGATGCTGGCGAACTTGAAGCACAGGCCGAAATTCTTGTGCAGTTCGGTGGCGACGAAATTGAGCCATTCCTGCACGCGGTAGCGGTCCAGCGTACCGGCGCTGGGCACCAGTTTTTTCTCCGGTACGCGATCGGCGATGTATTGCACGATGGCCGGACCTTCGGTGATAAGCTGGCCATCGTCGAGTTGCAGGGCCGGCACCTGCCCCTTCGGGCTGATCGCCAGGAAATCCTGTCCGTCCAGGGTTTTCTTCGCGCCGAGATCGACCTGTACCAACTCGAAGGGCAGGCCGCTCTCGCGCAATGCGATATGGGGCGACATCGAGCAGGCGGCGGGGCTGTAATAGAGTTTCATGGGCGTTCCTGTCAGCTGATTATGGTTTTATGGGGCGTTTAGTATCCGCAAAAATCCGCGGATGAGAAAATGAAAATTGGTTCATCGGTTGGAGAAAACACATGGTCACCTATCTGTACTGGCTGTTGGTGTTCGGACTGACGATCGCCGCGCTGTGGCTGCTCGGTGTTGTGCTGCGGCGCTGGGGCATCGCGTTCATCGGCGCCTTCGTCGTGCTGGTGGCGGGCTGGGCGGCGTATTACTTTCATTACCAGCAGGTGTTCGTCAAACGCTGGGGCGGCGTGATGAGCATCGCCGTGCCGCCGGGTCAGCAGCATTTGGGCGTGACTTGGAAGGACGACAACCTGTGGGTGGAAAACTACGACCCGGCCACCAACATCTGCGAATTCCGCGAGTATTCGCGCGGCGACCTGTTGCAGGGGCGGGTGACGATCAAGAACTGCAATCCCTTCAGAAGAATGCCGGCCGCGCCCGGGTTGCCGTCGACAAACCCCTGATGGGAAAAGCCGGCGGCGTCGGCGCATGAATCCCTGAGTTTTCGCTTCGATACAACGTCGACATCGACCGGTTTTCGTTTGCACCGAAAGGTATCGGCGCGCAGCGCATCGTATTGCAGGACGCGAGAACAGCCGACGACTGGCGCGGCACATGGCCTGCCATGATCGCCCGGATATCCGCCGGCAGCTGGAACGACAGCACCATCACCTGCGAGGCGTTGTGGATGGGCGCGCCGGTCGCGGCTATGTCGGGCGACCACGCGGCGTTGCGCATGACCGCGTCGATGTTGCGGGCTCCGGGTCATCGGCAACGGATCGCCGCGACGGACAACGAGTATTCGGAAAAGCTGGCGGCATTGGCGCGCGCCGATCATCGCAGCGCGCTGCGGCCAACACCGCGCGAACGCATGCGGCGAAGCGCGGCGGGCGATGTGAAGGCGCGAGCCAACGCCGCCATGTTCGAGCCTTGCCCGGCGCGTCGGTCGCGCGTGCCGGGGCCTCGATACCGCCCCGGCAACGCGGCCGCTCACGCGGGCAGGGAATCGGCGAGCGCCGCGTTCTGGCGTGTGTCATGGTCGGCTCCACCGTCGTTGTAGCCGCTGATATGTTTCGCCGCCTGATAGGCGAAGGTCATGGCCGGGCCCAGGGTGGAGCCGGCGCCGGGATAGGTCGGCAGCACCGCCAGCGCGCAGTTGCCGACCGCGTACAGGCCCTCCATGGCTTCGCCGTTTTCGCTCAGCACGCGCGCGTGGCTGTCGGTGACCATGCCGCCCTGGGTGCCCCAGTCGCCGAGATCCATGCGCACCGCGTAAAAAGGCGCTTCCACGATCGGCGCCAGGCACGGGTTGGGTTTGATGGTGGCATCGCCGTAATAGCGGTCGTACAGCGTGTCGCCGCGGCCGAACTCCAGGTCCTTGCCGGTGGCGGCGTAATGATTCATCGCGGCCACGGTGCTCTCCAGGTTGTCGGCGTCGATGCCGATCCGCCCGGCCAGCTCGCGCAGCGTTGCGGCCTTGGCGAAATAACCCTGGCGCCGGTACGCGGCGGGCAGCAGGAAATCCGGCCGCAGACCGGATTTCAGCAGCGGGCCGACGATATAGTTCCGGCGAAAGCGCGCATCGAAAATCATGAAGGCCGGCGAGCTGGGTTCCTGCTCGGAATGTTTGGCGAAGGCTTCCTTCATGTAGGTCATGTAGTTCTGCGATTCATTGGCGATGCGTTTGCCGGCGCGGTTGACCACGCAGGAACCCGGATAGGATTTTTCGATGATCGCCGGCCGCGGAATCGAATCGCCGGGAAAACAGAACGTGGTGACCCACCAGCCGCCATCGAGATTGCGCACGCGCGCACCGATGGCCATGGCCGCGCGCAGTGCGTCGCCTTCGTTGGTGAACACGCCGGCGCTCCACTGCGTGTTGGTCGGTTTGGGCAGATACGCATCGCGCATCGCCTGATTTTTTTCGAAGCCGCCGGCGGCCAGCACCACGCCGCGGCGCGCGCGGATCGATACCAGACGGCCGTCGCGGTTGACGATCGCGCCCTGCACGCGACCTTTGTCGTAAACCAGTTCGAGCAGGCGGGTGTTGCGCCACAGCGGCATGTCCCGATCCAGCATCGACAGGCGCAGCCGGGCGACGCCGGCGCTGCCGCAGCAGGCGCGGCGATCGCGCCGGGTTTTGAACCGCCAGGGAATGTCGGCCAGGTAATTCCAGAGCAGACGCGCGGCCAGCCGCCACCAGCCCGGCAATTGCCCGATCATCGCATGCGCCTCCTGTTGCTTGAGGCTGATGCGGCCGCCGATCGTTATCATCGGATGGGTGGGCATCAGATATTCAGCCTCGGCGCCGAGGCTGTCGATATGGATCGGTTCCGGTTCCAGCGAGCGATGCCCCGCCTTGGCGCCGGCGGCTTCGGAGAAATAGTCGGGATAATGCGCCAGCGACTGGTAGCGCACGCGGGTGCGTTCGTGCAGGAACTTCAACATGCGCGGACCATTGGCGATATAGGCGTCGAGCAGCGCCGGATCGACGCCGGGCACGGAATTGCGCAGGTATTCGCGGGCTTCTTCCAGGGAATCCTGCGCGCCGGCGGCCTGGGCCAGGTGACTGCAGGGAATCCAGATGCCGCCGCCGGAATAGGAACTGGTGCCGCCGAAGCGTTCGCCCTTTTCGATCACCAGCACATCCTTGACGCCCATTTCATACAGGCACAACGCCGACGTCAGGCCGCCGCAGCCGGAGCCGACCACCAGTACTTCCACGCTTTCATTCCAATTCATTGTTGTTATTCCTCGTGAACAACCGCGCACGCGCCGGTTTCGTAGCGAGGTTACCGCAGGCTGGTGGTCGCCGAATATTTTCAAAATTGCACAAGGGCTGTACGAATTTGCGTGGCTGACACACATCGGCGTGGTTGTGGCG
>Ga0164243_10008943_pt1 | contig 14665 bp, 15 predicted proteins | sample OricompcompostOP_FD_108781 | JGI IMG/M metagenome (GOLD analysis project Ga0164243, IMG submission 108781) | Organic Plus compost microbial communities from Emeryville, California, USA - Original compost - Organic plus compost (OP) | ecosystem: Engineered > Solid waste > Mixed feedstock >... | reverse complement strand
GATCCCCGGCTGGTACCCGAGCGTGGAGAAGTAGTCGACACCGGTCAGGCAGATCACCTGCCACCACGGGTACCGCCGGTGCCCCTCGCGCGGCTGGCCGTGCGGGCCGTGCATGCTCGTGGCCCGGTCGGTCAGGCCCTCCAGGAACCACGACCGGAACCGCCGGGCGGGTACGTCTCGATCCACCTGAGCAGGCTACGAGGTCCTCACCGGAAGGACTGTCGGCACCCGCCGGGCCCGGGACACGCCGCGGTGGCCGCCCGAGAAACCGGATGATCCGGTCGTACCGCCGGGGCTAGGGTTCCTCGACGATCGGTGCCGGGCATCGGCCGGGATGCCCGGCGTGAAGGGGCGGGGTCATGGAAGCGTCGGAGGTGCGCCGCGCGGTCGGCGCCGCCCGTACCGTCGCCGCCGGGCTCGGGCTGCCGGTCGACGACGCGGTCGTGGTGCACGACTCGGACCGCATCGCGGTGCGGCTCGGCCCGTGCGGTGTGCTCGCCCGGGTCGCGCCGTCGTCGTGGTACCCGGGGATGGGGTTCGAGCTGGAGGTCGCCCGCCGCCTCGCCGAGGTGGGTGCGCCGGTGGGTGTGCCCGATCCCCGGGTGGCGCCGGGCGTCCACGTGCGGGACGGGTTCGCCGTGACCCTGTGGACCTACTACGAGCACCGGCGCGGCGGTGCGGTGGACGGGCAGCTCGGCATGGCCTCGACGCTCGCGCCGGCCGAGTACGCGCGTGCCCTCGCCCGGCTGCACGCCGACCTGCGCCGGATCGAACTGCCGGCGCCGTCGATCGCGGTACGGATCGCGGGCTGGGCGGCGGACGTCGCCGACCCGGAGTCGACGCCGGACCTGCCCGATCCCGACCGGGTACTGCTCGGCGACACGCTCCGGCGCGTCGGTGCCGCGGTCGACGGGTGGGGTTCCGGCACGCAGCTGGTACACGGCGAGCCGCATCCGGGCAACGTCCTGGACACCGCGGCCGGGCCGCTGTTCGTCGATGTCGGTACCTGCCAGCGCGGGCCGGTCGAGTACGACCTGGCCTACGCGCCGGACGACGTCGCCGCGCACTACCCGGGCGCCGACCTGGATCTGGTACGCCGGTTCCGCATCCTCATGTGGGCGGGTGTCGCCGCGATGCGCTGGCACCGCGCCGACCGGTACCCGGACCGCGGCCACTGGCGGGCCGAGACGCTGCGCCGGCTGCGGGCGGCGCTCGGCCGCCGGTGAGATGCCGGTTCACCGCCCCGGCCGGGGCGGTACGGCGTCGGGGTCGGTTCCGCCGTGGCGTCGGCGGTACGGCGCGGCAGACCGCGCCCGGCACCATCGCGGCGGTACTCGGCCGGCAGCACGCCGTCGTCGGTGTCCCGCACCCCGGCCTGGGCCAGGTACCGCACCCGTACGTGGTCGCGGCCGACGGCGCCGGGCTGAGCTCGCCGGTCCGGGCCCAGAGCTACGCGCTGCGCGGGGCGGTACCGGTGTCGACGCGCAGCAGCGGCAGCCAGACGCGGTCGACGATCTCGGTGATGGTCTCGTCGGTGTCCGCGGCGACGCGCAGCATCAGGTCGTGCCGCAGCAGGTCGAGGGGTAGGTGCACGATCCGGTCCGTGCTCGGCGCGCGGTCCAGCTCGCCGCGTGCCACGGCACGGTCGACGATCGTCTCGAACGCGTCGTCCCGCTCCGCGACGCCGAGGGTCTGGCGCAGCTCGGCGGGCGTGCTGCCGGTCTCGCGGAAGTAGTCGGCCAGGCGCTGCGTGACCACGGTCATCAGGTCGGCCCGGGCCCGGTTGACGGTACGCAGCAGGGTGATGGCGTCCTCGCGCAGCGAGCCGGTGTCGGGTGTCTCGATCGGCTCCCAGAACCGGTGCAGGGTCCGTTCCAGCATCTGGCGGCGGTGCGGCCACCGCCGGTACAGCACGGCACGGCTGGTGTGCGCCCGGGCCGCGATCGCGTCGTAGGTGAATCCCGAGTACCCGGACTCCACCAGCACCGCCCACGCGGCGTGCAGCAGCGCCTCGTCCAGCTCGGCGCCCCGCCGCCGGGACCGTCCCGCCGCCTCGGTTTTTGGAGTCACTTGTGTATCTTAACGCGCCGCGCTAGCGTCTCTATTAGATACAGAAGTGACTCTTAAATCGGAGGAACGATGTCCAGCGTGCGTGCGGCGGTCGTCGAGTCGTTCGGCCAACCGCCCCGGTACACGACCATTCCCGCGCCCGTCGCCCGGGACGGCGAGGAACTCGTCGACGTACTCGCCGTCGGCATCCATCCCGCCACCCGTGGCGTCGCGGCCGGCCAGCACTACACCAACACGCGGCAGCCGCCGATCGTCGCCGGCATCGACGCGGTGGTACGCCGCCGGGACGGCGCGCTCGCGATGGTGATGGCGCCGGGCACCGGTACCCTCGCCGAGACCATCGCCGTCGATCCGACCGCGCTGATCCCCCTTCCCGGCGGCGCCGATCCCGCGGTCGCCGCCGCCACCCTGAACCCCGCACTGTCGTCCTGGGTCGCCCTGCACGCGCGGGTCGGGTTCCGGGCCGGCCAGTCGATCCTCGTCATCGGCGCCACCGGCAACGCCGGCTCGCTGGCCGTCGCGGTCGCCCGGCTGATGGGAGCCCGCCGCGTCGTGGCCGCCGGCCGGAACCGGGAACGGCTGCGGCAGCTGCGCGCCGAGGGCGCCGACGCCACCGTCGTGATCACCCCGGACGACGCCGACATGGCCGCCTACGCCGCGGAAGCCGCCGACGTCGACACCGTCCTCGACTACGTGTGGGGCCCGGGTACCGCACGCGCCATGGCCGCGATCGACCGGGCGCGGCAGGACCACACCCGGGTACTGGACTGGGTACAGGTCGGTGGCATGGGCGGCACCGACATCACGCTCGGCGGGCACCTGTTCCGGCACAACGCGCTGCGCATCAGCGGCAGCGGCTTCGGCTCCGTACCGATGGAGCGCGCCGACCTGCCCGGGCTCGCCGCCGCCATCGCCGCCGGGAAACTCGCGGTCACCCCGCGCCCGGTACCGTTGGCCGACGTGCAGGCCGCCTGGCAGCGCGAGGACCCCGCCGGTGCACGGACCGTCGTCGTACCGTGAGGGCGCTACGCCGCGCTCTGGCCGACGCCGGCGAGGAACCCGATGCGGGCCCGCCGGGCCGGGTCCGGCGGCGTGTCCGGGCGCCAGTCCATGACGTGCACCAGCCCCGGCGGCAGCAGCTCCATCCCGTCGAACAGCGGCGCGATCTCGGCGCCGGAACGGTAGTGCAGCGGCGTGCTGGAGTTCTCGTACACCCGGTATGCCGCTTCCATGTCCTCCCGGCTGCCGGCCAGCTCCCACGGCGGCGTCGCGTGCGAGGCGATCAGGTAGCTGCCCGGGGCGAGCACCCGGCGGTACGCCGCGGTCAGGTCCGTGACGTCGCCGGGTACGAAGTGCAGCACCGACACCATCAGCAGCGCGACCGGGCGGCTGAAGTCCAGCAGCGCCGTCGTCTGCGGATCGCGCAACACCGTGTCCGCGTCCCGCAGGTCGGCCTGCACCACGCCCACCGACGGCGTGTCGGCCAGGATGCGCCGGGCGGCCCGGTACGCGACGGGTTCGTTGTCGACGTAGACGACCCGCGCCTCCGGGTTGGCCTTGCGCGCGATCTCGTGCACGTTGCCGGCCGTCGGTACGCCGGAACCGAGGTCGAGGAACTGGTCGCAGCCCCGTTCGGCCACCAGCCGGACCGCGCGGCGCAGGAAGCTGCGGTTCTCCCGGCAGGCGGCCGCGGCGCCGGGCCAGGCCGCCTCGACCGCGTCGGCCGCATCCCGGTCGACCGCGAAGTTGTGACTGCCGCCCAGGTAGTAGTCGTACATGCGGGCCGCGTTCGGCCGCTCCACGTCACCGTCGACGTCCAGGTCGCTGTCCACGCGGGCCCCTTTCCTCGCGTGCCGGTACCGGCACACACCACCATGCCACGGCGTGCCGGTGCTCAGGCGGACCGAGGGCCGGGACGGAGGCCGTCCATCAGGAGGTCCAGCAGCCGACCGGCCTTGGCTTCCTGCTTGGGCCGGGGAGCCACGGTGAAGATGCCGATGAGCGCGGCGGCGACGTCGTCGGCGGTGACGTCCGGGCGCAGGTCGCCCGCCGCGCGGCCGGCGTCGAGCATCGTCCCGATGGCGGTCAGCAGCTCGGTACGCGTCTGCGCGTGGGCGATCTCGGCCGACTCGGCCATCGCACGCAGCGTGTCGAGCATGCCGTTCTTGGTCGCGATCCAGTCGCCGAACAGGTCCATCCAGCGCCGCATCGCCGCGGCCGGCGGCAGCCGGTCGAGCAGCTCACCGGCACCGGTCGTCAGCCGTACGACCTGGTCTCGGTAGACCGCGTCGACCAGCGACTCGCGGGTCGGGAAGTGCCGGTACAGCGTGGCGATGCCGACGCCCGCCTCGCGCGCGATCGCCCGCATGGACGGCTCGGCGTCGGCCGACACGAACACCCGGGTCGCGACCGCGAGCAGCTGGTCACGGTTGCGGACCGCGTCCGCCCGCGCCGGGCGTACCGCTGCCCGAGTCGAAACGGATCGCGCTCCGATTGTGCTACGGTCGCTCATGTAAGTGGAGCGTAGTCCGTTTCGGCGCGGTTCCTCAACGCCGACGCGGCTCAGTGCCAAGGGAGACAGGCGTCCATGCAGGAACACAGCGAGCGTCCGGCGGGCGGTGGCAGGGCCGTCCGGCTCGACTCGTACGGCGGTACCGAGGTCCTCGACGTCCAGACGGTTCCCGCGCCCCAGGCGGGCCCGGGGCAGGTTCGGGTACGGGTCACGGCGGCGGGGTTGAACCCGATGGACTGGATCATCACCGCCGACGCGGACACCGCCGCACGGTTCGGGCTGAGCCTCCCGGCCGGGTTCGGGACCGACTACGCGGGGGTGGTCGATCAGGTCGGCGACGGGGTGACCGGCTTCGTGCCCGGCGACCGGGTGTTCGGCGGTGCCCTGTCCCGCGCGGTCGCCGACTTCGTCGTCGTCGACCCCAGCGGGTCCACCCCGGCGGACGAGGCGCATCACACCCCCGACGGCGTCGACGACGGTACCGCCGCCACGCTCACGATCGCCGGCCGTACCGCGTCCGCCGCCCTCGCCGTGGTCCGGCCCGGCCCGGACGACACGGTGCTGATCGGTGGTGCCGCCGGCGGCGTCGGGGTGTTCGCCGTACAGCTGGCCAGGCTCGCGGGAGCGCGCGTGATCGGGACGGGTTCGGCGTCCTCGTTCGACTTCCTGCGCGAGCTCGGCGCCGAACCGGTCGGCTACGGCGACGGCCTGGCCGAACGGGTACGAGACCTCGCCCCGGACGGTGCCACCGCAGCCCTCGACCTGCACGGTACGGAGACCGTACGGGTCGCGCGGGAGCTCGGCGTCCCGGACGGCCGGATCTGTACCATCGCCGCCCAGGTCGACGGGGTGCCGGCGGGCAATGGCGCGAACGCGGCACCCGGTGCGCTGGAGGAGATCGCGCGCCTGGTCGCGGCGGGGCGAGTCCGGGTACCGGTTGCGGCACGGTTTCCGGTCGACCAGATCCGCCGCGCGGTCGAGCTGCAGGCCGGCCGGCACGTACACGGCAAGGTGGTCGTCGACCTCCAGTCGTCGCGGTGACCGGAGGCCCGGGCCGCGGTCCGCGACGGCGGTGATGCCCGGGTACACGACCATGCCGTGGCGGCGACGTCCATGGCGGTCCTGGACGCCACGGTCGTCACCGTGGCGCCGGCACCGCGTCTGCGTGTTTCTGTTTGTTCGCACGAAATTTTGATCAGGTATGGACCGAGTACGGGGAGGTTTGGCAACATCTGGGCGCGACTGAGTCCGCTCGGCGAGAGGTGCCCGGATGTCCACGATCAGCCGGCGTCGGTTCCTGCAGCTCACCGGAGGCGCCGCGGCGTTCGCCGCACTGTCGCCGAGCATCGCCCGCGCGGCGTCGATCGCGCCCCGCCGGCGTACCGGCGGCATCGACGACGTCGAGCACGTCGTCGTGCTGATGCAGGAGAACCGGTCGTTCGACCACTACTTCGGCTCCCTGTCCGGCGTGCGCGGCTTCGGCGACCCACGGCCGGTGACGCTGCCCAGCGGCAAGCCCGTGTGGTACCAGGCGGACGGCGGCACCGAGGTCCTCCCGTTCCGGCCGGACGTCGACGACCTCGGGCTGCACTTCATCCAGGACCTCAACCACGACTGGGCCGGCAGCCAGGCGGCCTTCCACGCCGGCGACTACGACCGGTGGCTGCCCGCGAAGACCGCCACCACGATGGCGTACCTGACGCGGGACGACATCCCGTTCCACTACGCGCTGGCCGACGCGTTCACCGTCTGCGACGCGTACCACTGCTCGTTCATCGGCTCGACCGACCCGAACCGGTACTACCTGTGGACCGGCTACACCGGCAACGACGGCACCGGCGGCGGGCCCGTGCTCGGCAACGAGGAGGCCGGGTACGGCTGGACCACCTATCCGGAGCGGCTGCAGGCGGCGGGCGTGTCCTGGAAGGTCTACCAGGACATCGGCGACGGGCTCGACCAGGCCGGTTCGTGGGGCTGGATCGACGACGCCTACCGGGGCACCTACGGCGACAACTCGCTGCTGTACTTCGACCCCTACCGCACCGCGCAGCCCGGCGATCCGTTGTACGACAAGGCACGTACCGGCACCGACGCGAAGCGCGGCGACGGCTACTTCGACCGGCTCGCCGCCGACGTGCAGGCCGGTACGCTGCCGCAGGTGTGCTGGATCGTCGCGCCGGAGGCGTTCAGCGAGCACCCGAACTGGCCGGCCAACTACGGCGCCTGGTACCTCGCCCGGGTGCTCGACGCGTTGACCGCCGACCCGGACGTGTGGGCCAGCACCGTACTGCTGATCACCTACGACGAGAACGACGGCTTCTTCGACCACGTCGTACCTCCGTACCCGCCGGCCGCCGCCGACCGGGGACTGTCCACAGTGGATGTGTCGGCCGACCTGTACCCGGGCGGCGACGGCTACGCCGCCGGGCCGTACGGGCTGGGTCCCCGGGTGCCGATGGTGGTGGCCTCACCGTTCAGCCGTGGCGGGTACGTGTGCTCGCAGACCTTCGACCACACCTCGGTGATCCGGTTCATCGAACGCCGGTTCGGGGTGACCGAGCCGCACATCTCGCCCTGGCGGCGCGCCGTGTGCGGCGACCTGACCACCGCGTTCGACTTCGCCGTACCGGACACGAGCGAGGTGCGGCTGCCCGGCACCGACCAGTACGCGCCGCCCGACCACGACCGGCACCCGCCGTACGTGCCCGACCCGCCGGACCAGCCGGTACTGCCGAGGCAGGAACGCGGTGCCCGCCGGACCCGGCCGCTGCCGTACCGGTTGCACGTCGACGCGGCCGCGCCCGGGGACGGCAGCTGCACCCTCACCTTCGCCGCCGGCGACGACGCCGGGGCGAGCTTCCAGATCCGCAGCAACAGCCGTACCGACGGGCCCTGGACCTACACCGTCGGCCCCGGCGACACCGTGCACGACACCTGGCACTTCAGCGACCGGTACCAGCTGTCGGTGTTCGGGCCCAACGGGTTCCTGCGCGAGGTGGCCGGCGCCGTCGGGTCGGCCGGACCGGAGGTCACGGCACGCGACACCGACTCCGGTGCCGTCACCCTGACCGTCACCAACCCCACCGCCGCCGCCGTCGAGCTCACCCTGCACGACGCGTACACCGGGACCGACCGGACCCTGCGCGTCGCCGCCGGCGCGACCCATACCCGGACCGTCGACCTCGCGGCCAGTCACCGCTGGTACGACCTCACCGTCCGGGGCGGCGACGGCTACCTGCGCCGCTTCGCCGGCCACGTCGAAACCGGCGCCCCCGGCGTCACCGACCCCGCCATCGGCACCGGCTGACCGCCGGGCCGTGGTGGCGACGGTGTGCCGGAACGGCGACCGGGGCCGGCTACGTGTCGGCGGCGCGGCGGCTCCGCAGGTACCCGATCGTGGTGATGACCAGGAACACCGGCCACAGCGGCGCGACCGCGTAGCACGCCCAACAGAGTGCGGCCCAGCCGCTGAACGAAGCCCCGCTGAACGGGTCGACGTTGTCCCAGTTGATCGCGCTGGCGACGCAGAGAAACACCAGGACCGCCGCCCCGGCCAGCGCGATGCCCACCACCACGACGGCCGGCAGCCGGACGTCGCCCGCCACCGGGCTCCAGCCGGGAATCCGATCCCCGCGCGGCCGTACCAGCAGCAGCGTTAACAGCGCCGCGGCCAGTTGCAGCAGCGACAGCACCAGCACGTACACCGTGCCGCCGCCGGGGATGTCCTGCGCCGACCGCCACTGCTCGGGTGTTCCCAGCTGCGCGCCGAAGCCGACGGCAACGCGCCACAGCACGGTCGGCAGCGCGGCGGCGACCGCCAGCCGGGCCGTCGTCCGCATCCAACGCGGTCGCACGTGTCGGACCCCCGTACCCTTGACCGCTCCCTGGCACCCGCACCCTATCGGTCGGTACCGGGCGACGAGACACGCGGCCTGGCCGCCGTCCTCGCGCCACCTGCCCGACCGGGTACGCGCCACGGCGTCACGCGGGTGGGGTGAGTTTGCCGGCCACGGCGTCCAGGACCCAGTCCAGGCCGATCGCGAAGGAGGTCTCGGCGTCGGTGTGCGTACCGTCGTGCACGGCCCTGGCCAGGCTCGGGAAGCGGCCGGTGGCGAGCATCCTCGTCAGGTGCGGGCCGGAGGCGCGCTGCCACTCCTGGGTGGACAGGCCGGTGTCGCGTTCGGCCCGCAGGTTCGCGATCTCGCGCCGGATCGCGCCGGTGTAGTAGGCGCTGACGGTCTCCACGGCGCGCATCACGGTGTCGATGTCGGCGTGGCCGTCGAGCGCGGCCAGCGTGGCCTCGGCCAGGGCAAGACCGTTCGGGCCCAGGGTGGGGCGGCCGCCGAGCAGGTCGGCCAGCCATTCGTGGCGCAGCGCGGCCTGCCTGGTGCGGTGGGCGAGCAGGCGCAACGCCTCCCGCCAGTCGCCGGGCTGCCGCTCGGTACGGATCTCGGCCTGTACCTGATCGACCATGAGGTCGAACAGTTCCTGTTTGGTGGAGATGTACCGGTACAGCCGCATCGGGCCGGCGTCCAGCCGGGCGGCGACCTTGCGCAACGACACCGCGTCCAGCCCGCCCTCGTCGGCCAGCGCGACGGCGGCGGCGACGATCCGTTCCCGGTCGAGCGGTACGGGTTGGGTCGGCGGCTCCGGGCGGTCCCACACGGTCATGGTGACACCGTACCGTTGCGATGCACTGCAACGAGTCGATACAGTGTATCGACATGAGACGCCGTATCGTGGTGGTCGGGGCCGGCCCCGGCGGCCTGACCTTCGCCCGCGTGCTGCACCGCCACGGCCACCCGGTCACCGTTCTCGAACGTGACACCGCACCGGACGCCCGCCCGTCCGGCGGCACGCTCGACCTGCATGACGGGTTGGGCCAGCTCGCGCTGGACAAGGCGGGGCTGCTGGCCGAGTTCCAGGAGCTGTCCCGTCCCGAGGGGCAGGCCATGCGCATCCTGGACACCGACGGGACCGTCCTGCGCGACTGGCGACCCCGCCCGGACGACCGGGCCAATCCCGAGATCGACCGCGGCCAGCTCCGCGACCTGCTGCTCGGCCCGCTGGACGTGCGCTGGGGGAGCGGCGTGACGACGGTGGTACCGCAGCATCCGGACGGCGTGCTGGTGCACTTCGCGGACGGGCGGCAGGAGGCGTACGACCTCGTGGTCGGCGCGGACGGCGCCTGGTCCCGGGTCCGCCCGGCGGTGTCGCCCGTGACGCCGCACTACACCGGCGTCGCCGCGGTCGAGACCTCGCTGGACGACGTCGACACCCGCCACCCCGACCTCGCCCGGCTGATCGGTGACGGTTCCCTGGCCGTGTACGGCGTGAACCGCGCCCTGGTCGCCCAGCGCAACAGCGGCGGCCACGTCAAGGTGTACGCCCAGTTCCGCGCGCCGCTGGACCGGCACACCGGCCTGGCCCCGGCCGACACCGAGGCCGTACGGTCACGCATGCTGGCGCTGTTCGACGGCTGGGCCGCCCCGGTCCTCGACCTTCTCCGGCGCGGCACCGCCTTCGCGTACCGCCCCCTGTACAGCCTGCCCGTGGCGCACACCTGGCCGCACGTGCCCGGGGTGACGCTGCTGGGCGACGCCGCGCACCTGATGCCGCCACTGGGTACCGGTGCGAACCTGGCGATGCTGGACGGCGCCGAACTCGCCGAGGCGATCGCCGCCGGCGAGGCGGCATCCCTGGACGAGACGGTCCGTACCGCCGAGGAACGGATGTGGGCACGGGCCGGCAGGTGGGCGACGCTCACGACGGCGGGCCTGGCACGGCTGGTGGGCCCCGACCCCGCCGACGCGCTCGCCCTCTTCGACCAGCTACAACCGTCCTGACCGGTACCGTCAGCGTTCGTCGAGGCGGCGGTCGTCGCGGTGCGCACCGTAGAACTCGGATTGGCGGGCCATCACCGTACGCATCGGTGTGCCCCGGTCGACGCCGTAGACGGTGCCCGCGAAGTCGAGGCCGCGCTGAACCTCCCACAGTTCGCCATGCCGGCCGGGCGGGAACATCTGCGCCGGGTCGCCGACCCCGACCCACCCGATCGGCAGGACGGTACCGGCCGGAAGCCGCGAGTTGACGTGCAGCACGCTGTTGATCCGCAACTCGCACCCCGTGTCGGCAACCGCACCGGGAAACATCGACACCCCGGTCGCGACGAAGACCTCGTCCGCCACCCGGGCGCCGTTGATGTGCGCATGCGGGCCGATCAGCACCGCGTCCGCCAGCACGGCCGGGTGCCCGGCGCGACCGCGTACCAGCGCGTTCTCCATCACCACGACGTTCGCACCGACCCGCACCTGGCCGTCCTCGGCGGTCAGCACGGCGCCGTGCAGGACGCGACTACCTTCGCCCAGCACCACCGCGCCGCACAGCACTGCGCTGGGCGCGACGTACGCCGATTCGGGCACGACCGGCCGCTGCCCGCGATGCTCCAACAGCATCCCCCAAGCCTAGGCCGTTCGCGGGGCCCGGTACCGCCGTTGACGGCCACCGGTGCCTGGGGAGGGCGACACGGCGCGGGCGTACCCGATGTGCCGGCGCGGGTCAGCAGGTCTGGGGCGGGACGGTGATCACGGGAATGTAGTGGCCGGGGGAGAAGCTTTCCCCGGCCGGTTCGCCGTCGGCTTCCACCCAGGCGTGCGCGGAGAAGGGATACAGGCGTACGCCGGTACACCAGGTCGGCCAGGTGCCGCGCATCCGGCAGAGCAGGGAGGTGGCGATCGCTCGGGGCAGGCATCCTTCCCCGGCGCAGGACCGGCTGGCCGCCACGATGGTGCTGCGGGCGGCTTCCGCCTCGGCCTGTGTCGCCGGTCGGGCACGCCTCCTGGCCTGGATGAGCAGGCGCTTCATGCGGGTGGGTGGCTGCCGGGCGAGCAGGTGGGCGAGCGCCACTGCCGTCCACGCGGCGGGGCGGTGTCGCCACGGCAGCCGCGGTCGTGGGGGCTGGACGTAGGGAGTGTTCACTGCTGCTCCAGCAGGCCAGCATCGAGCAGCTGCCGGATCAGGCAGGTGGTGTCACGGTCGGCACGGTCGGCCGCAGCGGGATGGGTGTCGGCGAGCGCACGCGCCACCTGTGTCGGGGTTGCTCCGTCGAGCAGCGACCGGAGGATCCGGTGTCCGGTGGGGTTGAGTTGCCAGTAGCGGCCGGCGCGTTCGTCGAGCAGCACGGCCGCTACCGGGCCGGTCCCGGTACGACTCGCGTCGGTGGGTGCTGGAACGAGCGTGACATGTGTGGGGAGCGCCAGCATCGTGACCGTCCCTTCTGCGGGGTTCATGGATCGGCTCGCTGCGCTCGTAACCAGTTCTCGAGCGCGATGAACACGTCGAGGCCGATGGCATCGAGGCCGCCGGCCCGTACCGGTGTCGCCGCGCACATCCGGGCGACGGCTGCTTCGTCGGCGAGACCGGTCCGTACCAGCAGCGAGTCCTGCGCGAGGTCGGCCAGCTGGTCGCGGTGCGCGCGCAGGCCGTGGTAGAACTCGTCGGAGAACTCGTCCTTGGTCACTCGCGACAGGAACTGGGGCGGCATGTGCGGCCGCATCGCGGCGACGGTCAGCGGCTTGAACACACTGGTACTGGCACGTTCGTCGAGCCGGACCGCGAGCGCGGCGGTGATGACGTGGTCGTCGAGGTACGGCACGCACATCGTCGCCCCGACCCGGGCGGTGACGGTGGCCAGGGACCCGTAGCTCGCCGCGTTGGCGCGCAACGTGGAGAGCGTCTGGTGCTGCGCCCGTACCGGGGAGAGCGCGTTTGCCCGGTCGGCTGCGGTGCGCAGGTGCCGGGCGACGGTGTCGACGGCGGCCGGTGTCGCCCACGCCGGGAGCCGTAGCGGCATCTCCCAGCCGAAGTCCGGCTGGTTCGGTGCGGGCATCGGGCCGGTCAGCAGCGCGGCCTGGTCGGCCAGCCAGGTGCCGTAGTCTCGGCGATCCGCGAGCGCCCTGGCGCATGCTCTGCGGCCCCAGCGCTTGCGGGCACGCGCGGCCCGCAGGTGGGCCCGGAACGTCGTACGGTCGCCGCGGGCCAGCCCGTGCAGGTACGACAGGGGAAGGTGAGTGATCTCGTCGCCCCCGTGGCCGGTCAGATGGACCCGGGCGCCGTGCTGGGCGAGCAGACGGGCGGTGTCGGTGATGCGGGCGATCGACCGTATCGTCGGCAACGGCTCGTCGAGCCCGCACAGCGGCGTGGCAGTACCGGCGAACCACGCTGACAGCTCACCGAACTCGGCGGACACGTGCGTACCGGACAGGTGCCGCAGGGCCGCGGCGCGATAGCCGGCGTCCTGTTGCTGCGTCGTGTTGGAGTTCTGCGAGAACGTGATCAGAGAGCTGCCCGCGCGGTGTCGAGCGGCGGCGTCGGCGAGGAAGCTCAACGGCGTGGAGTCCAGGCCGCCGGACAGATCCGAGGCCACCGCGTCGTGCGTGAATCGTGTCGCGACCGCGTCGCTCAGGGCAGCGGCGAACGACGCGGCCCCCTCGGCCAGCGGCAGCTCGGCCTCCGGCACCGCCCACCACGTGCGCAGGCGCGCGGTCTGGCCGCCGAGATGTATGGCCGAGCCCGGATCCACTGCGGCGACACCGGTCCACATGGGTCGAGACAGCGGTGCCGGGAGGCGAGGAAGCATCCGCGTCGCGACCGCATCGATGTCGACCGGCGCATCGGTCAACCGGGCCAGCAGAACCGCCCGGTCGGACACCACCCGCGACCGACCGCAGCTCGTCTCGACCTCAGCGTGATAGACGCGCCGTACCCCCGAGGCCGTACCCTGAACGCGCACCACCCCGTCGGCCAACGCGACGAGCGCGAAGCTGCCGGCAATCCGGTCGGCCAGCCCGTCGGCGTCGTGCACGGAGGTCATCTGCCGGGCAAGGGACTCCAGGCGGCGTGCGGTGACCGACACCTCGCCGATCACCGCGAGCCCAACCCGACCAACGCCGACGACGACCCTCGTGGAGTCCGTCACGCCGGCCGCCAGACAGGGCCGTCCCGATTCGTACGCGAGCAGTACCCGACCGCCGAGCCGCCGAGCCACGACCGTGCCGGCGGCGGTGTCGGGTACCACCACGAACCAGGACGCCCCCGTACCGGTGAAGGACGGCAAGATCAGTCGAGCCAGTAGTAGCCGTTGTAGTCGATGACGATCGTGCCGCTGCCCAGCGTCACGTCCTGAAACGAACCGAGATCCGTGAGCTCCGGCGGCTCGTACGCCACGGTGTCCGCCTTCTCCTCTGCGCTACCCACGCTGTTACCTCCTTGCTGCGCTCAGCTCGTGTCCACCGCTGCCACCGGACGACCGACTCGGCCGCCCGTGCGGCAACCGGTGCCCGCAACGGTGCCAGTCGGTACGCACAAGAAGCGCACATCACCGTCTGGAACGCGCACCGACGATCGAGGACACGCGCCTCACCATGGGTTCGCGCTGAGAGCGCTGTGAGGTGGCGCCGTCGGCGGAGTGTGTACCCGATCGGTGCGGGCGCGGTGCCTTCACCGGTCGGGAGGCGGGGTCAGGAGCCGTTCGCCCACAGGCCGCGGATGTGGCCGATGTGGCGGCGCATGAGCTGCTCCGCGCCGGTCGCGTCGCCGGCCTCGGCGAGATCCATCAGTTCGAGGTGTTCGGCGGCGGAGGCGTTCAGCGTGCCGTTGTCGCGCAGCCGGTTCAGCCCGAGCAGGCGGGTCTGCGAGCGGAGCCGGGCCACCACGTCGACCAGGTACCGGTTGCCGAGATGCTCCAGCAGGGAGAGATGGAAGACGTGGTCGGCCTCGGTGTAGGCGATCAGGTCACCGCGGTCGGCGGCGTCGACGATGTCCTGCGCGAGCGTACGCAGCCGGGCCACGTCGGCGGGGTCGAGCCGGGAGACGACCTCCCGTACGCTCGGCGGCTCCAGCAGCAGGCGGACCGCGGCGAGCTGGTCGAGGTCCGCCTCGGAGATCTCGGTGATCAGGAAGCCCTTGTTGGGCTGGGAGACGACGAGCCCTTCCTGTACCAGATCGAGCATTGCCTCGCGGACCGGCGTCGCCGACACACCGAACCGGCTGCCCAGTGCCGGTGCCGAGTACACGGTGTCGGGG
>Ga0164243_10008940_pt1 | contig 14668 bp, 16 predicted proteins | sample OricompcompostOP_FD_108781 | JGI IMG/M metagenome (GOLD analysis project Ga0164243, IMG submission 108781) | Organic Plus compost microbial communities from Emeryville, California, USA - Original compost - Organic plus compost (OP) | ecosystem: Engineered > Solid waste > Mixed feedstock >... | reverse complement strand
GCGACCCTCGCGAGGCTGACCGCGGATGTGGAAGGCGAAGGCGTCGCCCGAGCGGATGTCGTCATCGAGGCGATCTTCGAGAACCTCGAGGCGAAGCGCGATCTGTTCGCGCGTCTCGAGCCGAAGATGAAAGAAGGCGCGCTGCTCGCAACGAACACCTCGAGCATCGTGCTCGAGCAGCTTGCCGAGAAGCTCGCGCGGCCGTCACGTCTCATCGGGCTGCATTTCTTCAATCCGGTCGCGCGCATGCCGCTGATCGAAGTCATTCAGTCGCAGATGGCCGATCAGGACTGCGTGCGCAAGGGCCTCGCGTTCTCGCGCCAGATCGACAAGCTCGCGATCCCGTGCCGCAGCTCGCCGGGCTTTCTCGTCAATCGCGTGCTGATGCCGTATTTGAGCGAGGCGGTCCGCGCGGTCGAAGAAGGCACGCCGCTTGCGCTGATCGACGAGGCCGCGGAGAGCTTCGGGATGCCAATGGGCCCGATCGAGCTCGCGGACGTCGTCGGGCTCGATGTGATCATGAGCGTCGGAAAAGTGTTCTTCACCGAGATTGCCGCGCCGAAGACGCTCCTTCAGCTCGTCGAGCAAAAGAAGCTCGGCAAGAAGAGCGGCGCTGGATTCTACGTTTGGAAAGACGGCAAACCGGTGAAGCCCGCGGTCGCATCGCACGACGTGCCGCCGGACTTACAGGATCGCTTGATTCTCTCGCTCCTGAACGAAGCCGCGGCCGTATTGCGCGAGCACGTCGTCGAGGATGCGGACTTGATCGATGCCGGCACGATTTTCGGCGCCGGCTTTGCGCCGTTTCGCGGCGGCCCGTTGCAATACGCGAGAAATCGCGGAATCGACGTAGTAATTGCGCGGCTGCACGAGCTCGAGCAGCGCTATGGTGAACGCTTCCGGCCCGATCCCGGCTGGCAATTGCTCACTTGATCGGACAGGAGTGCGTATAGGCGTGCCATGCTCGGCTGCTAAATTACTGAACCTCACATGGATGGTGATGTCATGGCACACGGAAGCCTCGATGCGCTCGTAAGTAATCCGCCGACTGGAAGAGTAATGGAGAGCAAGCCTCTCGATTTGAAGCTATTGCGTTCGTTTTCGCCGCTCGACGGATTGAAGCCCGAGAATCTGCATTCGCTGGCGCGCAAAGCCGCTGCGCGCGAGCTGCCTGCCGGGCGGCTGCTTTTCAGGGAAGGCGACAATGACAAGCGCACTTACTTTCTAGTCCGCGGCGTCGTCGAGTTGACGAGTGAGGGACGCCCTGTCTATCGCATTCGCGGCGGATCGCCCGAAGCGCGCAATCCGATCGCGCCCGCCTCGCCGCGCCGCTGCAGCGCGCGCGTCGTCTCCGACCGCATCGAATACCTGGCAATCGACAGCGACTTGCTCGATGTCGTGCTCACCTGGGACCAGACCGGCACCTACGAAGTCAGCGAGCTGACGAACGTGGAAGACGAGCTCGTCACGAGCGACGACTGGATGACGATCCTGCTGCAGACCAAGGCCTTCCATCGCATTCCGCCCGCGAACATTCAGGCGATCTTCATGCGCATGCAGCGCGTGGATTACGCCGCGGGCGACATCGTGATCCGCCAGGGCGACGAAGGCGATTTCTTTTATGTGATCGCGAAAGGCACGTGTGTCGTCACGCGCGAGACGCCGTTGAACCGCGAAGGCATCAAGCTCGCGGAGCTGTCGATCGGCGATACGTTCGGCGAAGAAGCGCTGATCTCGGATGCGAAGCGCAACGCCACCGTCAGTGCGCTTACGGACGTCGTGTTGATGCGGCTCGGCAAGGAGGACTTCCACAAGCTGCTCAACGAACCGCTGCTCGAATGGGCCGATGCGGAGCAGGCGAAGTTCACGATCGCGCGCGGCGGCAAATGGCTGGATGTGCGGCTACCGAGCGAGTTCGAGAACGGCCATCTTCCCGGCGCGATCAATCTGCCGCTGTATTTCATTCGTCTGAAGCTGAAGACGCTCGATCGCAACGTGCCGTACATCGTGTATTGCGATACCGGCCGGCGCAGCTCCGCCGCGGCCTACATCCTCGCTGAACGAGGCTTTCACGCCTCCGTGCTCAAGGGTGGAATGGGAGCGATTGGAAAACAGTAAGAGCTGGCGCGCTTACATCGTGTGAGTCGGCTTATCCCCGCCCAGCGCGCCGGCCAGGTAGCTTTCGATCTTGCGTTGGGTGTTGCCGCGGTCCTGCTCGCTGAATTGCACGCCGATGCCTGCCGTGCGTTTGCCCTGCGCGCCTTTCGGCGTCATCCAGATCACGCGCCCGGCGACCGGCAGCTTCTCGTCCTCGCCCATGAGATTCAGCAGCATGAACACTTCATCGCCGAGTCGATAATTGCTGTTCGTCGGGATGAACAGGCCGCCGTTTTTCACGAACGGCATATAGGCCAGGTACAAGGCGCTCTTGTCCTTGATCGTAAGGGTCAGCAATCCGGGCTTGCTGCTGGGCTGACGCATCACCATTTACGAAATCACCCGTGCGAACGAATTCCAATGAGGGCGCAACATCCGGCTTCAGGCCCGCGACGCCCCGGCCTGCGCGGTCTTGAGCGGGGCCAGGCACTGCATCAGAGCGACCAACCAGGATTCCAGAGCCAGCTCGCGCTGCAGCGCCGTGCGAGCGAGTTGTGCTTTTAAGGCCCGGACCCGATCCACCATGCTGTAGACGCCGCTTATGTTCAACGTGCGCGGGAAGCTTGGCAAGGGCGCACGTCCAGGGGGGAACGTGACCAGATCGGCACTTCCAGCAATTGCGCCCCGGGCCGCCGACGTGAGCCATAAATCCAGCCAGGTCAGCCGATCCTGCAGGCCTTCTTTTGCCCACGCCGCCGCGACCTGCGTCACATCCGTCTGACCGGCCAACAATTCGGCGAGCGAGCGCTGCATCTCCCGATCGAGCGTCTCGAAGCGCCCGTCGGCATATTCGAGCGCCCTGAGCGGTGCCCCGCCGGCGAATTCGAGCAAAGCCGGACTCGCCGCGGCAGGCGCTTCGCTACGCAGCCAGTCGAGCGCCTGTTGCGTCGTCGGCCGATGAATCGCGATCTGCTGACACCGGCTGCGCACCGTCGGCGGCAATCCCGACGGCTGTGACGTGAGCAGGATCAACAGGCTTTGCGGCGCAGGCTCCTCGAGCGTCTTGAGCAGGCTGTTCGCGGCATTGACGGTCATCTGATGCGCCGGATAGACGATCGCGACCTTGTAACCCTGCCGATAGCTCGTCTTGCTCAAGCGCTCGCAGGTCGCGCGAATCTGATCGACCGAGACTTGCTGCTTGTCCTCTTCGGGCCCGACCCAGATGAGATCCGGATGCGAGCCCGCCGCGATCAGCTTGCAGCTCGCACACTGCCCGCAGCAATCGAGCGCCGCGTTCGAGCGTTCGCACAACACGGCGCAGCTCAGCCATGCTGCGAGCTCGCGCTTGCCGAGCCCATCGGCGCCCATGACGAGCAGCGCGTGCGGCAGTCGATTCGCGGTCCACGCCGCGCGCAGCTGTGCGACGGCACTCTCGTGCCAGGGCAGCAGTCGCGGCAGTACAGGTGAAGTCGTTTCCGTCATGGCCCCTTACTCAACAGCGTATCGAGCGCCGCGCGAATGGCATTCGCGACCGTATCGCGATCGCCGCCCGCATCGATCACCGCAAACCGGGCGGGCTCGCCGTGCGCGCGCTCAAGGTACCCCGCGCGAACGCGTTCGAAGAAGTCGCGCTGCTCGCGCTCGAATCGATCGACGACTCCGCTCGCCGCATTGCGCTCCCGGGCTCGAGCGGCGCTGACATCGAGCGACACGTCGAGCAGGATCGTGAGATCCGGTCGCAGCGAGCCCTGCACCAACGATTCGAGCGTCGCGATGCTCCGGACATCCATCCCGCGACCGCCGCCTTGGTATGCGTACGTTGCGTCCGTGAATCGATCGCACACGACCCAGTCGCCGCGCGCGAGCGCAGGCTCGATGACATTCGCAATGTGCGTGGCGCGTGCGGCGAACATCAAGAGCAGCTCGCATATCGCGGGCATCGGCTCGGCACTCTGTTCGAGCAGCAGCTCCCGAATGCGCTCCGCGCGCGGCGTGCCCCCGGGCTCGCGCGTCACGACCACGTTCCGGCCGCGCGCTGCCAGATAGTCGCGCAGCGCTGCGATTTGCGTCGACTTGCCGACGCCCTCGCCGCCTTCGATCGTGATGAACTTACCGCGCTCCATTTCGACCCTGCCGTAATCGCTGCAGATAACGCTTCACCGCCGCGTCGTGCTCGGCGAGCGTCGCCGAGAAGAAGTGGCTGCCGTCAGGCTCGCCCGTGGCGACGAAGAAGATGTTGCCGCTCATCTCAGGACGCACGGCCGCGCGCAACGATTCAAGGCCCGGCAGTGCAATCGGCGTCGGCGGCAGCCCGGCTCGTGTGTATGTGTTGTACGGCGTATCGCGCAACAGATCGCTGCGGCGGATGTCGCCGTCGTATGTCGCACCGATTCCGTAGATCACCGTCGGATCGGTCTGCAACCGCATGCCGCGTCGCAAACGCTCCAGGAACACGCCGGCGACCAGCGGCCGCTCACGATCGAGCGCCGTTTCCTTCTCCACGATGGACGCGAGTATGAGTGCCTCGTACGGGCCCGCCAGCGGCAGATCCGGCGCGCGCTCGTTCCATGCTTTGTCGAGCTCGGCCGACATGCGGTCGAACGCCATCTTCAGAATATCCAGGTCGGGCGTATGGCGTGGGAATCGATAGGTATCCGGAAAGAACTGCCCTTCCGGATGCATGCCCGCTTTGCCGAGCGCCCGCATGATCTCTTCGGGGGTGCGATTCGCGTAGTCGATCTGCACGGCTGGATTGGCTTTCAGCTGCGCAAGGATGTCGGTGAAGCGCGAGCCTTCGATGAACGTCACGCCGTGCAGGATCACTTGCCCGGAGCTCAACACGCGCAGTACGTCGAGCGGGGTAAGCCCGGGATCCAGACGGTACTCACCTGCTCTCAAAGCGCCGGCCTTGCCGCTGAGACGTGCCGCGGCGACCCAGATCTGCGGCCGATCGATGACGCCGCGCTCGCTCAGCTCGCGTCCGACGGTTCGCAAAGACGCGCCGCGCGGCACCTCATACGTGACCGGCGCACGCAAGCCCGCGAGCTCCGAGTGCAGCCAGGAATAGCTCCACCATGCGAAGCCGCCGCCGGCAATGACCGCGAGCAGAACGAACGCCGCGAGAAGACGGAAAACCTTACGCATCGGCTTCGAGTGCGCTCCTCAAAGAGTCAGTGACGCTGCCCGCCGGCCAGCGGCGCCCATCGAGCTCGATCACGGAGCGAATGCCGCGCACCGCGTTCGTGATGAACACTTCGCTCGCCGTTTCGAGATCCTCGGGCCACAGCGGCTCTTCATGAACCGCGATGCCGAGCGTGCCGGCGAGCCGAATGACTTCGCCCCGCAACACGCCTCGAACGCCGCAATAGCGCAAGTCGGAGGTCGCGAGCTCATGACCGCGCACGATGAACACGTTCGCTGCAGTTGCGCACACGAGCTCGCCTTCGCTGTCGAGCATGAGCCCCTCTTCGATCGCCGGATCGCGCCATTCGTTCTGCGCGAGCACCTGCTCGATGCGATTCAAATGCTTGATTCCGGCGAGCTGCGAGTTGCGCGACAGTCGCATGTCGCACCAGCGCACGCGAATGCCCGCATTCGCAACGGGAACGGATGCATGGAGCGAAAGAATGCGTGTTGGTGCGACGTTGTCGTTGGGCCGGTACCCGCGCGAGCCCACGCCGCGCGTCAGGACGAGCTTTAGGATGCCAGCATCGGCAACGCTGCACATGTGCGCGATCTCTCGCCGCAAGAGTTCATCGCCGGGATAGTCGATTCCGAGGCGGCCGCAACCCAGCGCCAGTCTCGCAAGATGCGCATCGAGCAGCTTCACCCTGCCCCGCTGCAAGCGCATCGTTTCGAACAGCCCATCGCCGTAGTTCAAACCGCGATCCGCGACGGAGATCGCCTGCGCGGGATTGACGCACTCGACGCCGTTGACGAGCACTGCGAGCATGGCTCAGCCGAGCGCGCGCAACACGCCGCGCGCCTTCGCTCGTGATTCTTCGAGCTCGCGCTCGGGCACGGAGTCGGCAACGATGCCCGCGCCGGCGCGCAATTCGAACCCGCCGCCGCGCAATTCCAACGATCGGATGAGGATGTTGAAGTCCATGCTGCCGTCGCGATTGAGATAACCGAGCGAGCCGGTATAGGCACCGCGTGGAGTGTCCTCCAACTCCGCGATGATCTCCATACAGCGGACTTTCGGACAGCCCGTGATCGTGCCGCCGGGAAACACCGCCGCGAGCGCCCGCGCCGGGCCGACCTCCTCGCGCAGACGTCCGCGCACGTTCGACACGATGTGGTGCACGTGTGCGTACGACTCGATCGTCATGTATTCGTCGACCTGCACGGTGCCCGCGTGACAGACCCGGCCGAGGTCATTGCGCTCCAGATCGATCAGCATGATGTGCTCGGCCCGCTCTTTCGGATGCGCATGCAATTCCGCGACGAGCGCTCGGTCTGCGTCCGCATCGATGCCCCGCGGCCGCGTGCCGGCGATCGGGCGCGTCGAGATCCAGCCGTCGCGCACGCTGACGAGCCGCTCGGGCGAGGAGCTCACGATTGCAAGCTCCGGGAACACGGCGAGCGCGCAAAACGGCCCGGGATTCGTGGCGCGCAAGCGTCGATACACATCATGCGGGCGAGCGCCCACACTCATCTCTCCCCGCCACGCGCGCGACAGATTGGCCTGGTAGATGTCGCCACGCCCGATGTACTCGAGAGCACGGCGAATGCCCTCCAGGTAGCGCTCTGGCGGGTCTTCGGTGATGGATCGAGTCAACGGCACGGGCTCGCTCGATGCGACCGGCAGCGCCGCAAGTTCCGCTTCGATGACGTCGAGAAGCGCCGCGAACTCTGGCTCGGCGAGCAGCCATGCGCGCCCCGTTGCGTGTTCGAAGATCAACGCGGCCGGCACGCGCACCGCTGCCGCGATCAAGCCGCTCGCGGGCCGCTGCAGCCGCAGGCGCGGCTCGATTTCACCGGCAAGCTCATAGCCGAGATACACGAGCCAACCGCCCGTGAATGGCAATGGCGTTTCGAGCGCAGGGACCTGCAGCTCGCGCCACCACTGATCCAGCGCGCCGAGGAACGGCTCGTTGCGCGCTGAAGCGCGATCCGAGCGTCGAACCGTTCCATCCGAATGCAGCGAGAGAGACGTTTGCGGACACGCAAACAGAACATCGAAGCGCCCGAGCGCGGTCCCGGCCGCGGCGCTTTCGAAGAGCGCCGGATAACGGGAAGGATTGGCGCCGTGCAGTGCGAGCAACGCAGACGCAGTGACCTGCACGGGCCGGATCACCGGCGTGCTCGTCATCGGCAATTCCTTCGCGGACGGCCGCGAACGATGGGCAGAAGGCGTATTCGGCGAGACTTCGCTGTGGCCAATCGTTGCGGGAAGGCGTCAGTCCAGTGCGCGGAAGATCAAGCTGCCGTTGGTGCCGCCGAAGCCGAACGAATTCGACAAGGCGACGCGAATCGGCATCTGGCGAGCGACCTTCGGCACGTAGTCGAGATCGCAGCCCTCGCCCGGCTGATCCAGATTGATCGTCGGCGGCGCCACCTGATCGCGAATCGCGAGAATCGAAAAGATCGCTTCGACCGCGCCGGCCGCGCCCAGCAAATGCCCCGTCATCGACTTCGTCGAGCTGACTGCGAGCTTGAAGGCGTGATCGCCGAAGCAACGTTTGAGCGCCGTGGTTTCGGCTCGATCGCCGAGCTCGGTCGAGGTGGCGTGTGCGTTCACGTATTGAACGTCCGTGGGATTGAGCCCGGCATCCTTGAGCGCGTTCGCCATCGCGAGGCGCGCGCCTTCACCGTCTTCCGGCGGCGCCGTGATGTGATGGGCATCGCCGCTCATGCCGAAGCCGACGAACTCCGCATAGATGCGCGCGCCGCGCGCCTTTGCATGTTCGTATTCCTCGAGCATCACCGCGCCGGCGCCGTCCGACAGGACGAAGCCGTCGCGATCCTTGTCCCACGGGCGGCTCGCGCCCTGCGGATCGTCGTTGCGGGTCGACAGCGCGCGCGCCTGCGCGAAGCTGCCGAGCCCGAGCGGCGTCGTCGCCATTTCGCCCGCGCCGGCGATCATCATGTCGGCGTCGCCGTATTGAATGAGGCGCGCAGCCAAGCCGATCGAGTGCGTGGACGTGGTGCACGCCGTCACGGTCGCGATGTTCGGGCCCTTGAGCTTGAATTGAATCGACACGTGGCCGGAGATCATGTTGATGATGCTGCCGGGCACGAAGAACGGCGAGATGCGCTTCGGGCTGCGCGTCTCGGCGTACTTCTCGTAGTTCTCTTCGATCGTGTTCAGGCCGCCGATGCCGGCGCCCATCGCGACGCCGATGCGCGCCGAGTTCTCCGGCGTGATCTCGATGCCCGAGTCCTTGATGGCATCGGCCGCGGCGGCGTAGCCGTAGTGCATGAACGGATCCATCTTCCGCAGCTCTTTCGGCGGCAGATAATTTTCCGGATTGAAGTCGACGACCGCGCCGCCGAAGCGCGCCGGAAACGCGCTCACATCGAACCGGGTGATCGGGCCGATGCCGCTCTTGCCCTCGAGGACATTTTGCCAAGCGCTTGCGATCGAGCTGCCGACCGGCGAAACGATGCCCAGACCTGTGATGACGACGCGTCGCTTGGACAAGCGATTACCTCGAGAATGGAAAGCTGATGCGAAAGAGAGCTATGAAAGGCGCTGTGACCGCCATCCATGGCAGACGCAAACAGCGGAACGCCGGCGGCTTACGCCTGGTTGCGGCGTTCGGTGATGTAGTCGATCGCCTGCTGGACGGTCGTGATCTTCTCCGCATCCTCGTCCGGGATCTCGGTCTCGAACTCTTCTTCGAGCGCCATCACGAGCTCGACGGTGTCGAGCGAATCGGCGCCCAAATCGTCGACGAAGGAGGCGTCGTTCGTGACTTCTTCTTCTTTGACCCCCAACTGTTCCGCGACGATCGCCTTAACCTGCTGTTCGATACTGCTCATTGGTATACGAGTCCTCTGTGAGACTGCTTGAACCCTTCACTAACGCCGGCCCTGAAAGTGATTGGGCCGGTCCGAGGGGGGCGTATTCTATGTTAAGACCTTGAACGAACCAACATTTCCGAAAGCGCCCTGCTGACACTGCATGCGGCGTGTGTGCATCGCACGCAACGCCGCGGCGAAACACGCATCGTCAGACCATGTACATGCCGCCGTTGACGTGCAGGGTTTCTCCTGTGATGTAGCCTGCCTGCGATGAGGCGAGGAACGCGACGGCATGCGCGATGTCTTCCACCGCCCCTAGTCGCCCCAGCGCAACTTGTTGCACCAACTGTTGCTGCTGCTCGGCCGGCAGCTGCGCGGTCATGTCCGTCGCGATGAAGCCTGGCGCAACGACATTCACCGTAATGCCGCGCGATCCGACTTCGCGCGCGAGCGATTTCGAGAAGCCGATGATGCCGGCTTTTGCAGCCGCATAATTCGTCTGACCGGCATTGCCCATCACGCCCACGATGGAGGCGATATTGATGATGCGTCCACGGCGGGCCTTCATCATGCCGCGCAAGACGGCCTTCGACATGCGGTACACGGAGCCGAGATTCGTATTGATGATCTCGTCCCATTCCTCGGGCTTCATTCGCAGCAGCAGATTGTCGCGCGTGATGCCGGCGTTGTTGACGAGAATCGAGGGCATGCCCTCTTTGGCTTCGAGCTCGGCGAGCAGCGCATCGATGGAGGCCTGCGTCGCGACGTTCAGAACGAGCCCGCGCCCCTTGTAACCCGCCTCCTGCAGCGCCTGCGTGATCGCCTGCGCGCCGCTTTCGCTCGTGGCGGTGCCGACGACGGTGGCGCCCCGCCGCGCAAGCTCATGCGCGATCGCACGACCGATGCCCCGCGATGCGCCGGTAACGAGCGCGACGTCCTGACTCAATTCCATGGCTTCACTCATGACTGCACCTGACAGGCCGCCAACGCTTGCTGCAACGATTCCGGATCTTCGATTGCGAGCATCGCAATCTCGCGGTTCTTCTCGATGCGCCGATTCAATCCGGTCAGCACGCGGCCGGGTCCGCATTCGACGATGACACGCGCCCCCGCGGCGAGGATGGCCTGTATGGTTTCGGTCCAACGCACCGGTTTTACGACTTGTTCGACGAGCGCCGAGCGAATCTGGTCCGGCGTGCCGTGCTTGCGAACGTCGACCGTGTAGATCTCGCCGACCTTGGGCGCCCGGAATTCCGCTGCCGCGAGCTTCGTGCCCATGCGATCCGCGGCGGGCTGCATCAGCGGCGTATGTACCGGAACGCTGAGCGGCAGCTTGATCGCGCGCTTCGCGCCACGAGCCTGGCAGGCGGCGATCGCGCGCTCCACGGCCGCGGCGGCGCCGGCGATCACGACTTGGCCGGGCGAATTGAAGTTCGCGGGCTGAACGACGTCCTCTTGTGCTGCTTCGCGGCATGCCGCTTCGACTTCGGCATCGTCGATGCCAAGGATGGCCGCGACGGCGCCCTGCCCCTGCGGCACGGCTGCCTGCATGGCCTGCCCGCGAAACTGCACCAATGCGACCGCCGTCTTGAAATCCATCGCGTCGGCCGCGACGAGCGCCGAATATTCGCCGAGGCTGTGGCCCGCCATCGCCGACGGCATTGGCCCGCCGTGGTTACGCCATACGCGCCAGGTCGCGACTCCCGCGGCCAACATGAGGGGCTGCGTCCGCTCGGTCAGCGCCATCGCCTCTTCGGGCCCCTCCTGGCTGAGCTTCCAGAGGTCGTACCCCAGGACCTCGGACGCTTCGGCGAAAGTCTCGGCCACGACGGGCTCGACCGCGGCGAGCTTCGCGAGCATCCCTATGGATTGCGAGCCCTGACCCGGGAAAACGAAGGCAAATGGCATCGGCGATGGATCCCTGCTGCAAAAAAAGGCGCGCGATTATAACGGTCGGACAATCCGGGGCCAGCGTTGAGCCATTCCCTGAAGGAGCCCGCCCGCGACGGTACCCCCGATGGCCCCATACAGATGAGCGTCCACGATGACCGGCAGGTTACCCGCGAACGGCAGCGCGCCCGACCACTGCTCCCAGGCCAGCTTGCCGACGACCACCGCCGTCAGCGCCAGGGCCAGGGGTTTGGATTCCGTCCGCCACCAGGCAATGACGCCGGCCGCGAGCGCGCCGTGCAGAACTCCGGAGAGCCCGACGTACCACTCGAGCCGTGGCTCGTAGCCGACAAAGCCGATGTCGATCGCGATCACGCTCGCGATTCCGATCGCAATCCACGCCCGAACGGTGTAGTGACGGGGGAACAGCGCTGCAATGACGGCAAGGCCCGCTAAGTTGACCGCCGCGTGACGCAGCGAGCCGTGCACGAGATGTCCCGTCAGCAGCCGCCAGTACTCGCCCGCGAGGATTGCAACGCGGTCGTAACGCAGGAGCATTCGAATGGGCTCGCCGCCGAACGCCAACAGAACCACTGTCGCCGCGGTCAGTCCAAGCAGCCACTTCGCGGCCGGCCGACTTGAGTTTGCCCGGTAAACTCCGAGATCGTGTGTTCGATTTGCGTCACTCATCCAGTCGCGGTCGCTTTGTTATGATCCGGCGCCGCATCGCAGCGCCGGCGAACTTTCATTACAACTCACTGTATGGTCTGCCAAGGATTTCTGCCGATGAATATCATCGAGAGCGTTCGAACGATGTCTTTGCCCGCCCGCCGCGCGCGCGGCTTCACCCTGATCGAGATCATGGTCGTGGTCGTGATCATCGGGATTCTCGCCGCGCTCGTGCTGCCGAACGTCATGGGCCGCGTCGACCAGGCGAATATCACGAAGGCGAAGCAGGACATCCGCACCTACGGCTCCGCGCTCGACATGTACCGCCTCGACAACTTCAAGTACCCGACGACCGATCAAGGCCTGCAAGCGCTCGTGCAGCAGCCGAGCGATGCGCGCAACTGGCGCGGCCCCTATACGAAGGGAGGGTTGAGAAAGGATCCGTGGGGCAACGACTATCACTACGTCTATCCCGGCCAGCACGGCGAATACGATCTCTTCACGTATGGCGCCGACAATCAGGAAGGCGGCGAAGGCACCGATGCCGACATCGGCAACTGGTCGACAGACTGACGGCTCGACGATCGACCGCGGCCGCAGGGACGCGTCGTAACACCCGCGCCGTGCTTCCTGCCTGCTTGCATTCGAGGATCGCTCACGCCGCGCCTGATCGCCGGCGTGGGTTTACGCTGATCGAAATTCTCGTCGTCCTCGTCATCATCGGCATCATGGTGGCGATGGCGACGCTTTCGGTGAACGTGCTCGGCCGCGACAGCCAGACCGAAGACGAGGCGCGCCGCTTCTGGACGGTGCTGCGTCAGACGCGCGAAGAGGCGGAGCTGCAAGGATTGAACATCGGCACCTACTTCGCGGCGGAAGACTACGAGTTCCTGCGCCTGGATCCGTTGACGAACCTCTGGATTCCGATCGCGGACGACAAGCTCTATGCGACCCGCAGCCTCCCCGAAGGCCTGCGCTATCGCATGTGGCTCGACGGCCGCGAAATCGTCATGAAGCCGCAATTGCCCGAGCGCAAGGATGAGAGCAAGGACGAGGACGAGCTTTCGGACGAGGAAAAGAAGGAAGCGAATCTGCCGCAGGCACTGCGCACGATCGATCGCAGCGAGGCGAAGCGCGCGCAGGAGAATCCGCCGCAGCTCATCGTCTTCTCGAACGGCGACATCATGCCGTTCGAGCTGCAGATCGAGCGCGAGCGTCAACCGGCGCTGTGGCGGATCATCGGCACCGCGGACAATGACCTGCGGCTCGAGCAACGTTCCAAGAGCAGCGAAGACTGGCAGATCGTCGCGCAGACGAATCCGCCGCCGGTCGACGAGCGCGAGGCGAAGAAGAATGCGCGCAAATAACCGTACATTCGAGCGCGGCTTCACGCTGATCGAAGTGCTCGCGGCGCTCGTCATCATCGCGCTCGGCATGATGGGCGTGATCGAGGCGATCTCGCAGACGGCGAGCAACAGCACGCGCATGCGCGATCGCACGATCGCGCATTGGGTCGCGATGAATCGCCTCACGGCGGCGCGGCTCGAAACGCGCGCCCCGGACATCGCGAAGACTTCGGATGAAGTGGAAATGGCCGGGCGCCGCTGGCGCTGGACGATGGAAGTCACCGAAACGCCGGTGGAGACGATGCGCCGCATCGACGTGCGCGTCTCCGAGGCCGGCACCGACGACGATCGCGCGCTCGCGACCGTCAGCGGGTTCTATGGCACAGCGATCGCCGCCGCGGGCATGACCGCGCCGATCTGGACGGGCGCGCCGATCGCAGGGCCCGGCGGCCCGGGGACCGAATCGCCTCCGCAAGGCGAGCCCTCGCGCGATCGGCCCGGCCGACCCGACACATCGGGCGGCGAGATCGTCGATGCGCCCGTGAACCAGCCGACGCAGGAAGAGACTCAATGACGCGCCTGCATCGTCGAGCGAGCGGCGGCTTCACGTTGCTCGAAATCCTCGTGGCGGTCGCGATCTTCGCGATCGTCGGCGCGATGGCGTTCGGCGGCTACAGCGAGCTCACGCGGCAATCCGAGCGCTTGTCCGAATCGGCTGCGCGCACGCGCGCGATTCAGACAGCGATGCATCGCATCGTGCAGGACTTCTCTTCGCTCGAGCCGCGCCCGATTCGCGAGCCGATCGGCGATAACGTGCAGCCCGCGCTGATTGCCGATGCACGCAAGCAGCAGCTCGCGGAGTTCACGCATTCGGGCTGGTCGAATCCGGCAGGCGTGCCGCGCTCGACGCTGCAGCGCGTCGCCTACACGCTCGAGGACGGCAAGCTCACGCGCAACTACTGGGTGATGCTGGATCGCACACTCGATTCGGATCCGGTGCGGGTCGTGCTGCTCGATCGGGTGAAGTCGGTGAGCTTCCGGTTCATGACGAACAGTCACCGCTTCACGGATCAATGGCCGGCGCTCGGCGGCGGGCCGATCGGACCGAACGCGGCGCGCACGCTGCCGATCGCGGTCGAGGTCACGCTCGAGCTCGAGGATTGGGGGAAGATTACGCGGCTGATCGAGGTGGCCGGATGAACCCCCTCCCCCCGTCATCCCGGCGAAAGCCGGGACCGCAAGATGCTTCATCGCCACCAACGCGCGGACCGCAAGGTACAGATCCGGTCGTGAGTGCGTGCCATCCCTCCGCAGCAGCGCCTTGCCCTGGGAGCCGGTTTGGGGGACGCCGTGAACCCATCCATGGGGGCTTCGACGACGGCATCCATGCCGTCGACGACCCCCAAACCGGCTCCCAGGGCAAGACGCTGCGGCAGCTTCGTTCGACTGCGCCGAAGAAAAAGCCGAAGGCAAAGATCAAGGCGAGGACGAACGCAGTTACCGACGCAAACGCGGCAGCAAACGCGGGCACGAGTACGGAAAGCGCGACGTACGGGTTATTTGAGCGGCACCTCCGGCGCGAAGCCCTCCGTGCGCTGAACTATTCGAGCGCGAAGCGATCCAGCTTCCGAAAAAGCCGTCAGCGCGGCGTCGCGATGATCACCGCGATCCTGATCGTCGCCCTCGCGACCATTCTC
>Ga0164243_10008939_pt1 | contig 14669 bp, 17 predicted proteins | sample OricompcompostOP_FD_108781 | JGI IMG/M metagenome (GOLD analysis project Ga0164243, IMG submission 108781) | Organic Plus compost microbial communities from Emeryville, California, USA - Original compost - Organic plus compost (OP) | ecosystem: Engineered > Solid waste > Mixed feedstock >... | reverse complement strand
GCGGCCAGGGTCTTGTTGTGGGCCAGGATCAGCGCCGGCCGCTGGGTCTGCTCGATCACCTTGGCCATGGTGAAGGTCTTGCCCGAGCCCGTGACCCCCAGCAGCACCTGGTCGTGCTCGCGCCGCCTGACCCCCTCGACCAGCTCGGCGATCGCCTGCGGCTGGTCGCCGGCCGGCTCGTAGTCCGACACCAGCTTGAACCGCTTGCCGCCCTCGGACTTCTCCGGCCGCGCCGGCCGGTGCGGAACCCAGGCGGCGGCCGCGGCCCCCGCGTCGAAGTCCGGGACGAAGGCTCCGGAGACGTCTTGCACGCCGGTCAGGGCAGGAGAACGGGCCATGAACGCAAGTTAGTGATCTTCCCCCCGCGGGGGAAGTGGATCGGCGCGGCCCCCTCCGGCCCCCTCCGTCGCCTTCGGCGACACCTCCCCCGTTGGCACGGGGGAGGAGAGCTCCCCTTCCCCGCCTGCGGGGGAGGTGGCCCGGAGGGCCGGAGGGGGGGGGCGCGCGGCTAGCCGTGGCCGCGGCGGTAGGCCTGGGTCAGCTGCGGGGCGTTGACGCCCGCCACCGCGCGCTGGATGGCGCCGTCGACGCACCTGGTGTGGTCGGCCGTGTCGGCCAGGGCGCGCCTGGAGTCCGGGGCGGGCGCGCAGACGCGGCCGGCGGCGGCGCGGATGCGGGTCAGCAGGGTCTCGGCGCCCGCCGCCCGGGCGATGTCCAGGTCGCCGTACTTCACCGTCTCGCTCCTGACCTCGGTCCCGGGCGGGGCCGGCGCGGGGGCGCGGACGATGATCTCGGGGACGGCGGCGGCGGGCTGGGCGTGCAGGGCGGCCGGCGCGCCGGCGAGCAGGGCGAGGGCGGCGGCGAGGGACAGGGGACGGGATCTGGGCATGGTCTGGGCCTCCGGCGGGAGCGCCCCGCGGGGCGTGCGGCGCGCCTCCCGCACCCAGAACCGGCGGGGGACGCGCCGGTTGTAGACGGCCCGCCACGCCCGCGCTTCAGCCCTGCAATCGTGCGGACGCAATCGGCCCCTATCCGGGCGCGCCGTTCCCACCGGGGCGAGGGGCCATGAGATTCGACCGCATCGCGCAGATCCCGCTGGCCCGCATCGCCCTGGCCGGCCTGGCCGTGGCGGCCCTGCCGCTGCTCTGGCACCTGGGCCTGCTGGTGCAGATGGCCCGCACCTGGCCGCCGCTGCTGTTCCTCGCCGCCACCGCCTGGCGGCTGTCGCGCCTGCCGGCCCTGCTGGTCATGGGCGCGCTGGTGGTCCGCGGCGCGGTGCGCGGGCTGAACTGAAGGCGCCGATCGCCGCTGGAACAAAGGACGAACCTGCGGCATGATCGCCCCGGGGCCGGAGGGAGCGGGGATGCTGGACCGGTTGGAGCGCGTGGCCGCGTGGGTGTCGCGGGGCGGACGGGAGCCGGATGGGCCGCCGCCGCCCGCGGGGTTCGGGATGGAGGCGGTCGAGGCCTGGGCCCGGGCGCACCTGCAGATGGAGGGCTGGACCTATCTCGGCCCGTTCGCCGGCGCGGTGCTGCTGGTGCGCCCCCAGGCGCTGGCGCCGCGGTTCACCCTGGACGTGCGCGAGGAGGCCTTCTTCACCACCAGGACCCGGGACGGGCGCCGGTTCCGCTGCCGGATCGCGCGGCTGGAGGTGCTCGCCGAGACCCGCTCGATCCGCCAGACGGCCGAGGCCTGCTACCGCCGCAGCAACCTGCAGAAGCCGCTCTCCGCCGACTGGGAGGAGGACGCCGGCTGGTTCTCGGCGGACGTGGCCGACAGCCCGCTGCTGCAGCACGTGCGCGAGCTGTGCGCCCGCGCGGGCGGCGCCCCGGCCGAGGCGCCGGAGAGCCTGCTGCAGGCGGACATCGAGGCCTGGACCGCGCGGACGGTGGAGCCCGGAGAGGACCTCTACTCGCACTTCGACGAGACCGGGGCGGTCTACGTCCGCCCGTCCTCGGCGCGGCGGCTCGGCAAGGGGCGCTATGCGATCGCCTCGCGGGTGGAGGCCTATTATCCGCAGCAGGGCGCTTTCCGGTCCGTGCTCGAGGAGCTCGAGCTGGACCTGCGGCGGCGGGCCAAGCGGATCGTCAGGACCCGGGCCCATCCCGCCCACAACCTCGGCGGCGAGCCCCTGGAGTCCGAGATCGACCATTGGGTCGAGGTGGGCCGCGCCGGCTTCCTGCCCGTGGACTTCGACCGGCTGGCCCGGCTGGCCGGGGAACTCGCGTCCTGACCGGCCCGGCCCTGAGGCGCGCGGCCGCCGCCGTCCTGCTCGCCGCGGGCGCGGCAAGGGCCGCGGGCGCGCCGCCGCCGGGCGAGGCGGTCGCGGCCACGCCCGAGGCCGTCTACGCCTGGGCCGCGCGGCGCGGGCTGGACCTGAAGGGCTGGGAGCTGGAGAGCGTCGACGGCTCCAGCGCCGCCTTCTACGTGCGCGACGTCCCGCTGGGTCCGCTGATGCGCCTGACCTTCCGCCTGGAGTACTTCCGGCCCGCCCCGCTCGGCGACGGCCGCCAGGTGCGCTCCGTCTCGGGCGTGGTGGAGGTGGACTGCCGCGCCGGGCGCAGCCGCTACCTGCAGACGCGCCTCTACGCCGGCAACGACTTCAAGGACTTCATCCGCAAGGACCCCGACACCGCCTGGGCCCCGCTGGACCCCTCCAACCCCCACGACGGCTACTTCCAGGACCGCTGCGCCGGCAGGTGAGAATTCTCGTTCGCTACTTCGCCGGGGGGCCGCCCGGCGGCGGGCCGTTCATGAAGACGGACTGGGACTGGATCTTGCCGTCCTTGATCACGAAGGCGTCCGTGCCCTTCACCGGGCCCGACTCCCAGCTGACCATGCCGACGTTGCCTTCCTGCCAGATGCGGTCGACCTTCATCGCCCCGCCCGGGCCGGCCGCGGGCTTGCCGCCGCCGGGGAACATCCTGGCGAACTGGGCCCGGATCGCCGCCTTGCCCACCGTGGCGCCGCCGGCGGTGATGGTCACCGCGTCGTCGGCGTAGTCGGCCACCAGCGCGTTGAGGTCGCCCTTGGCCGCGGCGTCCATGTGCCGGTGCACGAAATCGGTCGGTTGCAGGCCCTCGGCCGAGGCGGCGCCGGCGAGGGCGAAGACGGCCGCGGCCGCCGCGAGGCTGGTCTTGAGCATCGAAAGGTCCTCCCACGATCTTGTCGGGCGCGACCTTAATCCGCGCCGCGGCTTTGTCACGGCCCGCATCGGGAGGGCTTGCGCCCCGCGTGAACATATGCAGAACTTGCGCCGGGTTGTTCAGGCGGCGCGGCGCCACTGCCGCGCGAGGAGGCGCATCATGCGTGGGATCGTCGGGCCGCTCGCCGCGGCCGTGGTCGTCCTGGCCGGAGGCGCCGTGCAGGCGGCCCCCCTGGCCCTTGGCCTCACCGCGCCGCCGGAGGATCCGGCGGACCCCGCGTTCAAGACCGCCCCGGACGAGGCCGCGGTCGGGGCCTGGGTCCAGACCCGGCTGCAGCTGCCCGAGTGGCGCTACGTGGGCTACGCGCGGATCGGGGCCCTGTTCGTCCCCGCCGAGATCCCGCTCCGCGCCGGCCGCGTCCTGGCGCCCGTGCGGCTGGAGCTGTTCAGGCCGGAAGCGGCTCCGGACGGGCGCACCTACCGCTCGATGGAAGTGACCATCGAGCTGGACTGCGCGGACAGGACCTTCGTCCCGCGCAGGTACGTCGCCTATGCGGGCCACGATCTGCACGACCCGATCCAGGACGTCCCCGCTCCGCCCAGCCAGGCCTGGACGGCGGTCGAGCCGGACGACCTGGCCAATGCCGAGCTCCTGAAGGCGTGCGCCGCCGCCGAAGGCCCGCGGAGCCTGGCCGAGGTCGACGTGCTTCCGTGGATCGCCCGGATGGTGAAGCCCGGAGGCGACGCCTTCGCCTACTACGACTCCGACGGCGCCTGGTACGTCCGCGGGCCCATGACCGGCGCGTCGGCGGACGTCGTCGGCTTCCTGGGCCGCTCGGAGCTGTTCGAGCCGGACGCCGGGGCGCGGTCCAGGACCGTGAGGGTCGAGCTGGACTGCAGCGCCCGCCGGCTGCGGTTCTCGCAGCTGCGGGACTATCCGCAGCACAACCTCGAGGGAGAGGGCTCCCCGTCCGAAACGCCGGCCGGCTGGCTTCCGCCCGAGACCGGCGAGCAGTCGCTGCAGATGGACCGGCTCTGCGCCATGGCCGGACGGGGGAGGCCCTGATGCGCGCCGCCCATGCGATCGCAGGGCTGTGCGCCGGGCTGGCCCTGCTCGCGCCCGCCGCTGGCGCCGCCGCGGCGGGCGCCGCCGGGGCCGCGCCGCCGCCGGCCGGAGGCGCCGCCGATCCCGGGATGGCGAAGGTCCAGGCCTGGGCGGACCGCGCCCTCGACCTGAAGGGCTGGCGGATCGTCGGCTACGGGAACCGGGGCGTCGTCCTCCTGCCGGCCGGCTTCGAGCCGGCGGGGCCGAGCTTCTCCATCGACGTCCGCTACGAGGCCATGGCCGCCGGACCGGCGCCGGACGGGAGGCCGTTCCGCTCGATGCGGAGCACCAAGGCGGTCGACTGCCGCCAGGGCGCCTCGAGGGACGGCCGGGTCCTGATCTACGCCGGCAACGACCTCCAGCAGCTCCTCGACGACCGCGACATCGCCGGCGACTGGCGGCCGCTCGACGAGAAGGTCCCGGTCGAGCGCGCCCTGATCGAGCTGTGCGCCCGCGCGCCGGCGGTGGGCGAGGGCCCTGCGACCATGGCCGAGCCCGACGTCAGGGCCTGGACCAGCCGGACGGTGCAGGCCGGGGCCGACGCCTATGCCTATTACGACGACCACGGCGTCTACTACGTCCAGGGCGCCTTCGCGCGGGGCAAGGGCCAGGCGTTCGGCGTCACCATGCGCATCGAGATGTTCGAGCCGGACCTGGGGATGCGGTCGGCGACCATGCGGCTCGACATGGACTGCGCCGACCGGCGCTACCGGATGTCGGACATCCGCGAGCACGCCGGGCACAACCTCGCCGGCGAGGCCGTCCGCGAGGACGACTCCGACTGGACGGGCCCGACCAGCGGCTTCGACGCCCTACAGCTCGACCGGCTGTGCGCCATGGCCGGGGCGGCGCCGGGCGCCGGGCGCTGACCCCCTCAGCCCCCGGCTTTCGGCGAGCGGACCCACAGCATGCGCTGCAGGGTGCGGTCCCTGTCGATCACCAGGTGCTTCAGCGCGCCCAGCACGTGCAGGGCCACCAGCGGGATGAAGGAGCTGGCGGCGACTTCGTGGACCTCCTCCATCAGCTCGTGCAGGCCGCGGTCGGGCGTGGTCCAGGGGCTCGGGATCTGCAGGCCGTAGAGGTCGAGCGGCCGCCCGACCGACCAGATCGCCAGCGGCCCGGTCACGATCGCGACCACGATCGCCAGCAGCAGCAGCCAGTGGATCAGCAGCGACAGGGCCCGCAGCGCCGGGTGCTGGGGGAAGGGGTCGGGCTTCTTCGAGGCCACGCTCCACACCACCCGCGCGGCCAGGACCACGATCAGCGCCATGCCGAGCGAGACGTGCGACGTCACCGCCGCCAGGTGGGCGTCGCGCCCCGCCGCGTCCTCGATCGCCTCGCCGTTCAGGTACAGCACGAGGATGGAGATGGCGGCGATCCAGTGCAGCGCGACGGAAATCCAGCCGTAGCCCTGGCGGGTGTTGGTCAGAGACATGGACGAAGGTCCTCCGAAGCGCCCCACGGCCGAGGCTAGGTCCCGATAGGACCTTCGAAATTGCCCTGGATCAACCCAAATTCTGCGAGCGGTTCTCAACTAGCCGCTTGAGCGCCTCGAGATCCCGGCGCACCCACGCCGCGTCGCGGGCGAAGGCGGCCTCGTCCATGCCCGGCTGGCGGAACAGGGTGAACTGCACCTCCGCCCCGTCGCCGCTCGGCACCGCGCGCAGCGGGACATAGACCTCCCGGCCGTCGGGCAGGGTCACCCAGTGGTCGGCCACGCCGAAGCCGTTGGGCTCGCTGAAGCGGATCCGCACCCGGCCGCCGTCCGGCCCGCGGCCGGTCCAGGCCTCGCCGTCCTGCTCCAGCCCCCCGGCCAGGCCCGAGGCCCAGTCCGGCCAGGTCCAGGGCTCGGCCAGGGCCGCGCGCACCTCGTCGTAAGGACGCTCGATCGCCACCGCGATCACCTGGGACGGCAGGGTCATTGTCGCTCCTCGCCCGTCCAGGATAGACCAGGGCGGCAGTCAGGAGGAGACGTCCATGGCCGAGGACGGCATGCAGATCACCGCGGCGGTGTCGCGCGCCGCGGGCGAGCCCTTCCGCATCGAGCAGGTGACGCTCGGGCCGCCGCGGGACGACGAGGTGCTGGTCCGCGTCGTCGCCTCGGGCATGTGCCACACCGACCTGATGGCGCGCGACGCGCCGCACCTGCCGCATCCGATCGTGCTCGGCCACGAGGGCGCGGGCGTGGTGGAGCGGGTCGGCTCTGCGGTGAGGAAGCTCGCGCCCGGCGACCACGTGGTGCTGACCTTCATGTTCTGCGGCCGCTGCCCGTCCTGCCTGAGGGGCGAGCCCAGCTACTGCGAGCGGATCATGCCCCTGTGCTTCGGCGGCGCGCGCGAGGACGGCTCGACCTCCACCACCAGCGCCGAGGGGCCGCTGCACGACCACTTCTTCGGCCAGAGCTCGTTCGGCGCCTTCGCCCTGGCCAGCGAGCGCAACGCCATCAAGGTCCCGAAGGACGCGCCCCTGGAGCTCCTGGGCCCGCTCGGCTGCGGCCTGCCGACCGGGGCGGGCTCGGTGATCAACGCCCTGAAGGTCGGGGTCGGCCAGAGCCTGGCCGTGTTCGGCGCCGGGGCGGTGGGCATGGCCGCGATCATGGCCGGGCGCATCGTCGGGGCCACGACCATCGCGGCGGTGGACATGGTCGACGCCCGCCTGGAGCTGGCCAGGGAGCTGGGCGCCACCCACGCCTTCAACGCCCGCGACCCGGAGCTGGCCGGCAAGATCAAGGCCCTGACCGGCGGGCGGGGCATGGACTTCTCCCTGGACGCCACCGGCACGGACAAGGCCATGCCCGTCGCCATGGAGGTGCTGGCCCAGCGCGGGACCTGCGGCTTCGTCGGCGGCGCGCCTCCGGGGACCCGCTTCCAGCTCGACGCCAACTGGCTGATGGCCGGCGGGCGCGCGGTGCGCGGCATCCTGGAGGGCGACGCCGTGCCCGACCAGTTCATCCCCGCCCTGATCGAGCTGCACCGCCAGGGCCGCTTCCCGTTCGAGAAGCTGGTGAAGGTCTACGACCTGAAGGACATCAACCAGGCCGCCCACGACTCCGAGACCGGCGCCGTGATCAAGCCCGTCCTGCGCATGCCGCACTGATCCTTCCGCTCATCCCCGCCCCCTCCAGCCCGCTGGATCCGGGGCTCACCACCTGGCCCTGATCCCCACCAGGAACGAGCGCGGGGCGGCGGGGGTGAGGCTGCGCGGGTCGGGATGGTCCGGCAGGGGCGAGGGGGCCAGGGCCTCCAGGCCGTCGGTCTCGAAATAGGTCCCGTAGGTCGCGTAGCGGCGGCCGAACAGGTTGTCGACGCGGCCGTAGAGCTCCACCGCGCCGGTCAGCTTCAGGGCCGCGTGGACGTCGGCCGTCCAGTAGCCGGGAAGGCGCGCGTCCAGGTTGGCCTCGTCGCCGATCAGCCATTGCGGCCCGACCGCCTGCACGTCCGCCCCCAGGGTGAGGGCCCCGGTCGCGGTCACCTCAGCGCCGGCCTTGAAGCGGTCGGCGGGGATGCCGCCGATGCGGTCGCCGGGGCGCACCTGCAGGTCGCCGCGCGCGTCGGCGAACGGGCTGTTGGGCGAGGGCAGGGCGGCGGCGAAGCGGTAGGTCGCCTCGATCCGGCTGTAGGCGGCCCAGGCCTGCCAGCGCCGGGTCCGGTACGCAATGCTCGCCTCCAGCCCGCGCCGGCGCGTGCCCGGCACGTTGGCGTAGGAGCCGCGGCCCTGGATGGCGCTCGCGGTCGCCACGATGTCGTTGTCGTTGTCCGCCTGGAACAGGCCGAGCCGCCAGCGCAGCCGCCCGCCGCCCAGCCGCGGGGCGCCGCGCAGGCCCGCCTCCCAGGTGCGCGCCACGACCTGCTTCAGCGGCGGGTCGGCCACCAGGGCGTTCTCCAGCAGGCACGGCCGCTCGGGGTCGCTGCACGCCAGCTCCAGGGGCGTGGGGGCCCGGTTGGCTTCCGAATAGCCGCCGTAGACGGTGAGGGCGTCCGACACCCTGTAGGCCAGGCCCGCGGACGGGTTCAGCCGGTCGAACCGGTGGGCGCCGTTCAGGTCAGGGCTGGTCCCGGTCAGGTCGGTCATGGAGACGCGGGCGAGGTTCAGCCGGGCGCTGACCGTGGCCGACAGGCGGTCCGTCAGGTCCAGGGTGTCGGTGGCGTAGAGGCCCCAGTAGGTGGTGGTCGCGCGCACCTCCACGGGGCTGTAGGCGATCGCCCCGGCGGTGCGGATCAGCCCGCCCGTCCCGGGGACCGCCGCGTCCGGCCCGACCGACAGGTCCGGCCGGATCACGCCCAGGGTGGAGCTGGAGGAGAAGCGGATGCGGCTGCGGTCCAGCCCGGCGCCGGCGGCGAACAGGTTGCCGCGGCCCAGCAGGTCCCCGGCGCTCGTCGCCTCCACCGACGCGCCCCAGGTCGTCGCGTCGGTGCGGGTGCGGTCCAGCGTGCCGTAGGGCGCGCCCTCGCAGGGCGCGGCCGCGTCTGGCGCCGGGGGCGGGCAGGCGACGGGCGCCCCGTCCCCGCCCAGGATCAGGAAGGCGGACTGCGGCGGGCGGGTCGCGTCGGGGAAGCCGTCGTCCTCCGCGCACAGGAGCCCGTAGAGCGGGTCGGCCGGATCCTCGCCGCAGCCCTGGAAATTGCCGTCGTTGCCGTCCAGGTGGCGCTGGTTGAACCTGCGCACATAGGCGCCGGCCTGCACCGACCAGTCGCCGGACAGGCCGAGCCTGCCGTTCAGGGCGAGCAGCCCCGCGTGGTCGCCGGTGGTCTGGGGCCAGGTGTAGGTCGCGCGCCGGTCGCGGCCGAGCAGGTCCACGGGGGTGGGGCCGACCACGCCCAGGCTGTTGGCGCCGCCGGCGGCGACCAGGTGCACGTCCGCCTTGCCCCGGGTCCAGCCGAGGTCCGCGTAGGCCCGCGCGATGGTCGAGGGCGAGTGCAGCCGCCAGCCGGCCTCGCGCCCGCCGTCGGCCGCCAGGTACAGCGACCAGGGCCCGCGCACGGCCCCGTACCCGGCCGAGCCGTAGACCCGCCCGAAGGCGCCGCCCTCCAGGCTGGCGTCCAGCCCCGGCGCGTCCGCGCCGGTCTTCATGCGCAGGCGCACCGCCCCGCCCAGGGCGTTCAGCCCGAACGCCGGATTGGAGGTGAACAGGTCCAGGCCCTGCACCGCCGCCTGGGGGATCAGGTCCCAGTTCACCGTGTCGCCGAAGGCCTCGTTCAGGCGCACGCCGCCCATGTAGACCGCCAGCCCCTGCGGGGTCCCCTGCAGCGGCGAGGCGGAGAAGCCGCGGAAGTTCAGGTCGCGGGTGAAGCCGTTGCCCTGGCTGTCGGACAGGCTCACGCCGGGCGCGCGCTGGGCCAGGGCCGCGGTGACCACCCGCGCGCCGCTGCGCTCCAGGTCTTCGGCCGACAGGGACTCCACCGTGATCGGCAGCTTGTCCGCGTCCACCTCGGGTCCGCCCAGGGGCGCGGGGGCGACCACCACCACCGTGCGCGCCGGCGGCGGCGTCCCCTCCGCCCGGGCCCCGGCGGGACCTGCGGCGCAGATCAAGGCCGTCAGGGCGCCCGCTGCGCCCCGGAACCCTGCCGGCACGCCTCAGGCCCCTTCGATCGGGGTGGTCAGCTCGCCGATGCGGTCGATGCGGGCGACGACCACGTCGCCGTCCTTCAGGCCCTGGGGCGGGTCCATGGCGTAGCCGACGCCCGAGGGCGTGCCGGTGGCGATGACGTCCCCCGGCTCCAGGGTGAGGCCGGCCGACAGGGATTCGATGATGGCGGGGATGTCGAAGATCATCATGTCCGCCCGGGCCCGCTGGCGCTCCTGCCCGTTCACGGTCAGCGACAGCTCCAGCGTCGCAGGATCGCCGATCTCGTCGGCGGTGACGATGCAGGGGCCCAGCGGGCAGGAGCCGTCCAGGCTCTTGCCCTTGAACCACTGCAGGTGCCGCCGCTGCAGGTCGCGGGCGGTGAGGTCGTTGGCGATGGTGTAGCCGAACACGTGCTCGAACGCCGCCTCGCGCGGGATGTCGCGGCCGGCGCGGCCGATCACCACCGCCAGCTCCACCTCGTAGTCGAGGAAGCCGGTCACCTTGGGGTCCAGCCGCATCGGCGCGCCCGGCCCGTTCACCGCCGTCGGGGCCTTGGTGAAGAAGTTCGGCACCTCCGGCAGCTTGGCGTCCGCCGCGCCCATGCGCGCGCCTTCCTTGACGTGCTCCAGGTAGTTGCGGCCGACGCAGAACACGTTCTTGCGCGGGCGCGGGATCGGGGCGAGCAGCCGCACCTCGTCCAGGCCCAGGGTGACGGCGGGATTGGCGCTCAGGGTGTGGGCCGCCGACAGCAGCTCCGGCCCGCCCTCGATCAGGGCCTGGATCGAGTGGGCGACGCTGAGCAGGTCCACCACGCGGTCCCCGTCCAGCCACAGCCCCGGCGTCTCGCGCCCGTCGTGCACGAAGGTGATCAGCCTCATCCCAAGCTCCCTGCCGCCTGACCCGGCTGCATACCTCCCGCCCGTCCGGCCGTCACCGTGGGATCGCACGGCCGCGCCCGGGTGTTCCATGGCGGTCATGTCCAGGCCGAACGTCCGCCCCGTGGAGCGCGCCGCCGAGGAGACCGCCCAGGCCGCGCGCGCGGCCGAGGGCAGCGCCGGCGCCCAGGTCGAATACGCCGACCGCCGCACCGAGCTCGCCGCCGACCGCACCGTCCTGGCCGCCGAGCGGACCTATTCCGCCTGGGTGCGCACCGGGCTGGCGGCCCTGGCCAGCGGGGTGGGCGCCCGCGCGCTGCTGCACGAGGCGGCGCCGGCCTGGCTCGGCCTGGCCGCGGGCGCGGCCCTGATCCTGTTCAGCGCCTTCTGCTTCGTGGCCGGGGTCTGGCGCGAGCTCAACCCCGGCCCGCCGCCGCCGAGGCCCGACACCCGGCGACTGCCCGCGCCCCTGCTGGTCGCGGTGAACGGCCTGATGGTGCTGGTGGCGATGGCGGCCCTGGCGGGGGTGCTGTCGACCCCGTCGCCCTGACCGGGGTCAGGCCGCAGGGTCCGGGGCGCGGGCGCGGATGCGCACGACGCGCAGCAGGCCATGCGGCGGGGTGGGCTCGCGGTCGGGCGGGGCGGTGCGGGCGGCCGCCTGCTCCAGCCGCTCCAGCGCCAGGCGGAGCTGGACCTCGCCCTGGGCGCGCTCGCCCTGGAAGATCGAGCGGTCGATCGCCGCGTCGATCAGCTGGGTGATCTTCAGGTGGGCCGCCGGCTGCACGTCCTCCAGGGCGGCGACCGCCTCGGAGGCCTGGGTGAGAAGCATGTCGGCGTCCAGGCCCCCGCGGTCGGCGATGCGGCGGATCGCGCCGTCGGCCGACCGGATCCAGGGCACGCCGGGGAAGCGCTGGGCCAGCAGGTCGGAGATCATCACCGAGGCGGTGGCGTAGGTCAGGCGCACGGCCGGGTCCTGGTCGGCGCCGGCCTCCAGCACGTCCTTCAGCGGCGGGGTCAGCAGCTGCAGCGCCGCCTCGGAGATCAGCCATTCGACGCCGGACGCGCGGGCCGGTCGGCGGCCGCGGACGAACCTGCGTAGCTGGGCGGCGGCGGGCGCCGATCGCGCGAACATGCGCCCAATCTCGCTGATTCTGGCGGGGGTGCGCCACAAGCTTGACGGGAGGGGGACCGGATTGCGCCGGCTGATGCGCGCGGGCGACACCCGCCGGCGGGGGCCGGGCCCGCTCAGGCGGCCCGGGCGACCTCGTCCTGCAGGGTGTCCAGGAACTCCAGCAGCGCCCCTTCCGGGTCGCCCGCGACCAGGCGCTCGGCCAGCTGTCCGTCGGTGTAGCACTGGATCACCGCCGGGTGGATGTAGCTCGACCGGCACACGCTCGGGGTGTTGCCGAGCTGCCTGGCCACCTCCTTGACGCAGGCGGAGACGGTCCTCCTGGCGTGGGTCGGCGAGGCGGGGGCCTCGGTCTGCAGCAGGCCCTGGGCGCACGCCAGGGTGCCGGCCCAGGTGCGGAAGTCCTTGGCGCTGAAGGGGCCGCCCGTGGCCTCGCGGATGTAGGCGTTGACGTCCTGCGAGCTGACCGCGCGGCGCTCGCCGTCCTCGTCCAGGTACTGGAACAGCCGCTGGCCGGGGATCTCCTGGCAGGCGCGCACGATCCTGGCCAGCCGGCGGTCGTGGATGCCGGTCCTGTGCACCACCCCGCTCTTGCCCTTGAACTCGAACACCGCGTCCGCCGAGCCCTCGAAGCGGACGTGCCGGTCCTTCAGGGTGGTCAGGCCGAAGCTCTTGTTCCGCCTGGCGTATTCGTCGTTGCCGACGCGGATCAGGGTCAGCTCCAGCAGTCGCACCACCGCCGCCAGCACCTTCTCGCGCGGCAGGCCCCGCAGCTTCAGGTCCCGCTCCACCCGCTCGCGCAGGCGCGGCAGGGCGCGGCCGAAGGCGGCCATGTGGGCGTACTTGCTCTCCTCGCGGTGCTCGCGCCACCTCGGATGATAGATGTACTGCTTGCGGCCCCGCTGGTCGCGGCCGGTGGCCTGGATGTGGCCGTCCGGGTCCGGGCAGATCCAGACGTCGGTCCAGGCCGGCGGGATGACGAGCGCGCGCACCCGCTCCAGCGTGACCCGGTCCGTCACCGTCCGGCCGTCCGCGTCCCGGTAGCCGAAGCCCTTGCCCCGCCGCACCCGGCGCAGGCCGGGGTCGTGGTCGTTGACGTAGGTCAGGCCCGCCGCCTCGGCGAAGTCGGGGCCGTCCAGTTCGCTGTCCAGGGGCATGGCTCGGGTCTCGTCCAGTCCAGCCAACGGAGCCGCGGGCGGGATGGTTCCTGCCGGATCCCCTCGGCGCGGCCGCCGCCGCATTGGCCAGCGGAGCCATAGAATTGCGCGAAATATTCGCGGCGGTTCTGCAATTGTTAATGAGCCCGGCCGGGTCTTCGTCCAATAGAGAGCATGTGGAGGATGCAACCGCCGATCCTCCGCACATCGGTCCCCAGCGCCCGGTCGGACAATGTCCGGCCGGGCGCACCCGCATTCCGGGACGGGCTTTCGGAACCGCCGCCCTGCGCCGGGCTTTGCCCCGGGACGACTGCAGAGGAGCAAGCCATGGCGGACGAACGGCATCCGAACGACGCGGCCATGCCCGACGGCGAGGCCAGCAAGGTGGACGGGGAGGGCCCGGCCACGGTCAGCCAGACGGCGGCGACCTCCGGCGGGGCCGCGGGCCTGGAGAAGCTCGACCCCGATCCGGACGCGTCGCCGCCCGCCGATCCCGGCGATCACCGCGCCGGCCCGTCCATGACCGCCTTCGCCGCCGATTCCGGCCGCCGGCCGGCGGAGCTGTCGAGCTTCGCCCCGGACGGGGAGCCCGCGGCCGAGGCGGAGGCGGCGCAGGAGGCGGAGGACCAGACCCGCGTCCGGGGCGCCGAGGAGGAGCGGCCGAGCCGGTTCCACGAGCGCCAGCCGCGGTCCTGACCGTCACTGCGCGGGGCGGCGCTCCAGGGCGCTCACCAGCGGGCTGAGGTCCAGCGCCGCCAGGCCCTCGGCCAGGGCGCGCCAGGTCCTGGCCTCGTCGTCGTAGCCGGCCCGCTGGCCGGGATCGGCTGCCAGTTCGGCCTTCCGCCGCAGCTCGGCGGCGACGCTCCGGAATTCCTCGGCCAGGCCGGCCATCGGACCCTCCACGCGCTCGGGGTGAGGGCTCAGCATGGGCGAGTCCCGGCGCGGCAGGAACGGCCGCGGCCGCGCCCCGGCCCAGTCTCCTGTGGATAGGGCGACGCGGCGGTGGATAGTCCGTCCCCGTCGCTCCGGACGGCCCGGTCAGGCCGGCCGCCGCTCCAGCAGCCCCAGGGTCCAGGCCACCGGATCGCCGGCCACGACGCCGTGGCCCGGCACGGTCCGCCGCGCCCCGGGATAGCGGTCGCGCACGCGCCGCAGGCTCTCGCCCCAGGCCTCCGGGTCTGCGTCCTGCAGGTTGCCCAGTCCCCGGCTGGTGACCGACTTCAGGAAGCAGCCGCCGAACAGGGTCCCCTGCCGCGGCAGCCACGCCACGATGTTGTCCCGGCTGTGCCCCGCCCCGGGGAAGAACAGCTCGCAGCCGGCGCCCATGGCGTGGGTGCGGCCCAGGAAGTCCTCGATCGGGCGCGGCTCGTGCTGGCCGTGGCGGCGCGCCAGCTCGCAGGTCAGCGGGTGGGCGAAGGTCGGCACGCCCCGCCGCGCCAGCCCGGCGATCCCGCCGGTCCGGTCGGAATGGAAGTGGGTGGCCACCGCCGCGACGATCGGCGCCCCGAGCGCGGTCCCGGACCAGTCGAGCAGCGCCTCGGCCTGGCGGTGCTCGGCGCAGGTGTCGATCAGCAGCGCCCCGCCCGGCCGCTCCAGCACGAGGCCGTTGGCCGGGTAGTAGAGTCCCGGGTCGATCAGGGCGGTGCAGGTGTGCAGCCACAGGCCGGGCTCGAGCCTGGCCACCCAGACCGT
>Ga0164243_10008938_pt1 | contig 14672 bp, 8 predicted proteins | sample OricompcompostOP_FD_108781 | JGI IMG/M metagenome (GOLD analysis project Ga0164243, IMG submission 108781) | Organic Plus compost microbial communities from Emeryville, California, USA - Original compost - Organic plus compost (OP) | ecosystem: Engineered > Solid waste > Mixed feedstock >... | reverse complement strand
TAGCGTAAACTTATATACAATAATAATCAAATAGTTATATTAACCACAATATTTTTATCAACATCCACGCGGCTGAAAACCGGTAAATATGCGCCCCAAACGCTATCTGATGAGGCAGCTTATTATGGCTCTTCGCTTCACACATTAGTGTTAACTATAATCAATATGTGGAAAAATATTTACAGGAAGGAAGAAGGTGCGGGACGGGCCCCTGGCACTTACTGCCGCGGGGAAAACTGGCGGCAATAAAAAAACCAGGGTAGAAACCCCGGTCTTATTTATATTTTCATGTAAGTAAGTTTATCTCACCTAATGCAGGGTAGCATCCCTTGCAGTGAGCGAAATGATTTTTATCAGTAGTGATGATATGTCGTCTGTGAGTTTTGTAAGGAAACCACTGGCGCCTGCCGCCAGGTACTCCTTTTCCTCCGCATCAATAAAAGCAGTTCCGTAAACGATCACCTGGGGTTGATGAGGTGGCAGTACCTGCCGGATTAAATCCGTGACTGCGATGCCTGTCCAGTGATCATCCATTAGCACCAGGCTGTAAGGCGTATGGCGTGCGCGTTGAATAGCGGCTGCATAATCCTTTTCCCAATCCACATCATAATGCGCTTGTGCTAAGGCTTGTTTCAATGAAGCGCCAAAACATTCGTCCGCATCAATCAACAACAATTTCTTTCTGCTAATATTCTGAAACCTTCCGGGTAGAACTGAAGGGGTCATACATACTGTTAGTTTTGGTGTTCGGTCAGTCCCGGAAACAGTTAAGCGCGGGACTCTTGCAATGCCAGGCAGGACCTCGTAGGAGAGGGAAGGAACGGCAAAGAAGAGCCCGCGCTAGTAGCACGAGCTTTATCTTCTCCTCGTTTTCCTTCTATGAAATTTCCTACGTTTCCTGAAGACGAGATTAAAAGAGTCAGCTTCAATATTTTGGAGCTGCAAGTTAGCAATTTAATGCATCTTTTCAACCCAAAAATTAAAATCGACCCGATTAACTGTAAATTAACAAGAATAATCGGAATTTTAACCGGACAGGATAAATTTAACAGTTATTCTCTTTAAAAAATTATATACCGGGGCATGACAAATATCATCACTGCCCAAATAAAATATTCAATAACTTTGCAAACCTTTCCCCATCCGCAGGGAGCGGGGAAAAACGATTTGATAGGTGAAAATTAATGAGATAATTATCAATTAGTTACACCGAAATTTTGTTCACCAGGCAAGTGTCCTTAAAATTTCAGGTCCAAGATGGCTTTACACAACAGAGTATCGGCAGCCGAGCTGAAGAAGCGGCTGTACGAAGAAACATTCAAACGCGTCACTATTTCCTTCTACCAGTATGCGAAGATCGAAGATCCGCAGGCTTTCCGCGACGCGCTTTACCTCTCCCTTTTTGAACTGGGCGTATTTGGCCGCATCTACGTGGCAAAAGAAGGCATCAACGCACAGATCAGCGTTCCCGAACACAACTTCGAGGCTTTCCGGGAAACGCTTTACAAAATCGATTTCCTCAATGGTATCCGGCTGAACATCGCCGTGGACGACGATGGCAAATCCTTCTACGTACTTAAAATCAAAGTACGGGATAAGATCGTGGCCGATGGTATCGACGATCCTACATTCGATATGTCCGTAAGAGGGAAGTACCTCAATGCGCAGGCATTTAACGAAATGGTGGATACGACTGACACTGTCATCGTAGACATGCGCAACCACTACGAGTACGAAGTAGGGCATTTTGAAGGCGCTATCGAAGTGCCGTCCGACACCTTCCGCGAACAATTGCCCATGGCGGTGGATATGCTGAAGGACCAGAAGGATAAAAACATCATCATGTACTGCACCGGCGGTATCCGCTGCGAAAAAGCCTCCGCCTACATGCTGCATGCCGGCTTCAAAAATGTGTACCACCTCGAAGGCGGTATCATTGAATACACCAACAAAGCCAAGGAGCAAAACCTTCCTATTAAATTCAAAGGAAAAAACTTCGTGTTTGACGACCGCCTCGGCGAACGCATTACGGACGATATCATCAGCGAATGCCACCAATGCGGTAAACCCTGCGATACGCATGTGAACTGCGCCAACGATGGCTGCCACCTGCTCTTCATCCAGTGCGAGGAGTGCGCGGCTAAATACGACAAGTGCTGCAGCGAAGCCTGCCAGGCTACCCATGCATTACCGCCGGAACAACAGGCGGAACTGCGCAAGGGCGTTGAAAAAGGACTGATGTTCAATAAATCCAGACGCAGACGCAATCGCGTATAAATAAAAAATCCACCCCGCGTGGTTTCTTCTCGGCGGGGTGGAGGAATTGAGTCTTTTGAAAGGGCCGGGTTAACGCCGGCCCTTTTTATTAAGACCCATTCTATCAACCTATATGCGAACTAAAAAATCTCCGGGAAACCTTCGCATGCATTTCCCGTTTTATAGCTTAACTGAGCTGCTGTTGCTTGTTGCGATACGCAGTGTAGAAGATGATCGGGAATACCAGCAGCGTCAATACCGTAGCTGTAATCAAACCTCCGATCACCACAATCGCCAGCGGCTTCTGGGTTTCTGAACCAATGCCGTGGGAGAGCGCTGCCGGCACCAGGCCAATAGCCGCCATCAGCGCGGTCATCACCACCGGTCTTATCCTGCTCTGCACACCCAGTTTAATGGCTTCATTCAAACTCATCTTCTGCTCCAGGTTCTTATGGAACACCGATATCAGGATCACCCCGTTCTGGATACAGATACCGAACAAGGCAATAAAACCAACGCCGGCTGAAATTCCGAAATTCATACTAGTGACGTGCAATGCCAGGATACCCCCTATCAAAGCAAACGGAACGTTCATCAACACCAGGCCCGCATCCTTCACATTGCCGAGCATGATAAACAGCACCAGGAAAATCGCGATGATACTGATCGGCACCACCTGGCCCAGGCGCTTGGTAGCGCGCACCTGGTTCTCGAATTCTCCCGTCCAGCCAATGCTGTAGCCTTTCGGCAGCTTAATGGCCTTGCTGACTTTCGCCTGCGCTTCTGCAATGGTGCTACCCAGGTCGCGGTCGCGAACGGAGAATTTCACGCCGATGAAACGTTTGTTGCTGTCCCTGTAAATAAAGGCCGGACCGGTAATGGTAGAAATTTCCGCGATCTCCTTCAGCGGCACTTTGTTACCGTTGATGGTAGGCACCATCAGGTTAGCCAGGTCATCTTCCGTTTTGCGGTAGTTCTCATCATAACGGATACGGATATCGAATTTCTTTTCCCCTTCGTAGAGCTGGGTGGCGGTTTTACCGCCGATCGCCATTTCGATCACCGCCTGCGCATCGCCCGTTGATACGCCGTATTGCGCCATCTTGTTATCGTCCAGGTTGATGCTCATTTCCGGCTGGCCAATGTTGCGGATTACGCCGAGGTCTTTAATACCTTCCACTGTTTTCAGCTGGCTCACCACCTGCTGGGAAAGCGCTTCCAGTTTCACCAGGTCGTCCCCGTAGATCTTCACCCCGTTGGAGGCTTTGAAGCCCGCCACTGCCTCCGCTACGTTATCGCTGATAGGCTGGGAGAAGTTCAGCACAATGCCGGGATATTTCCTCAACCGGCCTTCCATCTGGGCAATCAATTCATCCTGCGTGATCTTGCGCTTCCACTCTGCTTTCGGCGCAAGGTCTACCTGGTATTGCACGAAGTAGAAACCGTTGGGGTCCGTACCGTCGTTGGAGCGGCCCACCTGCGACAATACCCGTTTTACTTCCGGGAAATCCCCCAGGTCCTGCCGGATGTCGTGCGCCAGCTTCACGCTTTCAGTAAGGGACATACTCATGGGCAACTCCGTCGTGACCCAGAGGCTGCCTTCATTCAACTGCGGCAGGAACTCCGTTCCCAGGAACTTGGCCGAGCCGAAGGTCAGCACCATGAAGCCCAGCGCCAGCATAAGGCTCAGGCGTTTATTGCGGTAAGTCCAGTTGAAACCTTTGGTGACAATGCGGTCGAAGAACTGCACCACCACGTTGTGTTTTTCCTTTACATTTTTATTGAGAAGAATAGAACACAGCACAGGCACCAGGGTCAGGGTAAATAACAGCGCTCCCAGCAGGGCAAAGCCGAGGGTCCATGCCAGTGGAGAGAACATTTTCCCTTCTACCTTCTGGAAGGAGAAAATAGGTACGAGGCTAATGATGATGATCAGCTTGGAGAAAAAGATGGCTTTTGCCAGCTCTCCGCCGGTTTGCTTGATCCATCCCAGCTTGGCCATCTTGTTAAACCGCTCCATGCCGGCTTTATGGGCTTTGTGATCCAGCATCACGAAGATGCCTTCCACCATTACCACGGCGCCGTCTATGATAATCCCGAAGTCGATCGCGCCCATGGAGAGGAGGTTAGCGCTCATGCCCTTCAAACGTAAACACATAAACGCAAACAGCAGCGCCAGCGGAATAATGATGGATACGATCACCGTGGTGCGCCAGTCGGCCATGAAGATGAATACAATCACCGTCACGAAAATGATTCCTTCCAGCAGGTTATGCATCACCGTATGCGTACAGAAGTCCATCAGGGTATCCCGGTCATAGAAGGTGACCATCTTGATATCATCCGGGAGGATGGTTTCGTTCAGTTCTGTGAGCTTCTCTTTCAGCCGTGCCAGTACCTCCGAAGGGTTCTCGCCTTTACGCATCACCACAATGCCTTCCACGATATCATCATCCTTATCCAGCCCTACCTGCCCCACGCGCGGCGCGGAAGCCTCATGCACATTGGCCAGGTCCTTTACGAGGAGCGGCACGCCGTTGATATTCTGTACAATGATGTTTTGGATATCGTTGATGCTGTTGAGCAATCCGATCCCGCGTACCACGTAGGCCTGCCCGTTTTTCTCAATGACGTCCCCGCCTACGTTGATATTGCTTTTATTTACGGCCTGGTATAATTCCAGGGGCGTAATATCATATTTGGCCAGCCTCACCGGATCGGCGGAGATTTCATAGATCTTCTCCTGGCCGCCAAAGGCTACCACATCAGCCACGCCGGGCACGCTCCTGATCTGGCGGTCTATCACCCAGTTTTGCCAGGTGAGGAGATCGCGGGAGTCGCGTTTGGGGCTCTTGAGATAATACCTGAAAATTTCGCCGGTAGGGCCGTAGGGTGGCTGCACTTCCGGCTCTGCACCATCCGGCAGGCTTACGCCGGCCAGCATATTATTCACCTGTTGCCGGGCAAAGAAGTCCTCCACGTCATCGTCAAAGATGATCCTTACCACGGATAAGCCGAACATCGTCACCGAGCGTACGCTGGTTTTCTTTTGTACGGCATTCATGGATACCTCGATGGGCAGGGTCACGAAGCGTTCCACTTCCTGCGCGCTGCGGCCGTTCCACTTCGTAACGATCACGATCTGGGTGTTGGTCACATCCGGGAAAGCCTCGATAGGGGTATGCACAAAGGAAAATACCCCTGCTATGATGAGCGTAGCCACTGCAATGAAAACAAACAATTTGTTTTTCAGCGAGAAGGCTACGATATTTCTGATAAACTTATTCATATGGCTGCTGCTTTATAACGCAATGCTGAACTGCGTTTCCTGTCAATGGATCTACTGCTTAGTCTTTCAGCGCATCATAAATGAGCAGCTGATTTTTAGAGATCACTTTTTCGCCTGCCTGCAGGCCGGAGGAGAGGTAAGTAACGTTGCCGGAGGTTTTGGCTACTTCCACGGGCCGCACGCTGATATTGAACTTATCCTTGAACACCAGCACGTAGTTTTTGCTGTTGTCGAAGATCACGGCGGCGGAAGGCACGGCAATTTTCGCGTCGTTATCCTGGTAGGTAACATATACGGTGGCAAACATTTCAGGTTTGAGCAGCATGTTCTTATTGTCTATGCTGATGCGCACCTGCATGGTTTTGGTGGCCGGGTCAAGGAAGTTGTAGATTTTGTCAATCTTGCCGTGGAAAGGCTGATCCGGGTAGCTCACGGTTACCACGTTGGCATCGTAGCCTTCCTTGATTTTAGCGATATCCGTTTCAAACACATTGGCCATTACCCATACGTCGTCCAGCTCGGAGATGGTAAAGATATTGGTGCTGTTGTCCGTACGGATTTCCATGTTATTGTTGATGTTTTTCTCGATGATATAGCCGGAGATGGGAGCGGTTACCAGGTAGGTAGCGCCTTTCCCTTTACGGTAGATTTTAAAGAGGTCGTTCAGGCGGGTGATTTCTGCATTGGATTTTTGCAGGTCGCCTTTGGCGTTGATCACATCCTTTTCCGTGTTGAGGCGACTGTCATACAGGTCCTGCGCCACTTTCAGGTTCTTTTCCGCCACACCCTGGTCGGATTTGGCCTGGGCCAGCTGTTTCTCGTAATCGGCGATTTCGGCACTATGAATCACGGCCAGTACCTGCCCTTTCTGAACGTAGTCGCCCAGCTGCACTTTAATATCTTCCACATAACCACTCACGAGCGGATATACTTTCAGCACCTTGCCGCCGTTGGGGGTAACCTTCCCGGATAAACGAAGTTCGTTTTGCACCGGTTCCAGTTGCGCGGTATCGATTTTAATATTTTTCAGCATGGTATCGCTGAGTACGAAGGTGCTTTTTTCAGTGTCCTCCGCTTCGCTGTGTTTGCATCCGCTCCACATCATGGCTGCCGCCAGCGCGATTCCAAGGAATATGACCGGGTGTTTCATATACTGCTTATTTAAATAATTCCTGTCCTGTTGCATAGTTGAGTTCTTCATATGCGTTTACACGATTAGATAAAAACCTGTTGATATTTTTGGCATTATCACTATAGCTGTTGAAGTAGTCGATAAATTGTAAGAGGGAGATATTACCCTTACGGAAGTTTTTAGCGACTTCGTCTATGAGCGTATCGAACTGTTGTTGGAATTCCTTGAGGTCAAAGCTTTTGTAACGCTTTTCCAGGGCGAGGATACGCTGATACGCATTCAGTACTTCGGTTTGCGCGATTGACTGCTGTTGTTTATACTGTTCCGCTTCGCTTTTTACCTGGTACTGCGCCGCGCGGATGTTGCCCTGGTTGCGGTTCCACAGCGGGAGGTCGATACCGAGTTTCAAGCCCACAAAGTTGTTGACATAGCTGCCGGCTTTATCGTAAGTAGCGCCTACGTGCAGGTCAGGAACAGCCATGGATTTTTGGAGGCGATAATTCAGCTCCGCAGTCTGGTACTGCAGCGCGGCCACACGCACGTCCGGCCGGTTCACTGCCGCGCTGTCCAGCAGCTGCTGGAGCTGAATATTGTCCAGGGTATAGTGTGCAAGATCCCCCGGCGCCAGCCTGGCTTCATAGAAGTCCTGGCTATGGAGTAACTGTTGTAGGTTTTTCTGTGCGTTTAGTTCCTCCTGTTTTAAATCTGCATAATCGTTTTCCAGTCCTACCTGTAAGGCTTGCAGCCTGATGACGTCGGAGTGGGGTACGGAGCCTTTCTTGTCTGCTTCGGTATAGGCGTCTACGATCTTCTGCAGGTTTTCAAGTTGTTCTTTCAACACCAGTCCGCTCTGCTGGGTGTAGTAGATGTCGTAGAAGTTTTCGCGCAGCTGCAGTTTCAGCGTGCGTACCAGCTCGTCGAAGGTGGCTTCATTCATAGAAGCAGCGGCCCCCGCGAGTTGAATGCTTTTGTTTCTTTTGCCTGCCAGTTGTATCAGCTGATCGATGTCATATTGCGCCTGTCCGCCGCTGCCTATATAAAATGGTTTGAGATGGTCGGTGCTGCCCCAGCCCAATACGGTGCTGAGTTCCGGGTTGCTCCATATCTTCGCCTGGCGCACCAGCGCTTTGGAAGCGTCTACCTGGTAGCGTTGCGCCAGTAACATATAATTTCTGACGAGAAAGGTGTCTTCCACCTCCTGTAGCGTAACAGGGATCCGCTGCAGGGAAGCCTGTGCCTGTGATGGTGTGATATAGCCCAGGCCAGCTGTAAATACTGATAGGATCAGTAGCTTCATCTTTCGCATATAGCCTAATTTCATGACACAAAGCTCTATAAGCGAAATTAAAGGGGCCTTTAAGGGGAATTAAAAACGTATTAAAATGTAATTAAGCATTGGCGCCAAGGTGGGGGAGCAGTACTGTAAACGTGCTGCCATGGCCGGGTGTAGAGGTTACGGTGAGGTGGCCTTTGTGGATTTGCACAATTTTTTTGCAGATGGACAGGCCCAATCCGTGCCCCCGTGTTTTTTGCGCATTGCTGCCACGATAGAAGGGCTCGAATATTTTTTGCAGGTCATCGGCAGGAATGCCTATGCCATTATCTTTCACCTGTACGGTGATGTATTGGGTAAAGAAGTCGATCGTAACGTGCGCGGTATTGTCCTTTGAAAACTTGCAGGCATTATCCACGAGGTTAATGAACAGGACCTTGAGCAGGCTTTCATTCCCGAAACAGGTTACCAGCAGGTCGTTATCCGGTACTTTATTGAATTGTATTTCAATGCGGGATTCCCGCTGTTTCAGTCGCACCAGGTTGGCCATTTCCATCAGCAGTTCATCGATGCGTACATCGCTGAATACAAATTCCTGGCTTTTCATTTCTGATTGGGCCAGCTGTAAGAGGCCGTTGGTAAGGTCCGTCAGGCTTTCCGCGTCTTCCAGTACGGACTGTAGTATTTCCTGGTATTCGTGGGCGCTGCGTTCTTTGGAGAGCGTAACCTGCAGCTGGCTGATGATGCTGGCCAGCGGCGTGCGCAGCTCGTGGGAAGCGTTGCTCACGAAGCTTTTCTGCAGGTCGAAGGATTCGCTCAGGCGTTGCAGCATGGTATTGAAGTTGGCGGCCAGTACAGCTATTTCATCTTTGCCTTGCACGGCCACCTGCCTGTCCTGGAGGTTATTGGCGTTGATACTGTCCACTTCCGTTACCAGCTTATCGATCGGCCTTACCATCTTCCTGGCAAAAAAATACCCCACGGCTACCAGCACCAGAATGGCGGTAGCGAGTTCCAGGAGCAGGATGCGGCTCAGGTTCTGCAGGTTTTGAAAACCATATTTATCAAAGGAAGAAACGATCACAATCACGGATACATTGCCCTCTGTATAATAAATGCCCACCACTTCGCCACCGCCGCCACGGTCATAGCTATACGATTTATTTTCCCTGATATAATCGAGCAGGCTTTTATGGGTACGGATGGTGGTGTCTTTCAGGTTGCTGTACAGGAGGTCGTAGCTGGGATTGTACACGAGGATACTTTCCTTGTAAAGGTCCTGGAAGGTAGTACGGTCCAGCTTTCGGAGCAGGTCCACTTTTACGTGGCCATCCTCCACGATTACGTTGGCTATGGATCGGGCCCGGTATTCGAGCCTTTCCAGGTATTCGGCCTTACGGGATTTGGCGGAGAGATAGTACACCAGCACGGCAAAGATCATCAGCATCAGGGTGGCCGAGAGCGTGTAATAAAGCGCTATTTTATATTTGATCTTCAAGGTGCGTGCGGCTTATGGCTCTTCGGAGAGGTAGTAGCCCATTCCGGTTTTGGTATGCAGTAGTTTGCTGTCGAAGTCCTTATCTATCTTCTTGCGGAGGAAGTTCATATAGACTTCGATTACATTGGTGCCGGTATCAAAATCGATGTCCCATACTTTTTCGGCGATGGTCAGTTTGGAGATGACCTTTCCTTTATGCAGGGCGAGAAATTCCAACAGCTGGTATTCTTTGGCGGTGAGCGCAATTTTTTTACCTGCCCGGGTAACTTCTTTCTTTTCCCGGTCTATTTCCAGGTCGGCGATGGCGATTTTAAACTGGGTGCTCTGCGTAGGTTCGGCGCCCACGCGTTTGAGGAATACGCGGATCCTGGCGAGCAGCTCCCGGAAGTCGAACGGCTTAACGAGGTAGTCGTCCGCGCCAAGTTCAAACGCCTGCATCTTATCGTCCACACCACCGAGGGCGGTGAGCATGATAATGGGCACGCGGTTGTTTTTAGCGCGGATCACTTCGCAGAGTTCATACCCGTTAAAGTGGGGGAGGTTGAGGTCCAGGATGACGAGGTCATAGGAATTGCCGGCAGCAAGTCCTTTCCCGATACGGCCATCGTAGGCTACGTCCACTTCAAAGCCGTTTTCTTCCAGCCCTTGTTTGACGGCGTTGGCCACTTTAACTTCGTCTTCTACCACCAGGATTTTTTGCATGGAGTTAGTTTTTTGCTCGCGTTAACTCATTAATTCCGCCTCCAGCTTCATGATCTTTTCGAAGAGTGCTTCATACTGCTGTTCCGCTCTTTCGAGGAACTTCAGCACGTCGTTATATTCTGCTTCTACGGATGTAAATTTATGTTTATCCTGGTAAATGTCAGGATTGCCCAAACTGCTTTCCAGTTCCGCTTTACGGGCTTTGAGGTTAGCCAGTTGCCCTTCCACGCTGGAAAACTGTTTCTGCTGTTTTTGCAGTTCCCTTTGTACTTCCTTGTTGATAGCGCCTTTAGGAGCGGTATCCGCTTTGGTTTCCTTTTTAGGCTCGGCGGCCACGGCATTCCCGCCTTGCGGGTTGGATTTGGCAGGAGCGGCCGGTGCGTTGTTGGCGGCCATTCTCTTCTTCCATTCCTCCCATTCCGCATAGGTGCCTTTGAATTCCTTGATCTGGCCATCTACGATTTCCCAGATCTTGTTGGCCGTCTGGCTCACGAAGTAACGGTCGTGCGATACCAGCACCAGGCTGCCTTCGTATTTGTTGAGGGCGTCGATCAGCATTTGCACGCTGTTCATGTCCAGGTGGTTGGTAGGCTCATCGAGCATGAGGAAGTTGGCCTGGCTGATGATGGTTTTTGCCAGCGCTACGCGGGCTTTTTCACCTCCGGAGAGGATGCGTATTTTCTTGAACACGTCATCGCCGGTAAAGAGGAAGCAGCCTAGCAGCTGGCGCAGTTCCAGCTCCGTTTTGCCGCTGCCGCAGTTTTTGAGTTCATCCAGGATTTCGCTGTTGAGGTCCAGGGATTCCAGCTGGTGCTGGGCGTAGAAGCTGGTGACCACATTGTGACCCGGTACGCGTTCCCCCTCAAAGGATTCCTCGCCGGCAATGATGCGCAGCAGGGTAGATTTACCTTTACCGTTGGCGCCGATCAGGGCGATTTTATCACCGCGGTTGATTTCCGCGCTGGTATTTTTCAGGATGACGTTATTGCCGAAGCTTTTGCTTACCCCGTTGAGGGTAGCCAGGATTTTGCCCGGTGTTTTATCTACGGAGAAACTGATTTTGATTTTGGATGGACCGTTGTCTACCTGCTCAATGCGTTCCAGCTTATCGAGCCGTTTGGCGATAGACTGCGCCTGGGCGGCTTTGGAGGCTTTTGCCTTAAAGCGCTCGATGAAGCGTTCCTGCTGGCGGATATAGTCCTGCTGGTTTTCGTAGGCGCGTTGCTGCATTTCCCGGCGCAGTTCCTTTTCCACTTCATAATCGGAGTAGTTGCCGGAGTAGTGGTGCAGCTGCTGCTGGTACACTTCCACGATGCGGTTTACCATGCGGTCGAGGAAGAAGCGGTCGTGCGATACGATGATCACCGCGCCGTTGTAGTTGCTGAGGTAGCGCTCCAACCACTCGATGGATGGTAAGTCCAGGTGGTTGGTGGGCTCATCGAGCATGAGCACATCCGGCTGCTGGAGGATCAGGCGGGCCAGGAGCACGCGCATGCGCCATCCTCCGGAAAACTGGCTGTAGGGCCGGTCCAGGTCCGCGGTGCTGAAACCAAGACCTTCCAGTACCTGGGCGGTTTTGTGTTTCATGTTGTAGCCGTCGAGCGACTCAAATTCATGCAGCTTGTCGCTGAACTCGTGCAGCAGCTCGTCCGTCTGGTTATGTTCGAGTTCTTTGGTGATACGCTCGATATCTTTTTCCAGTTCCAGGGCTTTGCCGAAGGCCATCATACCTACGGTGAGGATGGATTCGTCCGTCTCAAAGCTGAGGAGGTCCTGGTTGAAGAAGCCGATGGTGAGGTTTTTACTTTTGTTTACGCTTCCTTTGGATACAGAATATTCCCCGTTAATGATACGAAGCAATGTGGATTTGCCGGTACCATTGAGGCCAATAAGGCCGACGCGGTCGCCCGGTTCAATGTGCCAGGAAGAATCTTCCAAAATCACCCTGGAGCCAAACTCAAATGTAATATCCTGTAAAGCGATTAACATAGTAAATTCAAAAAGTTATTAAACGCGCAAAGTTACTGATAATAAGCATAATTATCAGATTATAATCTCTATGAATACAATTCTTTAGTTTTGTTTAACATTTTAGCAATTATGAAAATAAGGATATTTCTGCCCATCGGCGCTTTGATACTGTCCGCGGGCCTGTATAGCTGCCAGAATAACACGCCTGCCGCTACTGAAACTGCCGCTGCGGCGCCACAGGCTTTACAAGCCCCCTATACGCAACAGTACTATGATTCCCTGGGCCGGGTGATGGATGCCTATCACCAGCTGTCGGCTGCGCTGGTGAAAAGCGACACCAGCGCTGCCAGTTCGGCGGCGATCCTGCTCAAACAGCATGTGGATAGCCTGCCGGTACAGTTGTTGCAAATGGATAGTGCCCGGCTGGCCGGTATTGCAGGTATTACCGGCAGCATCAGCGCGGAGCTGGCGGGCCTCCTGGGGGAAAAGGACATCGAGGGGAAGCGGGGAGAGTACCAGATGGTATCTGACATGTTGTACGACCTGATCAAGGCTACCGGCTACAAGGGCCACACCGTTTACCGGCAGTACTGCCCCATGGCGTTTGACGACAAAGGGGCGTACTGGCTGAGCGAAACCCGCAATATTGTGAACCCTTACTTTGGCGATAAAATGCTGGAATGTGGTTCCACGAACGACTCGCTGATTTACAAATAGTTTTTTGCTACTGCATCCCGACTGCTGTTTTTCATCTTATTTTACGAAAATTGACATATATAATTGACATTTTCTGATAGTAGTTGGTTAAAAACCAAGAGCTATTTCTTAACTTCGCAACCATTTTATTAAAGAAGAATAGTGCCTGCCCAAAAAATCAGGTACTTATATAGACATATGATGAATATCACTTTTCCAGATGGCGCGGTGCGACAGTATGAAACTGGCGTTACTGCATTGGACATCGCCAAATCCATTAGTGAGGGATTGGCGCGTAAGGTTTTGGCTGCAAAGGTTAACGGCGAGGTGGTGGATGCCACCCGTCCTATTACGACGGATGCGACGTTGCAGTTACTTACGTGGACGGATACGGATGGAAAGTCTACCATGTGGCACTCTTCTGCCCACCTGATGGCGGAAGCGCTGGAAGCGCTGTACCCTGGCGTAAAGCTGGGTATCGGCCCTGCAATCGAGAACGGTTTTTATTACGATATTGACCTGGGCGGTCGCACCATTACCGAGGAAGATCTGCGCAAGATCGAAGCGAAAATGGTGGAGCTGTCCAAACAAAACAGCGTGTACACCCGTGCGGAAATCAGCAAGGCGGATGCGCTCAAATATTTCACTGAAAAAGGCGATGAGTACAAACTGGAGCTGATCAACGACCTCCAGGACGGTACCATCACTTTCTATACACAGGGCGGCTTTACAGATCTTTGCCGTGGCCCGCACATTCCTAACACCGGCTTTATCAAGGCTATCAAGCTGACGAACATCGCGGGTGCTTACTGGCGTGGAAACGAGAAGAACAAAATGCTGACCCGCATTTACGGTATTACTTTCCCGAACCAGAAAGAGCTGGACGAGTACCTGGCGCTGGTAGAGGAAGCCAAAAAGCGCGATCACCGCAAGCTGGGCAAGGAACTGGAACTCTTTACCTTCTCCGAAAAAGTAGGTCTGGGCCTGCCTATGTGGTTGCCTAAGGGCGCCCTGCTCCGCGAACGCCTGCAGCGTTTCCTGCAGGAAGCGCAGATTGAAACCGGCTACCTGCCGGTGGTAACGCCGCATATCGGGAACAAGAACCTCTATGTCACTTCCGGTCACTACGAAAAATACGGGAAAGACAGTTTTCAGCCGATTCATACCCCGGAAGAGGGAGAGGAGTTCATGCTGAAACCGATGAACTGTCCGCACCACTGCGAACTGTACAAAGCGTCGCCTAAGTCGTATAAAGACCTGCCTGTCCGTTTTGCCGAATTCGGTACCGTGTACCGTTACGAGCAACACGGGGAGCTGCATGGTTTGACCCGTGTAAGAGGCTTTACCCAGGATGATGCGCACCTTTTCTGCCGTCCTGACCAGGTGAAGGAAGAATTCATGAAGGTGATAGACCTGGTGCTGTTTGTGTTCGAGAGCCTTGGCTTTAAGAACTATACCGCTCAGGTATCCCTGCGCGATAAGGAAGACCGCAGCAAGTATATCGGTTCTGAAGAGAACTGGGAGCTGGCAGAGCAGGCGATCATTGAATCTGCTGCGGAAAAAGGACTGCCAACCGTGGTGGAATACGGCGAAGCGGCTTTCTACGGTCCCAAGCTGGACTTCATGGTGAAAGATGCCCTGGGCCGTAAATGGCAGCTGGGTACCATCCAGGTGGATTACAACCTGCCGGAGCGTTTTGAGCTCGAGTACATCGGGGCGGACAATGCCAGACACCGTCCGGTAATGATCCACCGTGCGCCTTTCGGCTCCCTGGAACGCTTCATCGCCGTGCTGATTGAACACTGCGGCGGTAAATTCCCACTGTGGCTCACACCTACACAGGTGAAGATCCTGC
>Ga0164243_10008937_pt1 | contig 14672 bp, 16 predicted proteins | sample OricompcompostOP_FD_108781 | JGI IMG/M metagenome (GOLD analysis project Ga0164243, IMG submission 108781) | Organic Plus compost microbial communities from Emeryville, California, USA - Original compost - Organic plus compost (OP) | ecosystem: Engineered > Solid waste > Mixed feedstock >... | reverse complement strand
GCTGCGGCGCCACGTGCACGGGGTCGGGGGCGGACGCGTCCGGCCGCAGGCCGACGACAGCCCGCGGGCGGAGCCGTTCACCGAGCCCTTCACAGAACCCTTCACGGAGCCGTTTACTGAGCCCTTCACGGAGCCGTTCACCGAGCCGTTCACCGAAGCGGTCCTCGCCGACCCCTTCACCGAGCCCTTCACGGAACCGTTCACAGAGCCGTGGACGGGACCGTTCACCGAGCCATTCACCGAAGCGGTCCTCGCCGACCCCTTCACGGAACCGTTCACCGAACCGTTCACCGAACCCTTCACCGAGGCCGTCGCGGCGCTCCGGGCCGGCGGCGTCCCGGCACCCGTCCGCGCCTATGTGACCCGGCGGCTGCGCGAGGCGTTCTGGGCCGGTTTCGTAGCCGCCACCCTGCGTCAGCGTGGTCGCTGAGCGGTTCGCCGCCCGCTCCCACGGGAGGAAGCGATGTCCGTCCCCCGCACCGCGTCGTCGAGCAGCCCGGCGGACCCGCCGCCCGGCACGACAGCAGCACGGACCGGCACGGCAGCCGGGCCGACCGCCACAGCGGCCCCGTCGATCGGTGGTCCCGCCGTCGCCGTCGACGGGGCCGACGGCGCACGGCACACCACCCCAGCGGCGATGACCGCACGCGCACCGGGACGGGGGTCGGCGTCCGCACCGGCCCGGCCGCTGGTCCGCGAGCTGGAGGACGTGGTGACGCGGATGCGTCGGCACGGCCCCCGGCCGCGGCTACGCGTGGAGCTCGACGCCGTGCTCGCGGCGTGGGCGGCGGAGCTCGCCACCGTCCACGCCGGCGGCCCGACGGGCGCGCAGGGCCCTGCACCGCTCCCCTGGGTGCTCGACGACCGGGCGCCGGCCTGGGTGTCGGACCTGCCCGCCGGGGTCGGACCGGCCTGGGCCGTGCGCGCGCACCCGGCGGTGGTGCTGGCGCTCGACGTCGCCCGGGCCGGTTGGACGGTGAGCGCCCCGGTGCACGGCGACCCGACGGGTGACGACGTGCTGGTCGTGCGGGACCACGGAGCGGTGCGGGCTCGCATCGGCACGCACCGGCCCCTGCCCCTCCGGCTCGGGGACCCGCGCTGGGACGTCGCCACCGCCCTGGACTGGGTCACCGTGGCGCTGAGTCCCGTGCTCGACCCGGCGTGGGACATCGACCCGGCGACGGTGCTGTTCGCCGCCTACCGTGCCGCGGGCGGCACCGCGACGCCGACCCGGGCGATCGCTGTCGCCCGCACCCTCACGACGGCGCTGGAGTGGAGCGTCCAGCTGGCCGTGCTCGGCTCCCCGGACGCGGCAGAGCTCGCCTGGCTGCGGGGCCTGTGGACCCGGCCGCTCGAGCTCGCGGGCGCCGTGCCGCGGCAGGCCGTCGGACGCAGGCAGGGCGCACGCTCATGACGAGCACTCTGACCCGTCGAGGCGAGGCGGCGGGCGGCAGGGGCGCACGGAAGCCCTCCAGCCGGCGACCGACCGACCCGTGGGCGGACGAGCGCCAGACCAGACCGGCACGGCGGCTCGACGCGACCGTAGACGTCGGCATCCGGAGGGGGACGACGAAGGCCCGGTCCGCAGGGGGGACCGGGCCTTCGTCGTGCGTGCGACGCAGCAGCGTCAGGCCGCCGCGTCCTCCTCGGTGAGGTTCCGCGTCTTGTTCTGGTCGACGAGGATGCCCGGGCCGTTCGTCGTCGAGATGGTCGCCTTGGTGATGTAGCGACCCTTCGACGCGGCCGGCTTGAGACGGAGGATCTCCTCCAGCGCCGCGGCGTAGTTCTCCACCAGCGCGGTGTCGCTGAACGAGACCTTGCCGATGATGAAGTGCAGGTTCGCGTGCCGGTCGACCCGGAACTCGATCTTGCCCCCCTTGATGTCGGACACGGCCTTGGCCACGTCCATCGTCACGGTGCCGGTCTTCGGGTTCGGCATGAGGCCGCGCGGACCGAGCACCTTGCCGAGCCGACCCACCTTGCCCATGAGGTCGGGGGTCGCCACCGCGGCGTCGAAGTCGGTGAAGCCGCCGGCGACCTGCTCGATGAGCTCGTCGCCGCCGACGATGTCCGCACCCGCGGCACGCGCCTGCTCGGCACGCTCACCGTTCGCGAAGACCAGCACGCGGGCGGTCTTGCCGGTGCCGTGCGGCAGATTCACGGTGCCGCGGACCATCTGGTCCGCCTTGCGCGGGTCGACCCCGAGGCGGAAGGCCACCTCGACGGTCGCGTCGTACGTGGTGGACGACGTCTCCTTGGCCAGCCGGACGGCCTCCAGCGGGCTGTAGAGGCGGCCGGCCTCGATCTTCTCGACCGCGGCGCGGTAGGCCTTGCTGTGCTTGGGCATCTGCTTGTTCTCCTTGATCAGCAGTCGTGGTCGTGCGGGCCGCACAGGGCCCTGCCACTGGGGTGCGAACGGGACGTCCGTCCTCAGTCCGAGATGGTGATCCCCATCGAGCGGGCGGTGCCGGCGATGATCTTCTCGGCAGCCTCGAGGTCGTTCGCGTTGAGGTCCTCGAGCTTGGTGCTGGCGATCTCCCGCACCTGGGCGGCGCTCAGTGTGGCCACCTTGGTGGTGTGCGGCGTCGCGGAGCCCTTGGCGACCCCCGCGGCCTTCTTGATCAGCTCGGCGGCCGGCGGCGTCTTGGTGATGAAGGTGAACGAGCGGTCCTCGTACACCGTGATCTCGACCGGGATGACGTTGCCGCGCTGCGACTCGGTCGCCGCGTTGTACGCCTTGCAGAACTCCATGATGTTGACGCCGTGCTGACCCAGCGCAGGGCCGATCGGCGGCGCCGGGGTGGCGGCACCGGCGTTGATCTGGAGCTTGATCAGGCCGGTGACCTTCTTCTTGGGGGGCATGCTGCCTTCCGTCTCATGTCGTGGGCCCACGCCGTGGGCGATGACCCGGTTGCAGTGCCGTCGTGCGGCGTCAGATCTTGGCGACCTGGCTGAACGACAGCTCGACCGGGGTCTCCCGGCCGAAGATGGAGACGAGAACCTTGAGCTTCTGGTTCTCGGCGTTGATCTCGGAGATGGTCGCCGGCAGCGTGTCGAACGGACCGTCGGTGACGGTGACCGACTCGCCCACGCTGAAGTCGACCTTGATCTGCGGCGCAGCCTTCTGCGCGGCCGCGGCCGCCGCCGGGGCCTTGGTCTCCAGCGACGGGGCGAGCATCGAGAAGACCTCGTCCAGCGTCAGCGGGACCGGCTGGTGCGTGTGGCCGACGAAGCCGGTCACGCCCGGGGTGTGCCGCACGGCGCCCCACGACTCGTCGGTGAGGTCCATGCGGACGAGCACGTAGCCGGGGATGCGCACCCGCTTGACGACCTTGCGCTGTGCGTTCTTGATCTCCACGACCTCCTCCATGGGGACCTCCACCTGGTAGATGAAGTCCTCCATGTTGAGGCTCTGCGTGCGGTTCTCGAGGTTCGCCTTCACGCGGTTCTCGTAGCCGGCGTACGAGTGGATGACGTACCAGTCGCCGGGCAGGCTGCGCAACTTGGCCTTGAACGCGGCGACGGGGTCCTCATCGGGGTCGATCTCCTCGTCCGCCACGGCGGCCTCGTCACCCGGCTCCTCGGCACCGGGCTCCGTGTCGGCGGCCGGCTCGGCGGCGACCTCCTCGACCTGCGCGCCCGGCTCGTCGAGCGCGGGGTCGGCGTCCTCGCTCACGGTCCCCTCGGTCGTCTCGACCGACGTCAGGGCGTCGTCGAGCACGTCCTCGGCACCCGGCGTGGGCTCCTGCGACTCCTGCGACACGTGCGAACCTGCTTTCTCCTGCGTTGCCTACGGGACCGATCGGTACGACGACCAGTCTGGTGCGACTGCCCGGGCCGCGCTCGGCTCAGCGGCGTCGGCCACCGAGGAGCGCAGCGGCGTCAGCCGCCGAAGACCCAGAACGTGAGCTGGCCGATACCGAGGTCCACCACGGTGACGAACGCCATGATGACCGCGACGAACACCAGCACGACGGCCGTGTAGGTGAGCAGCTCCGAGCGCGTCGGACGGACGACCTTCTTGAGCTCGGCGACCACCTGACGGACGAACAGCGCGACACGCGCGAACAGCCCGCGCCGCTCCTGCGCCTGCCGGGCCGGACGCGGCGTCGGGCGCGCCGAGCCCTCGGCACCGGATGCCGCGGCCGAAGCTGTCTCGCTCACGTCTGCCCCTACGTCTCGTGGTGACCGCCGGAGCTGGTCGGCACCGGCGGACGAGCGGCCGGCGTGGTTGCGCCGGACCACCCGGTGGTCCTGCCCGCCCCCCGGCCGTCCGGTCGGGTCGCGTGCGCAGGGCAGACAGGACTCGAACCTGCAACCTGCGGTTTTGGAGACCGCTGCGCTACCAATTGCGCCACTGCCCTACGGCGGTCCCCCGGCCGCCACGACGTCCCGTACCCGTACGCGGGCGCGGCGCATCATGGCGGACGTCAACCGCCGGGGCTCAACGATACGCGACGGCGGCCCATGGGTCGAACCGCCCCGACCCGGTTCGTCCGGCCTCTGCCACTATGGGCCCGTGACCGAGCAGCAGACGACATCGTCCCCCCGTCCCCGCGTCTCCGCCAGGATCGCCGCCATCGCCGAGTCGGCCACGCTGGCCGTCGACGGCAAGGCCAAGGCGCTCAAGGCGGCCGGGCGCCCGGTGATCGGCTTCGGCGCCGGCGAGCCGGACTTCCCGACGCCGGGCTACATCGTCGACGCGGCCGTCGCCGCCGCGAAGGACGCCGCCAACCACCGCTACACCCCGGCCGCCGGGCTCCCGGCCATGCGCGAGGCCGTCGCGGCGAAGACGCTGCGGGACTCGGGCTACGCGATCGACCCGGCGAGCGTGCTGGTGACCAACGGCGGCAAGCAGGCCGTCTACCAGGCGTTCGCCACCGTCGTGGACGCCGGCGACGAGGTGCTGCTGCCGGCTCCTTACTGGACCACCTACCCGGAGGCCGTCCGGCTGGCCGGCGGCGTCCCGGTCGAGGTGTTCGCCGGGGTGGAGCAGGGGTTCAAGGTGACCGTCGAGCAGCTCGAGGCGGCGCGGACCGCGCGCACCAAGGTGCTCGTCTTCTGCTCGCCGTCCAACCCGACGGGTGCGGTCTACACGCCGGAGGAGACCGCAGCCATCGGCCGCTGGGCGCTGGAGCACGGCGTATGGGTGATCACCGACGAGATCTACGAGCACCTGACCTACGACCACGCCGTGTTCACACCGATCGTCCGCGTGGTTCCCGAGCTGGCCGACACCTCGATCGTGCTCAACGGGGTGGCCAAGACCTACGCGATGACCGGCTGGCGCGTCGGCTGGATGATCGGGCCCGCCGACGTCATCAAGGCGGCGACGAACCTGCAGTCGCACCTGACGTCGAACGTGTCGAACGTGTCGCAGCGGGCGGCGATCGCCGCGCTCACCGGCGACCTGTCGGCCGTCGAGGAGATGCGATCGGCCTTCGACCGCCGCCGCCGCACCATGGTGGACATGCTGGCCGCGATCGACGGCATCCAGATCCCCACCCCGGAGGGCGCCTTCTACGCGTACGCCTCGGTGCAGGGCCTGCTCGGTCGGACGTTCCGCGGTGTCACGCCGACCACGTCGGCCGAGCTCGCGGCCCTGATCCTGGACGAGGTCGAGGTCGCCGTGGTGCCGGGCGAGGCGTTCGGGCCCAGCGGCTACGTCCGGCTGTCCTACGCACTGGGCGACGACGACCTGGTCGAGGGCGTCAGCCGCATCCAGGCCCTGCTCGCCGAGGGACGCTGAACCTTCTCGCACGACGACGGCCGGTGACCCGCACGAGGCGGGCACCGGCCGTCGTCGTCTCCGCCTGCGGGCCCCCGGTATCGGCGGGGCTCAGTCGAGGCAGAACTCGTTACCCTCCGGGTCCGCCATGACGATGTGGCCGCCGTCGAGGGGAGGTGCCGGCTCGTGACGCCGCAGCCGGACGGCGCCGTGCCCGACGAGCCGGTCCGCCTCCGCCTCCAGGGCAGCCATGCGCGCGTCGCCCTCCAGGCCGGGCGCGGCCCGCACGTCGAGGTGCACGCGGTTCTTGGTCTGCTTGCCCTCGGGCACCCGCTGGAAGAACAGCCGCGGGCCGACCCCCTCGGGGTCGGCGACCGCCGAGGCGTCGTTGCGCCGCTCCGGTGGCACCCCCATCGCCTCCAGCGCTGCGTCCCACGATGCGAAGCCGGCGGGCGGGTCCTGCCGCCGGTAGCCCAGCGCCAGCGCCCAGAACGCCGCGAGGCGAGCCGGGTCCGCGCAGTCGAACGTCACCTGGATGTCGCGTGCCACGTCAGCTCGCCTCCGTCGTGGTACGAGTGTGCAGGTACAGGTCGCGCAGCAGGCAGACCTCGGACAGGTGGTGGATCACCTCGCGGTGGATGTGCAGCACCAGCGTCGCGAACGGCTCGGCGGCATACGACCCCTCCGCCGGCCCGCACGGACGCGCCAGCCCGTCCTCGCCGAGCGCCTCCACACCGGCCAGCCAGGTGGTGAGCTCCGCGTCGAGCTGGGCCAGCGCCTCGTCGGCGGTGGCGGCGTACGCGAAGGACTCGTAGTCCGTGGCCGCGCGCCCGAAGTGCGACGCGTTGCGCATCGCGAGCACGCCGACGATCACGTGCCCCAGCCGCCAGGAGATCGTCGTCATGGGCGCCGGCCTCGGCTCCGGGAACGCGAAGTCGATGGTCATTGCGCCTGACCCGGCCTGCACCGGTGCGGTGCCGGTCCCGCGCGGGCGCACGTTCCAGCTTCCCGATACGGGTTCCCAGAAGTACTCGTCGTCGGTGAGCCCGGCCAGACGCCCGCGGAGCTGGTGCGTCCAGTGCCAGGAGAGCTGGTCGCGGAGCAGACGGTTCCAGGTGAGATCGTTCATGCCGCCAGCGTGGCGCCCATAGCGGACCGATGCCTTCCGTGATCGATGGGACGATGGCTCGGTGGGCGTCGAAGGCACGACCGAGCGGGTCCTCAAGCTGCTCGCGCTGCTGCAGCGGCGCTCGTCATGGACCGCCACCGAGCTCGCCGCGGAGCTCGGGGTCACTGACCGCTCGGTGCGCCGAGACGTCGAGCGGCTGCGCACGCTCGGCTACCCGGTGGAGGCGACGGCGGGCGTCGGCGGTGGCTACCGGCTCGGCGCGGGGACCCGGCTGCCCCCGCTGCTGCTCGACGACGAGGAGGCCATCGCCACGGCGGTGAGCCTGCGGCTCGCGTCGGGCGGGACGGTCACCGGTGCCGGGGAGGCCGCCCTGCGCGCGTTGACGAAGCTTGACCAGGTGATGCCCCCACGCCTGCGCTCATCGGTCCGCGCGGTGCACGGTGCGACCGAGACGCTGGTCGACCCCGGCGTGCAGGTCGACGGGGAGCTGCTCATGACGCTCGCCCGGGCCTGCCGGGACTCGGTGCGGGTGCGCTTCCGGTACGCCGGCCGCGACGGCACGGAGAGCGAGCGCACGGTCGAGCCGGTCCGGATGGTCACCACCGGACGGCGGTGGTACCTCATGGCGTGGGACGTGGACCGCGCCGACTGGCGCACGTTCCGCCTGGACCGCATGCGCGCGGCGGTGGCGACCACGTGGCGCTCCCGGCCGCGGGAGCACCCCGACCCCGTCTCCTATGTGCAGCGCTCGGTGGCCGAGGCGCCGTACCGGCACCTGGCGCGGGTACGGGTGCACGCGCCGGCCGCTCAGGTACGTGAGCGGATCCCGCCGCAGGTCGGTCGCGTCGAGGACGATGTCGACGGGTGGTGCGTGCTGGTCGTCGGCGCGGACGACCCGGACTGGCTCGTCACGCAGGTCGCCCGGCTCGGCTTCGAGGTGCGGCTGCTGCACCCGCCCGAGCTGCGGGACGCCGCCGCCCGGCTGGCCCGGCGGCTCGCGGCGATGGCCGGTGCCGCCGACGGACCGCGCTGAGCGACGCTCAGCCCACCATCGCCCACCGGTCGGCCGACGGCAGACCCGGTCCCCGGTCGCCCCCGCTCCGACCCGGATCAGGACGATGCGCCGCCGCCGAGTCCCAGCCCCAGCAGACTGCCGCCCTGCAGCGCCTCGAGGGCACTCTGCCCCAGGTCGACCAGGTAGCGGGACGCCGAGCCGAGCGCCGAGACGTGCCACGACCCGCGCTCCCGGACGGCCGTGAGCGTCACGGCGGGGACCTCCCACCCCGTCATCGCGGTCAGGTCGCTCAGGTGGGTCGCGATCCACCGCGATCAGTCCGAACGATCCGCTCCCGGGGACTTCGACGTCCAGGGCTCGGTCGCAGGACCCCGCGCCTGCCACACTGGGCAGGTGCGTGACCTGGCCCGGCTGCCGAAGGCGCACCTGCACCTGCACTTCACAGGCTCGATGCGGGTCTCGACACTGGCCGAGCTGGCCGAGCGCCACGACATCCGGCTGCCCCCGGTGCTGCTCGACGACGACCCGTTGCGGGTGCCGAGCGACGAACGCGGCTGGTTCCGCTTCCAGCGGCTGTACGACGCCGCGCGGGCGGTGGTCCGCTCCGCCGAGGACATGCGTCGCGTGGTCGCCGAGGCGGTGGCCGACGACGCGGCGGAAGGCTCCGGACGGCTGGAGATCCAGGTCGACCCGACCTCCTACGCACCGTTCGTCGGCGGGATCACCCCGGCGCTCGAGATCGTGCTCGACGCCGCCCGCGCGGCCGCCTGCGTCCACGGCGTCGACGTCGGGGTGGTGGTGGCGGCCTCGCGGATGCGGCACCCGATGGACGCCCGGACGCTGGCCCGGCTCGCCGCCCGGTACGCCGGCGACGGCCCCGGCGAGGTCGTGGGCTTCGGGCTGTCCAACGACGAGCGCCGCGGGGAGACCTCCGAGTTCGCCGCCGCGTTCACGATCGCCCGCCGGGCGGGCCTGGCCTCCGTGCCGCACGGCGGGGAGCTGCTCGGACCCGCGCACGTCGAGACCGTGGTGGAGCACCTGCGGCCGGACCGGCTGGGGCACGGGGTCCGGTCGGCCGAGGACCCCAGGGTGCTGGACCGGGTCGTGGCGCAGGACGTCGCGCTAGAGGTGTGCCCGGCGTCGAACGTGTCGTTGGGCGTGTACCCGTCTCCGGCCGACGTTCCGCTGCGGGCACTCGTCACGGCAGGGGCAACGGTGGCCCTCGGCGCGGACGACCCGCTGCTGTTCCGCTCCCGGCTGCTGGCCCAGTACGAGATCGCCCGCGACGTGCACGGCTTCTCCGACGCCGAGCTGGCAGACCTCGCCCGGGCGTCGATCCGCGCCAGCCGGGCCTCCGACACCGTGCAGGACCGGCTGCTCGCAGGTGTCGACGCCTGGCTCGCCGCACCCGCACACGACGCGACACGGGACTGCCAGGAGCGCGGATAGAGACGCGACCCCGGACTGCGCGGGCTCGCCCCAGCCGGCGGCGAGGACGGGGTCGAGGTCGCCCGGGACGATGCGGGGCGCCCTCGGCGAGGTCCCGATGTGGTGCCCGCGTTGACTCAACCTTTCGGCCGGCTCGCCCGTTGGAGGGTCATGGAGGGCGTCGAGGATGTCAGCACAGCGGCGACGCCCCGGCCCCGCCACGGCCCTGCGCACCGACGGGCTCGCCGACGGCTGGTACCGCCTCTCCCAGCGCGCGGCTCCCGGCGAGGACGGTGTCGCCACGGGGGTCTTCCAGGTCCGCACCGGGACGCGTCCGGCGGCGCCGACGCCGACGCACGAGTCCTCGTGACGACGGCGCTGTGCTCATGACGACGGGGCGGGAGCCGGCCACGCGGGCTGCTAGAGCGCCGCGCCGACCAGCACCGGCTCGGGCTCCAGCTCCACGCCGAAACGCTCCCGTACCCCGTCACGCACCTGGCGGGCCAGCGCGAGCAGGTCGGCCGCGCTCGCCCCGCCCCGGTTCGTCAGCGCCAAGGTGTGCTTGGTGGACAGCGCCGCCGGTCCGGGCAGTCCGAACCCGCGCCCGAAGCCGGCGTGCTCGATGAGCCACGCCGCGCTCGTCTTCACCGCGGCGTCGGAGGTCTTGCCCCCGCTCACCGCACCCACCGGCACGGCCCCCGCGCCCACGGACCGCGCGCCCGCCGGGTCGACGGGGTACCGCGGTGCGTCGTCCGGCAGCACGGCCGCCTGCCGCGCATCGAGCACCGGGTTCGTGAAGAACGACCCCGCGCTCCAGGTGTCGTGGTCGGCCGCGTCCAGCACCATGCCCTTGCGAGCGCGCAGCGCGAGCACCGCGGCCCGCACGTCGGTCATCGGCACCCGACCACCGACCTCGACACCCAGCTCGCGGGCCAGCTCCGCGTAGGCCACCGGCCGCGCCAGCGTGCCCGGCCGGAGCTGGAAGGTCACGTCCAGCACGACGTACCGCGGCGTCGGCCCCCAGACGCCCCCTTGCACGTCCGTCCGGGGCGCGCGCAACGACCGCTTGAGCAGCGACGTGCGGTAGCCGAACTCCAGCTCGACGAACGGCAGCGTCCGCACCCGGGCCCGCTCCCGGTCCCAGACCCGCACGGTCGCGATGCTCTGGGAGACCTCCTGCCCGTACGCGCCGACGTTCTGCACCGGGGTCGCGCCGGTGGACCCGGGGATGCCCGACAGCGCCTCGAGCCCGACGAGGTTGCGCTCGACGGCGTGCTCGACCACGAGGTCCCACGGCGTCCCCGCAGGGACGACCACGGTCACCCCCGCACAGGCCGAGTGGTCGGGGACCTCCAGGCCGGTGCGCACATCCCGTACGACCACCCCGTCGAACCCCGCGTCGGACACCAGAAGGTTGGACCCGCCGCCCATGACCAAGAGCGGCTCGGCCGCCTCGTCGGCGGTACGCACGGCGTCGACGAGCTCGGCCTCGGTCGTGGTCTCGACGTAGCGGGCCGCCGCGCCGCCGACCCGGAACGTCGTCAGGTCCGCGAGCGCGGGCGGCTCGGCCGCGTCCGCCCAGCCCGACGGCGGGGCGAGGGTGATCTCCTGCTGCACCCGTCCAGGCTAGACCGGACCGCCGGCATCGCCGCCCGCCCGCCGGGCCGCCGGCGTGCGCAGCGGCGCGGCCGCCCCGGCCACGAGGAGGCCGCCGACCACCGGCACCGCGATCGCGAGCAGAGCGTGCCGGTAGCCGACGTGCTGGGCCAGCAGCCCGAGCAGCGGCGGCCCGGCGAGGAAGGCCGCGTAGCCGATGGTGGACACGACGCTGACCCGGGCCGCGGCGCGCAGCGGGTCGTCCGAGGCGGCGCTCATCCCCACCGGGAAGCCGATGGCCGCCCCGGCACCCCACACGACGACGCCGACGAGCGCCAGCCACAGCTGGCCACCCAGGCAGAACAGCAGCAGGCCGACGAGGGCCAGCAGGCCGCACAGCCGCAGCACGGCTACCCTCCCGCGCCGGTCGAGCAGGGCGGTGCCGAACCACCGCATCGTCGTCATGGCCGTGACGAACAGCCCGAAGGCCGCCGCTCCGACGGCGTGCGCGGTGTCGAACCCGTCGACCACTGCCAAGCTCAGCCAGTCGTTCGCCGCGCCCTCGGTGAGCGCGGCGGCCAGCACGACCACCCCGACGAGCAGCGTGCGCGGCTCCAGCCAGGCGGCGAGCGCCCCCCGCGCGCCACGCGGGGCGGCCGGGACGTCGGCCTGCACGTCAGCCGGTACGGCGTGCGCCGCGTCGTGCTCGGCTCCCGCCGGGAGGAAGGACCGCACCGCGACCGCCACCCCCACGCTCACGGCGGCCACGGCGACGGGGATGTGCACCTGCACCGGCACCTCGGCTCCCGCCGCCACCGCGGCGACCCCCGCGGCGGCCACGGTGCCGAGCGAGAACCCGGCGTGGTAGCGCGGCATGACCGTCCGGCCGAGGCGCTGCTCGACGACGGCACCCTCGAGGTTCATCGAGGCGTCCCACACGCCCGTCCCGACGCCGAACACCATGAGCCCGGCACCGACGACGACGACCTGCCCCAGCGCCACCCCGACCGAGGCCACGACCATGCCGGCCGCGTTCACCAGAGCGAAGAAGAGCACCGTGCGACGCGCACCCAGCCGCTCGACGACCATGCCGGACATCGGCAGTGACAGCAGCGACCCGACGGCGCCCACCAGCAGCAGCGCCCCCATCTGCTCCGGGGCGAAGCCGAGCCCGTCGCGCACGGCCGGCAGGCGCGACGCCCAGGACGCGAAGGTGAAGCCGTTGAGCGCGAAGACGAGGAACACCGCCACCGACGCGCGATGCACGGCTGCGGGGACCGGTCCGGGGCCGGCGGGCAGCGCCGTCATGCGATCTCCTGGGGGTGCGGGACGAGGGCGGGACGGGGCACGGGGACCTCGCTCGGCATCCCCCCATCGTCGGGCACCACGGGGTGCTCCCGTGCCACCCGGCGTGCGAGCGACACGCTCACCACCATCACTGCCGTGAGGACCACCAGCGCGCCCACGAGGAGCGCGACGACAGGTCGAGGCCGTCGCGGGTCGACGGGATGCCGGGCGGCCGGCTCGAGGAGGCGACGCCGGCGCGGACGAACAGGCCGACGACCAGCAGGCGCCCCCGGGCACACAGCCAGGGGCCAGGCGGGGTGGCGCACGACAGGGCTCCGCGACGGACAGCAGAAGTGAGCAGCGAATCGTTCCGACATCCAGCCGCGACGGACGTGTCGAATCGTTTCGGGTGACGCCTCGATTCTGCGGGTACGCTGGCGCCCACGTCAACGCGGAGGGCGTGTCCCCGTCCGACCGATCCGCACTGCCGCTCCGGAGGCCGACCCTGTCGACGCAACGCCCCACCCTGGCCGACGTCGCGGCCACCGCGGGCGTGTCCGTCTCCACCGCGTCGCTGGCGTTCTCCGGCGCCGGCCCGATCGCCGAGGCCACCCGGCGCCGGGTCCTGGACGCCGCCGCCGAGCTCGACTACTCCGGCCCCAACCCGCTGGGTCGCCAGCTGCGCCGGGGCCGCTCCGGCATCGTCGGCGTCGTCCTCGGCGACGCGCTGCGGCGCTCGTTCCGCGACCCGATGACGATCCAGGTGCTCGACGGCCTGGTGAGCACCCTCGCCCCCCTCGACCAGGGCGTGCTGCTCGTCCCGACCTCCGCCGAGCCGACGACCCCCGACCCGCTGGTCGAGTCGGCGGCCATGGACGTCGCCGTCGTGATGGACGGCGTCACCTCCGACCACCCCGTGCTCGCCGCGCTGCACCGTCGGGGCGTGCCGACCGTGCTGGTCGAGGCCGAGCCGGCAGCCGACACCGCCTGGGTCGGTATCGACGACCGGGCCGGCACCGCCCGGCTCGCGACCCACCTGCGCGACCTCGGGCACGAGCGGATCGCGTGCGTGACCCTCCCCTACCGGCGCGAGCGCCGCGCGGGGCTCGTCCCACCCGACGCCCCACCGCCGACGGGCCCCATCACCGCACGACGGCTGGCGGGACTGGCCGACGCCGGCGTGCAGCCGGTGGCCGTCTACGAGACCGCGGGTTCGCTCGTCGAGCACGGCGCGTCCGCCGGACGTGCGCTGCTCACCATGGACCCTCATCCGACGGCGGTGGTCGGGCAGTCCGACCTGCTGGCCGCCGGGGTGGTGCTCGCCGCGCGGGAGCTGGGCCTGCGGGTGCCGCAGGACGTGTCGGTCGCGGGGTTCGACGGGATCGACCTGCCGTGGCTCGGACCCGACAGCCTCACCACGGTGGTGCAGCCCCTCGCCGACAAGGGGGTCGCGATCGCACACGCCGTCGAGGACGTGCTCGCCGACCTGCCGCCGACGCACCGCGTGCTGCCCGTCGAGCTGCGGATCGGCTCCACGACGGGACCTGCTGCGGCCTCCTGAGCCGGCTCGGGTCAGCGCACGGCCGGCTCGGGTCAGTGCAGGCGGACGACAGCCTGCGCCTTGCCCAGCACCCGCGCGCCCTCCACCGTCACCGCGAGGTCGATACGTGCCGTCCCGGCCTCCGCGTCGAGGGCACCGACCGTCGCGACGACCTCCACCGCCGTCTCCCCGGGGTCAGGCACCGGGACAGGGCGGCTGAACCGCACCTGGTAGTCGAGCACGGCACCGGGGTCGCCGACCCAGTCGACCACCACCCCGACCGCCGAGCCCATGGTCCACATCCCGTGCGCGATGACGCCGGGCAGGCCCACGGAGGTCGCGATGCGCTCGTTCCAGTGGATCGGGTTGACGTCACCGCTCGCCCCGGCGTAGCGCACCAGGCGCGCACGGTCGACGGTGAACGTGCGCCGGGCGACCTCCTGGCCCACGGTCAGCGCGTCGAGCGTCGGAGCGGCCATCAGGAGCCTTCCCCACGCACCGCGAGCGTCGACACCACGGTCGCCACCGGGGCCCCGCCCTCGGCGGCGATCTCGGCGCGCGTCGTCACCATCGTCAGACCGGCCCGCTCCGTGATCGCGTCCACGTGCAGCACCGTGACGAGCCGGTCACCGGCGTGGATGGGCCGGTGGTGGGTGAAGCGCTCGTCGGCGTGCACCACCCGGCTGAAGTCGATGCCGGCGGCCGGGTCCGAGAGGAGCTGGGCCTCCGCGCGCTGGGCGACCACGACGGCGAAGGTCGGCGGCGCGACCACGTCGGGGTGGCCGAGCGCACGGGCCGCCTCCGGGTCGGTGTACGCCGGGTGCGTGGCGGCAACGGCCTCGGCGAACTCCCGCAGCTTCTCACGCCCCACCTCATAGGGCGCGTTCGGCGGGTAGACCCGGCCGGCGTAGCTGGTGTCGACGGGCATGCGTGCTGGACCTGCTGCGGT
>Ga0164243_10008936_pt1 | contig 14675 bp, 13 predicted proteins | sample OricompcompostOP_FD_108781 | JGI IMG/M metagenome (GOLD analysis project Ga0164243, IMG submission 108781) | Organic Plus compost microbial communities from Emeryville, California, USA - Original compost - Organic plus compost (OP) | ecosystem: Engineered > Solid waste > Mixed feedstock >... | reverse complement strand
TCTGTTGATGACCATAGCAGGAGATCAGCCATGGCCAAGCCGCCGCCGACGGGCCCGAATTCGGATATCAAGGGCGTGAACCGCGATGCCCGCGCCGGTCGCCCGAACCGGGATGCCGGCAAGGGAACCGCCCAGGACATCCACGTGGCCGAGCAACAATCGAAGGGGAGACCGGCCAAGGCCGGCAAGGAAGCGCCGAACACCTGACCAGGTCATCTGCCGCGCGGTCAGCGGCCGATCAACGCATTCAGCCGATAGGCGGCGACGATCCGGCCGGTCCGGGCCTGTGCGGCTCCGGCCGCGGCGGCCATCGCCTCGCGCTCGGCGTCGAGCAGGTCGATCTGCGGCTTCATGCCGACGCGCACTTCATGCCGCACGCTGGCAAGCGCCTGCGCGGCCGCGGCCGCTTGCTCCTCCGAAGCCTTTTGCACCAGTTCCGCCGTGTGGACATCCTGCCAGGCCGAGAGGATGCTTTCCTCCAGATTCATCCGTGCGGCGCGTAATCCCGCCTCGGCCCCGCGCACCTCGCCATCGGCTTCGGTGATCTTTCCGGACACGCGGCCGCCGCTGAACAGTTCCCAGCGGCCGCGCACGCCCACCGTCGCGCTGTCTGCGCGATAATCGGGAAAGAACTGGTCGCGGACGGTGGCGGCCTCGGCGAAGGCGCTGATCGTCGGCAGCCGTTCGGCCCGCGCTCCCCTCGCCCCCGCCTCGGCCGCAGCCAGCGCGGCTTGCGCCTGGTGCAATGCGGGACTGTTCCCCATCGCAATGTCCATGGCTTCGTCGAGCGTGTCCGGCAGAGAAGGATTGGGCGGCAGCGGTTGCAGATCGGCCGGCTCGACACCGGTCAGGTTGCGATAGCGCGCATGGGCATTCACCTGCATGCCTTCCGCCCGCGCGAGCGCGGACTGCGCCTCCGCCACGCGCGCCCTGGCCTGCGAGATATCGGTGCTGGGCGTTTCGCCGGCACTGAAGCGCAGGTGGGCCTGCCGCTCGATCTCCGCCGTTTCCGCCACGAGCTGCCGATAGAGCTTCACGGTCTCCGCAGCCGCCAGCACATCGCCATAGGCGCCGACCACCGCCACGACGGTCTGGCTGCGCGCCGCAATGCCGCCCGCCTGGGCCGCTTCCATTCCCGCGCGGGCGCGGGCGATGCCGGCGCCTGCCCGTCCGCCGGTGAAGAGCGGCTGTTCGATCGTCGCCTGGGCCGAACGTGGCGTCACGTCAGCGGCGCCGAGCCCGAAGAAATTCTTCGGGTCGAGCCGGCCATAGCCGATCGTGCCGCTGATGCCGGCGGTGGGCAGCCGGCCGGCATGGGCCTGGTCCAGCCTTCCCCGCGCGGCATCGCGAGCCGCATCGGCGGCCTCTATCTCCGGGGCATGACTGATCGCGGCGGCGATCGCCTCATCCAATGTCGTCGCATGCACCGCCCCCGGGACGGCGAGCGCCATCGCCGCCGACAAAATCGGCCACAATGCCTTCATTTGAAGGCGGTTCCGGGCCGGACCCCGAGCTTCCTGAACAGGATCGCCGCGGGGCAGAAGCCGGTGAAGCTCGCCTGGATCATGTTGAAGCCGGCAAAGGCGGTGAGCGCCAGCCACCAGGGATGCACGGTGAGCGAAAGGACGATGCCCAGCAGCACGACGCAGCCGGCGAAGCACATGACGGCACGATCGAGGGTCATAACACGGTTCCTTTTCTGGAAGTTGGCGTCATCCCCGCAGCTTGCGGATGCCCATGACGTGCAGGGCGAGCTTTTCGTAGAAGGGCTCGCTCTCGCCCCGGCGAACCTTGCGCAGGAAATATTTCTCAAAGGCGATCTTCGCGAGATGCACCCACTTGCCGCTCGAGGACCAGTTGACGTTGCGGGGCGGGATCTGCGGCTGGGCGACGAAGGCCACGCCGCCGTCGCCGAAGTCGGCGAGGCAGACGGCGTTCCAGGTCGCTTCGGCCGTGGGTTCCCTGCCGTCGACCAGTGCGGCGATGTTGGCGGCGATCGCCGTCACCATGCTTTCGATCATGAAGCCGGTCTTGGGCACGCCGACCGGCACGGGAGTCGGCCCCGTCGGCGGGATGGCGACACATACGCCAAGGGCGAAAATCTCGGGATAGGCCGGATTGCGCTGATGCCTGTCGACGATGATGAAGCCGCGCGGATTGGTCAGCCCCTCGATGTCACGCACCGCCGGCACGCCGCGGAAGGCGGGCAGCATCATCGAATAGCCGAAAGGCAGGTCGTGGGTTTTCGCGACGGCGCCGCCCTCGGCGATCTCCTCGACATGCATCATGCCGGCTTCGATCCTGCTGACGCGGGCATTGGTGATCCATTTGATGTGCCGGTCGCGCAGCTCGCTTTCCAGCAGCGACTTGGTGTCGCCGACGCCGTCGAGGCCGAGATGGCCGATATAGGGCTCCGCCGTGACGAAGGTCATCGGCACCCTGTCCCGGATCTTGCGGCGGCGCAACTCCGTGTCGAGGATCAGGGCGAATTCGTAGGCGGGACCATAGCAGGACGCCCCCTGCACCGCGCCGACGACGATCGGCGCGGGATTCTCGACGAAGCGATCGAAAGCGTCGGCGGCGGCGACCGCATGGTGCGTCTGGCAGACCGAGACGGTGTGCGCGTCCGGGCCTAGCCCCTCGATCTCGTCGAAGGCCAGATCGGGCCCGGTCGCGATTACAAGATAATCATAAGCGACGCTGGTGCCGTCGTTGAGCTCCAGCCGCTTCTCCGCGGCATGGACACGCCTGGCGCCGACCGCGGTGAAGCCGATGCCCTTCCTGGCGAAAACGGGAGGAAGGTGGACCTGGATCGCCTCCGGATCGCGCCAGCGGACGGCCACCCAGGGATTGGACGGAACGAAGGAATAGGTCTCCGAATCGGAGACCGTCATCACCTCGGCGCGGCCCCTGACCGCGGCCTGAATCTCGTAAGCAGCGATGGTTCCGCCCAGGCCCGCACCCAATATCACGATTTTCGGTTTCGTCATCCAAACCCCTCCCGGGCCTCAAAGATCATCTTGATCTAATATAAAGATTACACGATATATGCAATACACAAACTGTTCACGGAGATTCGACATGTTCGGCCTTGGCAAGAAGACTCACCGGGAGATCGGCCCCGCCGAGTTGCATGCGATGCTGGCAAGCGACTCGGCATTGCTGATCGACGTCCGGGAGCCCGACGAATTTGCGGCGGGCCATATCCGCGGTGCATTAAACCTGCCGCTCTCGACATTTTCACCGCGTAATGTTCCGGATGCCGGCGGCCGGACCGTCGTGCTTCAATGCGCAGGCGGGAAGCGGTCGGGCATGGCGCTCAATCGCTGTGCCGTGGCCGGCGCTGCAATCGACACGCATCTCGCCGGTGGCATCGGGGCCTGGAGGGCCGCCGGTTATGAGGTGGTTCGCGGCTGAGGCGCGGGCGACATGGGGAGGCCGCCAATGAAGACATGGGCATGGATGATCGCGGGCGCCGCCCTGCTGTTGAGCGGATGCGGCGGGCGCGAACCCGGCGAGCAGGCCGCCGCGGCCCCGCCGGCCGGCGAACGGCTGGTGCTGGCTCCAACGGAGATCGCCGACATGAAAGCCGTCGCCGGCGAGATCACCACCCGCGACCAGGCCGAAGCCCTGCCGCGCATCCCCGGCACGCTCGTCTCGCTGTCCGTCCGCGCGGGCGACATGGTGACCAGGGGCCAGCGCATCGGCATGGTCGTCGACCAGCGCATCGGCTTCGAAACGAGCGCTTATGGCGCGCAGGTCGCGGCGGCCGAGGCGGAGGCGGCGCGCGCGAAGGCCGAACTGGCCCGCGTGCAGGATCTCTACGACAACAATGTCTATGCGCGCGCCCGTCTGGACCAGGCCGTGGCCGCGTCGCGCGCCGCCAACGCGCAGGTGGCTGCGGCCCGCGCCCAGCAGAATGCCAGCGCAAGCGTGGCGGACCAGGGCGCCGTTCTGGCGCCTGCAACGGGCCGCGTGCTGCGCGCCGATATCCCCGCCGGTTCCGTGGTGGCGCCGGGCATGTCGATCGCGACCGTCACGGCCGGTCCTCCCGTCATCCGGCTCGAGCTGCCGGAATCGCTGGCGGGCGCGGTGCATGTCGGCGCTCGCGTCCTGCTGACGGGGGATGAATTGCCGGCGCAATCCCGCGTGGGACAGGTGGTCCAGGTCTATCCTGCCGTCAGCGGGGGCAGGATAAGGGTCGACGCAAATGTGCCGGGCCTCGGCGTTGACCATGTCGGGCGACGCATCGCCGCCTCGATCGAAGTCGGACGGCGGAAGGCGCTGGTCGCGCCGCGCCGCTTCATCTCCACGCGCTTCGGCATCGATTATGCGGAGGTGATCGGCCCCGACAAACAGCCGGGCGCGGTTCCGGTGCAGACCGCATCCGTCGCCGATCCCGGCCAGGTGGAGATATTGAGCGGCGTCGCGGCCGGCGACACGTTGTTCGTAGCAAGGCCCGGCAAATGAAGCTCGGCATCTCCGGCCGGCTGACCCGCGCCACCATCTCCTCGCCGCTCACGCCGCTGCTGCTGCTCGCGGCGATCGCCGTCGGCCTCCTCGCCCTGTTTTCCATCCCGCGCGAGGAGGAGCCGCAGATCAGCGTGCCGATGGTGGACATACAGGTCGCCACGCCCGGCCTTTCCGCGCCCGATGCGGTGGAACTCGTGGGCATTCCGCTGGAGACGATCGTCAAGAGCGTGGACGGCGTGGAGCATGTCTATACGCAGGCCGAAGACGACGGCGTGATGGTGACGGCGCGCTTCCTCGTCGGGTCCGATCCCGAGGACGCCGCGATCCGCATCGAGGAGAAGCTGCGCGCCAATTGGGACAGGAAGCCCATCGGCATTCCCGATCCCAAGGTGACGGTGCGCGGCATAAACGACGTGCCCGCGATCGTGCTGACGCTTACGCCCAAGGCGGGGGCCGCCGGCCGGTGGAGCGACCAGGCGCTTTATGAACTCGCCGCCAGGCTCCGCACGGAAATCGCCAAGGTCGACGATGTCGGCCTGACCTTCATCACCGGCGGGCGACCGGACGAGATCCGCATCGCCCCCGATCCAGCCAGGCTCAACCAGTATGACGTGCCGCTGGGCAGCGTCATCGAGGCCGCGTCGCAGGCCAACCGCACCTTCCCCGCCGGCACGGTCCGCGAACAGGGACAGGCGGTGGCGGTTACGTCCGGCCGCACATTGTCTTCCGCGCAGGAAGTCGGCCTGCTGACGGTCCGCTCGGCCACCGGCGCGCCGGTCTATCTGCGCGACGTCGCCGCCGTGACGCAGGCGCCGCGCGAGGACCAGGAGCGCGTCTGGCGCTGGGCAAGGCGCGATGGGCAATGGTTCGATGCCCCGGCCGTCAGCATCGCCATAGCCAAGCGCGCCGGCGCCAATGCGGTGGTGCTCTCGGATGCGGTGATGCACCGGGTGGAAAACCTCAAGGGCAGCCTGATCCCCGACGGCGTCGATGTGTCGGTCACGCGCGACTATGGCGAGACCGCGAACGAGAAGGCGAACGAGCTGCTGTTCCACCTGGGGCTGGCGACCATCTCCATCGTCGCGCTGATCGGTTTCGCCATCGGCTGGCGTGAGGCGGGCGTGACCGCCGTGGTCATCCCGACGACCATCCTGCTGACGATGTTCGCCTCCTACCTGATGGGCTACACGATCAACCGCGTCAGCCTGTTCGCGCTGATCTTCTCCATCGGCATATTGGTCGACGACGCCATCGTCATGATCGAGAACATCGCCCGCCATTGGGCGATGAGGGACGGCCGATCGCGCATGGAAGCCGCCGTCGATGCGGTCGCGGAGGTCGGCAATCCAACCATCGTCGCGACGCTGACGGTCGTCGCCGCGCTGCTGCCGATGCTGTTCGTGTCCGGACTGATGGGCCCCTATATGGCGCCGATCCCGGTCAATGCCTCGGCGGCGATGATCTTCTCCTTCTTCGTCGCCGTGGTGATCGCGCCCTGGCTGATGATCCGCTTCGCGCGCAAGACGCTGGCGCACGGCCATCAGGATGGCCCCGGCAAGCTCGGCGCGCTCTACGCCCGCGTGGCGCACAGGGTGATCGACAGCCGGGCATCCGCACGCAACTTCCTGATCGCGGTCGGCGTGGCGACGCTGCTCGCCTGCTCGATGTTCTACTTCAAGGCGGTAACGGTGAAGCTGCTGCCGTTCGACAACAAGTCGGAAATCCAGCTCGTCGTCGACATGCCCGAGGGCACCAGCCTGGAGGCCACGTCGCGGATGCTGGACGAGGCGGCGGCCGTCGCGCGCGCGCTCCCCGAGGCGGTGGCGATGGAAGCCTATGCCGGCACGTCCGCGCCCTTCAACTTCAACGGCCTGGTGCGCCATTATTTCCTGCGCAACCGGCCGGAAATGGGCGACATCATGGTCACGCTGGCGCCGAAGGGGGATCGCAGCCGATCAAGCCATGAGATCGCGCTGGACCTGCGTCAGCGGCTCGCCAGGCTGCGGCTGCCCGCGGGAGGATCGATCAAGGTCGTGGAGACGCCGCCGGGGCCGCCCGTTCTCGCCACGCTGCTTGCCGAAATCTACGGCCCCGACGCGGCGACGCGGCGCAAGACGGCGGCCGAGGTGGAAAAGCTGTTTCGTTCCGTCCCCTATATCGTCGATGTCGACGACAGCTTCGGCCAGCAGCGCCCGAGGCTGCGGCTTGTGCCGATGCGCGACCGGATCGACCATTACGGCCTGTCTGAACGGCAGGTGCAGGATTCGATCGGCGCGCTGATGGGCGGCATGACGATCGGCTATGCGCCGCGCGGCGACGAGCGCGCGCCGCTGCCCATCAGCATCGCCCTGCCCCAGTCGGCGCGAAGCTGGTCGCGGACGCTGGCCAGCACACCCGTCGCCGCGACCCCGGACGGCCAGCTGATCGAGCTGGGCGAGGTCGTCGAGGCGAGGTCCGAACGCGGCAGCCATGCGATCTTCCGCCGCGACGGCCGCTATGCCGACATGGTGACCGCGGAGCTGGCGGGCGAGTATGAAGCGCCGATCTACGGGATGCTCGCGGTCGACGACGCAGTCGCATCGCATGACTGGCAAGCGGCCGGCATGGAAAAACCGATCGTCCGCCTGAACGGGCAACCCGAGGATGAATCGAAGCCCGCGCTGCTGTGGGACGGCGAATGGGAGATCACCTGGGTCACGTTCCGCGACATGGGCGCGGCCTTCATGGTGGCCTTGCTGGGCATCTACATCCTGGTCGTCGCCCAGTTCCGCAGCTTCCGCCTGCCGCTGGTGATCCTGACGCCGGTGCCGCTGACGCTGGTCGGCATCATCATCGGGCACATGCTGTTCGGCGCGCCCTTCACGGCGACGTCGATGATCGGCTTCATCGCGCTTGCGGGCATCATCGTGCGCAACTCGATCCTGCTCGTCGATTTCATCCGCCACAGCGCCGCGCCCGAAAAGCCGCTGCGCGACGTGCTGATCGAAGCGGGCATGATCCGCTTCAAGCCGATCCTGCTGACCGCGCTGGCGGCCATGATCGGCGCGGCGGTGATCCTGACCGATCCGATCTTCCAGGGACTGGCGATTTCGCTGCTGTTCGGCCTTGCCTCCTCGACGTTGCTCACCGTGCTTGTCATACCGGCGATCTACGTATTGCTTCGGGACGACGGGAGGCCCGCGACATCATGATGGTTTCAGGCGCGATGGCGGATATTCCAGCCGAGCGCGCAGGCGAAGTCGCCGCACTTCTAAAGCTGCTGGCGAACGAACAGCGCCTGCTGCTGCTCTGTCGGCTGAAGAAGGGAGAAGCCTCGGTCAACGAACTGGTCGACCTCTGCGGCCTTTCGCAATCGAGCGTGTCGCAGCATCTGGCGCGGATGCGCGAGGCCGGCCTCGTCAAGACGCGGCGCGAACAGACGACGATCCACTACAGCATCGCCAGCGGCGATCTCGAAGCGCTGCTGATGTTTCTCTGCGATCGCTTCAGCGGCGCGCCGGACCGCGAGGCCGCATAAGGGCGGCCTCGCCCCTTCCCTGCCGAATCAATCCTCGAGCAGCGCGCGCAGCATCCAGGCGGTCTTCTCGTGAACGCCGATGCGCTCCGTCAGCAGGTCGGCCGTCGGCTCGTCACTGGCGTCCTCGGCGAGCGGGAAGATCTCGCGCGCCGTGCGGGCGACGGTTTCGTGTCCGGTGGCGAGCATGCGCACCATGTCCAGCGCTGCGGGCGGCGTCGACGGCGCGTCGGGCAGCGAGCTCAGCTCGGCATATTGCGCGTAGGAGCCCGGCGCCCATTGCCCGAGGGAGCGGATCCGCTCCGCGATCGGGTCGATCGCATTCCACAGGTCGGTATATTGCGTCATGAACATGGCGTGCAGGCTGTTGAACATCGGCCCCGTCACGTTCCAGTGGAAATTGTGCGTCGTGAGATAGAGCGTGTAGGTGTCGGCCAGCAGGCGGCCCAACCCTTCCGCGATTGCCACCCTGTCCGCTTCATTGATGCCGATATTCACTTTCATGACTTGCTCCATCCTTGCTCGGTCGACGGGAAGCCGACACCCGGTTCGGGCACGGCCGACCAGTTCGGCCGTCATTCTCTTCTGCTTGTCGGCCCCCGCAGGCCGCCATGCGGAATGTCACGGAGTGACTTCATCCTGCGGATCGGAATGAAATTCATGCCACAGGCCGTTGAGGATGCCGAAGCCGACGGCCAGTCCAAGACCCAGCACCCAGGAAAAATACCACATGGGATCAAGCCTTTCGATCAGTAGTAATCGGGGTTGGAGGCGACGTCCTTCGCCGTCACGCGCCCGAACAGCACCTTATAGACCCAGGCGGTGTAGAGCAGCACGATCGGCAGGAAGACCAGCGTCACCAGCAACATCACGAACAGGGTCAAATGGCTGGACGACGAGTTCCAGACCGTCAGGCTGGATGCCGGGTCGATCGAGCTCGGCAGGATGAAGGGGAACATCGACAGCCCTACGGTGGCGATGATCCCGAACGCGCCCAGCGACGATCCGCCGAAGGCCAGCGCCTCATGCTTGCGCCGGATGCCCAGCAGCGCGGCCAGCGGCCCGGCAAAGCCGAGCAAGGGCGCGACGATCATCCAGGGATGGCGGCCATAATTGTCGAGCCACGCGCCGGCGGCGGCCACGGTGGCGGTCATCCTGGGGTTCGACGGCCCGAGCGCGTCGACGGCGCCGGCGATCCGGAAGCCCATTCCCCCCTTCCACACCATCAACCCGCCGATCGCGAACAGCGCGACCGAAAGCACCGCCGCGATCGCGCCGTAGCGAGTGGCCCGATCATGCACCGGGCCATGCTCGACCTTGATCGCCAGCCAGCTTGCGCCGTGCAGCACCAGCATCGCTACCGAAAGCAGGCCCGCGAGCAGCGAGAAGGGATGGAAAAGGCCCAGGAAACTGCCGTCATAGAAGGCCCGCAAATCGCCATCGAGACGGAAGGGAATGCCGGTCAGCACATTGCCCACCGCCACGCCGAAGACGAGCGCCGGCACGAAACCGCCGATGAACAATGCCCAGTCCCATCGCGAGCGCCAGCCCGGGTCGGGCTTCTTGGAGCGATATTTGAAACCCACCGGCCGCAGGATCAGCGCCGCCAGCACAACGAACATCGCCAGATAGAAGCCCGAGAAGCTCACCGCGTAAACGAACGGCCAGGCCGCGAAGATCGCGCCGCCGCCCAGGATGAACCAAACCTGGTTGCCTTCCCAGGTGGCGCTGATCGAATTGATAACCATGCGCCGCTCGGCATCGTCACGCGCGACGAAGGGCAGCAGCGCGGTAACGCCAAGGTCGAAGCCGTCGGTGAGCGCGAAGCCGATCAGCAGGACGCCCAGAAGCCCCCACCAGATGATGCGAAGCGTCTCATAATCGAGAGGGAGTGCCATCTGCCTTCTCCTTACTCGGCCGGAAGCGGGGCATAGCCGCCGACGACACCGTCTTCCGCTTCCTCGTCATGATGTTTTTCGTCCGGCCCCTTCCTGATCGCGGCCAGCATCAGCCGCACCTCGATCACCGCCAGCGTGCCGTAGAGCAGGGTGAAGCCGATGATCGTGGTCCAGAGCTGCGGCACGGTGAGGCTGGAGGCGCCCAGGAACGTCGGCAGCACGCCTTCGATCGCCCAGGGCTGCCGTCCCACCTCCGCCAATATCCACCCGAACTCCGCCGCGATCCATGGCAGCGGGATGATGAACACCGCCGCCCGCAGGAACCATCGCGCATCGAACCGGCGCCTGGTGGAGAAGTAGAAGGCGACGAGGAAGAAGGCGATGAAGAAGAAGCCCAGCCCCGCCATCACGCGGAACACCCAGAACATCACCGGCACATTGGGCACGGTGCTCCAGGCAGCCCTTTCGATCTGCTCCGGCGTCGCCTGGCGCGGATCGGCGGCGAACCGCTTGAGCAGCATCGCATGGCCAAGGTCGAGCTTGTGGGTTTCGAACCGCTCGCGCGCCGCGATGTCGTTGCGATCCACCTTCAGCCGCTCCACGGCATCATAGGCGACGATGCCGCTTTCGATCCGGCTCTCCGCCTTGGCGACCAGTTCGTAGATGCCCGTCACCTCGCCCGTAAGGCTGCGGGTGGCGATCAGGCCCAGTACGTAGGGGATCTTCACCTCGAAATGGGTCTCGCGGCCCTGGAGGCTCGGCAGGCCGAAAATGGCGATGCCCGCCGGCGCCGGTTCGGTGTGCCACATCGCCTCCAGGGCAGCGAGCTTCATCTTCTGGTTGTCGGTCAGCGCGTAACCGCTCTCATCACCAAGGACGACCACCGACAGCGAGGAAGCCAAGCCGAAGGCGGCAGCGACGGTGAAGGAGCGCTTGGCGACCGCCGTCCACCTGCCCCGCAGCAGATACCAGGCCGACACGCCGAGCACGAACACCGAAGCGGTGACATAGCCGGCGCTGACCGTATGGACGAACTTGGCCTGGGCGACCGGGTTGAACAGCACCGACATGAAATCGGTCACCTCCATCCGCATCGTCTCCGGATTGAAGCGCGATCCCACCGGATGCTGCATCCAGCCGTTGGCGACGAGAATCCACAAGGCCGACAGGTTCGATCCGACCGCCACCATGAAGGTCGTGAACAAATGCGCCAGCCTGGACAATTTGTCCCAGCCGAAGAACATCAGGCCGACGAAGGTCGCTTCCAGGAAGAAGGCCATCAACCCTTCGATCGCGAGCGGAGCGCCGAAAATGTCGCCGACATAGTGCGAGAAATAGGACCAGTTCGTGCCGAACTGGAATTCCATGGTAATGCCGGTCGCCACGCCGAGCACGAAGTTGATGCCAAACAGCTTGCCCCAGAAGCGCGTGACGGTGCGCCAGATTTCCCGCCCCGTCATCACATAGATGCTCTCCATGATGACGAGGATGAAGGACAGGCCGAGCGTAAGCGGCACGAACAGGAAATGGTAGAGCGCGGTCAATGCGAACTGGAGACGGGAAAGCTCGATGATGGCCATATCCATGGCGGCCCTCCTGCTGGCCCCGCCTATGCGCGGCGGCTTTGAGTCGGTTGCAAGAACTACGATTAGCCACTACTCGTAACTGAGTATATGAGCAACAGGATAATCCGTGCCGCCTCCCGCTCCGGCGGTGCCCTGTGGGTGGCTGATGCGGTGATTGCCGTTGCTCTGGCGGCGGCTCTGTCCTGCGCCGTCACGGCGGCGCAGCATGCGGAGCGTTCGGCCTTCATCCTCTCCCTTGGCGGCCTGTGCGGGGCCGCGATCCTGCGTGCCGCGCTTCAGGTGGTGGCCGCGGTCGATGGCCAGCGCGCGGCGGAAAGGGCCAAGGCCGCATGGCGCGCGCGCGTCTGGCCGGCCGCCTTGACCATGCCGCCCGGGGACAGGACCATGCTGGGCGAGGCCGTCGCCGACGGCGTGGACCGGATCGAGGATCTCAACGGCTATCATGCGCAGTTCCTGCCGCTACGCTTCGCGGCGGTCGCGGCCCCGCTGCTGATCGCGTTCGCCGCCGCGCCGGCGAGCTGGGTCGCGGCCGCGATCCTGATCGGCACGCTCGTCCCCTTCGGCTTCGGAATGGCATTGGCCGGAACAGCCGCCGCGAGAGCCGCACATCGACAGCTGGAGGCGCTCGGCCGTCTGTCCGGCCTGTTCGTCGATCGCGTGCGCGCGCTGCCGGTCATCGTCGGCTTCGGCGCCCAGGACCGCGTCAGCCGTCATCTGGAGCAAGCGACGCGGGACGTTGCCGTCCGGACCCTTGCGGTGCTGCGGGTAGCGTTCGTGTCTGGCGCGGTGATCGAATTTTTCGCCGCGCTTTCGGTCGCGCTGGTCGCGGTCTATTGCGGGTTCAACCTGCTGGGCCTGCTCCCCTTCCCCGCCCCCGAGACATTGACGCTAGGCCAGGCCCTGTTCGTGCTTGTCCTCGCACCCGAATTTTACCTGCCGATGCGCCGGCTGGCGGCCGCTTATCATGACAAGCAGACCGGCGAGGCCGCAATGGAACGGCTGGACATGCGCGCTGCACCCACGGCGACGGTGCGCCGCGAGCCGCTCGTCGCGCCGCCCGCCATATCCTTCGATCATGTCGTGATTACGCGGGGCGACGCACGTATCGGACCGCTGTCCTTTTCGGTGCCGGCCGGCGCGATGACGGCGATCCGTGGGCCTTCTGGAGCAGGCAAGTCCAGCATCCTCCATGCTCTCCTCGGCCTCGCGCCGCTGGCTTCGGGGCGCATCCTCGTCGACGGCGAGGAGGCGGCGCCCGGCCTTCTGCCGGGACGGATCGGCTGGGCGGGCCAGTCGGTCGCGCTGCTGCCCGGCACGCTCGCGGACAATATCCGCGCAGCCTGTCCCTCCGCGGACGATGCCGTCGTCGAGGCAGCGGCCCGGCGTGCCGGGCTGGGGCCGCTGATCGCGGCGCGAGGCCAGGGTATTTCCCTCCCTCTCGATCATCGCGGATCGGGATTGTCCGGCGGCGAGCGTCGCCGGATCGGCATCGCCCGCGTGCTGCTGAAGGATGCGCCGCTCTGGCTGCTCGATGAGCCGACGGCCGATCTCGACATGTTTTCGGCCGCGAGCATCGCCGAGACGCTGAAGGCCGCAGCGAAGGGACGCACCGTCCTGCTCGCAACCCATAGCGCCGAACTGGCGGCGCTGGCGGGCGAGGAGATAGTGCTGGCATGAGCCGCTCCGATCTCGAGGCACTGCTGCAGGAGGCCCTGGCGCCGCAACGCCGCAGCATGGCGGGCGCGATGCTGTCGGCAGCCGCAGCGGCAGTCGCCGCCGTTCTGCTGCTTGGCCTGTCGGGCTGGTTCATCACCGGGGCCGCGCTGGCCGGCGCGGCGGGCCTCGTCGCCGCGCAAGCCTTCAACTATCTGCTGCCGAGCGCGACGATCCGGCTGCTCGCCATCCTGCGCACCGTCGCACGCTATGGCGAGCGCTTCTACAGCCATCGCGCCGCATTGACGGCGCTGGCGACGCTGCGCGCGCGCCTGTTCGTTCGCCTGCTTGGCGCCCGGGACATCCGCAGCTGGTCCGCCGGCGATACGGTCGCGCGACTGGTGCAGGACATTGGTGCGCTGGAGGACCGGCTGGTGCGCAAGCCCGCCTTGCCTGCGGCCCTTGCCGGAAGCGCGGCGGGACTGGCGCTGTGCGCGGCGGCGGGCATTGGAGCCATGCTCGCGCTGCTGCTCCTCCTCCTCGTCCTGCCGCTTGCCGCGCGCTTTGCCGCACCCCGTCTGCTGGCCGAACCGGCCACGCAGATGGCCGAGGCGCTGGGCTGGCTGAAAGATGATTTCGTGGCTTATACGGCGGCCTCGCCGGAGATCGCCGCCTATGGAATAGCGCCGGCGATCGGGGCCGGGCTGGAGGCGCGCGCCCGCGCGCTGGACGCTGCCCGGCTGCGCTTCGCACGCGGCGAGGCCATGATCGGCGCGACGCTCGCAGCCGGCGGCGGCTTTGCGATGGCGGCCGTGCTGGCATTGTCGAAGGCTTCGCTGCCGCTGACGGTGATGGCCGTCCTTGCCGCGGCGGGAGCGGTCGAATCTCTGTCCGCCCTCGTGCGCGGCCTTGTTCGCGAGGCCACCGTTTCGGCGAGTCTTGCACGCCTGGAGGTGCTCGCGGGACAGGCGCCCGGTCCCATGCGAGCGATCGCCGCTTCAAACATCCACACCATCGAACTGCCGTCCGGTGCCGGCACGGCAAGCCTCGGCTCGGGCGACCGGCTCGGCATCGTCGGCTCGTCGGGCAGCGGCAAGACGCGCCTGCTGGAAACGCTCGCCGGTGTCCGTCCGGACGAAGGTTCCGGCCTGAGGATCGACGGGCAGCCCCTCGATCGCCTGGACATCTCCGCCCTGCGCGCATCGTTCGCGCTGTCGCCGCAGGATGCGCTGCTGATATCGGGAACGATTGCCGACAATCTGCGCCTGGCGCGCCCGGGCTTGACGGACGAAGCCTTATGGGCCGCGCTGGAGGTCGCTTGCCTCGCCGACGAGATCCGGGCGACGTCGAACGGCCTCGACCATTGGGCGGGCGACGGCGGGGCGAGGCTTTCCGGAGGGCAGCGCAAGCGGCTTTCGATCGCGCGGGCGCTGCTCGCCGACCGCCCCTGGCTGCTCCTCGACGAACCCAGCGAGGGCCTCGATCCCGCGACCGAAGCTCGCCTCGTCAAGCGACTCGGGGCCTGGCTGCGCGACCGGCGCACCGGCCTGA
>Ga0164243_10008935_pt1 | contig 14677 bp, 11 predicted proteins | sample OricompcompostOP_FD_108781 | JGI IMG/M metagenome (GOLD analysis project Ga0164243, IMG submission 108781) | Organic Plus compost microbial communities from Emeryville, California, USA - Original compost - Organic plus compost (OP) | ecosystem: Engineered > Solid waste > Mixed feedstock >... | reverse complement strand
GCTTCCCGACCAGCAGTTCGCGAACCTCTACTGGTTCCGCTACGACTGGTTCAACGACGAGAAGAACAAGGCTGAGTTCAAGGAAAAATACGGCTATGACCTCGGCGTGCCGGTCAACTGGTCGGCTTACGAGGACATCGCCGAGTTCTTCACCGGCCGCGAGATCGACGGCAAGAAGGTCTATGGCCATATGGACTACGGCAAGAAGGACCCGTCGCTCGGCTGGCGCTTCACCGATGCCTGGCTGTCCATGGCCGGCAATGGCGACAAGGGCATCCCGAACGGAAAGCCGGTCGACGAATGGGGCATCAAGGTTGACGAGAATTCGCGGCCGGTCGGCTCCTGCGTGGCGCGCGGCGGTGACACCAACGGTCCGGCCGCCGTTTATTCGATCCAGAAATATCTCGACTGGATGAAAGCTTATGCACCTGCAGCCGCCCAGGGCATGACCTTCTCTGAGTCGGGTCCGGTTCCCGCGCAAGGCGAGATCGCGCAGCAGATCTTCACCTATACGGCCTTCACAGCTGACTTCGTCAAGGAAGGGCTGCCGGTGGTCAACGAGGATGGCACGCCGAAATGGCGCTTCGCCCCTTCGCCGCACGGCGTCTACTGGAAGGAGGGCATGAAACTCGGATACCAGGATGCCGGCTCATGGACGATCCTCAAGTCCACCCCGGATGACCGCGCCAAGGCCGCCTGGCTCTATGCGCAGTTCGTCACCTCCAAGACGGTGGACGTGAAGAAGAGCCATGTCGGCCTTACCTTCATCCGCCAGTCGACGCTCGACCATCAGTCCTTTACCGATCGGGCGCCGAAGCTTGGTGGCCTGATCGAGTTCTACCGTTCGCCCGCCCGCCTTCAGTGGTCGCCGACCGGTACGAACATTCCGGACTATCCGAAGCTTGCGCAGCTCTGGTGGCAGGCAATCGGTGATGCGGCTTCCGGCGCCAAGACGGCCCAGGAGGCCATGGATTCGCTCTGTGCGGAACAGGAGAAGGTGCTTGAGCGTCTCGAGCGCGCCGGCATCCAGGGCGATATCGGACCGAAACTCGCCGAGGAGCACGATCTCGAATACTGGAACAAGGATGCCGTCTCGAAGGGCAACCTTGCGCCGCAGCTCAAGATCGAGAATGAGAAGGAAAAGCCGATCACCGTCAATTACGACGAACTGGTCAAGAGCTGGAGCAACTGAGGCCGCATAGTCTCAGTTGACCGCCAAACGGAGGCGGCAGGAATGCCGCCTCCTTCCTTGTCTGGAGACAGGTTGCCGATGGCCAATCACATCCTCGCCATAGACCAGGGCACGACGTCGAGCCGCGCTATCGTCTTCGACGGTGAAATGAAGGTTGTCGCGGTCGGGCAGAAGGAATTCACACAGCATTATCCAGCCTCGGGCTGGGTTGAGCATGACCCGGAAGAGATCTGGTCGTCGGTCGTCACGACCGTCAAGCAGGCCCTGAGAAAGGCCGGCCTCACGGCTTCCGATATCGCAGCCATCGGCATCACCAACCAGCGCGAGACCGTCGTCATCTGGGACAAGGCGACCGGCAAGCCGATCCATAACGCGATCGTGTGGCAGGACCGGCGCACGGCGCAGCTTTGCCAGAAACTGAAGAAACAGAGTCTGGAACAACGCTTCACCAAGAAGACAGGGCTTCTTCTCGATCCCTATTTCTCGGGCACGAAGCTCTCCTGGCTGCTCGACAAGGTGAAGGGCGCGCGCAGCCAGGCCGAAAGAGGCGAATTGCTGGCCGGCACGATAGACACATTCCTGATCTGGCGGCTGACGGGCGGCAAGCTACATGCCACCGACGCGACCAATGCCTCGCGCACGCTCGTCTACAATATCGTAAAGAACGAATGGGACGAGGAACTGCTCAAGATCCTGCGCATCCCGGCCACCCTGCTGCCGGAAGTGAAGGATTGCGCGGCCGATTTCGGAGAGACGGAAAAATCGCTCTTCGGCGCTTCCATTCCTATTCTCGGTGTTGCGGGGGACCAGCAGGCGGCGATGATTGGCCAGGCCTGTTTCGAGCCGGGCATGATGAAGTCGACCTATGGCACGGGCTGCTTCGCCGTTCTGAATACAGGGGACAAACTCTGCCTGTCGAAGAACCGTCTGCTGTCGACCATCGCCTACCGGCTCGATGGCAAGACCACTTATGCGCTGGAGGGCTCGATCTTCGTTGCCGGTGCCGCTGTGCAGTGGCTGCGTGATGGCGCGAAGATGATCTCCAAGGCTGCCGATAGCGGCGTGCTGGCGGCAAAGGCCGACGTCACGCAGACCCTTTATCTCGTGCCGGCTTTTGTGGGGCTTGGCGCTCCCCATTGGGATGCCGACGCGCGCGGTGCCATATTTGGTCTCACGCGCAATTCCGGTCCGGCGGAATTCGCTCGCGCGGCCCTGGAATCGGTGGCTTTCCAGACTCGCGATCTGCTGGATGCCATGAAAAAGGATTGGAAGGACTCGAATGGCAGGACGGTCTTGCGTGTGGACGGCGGGATGGTTGCCTCCGACTGGACCATGCAGGCGCTCGCCGACATTCTCGACGCACCGGTGGATCGCCCGCAGATACTGGAAACGACCGCGCTGGGTGCCGCCTGGCTGGCGGGGTCACGCGCAGGCGTGTGGCCGAAGGCCAAGGCCTTTGCCAAAAGCTGGTCGCTGGAGCGGCGCTTTGAGCCGAAAATGTCTGCGGAGGAACGCAACCGCAAGATAAGAGGCTGGCGGGACGCAGTCAGGCGGACGCTGAGCTGCTCCTGATCGCGGCAACCGTAGACGGGTGAGCCAGCGATGAGCGCCCGCGCTGGGGCTGCATCGCGGGGAGCGTCTGTTTGCGGACCGGTTGGTAACGGATTGCTCGGGGCTTTTATGCCACCGGAATGTCGAGTTCGAGCACTGCGAGAACGGCATCGAGCTGTGCGGCCGATTCCGGGCGGCCTTCACCGGAGCGAACGAACCAGGGCCGTTCCTCGGTACTGAAAACGCGCTCGTCATCATTGTCCGACGTGGCCTCGAAGCGGGCGATATCGCCATCGAATTCATCGAGCGTATGGTGCAAGTTGTCGCGCAGCGCCGCGAGCTTGGCTAGGCCATCCTCGCTGCTCGCAATTGAATTGATCCAGTCTACCGTCTGCTCCGGGGTCAGACCTTTCAATTCGCCATAGCGCATCAGGATGGGAACCGGGCTGTAGCCTTCACCGCTCTGGTCGATCAACGCTGATGCTGCCTCTTCGTTGAATCCGCTATGCCGAAGGAAGGCGGCGGTCGTTTCGGTCTCGAAGCGGCTGTTGTGCTGGGCATTCTGGATTCCATCCCAGATGAAAAGGCCGACCGTGGCCACGCCGGCAACGCCGAAGCCGATCGGGCCTGCCAGGCTCGACGATCCAAACACCGCATAGCTGACCCCGCCGGCCGCGGCCACATTCAGCCCCGCGCCCACGACGTCTCCGTGGGAGAGGCGCCCCATCGCATCGACGGCGGCAAGGCTCGCGCCGAGCAGGTGGACCATTTTGCCGCCGAGCTTCAGGCCGTTGGTCAGTGCAGATTCGTTCGACGTCAGCAGCGAGGTCACGAACTGTGCGCTGTCGATGCCCACGCGCGCAGAATCGACCGCCAACTGCAATTGGGCGCGCAGCGACGGATCTTCTCCATAGGCCTCTATGGCGTTGGCCAGGCCGGAGCCCACGATCGCCAGCGCGCTCGCGCGGAAGAGACGGTTGAACGGGGCATCGCGCAACTGCGCGTCGAACGTGTCCAGAGCATTGTTGAGGTTGCGGACGGCGTCTATGCCGTATCTTTCGGCATTGAAGTCGTCAGTGTGCTCCGGCACCAGATCCAGGAATGCATCGGAAATCTCGCCGAGCTGGTTGCTGCTGATGCCGAGGAGATTGGCGAGCTCCGGATTGTTGGCCAGCGCTTCGGTGAGTTGATCGCGCGCCGCTTGAAGCGAGGCCGGATCGCTCGGATCGATATCGCCGGCCGGTATCATCACGTTCTCGCGCAGATACGCTCCGACAAGATTCGACGCCAACGGATTGTCGCTGCCGGTGATGCCGAGGTCGTTGAAGAGCTGGATCAGTTCCTGACCCGCTTCTCCTTTCACAAGCTCCGGCAGGTCCCGCAGTGCCATTGATACGGCCAGTTGCGCATTCGGATCGTCCAGAAGATTGTTGATGCGTTCCTGATGATCGGCGCGCGTTTCGTCTGGCAGGTTCTGGAACTGCTGGATCTGGGTCAGAAGGCCCGAGCCACGGTCGGCCAACTGCCTTTCCAGCTCATCCAGCCGGTTTTGCCATTCCGGCCCTTTCTCGTCGATATAGTCCTGGATCGCGGTCTCGAGCTGTTCTTCCGTCATGGCAGTGCTGCCATTCGAGATGAGGTAGCTCAACTCCTCGAGATGGGCGCTGTAATCTTCGGCCAGATCGGCAATGCCGTGGTCGCGCGTGCCTTCGACCGTGTACAGGATCTCGTCGAGAACGCTCGGGTCGATACCCTCCATGGAAGCTATCGTCAGGGCATAGGCAGGAATCGGCTCTCCATTGCCGATGGCCTCGTACATGGACGATCGCACGGTGTTCATGTCGAAGAGGCCCATTTCGGCGAACCGGTTCGCCGCCTCTTCGCCGCTGGTCGTTCCCGCAATGCGGTCGAGGACGCTGATAAGGGACGATGTTCCTTCCGGCCCGATCTGAACGCCGCTATAGCCATTGTCGAGATAGTGCTGCTGAGCCTCTCCGAGCTTCGGCATCATCGCGTCCACGACCCTGGCGGCCATTTCGGGATCCAGATCGGCCGTGAGTGTTTCGAGCCGTTGCATGGATTCGAGCGTGGGAGCGCCTGGTTGTTCCCGATCCAGGTCGCTGCTGATCAGAGGATCGGCCACCCAATTGGCTGCACCATCGATGATTTCCTGTGCCGCGTCCGATCTGTCGAGCGCGTCGCTCAGGCGTTCCGACGCATTGGTGTAAACGCCCTCCAACTCCTGCAGGGCCTCTGCCGGATCATCGGTTTTGATTCCCTCAACAAGCTCGCTGGCTGCATTGTCGGCGATGGTGCGGGCGCCTTCTGTCCTGTCAAGTGCAGTCTGCACGCTCGGGGAAGCATTCCCGTAGAGCTCTTCCAAGACACGCAGGGCCTCCGTCGGGTCCGTCTCGGCTTGTGCTTCGGCGATAATGTCGCGGGCGGCAGCTTCCGATTGCATGCCGGTATGGCCGCTGTCGGTAAGCTGGATATTCGCCATTTCGGCCGCTTGCTCTATGGCCATCTGTGCCGGGCCGGCATCCACCCAGTCATTGTCATAGAAGCGCTGGAGTGCCTCCTGGCGGCTTTCGGGCGGCAGCGCTTCCAGATAGGCGCCGATATCGGTGGCGATCTCTCCGATTTCAGCGTCGAAATCGATGGTTCCGGGATCATCGGCATATTCAAGCGCGTTGCCACGTTCATAGAGATTCTGAACGAAACCTTGTTCGCCTTCAGGAATGCCGGACTGGTTGAGAGGCGTGTTGGCGGCTTCTTGTGGGGAAGTGTTCGGGAGGAAAAGCACATCCCCCGGATGGATCAGATCCGGATTCGAATTCAGCAGGGATTCATTGATCTCGATAAGCTCTTGATGCGAAACGTCGAATTGATCGGCAATGGTCCATAGGCTGTCGTGCTGTTCAACCACGACCAGCCGCTCCTCGAACTCATCTATTTCGCCGGAACCCCCTGCCTGCTCCCTGGCGCGCAGTGCTTCCGAAATCGCCTGGGTGAAGGCCTGCTGTTGCGCCCTCGAAAGGGAAGTGACCCGTCCGTTCTCATTGTATCGATGCGTTGCTTCGGCGTCGATCCGAAAAGACATGCGGCGTCCCCTTCCAGTCTGCTACATGGGGCGACCGTACGCACCAAATCGGGCGCGCAATTAAAGCTTCTGTTTCAGTTTTATGAAAATCGACGGCAGGCTCCTACAGGAGGATGGCCTGCCTATCCGCCGGCGGAGCCGAGTGCCTGGGCGCGGGCCAGCACGGTCGGTTTTGCGCGGAAGGATTTCGCCTGCGCGAGAAGTTCGTTCACCTCCGTGGTAGACAATCCGGCAAGTGAGAGGGCGCGTGCCTCGCCGGCCTGGCCGAGCAGGCCGTAGACCAGAATCGCATTGCGCTTGTGATGCAGGCTTGCGCTCGGAGAGGTGGCTACCTTCCGCGCCAGCGGAAGGGCCCTGCTGGCATCGTTCGCCAACGCCATGGCAATCGCCATGTTGATCTGGATATCAAGGTCGTTAGGAGCCAGGGACAGCGCTTGCTGGAACGTGGCAAGCGCAGGCTCGATCTGGCCGGCGAAAGTCTGTGCGACGCCAAGCCGGTTATAGGCCTCGACCGTGTTCACGCTCCGGGTCCCTTCCGCGAGCGTGCGGAGACCGGCTTCCGTATCTCCCTCATTGACCATCACCCAGCCGAGACCGACAAGGGCGGGACCGTAATTGGGCGAACGGGAGAGGGCGGCCTTATAGGATTGGATGGCCTGATCAGGATACCCAGCACGCATATAGGCGTCGCCGAGTTCGACGAATGTTTGAGCGGAGGCGTCCTGAGCCGAAGCAGCCTGTTCATAAAGCGCTATGGCTGTTCCGGTGTCGCCCTGCTTTTCTATATCCGCGGCCAGCCGCAGGAGGCGGGAAGACTTGCCGCCCTGCTCCGCGGCATCGAGCTTGCTTTGGTTTTGTGTTGTTGCACAGCCCGAAAGGATTACTATGACCAGTGCAGCCAGACCGATTTTACGTTGCATGCCCAGTCTCCCTGCCGCGCTCCGCGCGGGTCACTCCTCGGGGGAAGTAGCAAGGCAAGTCATAGGCGAGTCCGATGGCACAGGAAAGTGAGGAAAAGCAACTTCCGGCCACCGAAAAGAAGCTTCGGGACGCGCGCCGGAAGGGACAGGTGCCGCAGAGCAGGGATCTGGCTGCCGGATTTTCCATTTTCGCCGTCCTTCTCTATCTGGTGTTTGTCTGGCCCGCCATCTCGGATAGGTTTTTCTTATTGGTGGAGGCGGTTACCAGCCGCCAGGACGATGCCTTCGCCGACGCCAGCAGATTTGCCATTCACCAGGCCTATTCGACCATATTCGCCGTTCTCGTGCCTTTGGTCTGCATTGCCGCGGTTGCTGTCATCATCTTCGGCGTCTTTGCCACCGGCGGTCCCGTATTCTCCTTCGATCCAGTCAAGCCGCGTTTCGAGAAGGTCAATCCCGCACAGGGCTTCAAGCGGATCATGTCCCTGCGCAACGTGGTCGAGTTCGCAAAAAGCCTGATCAAGCTCGTGCTGCTTGCGGCACTGCTTACCGCCATCCTGCTGGCTTGGCTCCAGACCCTCTTCGAAGCGCCGGGCTGCGGCGAATCCTGCCTCAGAGGGACTATAACCGGGGTGATATCGCCTCTTCTCATTGCAGTAGCGCTGGCCTTCGTGCTCATCGGACTTCTCGACGTTCCCATCCAGCGGGCACTTTTCCGGCGCGACATGCGGATGACGAGAACGGAGTTCAGGAGAGAGCGCAGGGACCTGGAGGGCGATCCGCAGATCCGGCAGGAGTTGCGGCGCCAGCGGCGGGAGGCCGTGGCGCGGCCTATCAAGCGCGGTATAGAGCATGCCTCACTGGTCCTGCATGATGGCGACAGGCTGGCCGCATTGCGCTACGTGGCCGGTGAGACACCCGTGCCGGTCATCGTGGTGATGGGGCAGGGCGGAGAGACCGCCACGCTCCTTTCGCAGGCCCGCCGGCTGGGATGCCCCGTGGCGCAGGATGCCGCTTTCATCGACGCGGTCTTCATCAAGGGGCGCGTGGGCAATGATCTGGAGTCGAACCTGTTTCCGCTTGTGGCGCGCCATCTCGTGCGGTTGAACCTCGTTTGAATGGCGGCATGATCCTGACTGGTCCATGTCATACCAGGCGACCAGGCTAGCCTCCAGGCGTCTGAAGCGGATCGGGCATGCTGCCTTCATCATGCGCGCCGCCGATCGCTTCCTCCTCGCCATATATGTAGCGGCGGGCTGCTCGTACCGTCGGTGCGGCAGGAGCCGGACCGAGTCTTCTGCCTTCCACAAGGTCCCGCTGGTTTTCCGCCATGAGCTGAAGATTGTAGGCGTTGGCGCAGCCAGGCGGCAGATGCGGACCCAGTTGAGGGACGACGGTTCCTATCGTCTGGGCCGGTTGAGGGGAACTGTCCGCAGGTTCGCCGAGGCAGGCGTCCGGAACCAGAATGGACCCACCCACTCCCTTGCCGGTATCGGTAAAGCTGTTCGTGGAAACATAGCTATATCCCGCCGAATGGTCCGGGGGAGCGGAGGCGCAGCCGGCTGCTGTAAGAAGAGACAGCATCGCCATTGTGCGAGCGGCATGGTATGAGCTCATCATTCGTCCCCTCATTTCACGATCATGCCAACGCCGGTAGTGTTTCTCGGCTGTGGTTTGGGTGCCGGCCTGTCGAGAGGGGTCGCCATTTTCCCGTAGCTGACCGGCTCGACCAGATATGGCGTGATCAGGATGACAAGTTCGGTCTCTTCCCGCTGGAAACGCTGCGACTGGAAAAGGGCGCCGAGAACCGGCACATCGCCCAGAACCGGAAACTTCTGCAGGTTGGTCGACAGGCGGCGCTGGAAAAGGCCGGCTATGGCAAAAGTTTGTCCGCTTGCCACCTCGACCGTAGTATCTGCACGGCGTACCACGAAGCTCGGCAGGTTCAGCCCCTCCACGGTGACGCTCCCGCTGTCAGAAAGCGAGCTGACCTCCGGCTTGACGTTGAGCGCGATGCGGTCATTACCGATCAGGGTCGGCGTGAAATCGAGCGAGACGCCGAAGGATTTGTAATCCACGGTAATGGAGTTGTCGCCCTGAGGAACGGGAACGGGAACTTCGCCGCCGGCCAGAAAACTTGCCGTATGGCCGGTCTTGGCCGTGAGATTGGGTTCCGCCAGGATCTTTACGATCCCGTTGCGCTGCAAGGCCTCGAGCAGCACCTCGATATTGACGTCGTTCGAGCCGATGCGGAAGCCGAGATTGCTTTCGCTTACGTCGCCACGCTTGAACATCCCGAAGCTGAAGCTGCCGTCGGTAATGGTGGCATTCCAATCCAGGCCATAGGCCAGGAGTTCGGAACGCGAAACTTCTGCGAAGCGAACGCGTATATTGACCTGCTGCGAGCCGTCTATGGTCGTGTTGTTGAGCGGCGGGTGCTCGGGCGGCGAATAGGTCCGGGCGACGCTGTCGACGTCGAGAGCCTCATTCACCGTGCGGGTCCGTCCTACCGCCACAAGTCGGTTGCCGAAGAAGGTCAGCTCCGTCGCGGAATTCGGCCGCAGTCTCTGGTTGGCTTCTGTGGCCCCGCGCCCATCGACGCCGACACGAAACTCCATCGACGCTTCCACCTGCTGGTCGCCGGAGACGGCAATGAGGTTAGTGATGCCGGGCTTGAGGCCGAAAACATATACCATGTCCGAGGACACGATCTGCAGATCGGCGATGGTAGTATCCGCAATAAGCACCGATTCTACCGGCTGGCTGAAGCGGAAAAGCTTGCCTTGTCCGACATGAAGATCGACCTGCCGTTCAATTGGCTCGGAAGACTGCGCCGGTGCTTCCCCCGAAATGAAAAGCACGATGCCGAGCGCCGCCAAAAGCATGCACACGAGCCGGCTCCATACCGGGCAAGCCCTATGGTCCGGTTGTGCTGGAGTGCCAGCTATTGTCATGCATTTCCCCTCTAAGCATGTCAGTCAAAAAACTTTTAAGCTAAGGAATGGAGGTCTGCGCCGCGGGCAGCGCCCTGGGCTGGCGGCTTGCACCATGCGCCCGGCGGCCTGTTATCGTCGCTAATGGCTGAACGCTGAACTCCGGCGCCAATTCCTGATAGGAGAGCACCGGTAGCTCTATCTTCTTTTGCTTGAGCAGACTGCGCATATGACGTCGCACATCCGTGGCCGTCAGGACGACAGGCGCTGTTTCGGCCGATGTTTGTGAGAATGCCTGCTCGATCTGCTCTATGATGGCCTGCAAATCATCGCCGGAAGGGTTGACAGCCGCGCCGGTGGAGGTGATCTGCACTGCAGCCCGCAAAGTCTCCTCGGCGGAAGGCTGCAGGACATATGCGGCGACGATGTTGTCGCGATTGGCCACCCGGAAGGTGATTTGCCGCTTCAGCGCGATCCGGACATGTTCCGCCAGCACGGCTGAATCCTTCTCGCGCTGGCCCCATTCTGTCAGCGCTTCCAGGATGATGCGCAGATTGCGCACGGGTACGTTTTCGGCGACCAGCCGGCGCAGGACATCGGCAATCTTCTGCAGTGGCACGGTTTCCTGCACTTCCCTGACAAGCTCCGGATAATCCGTTTCCTGCGTGGAAAGCAGCCGGCGGGTTTCCTGTATGCCGATAAAATGATCCGCAAAGGCGCGCAGGGCGTGTTCGAGGGCGCCGCGAACCACTTCCATGGGCTGTATGAAGCTGAGGTGAGCCTGCTCCAGTTCCGGCGCATGCTGAGCCTCGACCCAGACAGGCTCGCGCCAGCCAGCCAGCACGGGTCCCTTTCGATAGCCGATGCCGAGCAGGTCCAGATTTGCACTGTCCGCCAGCACGAGCACGCGGTCAGCCGGCACATCGGCGGTGAGAATTGGAGCCCCTTCCATATCCACCCGCATGCGGTCCGCGCCGATTGCATCGTCGACCTGCATCCCGATTGCCGGCACCTCGATCCCAAGGTCGGCCTGCAGGTCATGACGGATCCGTTCGCTTTCCCGGGCGAATGCCTGTGCGGAAATCACGGCGCCGAGTTCCGGGCCGAGCCGAATCACAAGGCGGTTTGACGACGGCAGCGCCGGCTTTTCCTCATGCTCCAGGGCGTCCATGCCCGCATCAGCCGTCTGCCGTGTGGAAGCCGGCGGGGTCAGGTCGACAGCCGGCTTGTGGCGGGACTGGCTGCGATGAAGGCCATAGGCGCCGGCTGCCATTGCCGCTCCCAGGATGAGGAACACCACGGAGGGAAAGCCAGGAACGAGGCTCAGCGCGATCAGGATCGTGGCACCCAGTCCGAGTGTGCGCCCGTCGCGAAGGAGCTGACTGGTTATCTGTTGACCCAGATCGCCCTGATCGTCGGCACTTGCCACGCGGGTGATCATGGTGCCGGCCGCGATGGCTATCAGCAGCGCCGGTATCTGGGCCACCAGCCCGTCCCCCACGGTCAACAGCGAATAGGTCTGCATGGCTTCGCCCATCGACATATCGTGCTGGAGCGTTCCCACGCTGAACCCACCGATCAGATTAACGAAGATGATGACGATGCCGGCGATCACGTCGCCTTTGACAAACTTCATGGCGCCATCCATAGCGCCGTAGAGCTGGCTCTCATGTTCGAGCTGCTTGCGCAGCCGGCGAGCCTCGGCCTGATCGATGTCGCCATTGCGCAACTCGGCATCGATGCTCATCTGCTTGCCGGGCAAGGCGTCCAGCGTGAAACGGGCGGCCACTTCGGCGACACGTTCGGCGCCTTTGGCGATCACCACGAACTGCGCGGTGGTGATGATGAGGAAGATCACGAGCCCGACTGCGACACTGCCGCCGACGACGAAGGCGCCGAATGCGGTCACGATGTCTCCCGCATCTGCCTGCAGGAGGATGAGGCGTGTCGTCGTGATCGTGATGGCGAGGCGGAAGAGGGTGGCGATCAGGATCACCGAAGGCAGCGAGGAAAATTGCAGCGGATGCGTGACATAGAGCGCCGCCAGCAGGATCAGTACGCTGAGGGCGATATTGGCCGTGATGAGAATATCGACGAGCCATGTCGGCAACGGGATCAGCATCATCGTCACCGCCACAAGCATCAGGACGGCGATGACGAGATCGCTGCGGCGGGACAATTTCGCAAGGAAAGGAAGCAGCCGGTCAAGCATTTGCGCGCTCTTCACGGCTGGCCAGGAATTCACGGAAGGAGCGGCGTGCATCCTCCGTTCGGCCGGCTTTCAGCAAAGCACGGCTTTTCAGCAAGGCCAGCACGGGCTGTTGTTCCGTATCGTCGATGGCTTCCAGCCGGGCGATTGTAGCAAGGGCCTTGTCCGCCTCTCCGTCGAGTGTGAGCAAATGGGCCAGTGTCCGCAGAATGGCGGGATTGTCCGGGGCCAATTGCACGGCGATCAGCAGGTAGACCACGCCCCGCTTTTTCTGCCCGTGGCAACCATAGAGATGGCCGAGTATATGCAGCAGCTGCACTGTGTCGCGCATTTCACTCCGGCTCGAATCCCTCCTGCATTCTGTCAAGCAGGTCGCGTTGGCGTTCGATCTCCTCCTCCATCAGGGCTTTCGCCAGATCATGTAGCTGGTCTCCTCCGTCGAGATCCGGGACCAGATCCGTGATGCAATGCTGCAGAATGGACACGGAGCGGCTTAGGATCGCAGGCTCCAGGGCCTGTGGAGCAACGAATTCGGCGAGCAGGTCGTCGACCGACATTGTTGGGCGGGAGGATGGTGCAGGCTTCGCTTCTGCGCTTGCAGGTTGCTCCGTCGCGCCGGATTCTTGCGAGCGGCCTGCCTTGAGGCGAACCGAGTCGACAGGACGGCGCCGAACCGGCTGTCCGCGCAGCGCCTCGATATTCTGCGCCTCCCGCCCTGACGGTTCGAGCCTGGGCGTGTCAATCCGCAATGCATCCACGCGTCGCGTCATTGATATTTCAGCGCCATTACTGTGTCGCCCTTGGCCAGCAGCAATTGCTCCTCGCCGATCTCCTTGATGATCCAGCCGCCGCTGACGAAAGCGCCTTCATGGTACCGGGCGCCGTCGGAAGTGATGATGTATGGCCGCTCGCCGTACCAGATCGCCCGTAGGGGAAGGCGCGGAGCGGTGCTGGCATCGCCAACGGCCACATTGGAGATGAGGAGGAGACGCCCCTGGTGCAATTCGTCGAACCAGGCCTGGACCGATCTCCATGCCTGAACCTGATGGTCGGGTATGGTTCCCGAAACCATCAGACGACCCTCTGCGGCGGTTATCTCCAGGCCACGGATCCCGGCCTGTTCCAGTTGGACTTTCAGGCCGTCGCGAGCTTCCCGCTCGAACCGATCCTGCTGTTGCGATGCACCTTCCGGATGCTGAATGCCCGCCACCGTAAGGCTCGCATCCGCGCTGGCGGCGCTTCCGTCCAGTCCGACTTTGGAAAGCGTATTGGATGCCACGGGCACGGCGAATATCGTCGCCAACAGACCTGCCGCGATCATGTATGTCCGGTTGGGAATGGCTGCAAAGACCGGCGGCCGGGGCTCACCGCCCGTCAAGCGGATTCGCGCCGCGCCTATCGTGGCCTCGATTGGTAGCCGGCAGCGGCGGCCGTATCCCTCGGGTACGACCTGACCATCCGACAGAGCCACGGTGCCGCCGATGGCCTCGATATGCACGCGGTTTGCGCTCAGGCGAAACCGGGCATGGGTTTCCGCAATGCCTGGATCGCTCAGGACGACATCCGAATCCAGGCTCGACCCTATAGTGAAGGTGGTATCGGTAAAATCCAGATTTGCGCCGGAATGCAGGCCCTCGGTGACCTCGAATGCGACCCGTCGGTCGGATGCATCTTTTTCACCGGTTCCGGAAGTGTCGGTTCTCCATACCCGTTCTGTAATGCGGGCCGTGTGCCGTGCAATATTCCGGGCAAAATCCGTCTCCCGCAACTGATCTGCCAATTTCGACAATTCGTTCATCATCAAGGCCACTCCCATGACACGATGCTGCGTGAACCGCCGTCGAGCTGCGGGTCAGTTTGTGGTGTGCCGCCCGTCCGGGTTTAGCGGCACACCATATCGTCTCCGGGTCATCAGGCCTTCTGGCCTGCCTCTCCGAGCTTGCGAGAGATGCTCATGTTCATGTCATGCTGAGATTTGGCCATTTCGGCTTTGATGCTCAACGCGAACATTTTTTCCTGGTGCTTGATCATCTTGTCGAGATTATCCTCGTTAGACGATCCTGATACAGCGCCGGGTGAAAAGTCGCCCATTATCGGCTCCCTTGAACGTGAGTGAATAACGTGCACGAACCTCGCTCAAAGGTGCATGCACGCGGGCATCCTAGGACAAAGGACCGGGAAATTAAAGTCCATTTGGAATTTTTGGGAGCCTCAGATTCCATATGTTGCTTTTGTGACAGTAACAGCGTAGCGTAATCAACGGGCTAAGGGGTTGGAGACATGAAGAAGGGGCCATTGGCAGAGCTGTTGCTCGAACGATTTGAATCCTTGCCGCCGCAACTGCAGGTGGCAAGTCGTTTCGTTCTCGACCATCCGGACGACGTCGCACTGATGTCGATGCGCGAACAGGCGATTCGAGCCGGCGTATCGCACAGTACGATGATGCGCCTCGCGCGGTCGCTGGGGCTGAACAGCTATGATGACATGCGCGCACTCTACGCCAAGGGGCTGCGCGATCCCGATCGGGAGTTCGACATTTCCGACCTGCCGGATCCCGGCAAGGAAGGACCGAGCGGCATTTCCCTGGTCGGAAGGATGTCGGATACGCTCGCCGCGCAGGTGGCGCGCCTGGGTGATTATACGAATGCCGGACAATTGATTGCGGCGGCGGAACTGCTTGCCGGTGCTCGTCGCTTGTTCAGCCTCGGCTTGCGTGCGGAACATGCGGTTGCACATCATTTCGCTCACATGTTTTCGGCTTTGGGCGAGCCT
>Ga0164243_10008934_pt1 | contig 14677 bp, 12 predicted proteins | sample OricompcompostOP_FD_108781 | JGI IMG/M metagenome (GOLD analysis project Ga0164243, IMG submission 108781) | Organic Plus compost microbial communities from Emeryville, California, USA - Original compost - Organic plus compost (OP) | ecosystem: Engineered > Solid waste > Mixed feedstock >... | reverse complement strand
GACTACGCCGACCACATGGCCACCGAGGAGTTCGCGAGGGGACTCGAGCGGCTGGAGGGTCTCGCCGCGACGGGGCGGCCGGCGATCATGTGCAGCGAGGCGGTCCCCTGGCGCTGTCACCGCCGGCTCATCACCGACGCGCTGCTGCTGGACGGCGTCGACGTCGCGCACATCATGTCCCGCACGCGCACGGAGCCGGCGACCGTGAACCCCTCCGCCCGCGTCCGCGACGGTCACCTGGTCTATCCGGAGGACGGATGAGCGGGCGGGACGCGGATCCGGACGCCGGACGATCGCCGGTGCGAGATCAGCTGAGCTCGGCCTCGAGCTCGTGGAACGGGTACTCCTTCGGGCTCAGGTAGCCCTCGTCGCGGTAGCCGTCCCGGCGGGGCGTGGGGTCGGGGTCGGCCGAGTTGACGTAGTTGCTCAGCGTGCGCGGGGCCTCGCGGTAGATCAGGTCGACCCAGTCGACGTACTTCTGGGTCATCACCGGGTCGTCGCGGATGATGATGTTCTGCTCGTCGGAGTGCCACCCGAGCCGGGTCCAGTTCTCGCTGCTGGACAGCACCACGTTGCCGTCCGGACGGCCGTCGACGTGGCCCTGGACCGCGAGGCCCTTCATGTGCACGTAGCGGTCCTTGAACTTGTCGGCCTCGGCGCCGAGGATGTAGACCATCTGCTTGGCGCGCATGCCGCGCAGGATGTGGCGGATGCGTCGCTGCATCATCATGAACACGATCTCGACGTCGCAGCCCTGGTCGCGCAGCTGGCGCACCTTGCGGGCGATCCGGGCGCCGCGCTCCTCGCCCCACACCGCGTTGGCGACGCGGACCTTGGTGCGCCCGCTCGGGGTGTTCGTGGCGCCGGTGCACTGCACCTTGTTGAGGACCGAGAGGGCGGGGTCGACGTTGCCCCGGTGCGGCGCGAACATCGAGGTGATGTTGCCGACGGTGAACCGCAGCACCGGGAAGTTCCGGTCCTGCACCGCCTGGTTCCACATGTGCATCCAGCCGTCGTAGAGCGCCTTGTTCTCGGTGACGGTGGTCCAGTCGTTGAACTGCTGGACCGCGGCGGCGCCGGTGAAGTTCCCGCTGCCCTGCATGACGATCCAGTTGGTGGCGCCCGAGCGGCTGACGAGCATGAGCTTGGGATGCATCGAGCCCCGCCGCCCGCGGCAGGTCTGCTTGCAGGTGCGGATCCAGCTGCGCAGCTCGCGCGGGCGGTCGTTGTCGCGCGCGAAGGCGCGCATCATCATCGGGTAGGAGCGCTGCGGGTTGCCGCCCTGCGAGCGGGCGAGGCCGCGCGACATGATGATCTGCACCGACACGCCGCGCTGATGGGCGGCGATGAACTTCCGGGCGAGATATGGCGAGTCGAAGTTCCAGGTGATCACCCGGACGCTCGCACCGGCCGGAGCGTTCTTGAGCGCCTTGACGATCCTGCGGTGGATCTTGCCGCGCTTGCCGTGGCGGAACGGGTGGTTGAACGTGATGCCCGGCTTGACGACGTAAGCCGGGTTCGGCTTCGCGGCCACCTGCCGATCGGCACGCGCCTGCGGCTCGGCGGCCGTCGGGGTCGCCACGCCCACGAGCATCGCGACCGTCACCGCCAGCGCCGCCATCATCGCCACCGGCGCGAGGACCCGTGGCCGGCGCGTCCGCCCCGTTCCCCGTGCCCCCCGTGTCAGTCGTGTCAGCCGTGTCCCCGTTGTCCCCCATGTAGCAGCCACGATCACGCACTCCCCCACTCGGCTGGCTCTGACCCCTCGGACCCTACCCAACGGGTCGGTCGCGCGAAGGAGGTCCGCCGGAAAGAGGATGGGCGGCCCCGCCGGCCGTGACGACCGTCACCCCGGCTGTCGCGCTGAGTGGGACAGATCACATCCGCCGGTGGCGGACGGACCTACGTTCCGCGCCATGACCGACCAGATCACGCGACGCCGCCTGCGCGGCCTCGCGACCGCCTCCGTCCTGCTTCTCGGCCTCACCGCGTGCGGCGGTGGCGAGGAGAGCGGGGACGACTTCACCCAGCCCACACAGGACGCCGACGTCACATTCTCGGGTGACCCGATCAAGGTCATGACGCTGACGCCGTACGACACCGACACCTTGGACTTCAAGGCGGCGCTCGACGTCGCCGAGGGCGCGCGGGTCGCGATCAACAACGCCGGTGGCGTCAACGGCCACGAACTGCAGGTGGTCCCCTGCAACGAGGGGGCCGACCCCAACAAGGCCGCGGCCTGCGCCCGCAAGGCGGTCGACGAGGGCGTCTCGGCCGTCATCGGCGGCTTCAGCGCGAACGGCGACACCATCCTCCCGATCCTGGAGAAGGCCGGGATCCCGTGGATCGCGCCGCCCGTCATCGGCGCGGCCGAGCTGACCAGCGAGCACAGCTACCCGATCGTCCCGGGCGTCATCGCCCAGGCCGGACTCGGCGCCCGGGCCGCCCAGGACGGCTGCGACAGTGTCGCCTCGGTCCAGTACGACCTGCCGTCGGCCGACTCCGTCAAGAAGCTGACCGACCTCGGACTCGGCAGCGAGGGCCACGACCCGGCCACGATCATCCGCGTCCCTCCGACGACCACCGACTTCAGCGGCGTCGCCCAGGAGGTCAGCGAGTACGACTGCGCGATCATGTCGATCCCGTCCGGCCCGCTGGCCGGGGTCGCGGCGGCCGGCGCGAGCCTGGGCAGCGAGACGACCTACTACGCCTTCCCCGGCACGCTCACCACCACGGCGATCGAGCAGGCCGCGGGCACGCTCGACGCGGCGGTCACGCTGTCGCCGTTCCCCCCGGCCGACGACGCCGTGTGGGACGAGGCCAAGGAGGCCGTCGGGCCGATGGAGGACGAGGAGAACGGCGGCTGGTCCTACATGTCGTACCAGAGCACGTGGGTGGGCTACCAGCTCCTCGCGGCCGTCCTGGCCGACAGCGACGACGTCAGCGCCGCCGGCATCAAGGCCGCGTTCGACGCCGCGTCCGACGTGGAGCTCGACGGATTCATGCCACCGGTCGACTTCACCCAGGAGTTCCCGGCCCCCAACCTCAACCGGGTCTTCAACCGGCAGGTCGTGTTCCTCGCCGTCGAGGACGGCGAGCTCACCCAGGACGGCGACTACGTCGACCTCAGCGGCTCGCTGACGCCGGCGTCATGACCGCCCCGGTGCAGGCACCGCCGGCCGGCGAGCGCGACCAGGTGGTGGTGGAGGCCACCGGCCTCACCGCCGGGTACGCCGGCACGCCGGCCGTGCACGGCGTCGACCTCAGCGTCCGGGCGGGCGAGGTGCTCGCCCTGCTCGGCGCGAACGGCGCCGGCAAGACCACCACGCTGCTGGCGCTCGCCGGGGAGCTGTCGCCGATCTCCGGATCGGTCGCCCTGCTCGGCGACGCCCGGCGGCGGCGTCTGCACCAACGGGCCCGCGCGGGGCTCGGCTTCCTCACCGAGGAGCGCTGCGTCTTCATGCAGCTGACCGGCTGGCAGAACCTCGCGATCGGCCGGGGACGGCCCGAGCAGGCCCTGGAGTACTTCCCCGAGCTGGAGCCCCACCTGTCGAAGAAGGTGGGGCTCCTCTCGGGCGGTCAGCAGCAGATGCTCGCGCTCGGGCGGATCCTCGCCGCCCGGCCGCGGGTGCTGCTCGCCGACGAGCTCTCCCTGGGACTGGCGCCGCTGGTCGTGGAGCGCCTGCTGGCCGCCGTACGCCGAGCCGCCGACTCCGGCGTCGCGGTCGTGCTGGTGGAGCAGCACGTCCGCCAGGCGCTCGCCGTCGCCGACCGCGTGCACGTGATGCGGCGCGGCCGCATCGTCCTCTCGGGATCCGCCACCGACCTGCGCGACGACGCCGAGCGCATCGCCGCCACCTACCTCAGCGAGAACCCATGACCGACCTCCTCCGCTACGCCCTCCTCGGCCTGGGCACCGGCGGCATCTACGCCCTGCTCGGCCTCGGCCTCGTGGTGATCTACCGCGGCTCGGGCGTCATCAACTTCGCCCACGCGGGCTTCGCGCTCGTCGGCGCCTATCTCACCTACGAGCTGCAGACCGTGCGTGGCCTGGGCCTCGGCGTCGCCCTCGGCGCGGCGGTCGTCGCGACCGCCGTGCTCGGCGTGCTCACCCACCATCTCGTGTTGCGGCCGTTGCGCTCCGCGAGCCCACTGGCGCGGGTGATCGCGACCCTGGGCCTGCTGACGGTGCTGACCGAGGCGGTGCAGCTGAGATACGGGACCGGGCAGCTGCAGAGCGATGCGCCGCTGCCCCACGAGGCGATCACGGTGGTCGGGGACGTGGTCGTCGGCCAGTACGCCTTCTGGCTGGTCGGCGTCGCCGCGGCCGTCGCGCTGGTGCTGTCGCTGATCGGCACGCGCACCCGGATCGGTCACGCGATCGCCGCGTCGGCGGAGAACCCCCGCGGTGCGGCCGCGCTCGGCTGGGCGCCGGACCTCCTGGCCAGCGTCACCTGGGCCGTCGGCGGCGGCCTGGCCGCCCTCGCCGGCGGGCTCTTCCCCTCCACCACCTTCGGGTTCATCTCCCCGGTGCCGTTCGGCGTCCTCATCATCGGCGCGCTCGCGACGGCGCTGCTGGGCGGCTTCCGCTCCTATCCCCTGGCGCTGCTGGGCGGCCTCCTCCTCGGCGCCGCACAGTCCGCGACCCGGCACTGGACCGACCAGACCGGCGTCTCCGACGCCGTGCCCTTCCTCGCGATCATCGTCGTGCTGGTCGTGCGCGGGCGGGGCCTGCCGCTGCGCGGCAGCATCACCGACCGGCTCCCCGCGTCGGGTCGGGCCGCATCCGGCCCGCTCTGGCGGCCGTCCTCGCCGCTGCCGCTCTGGCCTGGATCGCCTTCGGCGCCTCGCCGGACTGGTACGCGCCGACCATCATCAGCGCGACCTTCGCGCTGATCGGCCTCTCCGTCGTGCTCCTGACGGGGTACGCCGGCCAGCTGTCCATCGCGCAGTTCGCGCTCGCCGGCATCGGCGCGTTCGCCGCCGGACGGCTCGTGGTGTTCCACGACTGGCCCTTCGAGCCGGCGCTGGTGGCCGGCGTCGTGGTCGCGATGGTGGTGGGACTGCTCTTCGCGCTCCCGGCGCTGCGCACCCGCGGCGTGAACCTCGCCGTCGTGACCTTCGGTCTCGGCTTCGCGGTGCACCAGATCGTCTTCAGCAACAGCGACTACACCGCCAGCGTGACCCCGCGCGAGGTGCGGCTGCTCGGCATCGACATCGAGCCCGTCGGGCATGCCCGCAACTACGCACTGGTCTGCCTGGTCGCGCTCCTCCTCGGCACCCTGCTGGTCGCCAACGTCCGGCGGGGCCGCAGCGGCCGCCGGCTCCTCGCGGTGCGCACCAACGAGCGCGCGGCCGCGGCGATCGGGGTCAACGTGTTCGAGGCGAAGCTCTACGCCTTCACCGTGTCGGCCGGCCTGGCCGGCCTCGGCGGCGTCCTGCTGGGCTTCAGCTACTCCACCATCCTCTACCCGGCGATCTTCCAGCCGGGCGCCTCGATCACGGTGCTGGTGGCGACGGTGATCGGCGGCATCGGCTATCTCGCCGGTCCCTTCATCGGGGCGATCTCCGCGCCCGGCGGGGTGCTGACCCTGCTCGGCTCCGGCGGGCCCAGCACCGTCGCCGACACCGGCACGACGTGGCAGTCGTTCCTGCCGCTGGCCGCCGGGCTGCTGCTGATCCTCACGCTGATCGCCAGCCAGCACGGCGTCACCGAGTCCGTCGACGCCTCGACCCGCCGCCTCCGGGCGCGGGTCCCCGGCCTGCGCCCCGGCCAGCCGCAGCCGTTGCCGCCCACGGAGCGCGCGGCGGTGCCGCCGCGCCGGCTCGAGATCACCGGGCTCACTCAGCGCTTCGGGGGGTTCACCGCCCTCGACGACGTCACCCTCGACGTCGCGCCGGGGCAGGTCGTCGGGCTCCTCGGCCCCAACGGCGCGGGCAAGACCACCCTGATCGACTGCGTGAGCGGCAACAACCGGCTCAGCGGCGGGACGATCACCTGGGACGGTCGTGACATCACCCGCTGGGCGCCGTACCGCCGGGCGCGGGCGGGCCTGGGCCGCTCCTTCCAGTCGCTCGAGCTCTTCGACGACCTCACGGTGCGCGAGAACCTCCTCGCCGCCGCGGACCCGCGTGACCGGCTCGCCTATCTCACCGACCTGGTCCGTCCAGGCCGGTCCCGGATGCCGGCGACGGTGGTCGCGGCGGTCGAGGAGCTCGGTCTCGCGCCGCTGCTCGACACCCGCGCCGAGGACCTCTCCTACGGCCAGCGACGCCTGGTCGCGATCGCCCGCGCCGTCGCCAGCAGCCCGTCGGTGCTGATGCTCGACGAGCCCGCCGCGGGCCTCGACGAGACCGAGAGCGCCGAGCTCGGCCGGCTGATCCGCCGCCTCGCCGACGAGTGGGTCATGGGCATCCTGCTCATCGAGCACGACGTCGCCCTCGTCCTCGCGAACGCCGACCGGGTCGTGGTCCTCGACTTCGGGCACAAGATCGCCGACGGAACCCCTGCGGAGATCCGCAACGACCCCGCCGTACGACGGGCCTACCTGGGCGAGGACACCGAGCCGGGCGCCGAGCCGAGCACGCAGGCCGTCAGCGTCGGATGATCTCGCCGGCGAAGCGGCGCACGCTGTCGAGCCGGGCCGCCCGGTCGGCCCGGCCGTGGCCGTGGAAGCGCCACGGGTTGAGCCAGACGTCGGTCGCGCCGGCCGCCGCCAGGTCGTCGAAGCCGGCGGCGTCGGCGACACCGGTCGGAGAGACGCAGACGGAGAACGGCGCGTCGGCGCGGCCCTCGGCCTGGCGCAGCTCATGCAGGCGGGCCAGGACCGCCGGGAGCTCTCCGGCCGGCAGATTCGCCGAGATCCAGCCGTCGGCGAGCCGGGCGGCGCGACGCAGCGCCGGCTCGGTGTGACCGCCGACGAGGATCGGCACGGGGAGCTCCGGTGCCGGCGACACCATCAGCCGGTCGAAGTCGTAGTGCCGCCCGTGGAACTCGGCCCAGCGGGGGCCGCCGCCGGGGCAGATCGCCCGCAGGATCGCGATCGCCTCGTCCGTCCGCGCGCCACGGGTGCGCATCTCGGTGCCGGTGAACCGGAACTCCTCGGGCATCTACGACAGCCCCACGCCGAGCTCGAGCCGGTCGCGGGTCAGCACCGCGAGCGTGGCCACCTGCTTGGCGAGGAGCAGCGGCTCGCGGATCGGCAGCTTGAGCACCGAGACGCGGAAGCGGATGCGCTCGGTGACCGCGGCCAGCGCCGCGATCGTGACCAGCGGGTCCGGAATCTCGGTCTCCGGAGCCCACATCCGCTTGCCGTCCCCGGAGTAGGGGTAGTCCGCCGAGACCTGCTCGGGGAAGAACACCGAGTCCGGCAGGCTGATCGCGTCCCAGCCCTCCGCCTCGGCCACCTGGACGATCTCCGGCAGCTCGGCCGTCGGGACCATGCCCACCGACAGCGTCCAGCGCAGGGTGCTCACGACGCGCCCTGCGCTGCGGCGCGTCCGGCGCGACGGCCGAAGAAGGTCCCGTCGCCCAGCGAGGTGCCGCTGACGTAGCCGGCGCCGTGGATGCCGGAGGCGACCCGACCGGCGGCGTACAGGCCGGGCACCGGGGCGCCGTCGGCGTCGAGGACCTCCCCGTCGACGGAGGTGCGCAGCCCGCCGAGGGTGAACCCCGAGACGCCCGTGCCGCCGCGGGGGCCCGTGCCGTCGGGGTCGAAGCCGCAGCGGGCGTCGACGGCGGCGTACGGCGGCTCGAGGGGGTCGCAGCCAACGCGGGTCCTTGTGGAAGAGGGTGTCCTCACCGGCCGCGGCGTCGCGGTTGTAGCGGGCGACGGTGTCCTCCAGCGAGCCCGGTGGCAGCCCCAGCTCGGTCTCGACCTCGGCGAGGGTCTCGGCGACGACGGCGGGCCGGACGCCCCACCGCTCGCGCTCGGGCACGTCCTCCCAGCCCAACTCGTCGACGAGGGTGAACCACGGGCCGGGCCGGTGCAGCACGGCGGCCTGGCTGAACCGCCCGGGATAGACGTCCTCGTTGACGAAGCGCTGTCCGAGGCCGTCGACGAGCATGCCGCGGCACGCAAGGGCGGGCACCACGGACAGGGCGATCTGGGTCGCGGCCATCCGCCGGACGGTGCCGCCGGCGGCGATCCCGAGGCGGATCCCGCTGCCGTCGTCGGCTCCGTCGCTGACCACCGAGTGCCCGACGAGCGCGGGCGCGTGGTCGGCGACCATGGCGGCGTCGTCGGCGAAGCCGCCGGTGGCGAGCACGACGCCGCGGCGCGCCCGGTAGGCGAGGTCCTGGCCGAAGCGGCGGGCGCGGACGCCCGTGACCCGGCCGGTGTCGTCCTGGAGCAGGCCGGTGACGCGGGTGTCGGGGTGGACGTCGACGCCGGACGCGCGCGCGGCGGCCGTGAGCCGGTCCATCAGCAGCCAGCCGCCGTGCCCCTCGGTCGCCGGGCGGTGCCCGCGCGGGGCCGGGCGCGCGATCGTCGTGAACGGCCAGGCGTTCTCGCCCAGCCACATCAGTCCGTCGGCGGTCGGCGGGAGCCAGGTGACACCGTCGTACAGGCTGGGGTTGAAGGTGACGCCGAGCGAGCACAGCCACTCGAAGTGCTCGACGCTGCCGTCACAGTAGAGCCGCAGCTTCTCCTCGTCGGGGTGCGGGCCGAGCGCCTCGTGGAGGTAGGCGTACATCTGGTCCGGGTCGTCGTCGAAGCCGCAGGCACGCTGCAGCGCGGTGCCGCCGCCGAGGTAGAGCTCTCCCCCGGACACGGCGGAGGAGCCTCCGGGCGCGGCCCGGTCGAGCGCGACGACGGCGGCGCCGGTGCGGGCCGCCTCGACGGCGGCCGACGCGCCGGCGCAGCCCATGCCGACGACCAGAACGTCCGTCTCGACGTCCACCGGGGTCACCGGGGGCACCGAGGTCCCGGGGTCACCGGGGTCACCGGGGCACGAAGGCGGCCAGCGGCTCGGAGCCGGACCAGTCGTGGCCCCAGTAGCTGTCGGCCGTGATCTCCTCGGCGGTGTACGACGTCTCGTCCACCAGCAGGCCGTCCCAGCCGTACTCGATGTCCCAGCCGCCGGGGGCGCGCACGTAGAACGAGATCATCTTGTCGTTGGTGTGCCGGCCCAGGGTGGAGGAGATCGAGAACCCGCGCCGGTTGACCTCGTCGAGGGCGCGACCGACCGCGTCGAGCTCGTCCACCTCGACCATGAGGTGCACCATGCCGGGCGCCTCGTCGTGGGGGGCCGGGCAGACGGCCAGGCTGTGATGGCGGCGGTTGATGCCCAGGAACTGGATCCGGCGGTCGCCGGGGACCCGCATCGAGCCGCGGGTCAAGAAGCCGAGGACGTCGGTGTAGAAGGCGGTGGTCTCCTCGGGCGCCGTGGTCGGGAGGACGACATGCCCCATCCCCTCGGCACCGGTGTGGAAGCGCTGCGCCCACTTCGTCACCACCGGGCTGTGGTCGAGGACCGGACCGCAGAACACCTCGAGCACGGTGCCCGACGGGTCCTCGAAGCTGATCGCGCTCTCCACGGCGCGCTCGGCGCACTCGGCGGCGGTCAGGGTCTTGACGCATCGGCCGGACGCCTCGACGTCGGCGGCCAGGCCGGCCTGGTCGCGCACCTCCCAGCCGACGGCCTGGACGCGGTCGGTGTCGCCGGGCAGCACGACGAGCCGCGCCTGCCGCTCGTCCATCCGCAGGTAGAGGCCGTCGGGGTCGGGCCCGGTGCCCTCGGCGAAGCCCAGGGCGTCGATGGCCAGCTCGCGCCAGCGGGCCAGGTCGGTGGCCTGGACCCGCAGGTAGCCGAGTCCGCGCAGGTGGGTCATGGGGTTCTCCTGGTACGTCGAGCGGTCGGTTCGGTCAGATCATCGAGCGCAGCGGGCCGGCGGGCGGCTCGAGGCCGAGGTCGCCGAGACCCGCCGCGTGGAAGGTCGGTCCGGGCACGTGAATGGCGTGTGCGAGGCCGGTGTGCGCGTCGCGCCAGAACCGCTGGATCGGGTTGTCCATCCGCATCGCGTTGCCGCCCGAGCGGGCGACGACCTCGTCGAGTGCGCGGACCGCCCGCCACGCGGCCTGGACCTGGGTGCGCCGACCGGCCGCCCGCTCGGCGAAGGTCGGCGCGTGGCCGCGGGCCACGGCGTCGTACATCGAGGTGACGTTGTCGAGCAGCGCCGCGCGGGAGGCGGCGATGTCGGCGGCGGCCTCGCTCAGGGCGTAGAGCGCATAGGGGTCGTCCTTGCTCGCGGCGCCGGAGACGGTCGTGCGGGAGGCCTGCCAGGCGGCGTGGTGCGCCAGCGCGCCCTCGCAGATGCCGATCACGGCGGAGGTGATGCCGAGCGGGAAGACGCACGAGAACGGCACGTGGTAGCCGGTCTCGCCCAGGCCGGCCTCCTTCGCGGCGACGCCCTCGGCGACCTTGGTGTACTCCAGCGCGCGGTAGGACGGGATGAACGCGTCCTCGACGAGGATGTCCTTCGATCCGGTGCCGCGCAGGCCGACGACGTCCCAGCTGTCCGGGACGATGGTGTAGTCGGCCCGCGGGAGGATGACGTGCATCATCGTCGGCGGCATCGCCGGCTTGCCGCTCGCGTCGCCGAGCATGGCGCCGAGGAAGATCCAGTCGCAGTGGTCGGTGCCCGACGAGAACTGCCAGCGCCCGCGCAGCGTCCAGCCGCCGTCGACGGGGGTCAGGACGCCCATCGGCGCCCGAGCACGTCGCGGTCGACGTCGAGCAGCTCGAGTCGGCCCGCACGATGCTCGCCGTCGAACGACTCGCCGACCTGCTGCGCGCCGACGACCACCTGCTCAAGCTGGCGCGCGAGGGCGACGTCGACGGGCTCCGCGCCGCGTCGCCGTCCTTCGCCGCCGCGCTCGACGAGCAGCTGCGGCTGGTGGGCCACCGCGGACCCGGCGAGTGCGAGCTGGAGAACCCGTCGTTCTCCGACCGGCCGGCCACGCTGGTCTCCTCCGCGGCGGGTGCCGCGCAGCGCCCGGCGACGCCACGCGAGCCCGTCCCGCCGCTGCGGTCACGGACCGGGAGGATGGCCGCGGGCGCGATCCTCGCACGCGAGCGGGCCCGCGACGGCGTGGTCCGCTACACCCACGGCCTGCGCCTGGCCGTCCGCGAGCGCGGCCGGCGACTGGTCGCGCTCGGCCTGGTCGACAGCCCCGACGACGCGTTCTATCTCACCCTCGACGAGGCCTTCATGGCGCCGGAGGGCCTGCGTGAGCGGGTCGCGCGGCGGCGTGCCGAGCGCGAGCGCCTGAAGTCCATCCGGATGCCCGACGTCGTCGTCGGCACCTGGGAGCCGGAGGGCCTCCATGCCCGCGTCGACGTCGGGGACACGATCACCGGCATCGGCGTCAGCAGCGGCGTGGCGGAGGGCCGGGTCCGGGTCCTGCGCACCCCCGACGACGACATCGAGCCCGACGAGGTCCTCGTCGCCTCGGTGACCGACGTGGGCCACACCGCGATGTTCGGGTACGCCGCCGCCGTGGTCACCGACATCGGCGGCGCGGCCTCTCACGCCGCCATCGTCGCCCGCGAGTTCGCCATCCCGTGCGTCGTCGACACCAAGCACGCCTCCACCACGCTGGCGGACGGCATGCTGGTGCGCGTCGACGGTGCCTCCGGCACCGTCGAGGTCCTCGACGCGGCCCCCGCCTGACCTCCGCCTGGGGCTCTCGCGCGACGTGGACGGACATCGGCGGGGATCGCGTCAAGCCGGTTGACGCGATCCCCGCCGATGAGCGCTGAGGGCGGACAGAGAGCGAGGCGGCTACTTCACGTCCTTCTTGAACATCGCGGTGATGACGTTCTGATAGCGGGTGCCGAGCAGGCGCGGCAGCAGGGCCATGAAGCGGGCGTCGTTGCCACACAGGATCTGCGCCTTGTCCTTGCGGATGCCGTCGAGGATGATCCGGGCGCACTCGTCGGCGGTCATCTTGGCGATCCGGTCGAAGTTCGCGGCGAGCTGGCTGACGTCACGGTCGCCGCCGACGTGGGCCTTCTTGGCGATGTCGGTGCGGATCGAGCCGGGGTGGACGCTGCTGACGCCGACCGGGTGGCCGTACATCCTCATCTCCTGACGCAGCGAGTCGGTGAACGCGCGGATCGCGAACTTCGTCGCGTTGTAGCCACTCTGCGTAGGGCAGGCGACGAGGCCGAACATGCTGGAGACGTTGGCGATGTGGCCGTCCCCGGAGGCGATCACGTGCGGCAGGAACGCCTTCGTGCCGTGGACGACGCCCCAGAAGTTGATGTTGACGATCCACTCGAGGTCCTCCCAGCTCACCTCGTCGACCGTGGCGATCAGCGAGACGCCGGCGTTGTTGACGACGACGTTGACCCTGCCGAAGTCGGCGACGACCTCGTCGGCGTGCTTGAGCACGGCGTCGCGGTCGGTGACGTCGACCTCGTAGGCACGCGCCTCGGCTCCCGCGGCGCGGCACAGCTCGGCGGTCTCCTCGACGTTGGCGATGCTGCGGCCCGAGACCGCGAGCCGCGCGCCGGAGCGCGCCAGCTGGACGGCGAGCTCACGGCCGATGCCGGCGCCCGCTCCGGTGATGACGGCGACCTTGCCGTTGAAGTCCTTCATCTGTGTCTCCCTGGTGTGTCGGTGCGCTCGGCGGGTGCCTAGAGCGAGGTGAAGCCGCCGTCGGCGACGAACTCGGAGCCGGTGCTGTAGCTGGACTCGTCGGAGATCAGGAACAGCACCAGGTTGGCGATCTCCACGGCCTCGGCCTGGCGGGCCAGCGGCTGGTGCTGGGCCCCCTCGTGGGACCGTGCGGAGTTGGCCGTCATCTCCGAGCGCGTGAAGCCGGGGTGCACGGAGTTGACCCGGATGTTGTCGGGGCCGAGCTCTTGGGCCGCGGTCTTGGTCATGCCGCGCACGGCCCACTTCGAGGCGACGTACCCGACGATCCGCGAGTAGGCGATCAGCCCGCCGGTCGAGGAGATGTTGACGATCGAGCCGCCCACCCCGGGCGCGGCGGCCCGGCGCATCGACGGGATCACCGCCTTCATGCCGAGGAAGACCCCGACCTGGTTGACGTCGATGACCCGGCGGAAGTCGGCCTCGGCGTGGGTCTCGATCGGGTCGATGTGCACGATGCCCGCGTTGTTGACCAGACCCGACACCGGCCCGAAGAGCTCCTCCGTCGCGGCGACCGTCTGCTCCCAGCCGTCCTCGCTCGTGACGTCGAGGGCGAGATACGCCGCCCGCTCGCCGAGCTCGTCGGCGAGTGCCTTGCCCTCCGCCTCGAGGACGTCGGCGACGACGACCTTCGCGCCCTCGGCGACGAGCCGCCGCACGCACGCGGCACCGATGCCGCGGGAGCCGCCGGTGACGATGACGACGCGGTCGGCGACGCGACCGGCGGACGGCGCCGAGGGGCTGCCGGAGGGGACGGGCGAGGAGCTGTGGTTGTCGGTCATGACCGTAGCGAAGCCCCGCGATCCGCGCGCCCGCGGCGGGATCCCGATCAGCGGGACCACCCCACCTGCGCCGGACCCGCCTCCCTACCGTCGCAGCATCGGCAGGGCTCTCGCACGAGCCTCGTCCCCCTGACCCCGCACGAGGAGATCGACATGACTGCGCTGCAGACCGGCACCAAGGCCGACGACGAGATCCGCCAGATCGAGTTCGAGGCGGCGCCGGCCCGCTTCGCGCGCGGCTGGCACTGCATCGGGCTGGAGAAGAGCTTCCGCGACGGGAGGCCGCACTCGATCCAGGCGTTCGGCACCAAGCTCGTCGTCTGGGCCGACAGCCAGGGCGAGATCAAGGTGCTCGACGCCTACTGCCGGCACATGGGCGGCGACCTGTCGCAGGGCACGATCAAGGGCGACGAGGTCGCCTGCCCGTTCCACGACTGGCGCTGGGGCGGCGACGGCCGCTGCAAGCAGATCCCCTACTCCCGGCGCGTCCCGCTGCGGGCGCGGACCCGCACCTGGCACACGATGGCCCAGGACGGGCTGGTCTTCGTCTGGAACGACCCCGAGGGCAACCCGCCGATCGAGGAGCAGCGCATCCCCGCCATCGACGGTGGCCCGTCCGACCCGCGGTGGACCGACTGGGCGTGGGCCGAGACGGTCGTGCACACCAACTGCCGCGAGATCATCGACAACGTCGTGGACATGGCGCACTTCTTCTACGTGCACCACGCGTTCCCGACGTACTTCAAGAACACCTTCGAGGGCCACACCGCCACCCAGCTGCAGAAGGGCGTGAACCGCGACGACATGCGTCCGGCGGAGGTCGCCATCGGCGCGCCGAAGCGGCTGGGCAACACCTCCGTGGCGACCTACCACGGCCCGTCGTTCATGATCGACGACCTGATCTACCACTACGAGCACGGCGACACCCGCACCGTGCTGATCAACTGTCACTACCCGATCGACGAGAACTCCTTCGTCCTCATGTACGGCATCAGCATGGAGCGGCCCGAGGTCGAGGACGACGACCCGGCGGCTGCCGAGGCGCTCGCGCAGAAGATGGTGGCCACCGTGCGGCTCGGCTTCGAGCAGGACGTCGAGATCTGGAAGAACAAGACCCGGATCGACAACCCGCTGCTGTGCGAGGAGGACGGCCCGGTCTACCAGCTGCGGCGCTGGTACGAGCAGTTCTACGTCGACGTCACCGACATCACGCCGGAGATGACCGAGCGCTTCG
>Ga0164243_10008933_pt1 | contig 14678 bp, 12 predicted proteins | sample OricompcompostOP_FD_108781 | JGI IMG/M metagenome (GOLD analysis project Ga0164243, IMG submission 108781) | Organic Plus compost microbial communities from Emeryville, California, USA - Original compost - Organic plus compost (OP) | ecosystem: Engineered > Solid waste > Mixed feedstock >... | reverse complement strand
TTACAGCGACCCGCGTCTCGTGGACCTCACGCAGACGCCGACGCCGAAGAAGCTCTGGGTCGCCGCGATCGACCTCAACGCAGCTCCGGGCACCGACCCGAGTCACCCGGCGTTCTACCTGCCGGCCCAGGAGCTCCTCGCCGGCAACTCGCGCGGCTACTGGGTCGTCGACCCCTGCAAGGCCAACGGCAAAGACTGCGAGACCGGAGACGAGTGCTGCGGTGGCTTCTGCCGCCCGGATCCGGCGCAGCAGAGCAAGCTCGTCTGCAACGAAAAGGTCGCCACGTGCGCGCAGGAGTTCGAGAAGTGCAGCGTCGACGCGGACTGCTGCAGTTCGCCTTCGATCCGCTGCATCAACGGGCGCTGCGCCGTGCCGGCACCGCGCTGATTTCGATGCGGCAGCGAAGGCTTGCTACTTGCAGGCCGCTGCCGTGTGAGAGGACGCGTTCATGGAGATCCCTGCAGCGCCGCGTGCTCGTCGGGATCACTGTGACGTTCCAATCGCTCTGCGCGCTCTATCGTCCTGGCCGACGTGTTCCTCTCGACGCCGCTCTTCGAGCACTTCGTCGACTTCGATCCCGACGCACCTCCTTCGGATCGTGGCACGACGTGGTCGTCGGTCGATGCCGGGCCGAACGGCTTGTGGCTCGATGCGATCCTTACGAGAGAGTGGCAGGTGCACTCGATCACGCGAGTTGCGATGGGCAGGCCGGCCGCGAGCGCGTTGTCGGATGGACGAGGACGTCCCACGAAGCACCGGCGCCTTCTGCTCGGCAGAGGTTGTCCCTCTCCACACCCTTCCAGCCGCAGACCGTCCGAACCCTGCAGAAATTGCGAAATGGTGTGGCCAGCGAAGGCTTCACGTTCCTCGCCGAAGAACGGGCCATCGCCGCCGCCCGGCACGACGTAGAGCGACGCTTACGGATCGCGCGATACAGCTCGATCGGATAACTCGGGTCGCGGTCGCCGGCCCGTGGCCCCGCGCACCTCCGCGCGGCACTCACGACCGTCGCGCGCCTCGCGCGCCCTGCGCGCCCAGGTGCAAACCGGGCGGAAGCCGTCGATGGTAGGTGTACGGCGCTCGATGGAGTGTCGTGGCCGGCGAGTTGGTGCGCGTCGTTGATCGTCATCTTTCGTTGAGTGAGGCTTCCTCACGGCGCACTTCCTGACGCGTCCTCGCGCAAGCAACCACGGGCGGCTTCGCGCGGACGGCTCGTGAGCTCGACCGTCGAGACCCGGCCACGAATGGCCGAGGCAACGGGGGAGGAAGCGCGAGCGGACTGCGAGAGCATCGCGGCGTAACCGGCCGCGAGATACGCGGGCGAGCTTGGAACCGCGGGCTTGAACGGGGAGCAGGACCTCCGTTATTCGTCTCTCGGATCAGGCCTATCTCCCAGCGGTAGGACGCTCACGGTCGAACCCCGAGTCCCGCGGCGCTCACCGTCTCTTGCGAAAGAAGGCAGCGCGCCAGGTCGTGTCATCGCACATGGCCCACGGGTCTCCGAGCGCTGCTGCTCGCCATGAAGAATCGCGCCTCGTTCCTGGATCGACAGAAAGCCCAGGTCGGTCGTCGGCGCTGTGCGGCGGAGCGGCCCGCCGCCGTAGGCGCGAGCCTCTTTCCTGGCGCTTCTTCGCCGAGCGCGTCGGGGGAAGCAGCACTGCGGCCACCGAGGCATGACGGCACTGTCCGTCGGGCGTGCGATTTCCCGACAAAGTTTCTTCGAGCCGCCATTGCAGTGGCGTGCACGCCGAAACGGACAAGCTCTGGCTCGACGCGCGTGGCACCAGTCCCCCCGCGTCGCTGATGCCCCGTCCGACGTTCGAGCAAGTGTACGACGACCACGCGTCGTTCGTTTGGCGCTCCCTTCGTGGGTTGGGAGTCCCGGTCGCGGCGCTCGAGGACGCGTTGCAGGACGTCTTCCTCGTCGTCAATCGGCGCCTCGCAGAGTACGTGGAGGTCTCGAGGATCCGGGCTTGGCTCTTCAGTATCGCGCTTCGCGTCGCCCGGGACTATCGACGCCACCACAACAAGAGGCTCCTCGCCGCTTCGGAGACCTTCTCCGACGACCAGCTCGCCGATCGCCGTGCCGATCCGGAGCACGCCGCGTCGTCGGTCGAAGAGCTGACGCTCGTGCAGCGCGCTCTCGACGCGCTCGACGAGGATGAGCGCACGCTCCTGTTCCTCATGGACCTCGAACAGATGAGCGCGAACGAAATCGCCGAAGTCCTAGCCATGAAACCGACCGAAGTCTACCGGCAGATCCGCAAGGCGCGCGCCTCTTTCGCCCGTGCCTATCGAAAGGAGATGCGCCCGTGAGCAACGACGAACGAGATGCGCTGAAGCGCTACTGGGAGGCCATCGCGCCGCCGCCAGACACGCTGACGCATGTCCGCGAGCGGCTCCTCCGCGAGGTCGCGCCGCCCGCGCCACCGAAGGCGCATTGGCTTCGTAGCTATGGCTGGCTCTCCGGGGTGGCGTTCCTTGCTGCGGTCACGGCGTGGTCCGCCCGCGGCGTCGATCGGAGCCCGGCCGATACGGTGGGAATTGCGCCGGTGACGCCGTCGATCGAGGCGCATGAGCCTGAAGCGCCCCCACCAGCGCCCACCGTCGCGAGCCTTCCGAGCGTGAACGTGCGCGATTTGCCCTCGGCGCCCGCCACCGGCACTTCGCGAGCCGCGCCCGGACCTTCCCGAGGCGGCGCGACGACGACGACGACGACAGCACCAAGCGCGATGGCGAGCGCGCCCACGTTGGCCGATGAGCTCGCGATGATCGATCGCGCGCGGGCCGCGCTCGGCGACGGCGACGGCCTTCGCGCTTTGAGCATCGTCGACGACTACGAGCTCCGATGGGCACGGCCGCGGTTCGCCGAAGAGGCGGCGGCTATCCGCGTGGAGGCGCTCGCCGTGCAGGGCTCCGTCGAGCGGGCGAGAGCCGCGCGCGATGCCTTTCGCGCGCGTTGGCCGAATTCGACCTACGTGCCGCGACTCGAGAGGCTCTCGCTGCCCTGATCCGGGGAGGCTTCTGGCATGATGAAGAAGACTTCAGTTGTAGTGCTCGCCACGGCAATCCTCGTGGCGTGCGGATCGGTGAGGCGCGTCGACCTGAGGGGCTCCGACGCGAGCGGCTCCCTGGACGCGAGCGCCCCGTCGTTCACCAAGGAGGATGCCGCCGCGACGGTCGAGCGCGAGGCGGGTGGACTCACGTCCTATTGCCCCTCGGACAAGTGCAGCGAGCCGTACACGACATGTCCGAGCTCGCGCTTCCGCTGCGACGTGAACCTCGCGACCGACAATGCGAACTGCGGTGCATGCGGCGTCGTGTGCCCCGTCGTGCCGGGGCTCGGTGGAGTGTTCCAGTGCGTCAACGGCACGTGCGAGCTCAAATGCTCGAACGCCACGAGGCCCACCGCCGACTGCGATGGCATTCCGGACAACGGCTGCGAGGCCAGCCTGGGAAGCAACGACAATTGCAACGCGTGCGGGGACAAGTGCATCAATCCAGACAAGCCGTGCATCTTCGACAATGATACGAAGGTCGGCGAATGCGGATGTGAGCAGGGTTTCAGCTACTGCAAAGACGGCTTTCCCGACAAATGCTTTGATCTTCAGAGCGCCGACGACAACTGCGGGAGCTGCGGCAAGGTCTGTACGGACGGGCCGGCAGCGGGGCCGCCGCCGCCTCACTCCCACTATGGATGCGCGCAAGGCGAGTGCGGCCATCTGAAGTGCGATGCCGGCTACGCGGATTGCGATGGCGATCTCGGCGCGCCGAACAGCGATGGATGCGAGACATTCCTCCGATCGACGACGGACTGCGGCGCGTGCGACGCCGCTTGCGATCCCGGGCAGACGTGCGCGGTCGACTCCACGACGAAAGTGCCCCGGTGCATGTGCAATCCCGGAGAGCGGAACTGCGGGACCGCCGCGTCACCGGCTTGCGTAGACATCGACGCCGACCCGTTCAACTGCGGCGGCTGCGGGATCCAGTGCAACCTCTATTACCTGACGGGAGCCGCCGATGGCATTCTCTCTCACTGGGTCGCGACCTGTACGTCGGGATCGTGTGGCTTTGCCTGCGAGGACGGATGGGCCGATTGCAACGGTCGCATCGATGACGGGTGCGAGGTGAATACCAACTCGGATCCCGGCAATTGCGGCGGCTGCGGCAAGCCATGCGACGCGGTCGCCGGTCAAGCCTGCGTGAACGGCCAGTGCGCGGTCGAACCGTGCGTCGACGACGAAGGACCGACGAAATGACCTCTCTCCTCAGGGCTGCAGGCTTCGTGAGCTCTGCCACGTCGGTTTCCCTCTTCGTCGCGTGCGCGACCAACGAACCGGCGCTGCCACCGGGAGACGAGTCGGTAGTGATGCCTCCGGCGTCGACTCCGGACGCCGCGGATCCCGCCGACGCCGCGACCGACGGCCCTCGAAGCGAAGACCTGGATTCTGGGCCGTGCGACGACTGCGCGCATTTTCCGGAGACGTGCACGGCGGACGTGCTCTGTACGCACCCCGTCGTCGACACGCTTGCGAGGCTGCACTTCATCCGCGGACGCTCGGAGACGGACGTCTGGGCGGCGGGGGCGCACGGCACGCTCCTCCATTTCGACGGGACGGCCTGGAGTCCTTCGAACGCCGGAACGAACGAGACGATCCACAGCATGTGGCTCCGTCCGTCCTCCGAGGTCTCGTTCGTCACGCTCGGCTCGATCTACAGCCGCGGCATCTCGGTGCCCAACGCCGGAGCGCCGTCGGCCGACGGGTGGACCGCGCAAGGGGTGCCGGACGGAGCGCCGTTCGGGTACGAGAACTCGCTCCAGCTCGAAGACACCTTTGCGGCGCCCGGCGCCGAGTGGCTCTGGTGCGCGACGATGGACGCGTACGGGTTCATCTTGCCCGGGTTCCTCGGTAGTGGCCTCTGGCGCCTGCGCGTGTCGCCTTCGACGAACGCGCTCGAGGCCGACTACGCGGTCCCACTGTCCACATGCGCGGACTATCCGTGCAGCTCGATGACGAGCGTGCACGGCGCTTCGGCCGACACGCTCTGGGCCGTGGGCTTCAAGGGCGCGACCTTCCGGATCACGGACGCGCAAGGCGCGACGCCCGGAATCGAGCAGTTCAACAGCCAGACATGGGCCTCGCTCTTCGGCGTTTGGGCCGCGGCGAACGACGACGTTTGGTCGGTCGGCGGCGCGGGCGCGATTCGTCACTATACGGGGACCGGTCCGGCGTGGGACGTCGTCGCCGACGTCCCGACGACGGAGAACCTCAACGGTGTGTGGGGCTCCTCGAGCAGCGACGTCTGGGCGGTCGGGGACCGCGGCGTCGTCCTCCACTACGACGGCAAGACCTGGTCGCGCGTGAACATTGCCGGCCTCGGCCTTCGCCGCCCGAACCTCTACTCCGTATGGGCTCCGTCGCCGGGGCATGTCTGGATCGGCGGCGACGGCGTCCTCCTCTCGCTCGGAGGAAAGCCATGAGGACTTCGTCGTACGGCGTCGCGGCCGCGGCGCTTTGGACTGCGGCTGCGGTCGCTTGCGCGACCTCGAACGACGCGGAGGCGACCGCCGACGAAGGGCCCGGGCCGACCGTCCTCGGGAACGCATCTGTTCCCGAGGATGGCGGCAGCCCGACACCGGATGCCGCCGTCGTCGACGCGTCCGACGCGTCCGACGCGTCCGCCTCGGCCCAGCTCTGCAGCACGGCGGGCTGGTGCAAGGTCGACTTGCCGGACGAAAGCTTGTCCGTGGTCGATATTTGGCCGCTCGCCGATCGCGTGTTCGCAATCGCAAAGACCCCCTATCTAGGGACGAAGGTCCTCGAGTGGGACGGCGCCGAAGACGTGTGGACGTATATCGACGACGGGACGGAGAACGAAATCGACGAGACCGGATTCTTCCGAGACGCCTCCGCGATTTGGGCGCCGAACGACCACGAGGTCTATTACACCGTCGCATCGAAGACGTCGGGATTCGTCTATCACGGGGAGCGGCCCGTGCCGCCGGCGACCGCGTGGAAGTGGACGCGCTCCGTCTTCCAGACGTGTGCGGCCGTGAAGCTATGGGTCTACGGCACGGGGTCCGACGATGTCTACGCCGCTTCGTGCAACACGATTTACCGTAAAGGCGCCGGCGATCCGGCCGATGCCGATTCCGGCGTGCCGGCAGGCTGGACCGTCGATCATGTCGAGAACGATCCGATCAGCGATGCCCTCTTCTCCGGCGCGAGCGGCACCGGGCCAGCGGATATCTGGTTCGCCGGCGGGAGGCGGAAGCCGGGGCTGACGGGCGCGTGCTCGCTCGTTCTCCATCGAACGGCGGCCGGCTACGAGCCGATCGTCGACTCGAAGGTGGAGAGCAACGGGAGCTGCACGAAGAAAGACGGCGTCCTCGCGTTCAGCGGCGGCGTCTTCTCGTTCCTTCATCAGACGGGGCCGGGACGCGTCATCGTCGTCGCCGACCCCTCGATCCCCGTGCGCTTCACGCAGAACGCCGACGGACGCTACGCCTACGCCTTCGCCAACGTTTCCCCCCCCTCCGGGAGACTGAAAGCCGCGTGGATCCCGTCGGAGGACGATTTCTGGATAAGTCGAGATACGAGCGGTCAGGTGCTGCGTGCCCGATCGGTCTGGGGTGATGGCGGCGCTTATGAATATTCGTCCATCGCGTTGAATGGGGCGGCCATCCTCACTCCCATGCAGCAGATCCGCGGAACCTCGAATACGAATCTTTGGGCTGTCGGAGGCAACTATGTCTTTCACAAGACGACTCCCTGAGCGGTCGCGCTCGGTCGCCTTCGTGTTGGCCGCCGCGGCCGTCGCGGGGAGCGCCGCGCTGAGCTGCGCCGACGACGCTCCGCCCCTGGAAGGATTCGACGTCCCGGACGCCGCGCCCGAAGCGGAGGCTCCGGAGGGGGACGCGGAGCCGGAGGCAGAGGACGCGGGCAGCACTGACGCGTCGAAGATCCTCGACGGTGCGAGGTCGGACGCGGCGCCGCTCCCGGTCGTGTGCGCGTCGTCGCCGTGCGCGACGGCGCTCACGACCACGCTCGACAGCGAAGGCTTCTGCGCGCTCTCGAACGACAAGACGGTCGCGTGCTGGGGACAGAACGGCAATGCGCAGCTCGGGCGCGGTGCCGACGCCGGACTCGCGGACAGTCCGACGCCGGCGCGTGTGCCGGACCTGACGGACATCGTCGCGCTCGAGCACACGTGCGCGATCGACTCGAATGGCGCGGTGTGGTGTTGGGGCAAGGGCCCCTATCTCCGAAGCGGCGACGTCGCGACGACCACGGAGCGGACGCCGGTCAAGCTCGAGCTCCCGCCCGTGGCCACGCTCGGCGTCGCCGCGGAGACGGCGTGCGCGATCATCGAGGGCGGCGTGTCGTGCTGGGGCGCGAACGTCAACGGGCAGGTCGCCGTGTCCAAACCGAGCGAGAGCCCCTCGGCGCTTCCCGCGCGGGTGATCGCGACGCCGCCGGGAGCGCCGATGCGCGATCTCGTCGTCGGCAACGCGAGCTTCCTCCTCCGCGCCGACGGCAGCGTCGTCAGTTGGGGAGCGAACCCCCCGCTGGGACGTGTCTCCTCGATGATGCCCGATCCGTATCCCATGCCCCTGTCGCTCGCGAATGTCTCGGGCGTTGCGGCGGCCGGCGACAGCGCGTGCGCGGTGGTCGAGGGCGTCGCGTACTGTTGGGGCAGTACGCTTTACACGGGCCCCGACGCACCTGCGCAGCCGTTTCCCGAGCGCAAGCTCCCCGAGCCGGTGCTGACGCCGGAGCCGATCGTACAGATCGCGACGACGCCGAAAGTCCCCTATCGGTCCGAGAGCGTCGTTGCGCTTCCTCAGCGCGCGTGCGCGGTGGGCGTATCGGGCGCCGTCTACTGTTGGGGCTCCAACGGCAGCGGCCAGGCGGGAGACGGGACGACGTCGTATGCCTATGCCCCGGTCAAGGTCGCGGGCCTGCCGGGCCCCGTCGCGCGCGTGGCGACGACACCGAAGACGACCTGCGCACTCCTGACGAGCGGTGCGATCCATTGTTGGGGCGACAATCTGAACGGGCAGCTCGGGCGAGGCAAGGGGGGCCCGCCGAGCTTCGTTCCGCAGGAGGTGCTCTTGCCATGAACTCGATTCGAGCTGTGGCGTCGTTCTTCGCCCTCTCGCTCTGCGTCGCGGCGATGACCGGCGCGTGCGGAGACGACCGAGACGGCCTGTACGCCCCGACCGACCGCTTCGATTCGGACGCTTCCGTCGAGGAGGATGCCGCCGTCTTCGACTGTCTCCGGCAATGCTCGCTCGATGGGCGCTCGGTCGTCGATACATGCACGGGGCAGATCCTCGAGCAATGTCCACCGGAGCTGGCGTGCGGAGCCGGCGTTTGCCAGAAGCCGTGCGACGCGGCGGCGGCCGATCGAAGCTCGAACGGCTGCGAGTTCTACTTGCAGCCGCCCTTCGTTCGCGAGTCCGTGCACTCGTGCTACGCGGCGTACGTCGTCAATACGTCGACGCTACCCGTCGAGCTGTCCCTCGAGCTCGCAGGCAAGAAGCTCGACATCTCCAAGGCGACGTTCACCACGCAACCCGGCGGGGCCACGCTCGTCCCCCACGAAGGGACGGTGCCTCCGGGCGAGAGCGTGATCGTCTTCGTGTCGGACCTCGGGCCCGGCGCGACCGGCGACAGGCTCGTCCGGTGTCCGAACGGCGTCGTCGCTGCGACGGTCACCGAAGCCGTGCCGCGGAAGACAGGGATCGGCGCCTCCTTTCATCTGACGGCGAGCGCGCCGATCAGTCTCTCGGCGATCTACCCCTTCGGAGGGGCCTCGAGCTTCATCCCGTCGGCGACGCTCCTCCTGCCCGTCGCGACGTGGGGGACGCAGAACATCATCGTGAACTCCTGGGGCGCCACGTTCAATATCGGCTCGCCAGGTGCGCAGATCGTCGCATCCGAAGACGGCACGGAGGTCACGATCCGACCGACGGAGGATATTCAGGGGGGCGTCGGCGTCGCCGGCACAGCGGCGTTCGCACCGTCGACCTACCGCATCGACAAGGGGCAGGTGCTCCAGCTCGTCCAGGACAAGGAGCTCACCGGCAGCGTCGTGATGTCGAACAAGCCGACGAGCATCTTCGGCGGACACGAGTGCATGAACGTCCCGGAGAGTCGAAGCTACTGCGATACGGCGCTCCAGCAGTTGCCGTCGCTCGAACAGTGGGGATCGGAGTACGCGACCGTCGGCTATCGCCCTCGCCTGGGCGACGATCACGAGCAGATGCCCTATCGCATCGTCGCGGCGCGCGATGGAACGCGCCTCGACTATGATCCCGCCGTGCCGCGCGGCGCTCCGGTGACGGTGTCCGCCGGCCAGGTCGTCACCTTCTACGCCGGCGCGGGCGAGCCCTTCGTCGTGCGCACTCAAGACGTCGATCATCCCGTCTACCTCGCTGCGTACATGTCCGGCAGCTCGGAGCCGACGTCGGGCGATCCCGTGGGGAACGTGGACTTCCTGGGCAATGGGGATCCGGAGTTCGTCAACGTCATCCCCGCAGGTCAATATCTGAGCTCGTACAGCTTCTACGCGGATCCGACCTACAGGGAGACCTCTCTCGTCATCGTGCGGGCCAAGTCGCACGGCGAGCTCAAGGATGTGACGCTCGAATGCGCCGGCACGCTCACCGACTTCCGGCCGCTGGGGACGCGAGGCGACTACGAATACACGCGCGTCGATCTTGCGCGGAAGGGCGGTCCGGGCCAGACGTTCGGCACGAGCACCTGCACGAACGGCGTCCAGCACATGACGAGCGAAGGTCCGTTCACGGCCACGTTATGGGGTTGGGCTCCGTACGCGAGCTACGCGTATCCCGGAGGCATGGCGCAGCGGAAGCTCGTGCAGACGCCGCTAGCGCCGATTCGCTGATCGACGACGGTCGCGAGCGAGGTGTACGCGCACGCATTCGGCCGGCCACGACGACGTGACGATCCGCGGCCGTGCTTGATCGACCGCATCTCCATGATAGCGTTCGCGCGTGCGCCGGCGACTGCGGAGGTTGACGCCGGTTCGATGCGTGCTGTCGCTCTGCACGATCGCGGTGGCCCGTGATGCTCGCGCCGCTGGCCCGTCGGCGCCTCTGCCCGTTCGGCTCGTCTACGAGGTCGCCTCGTCGAGCGACGAGTGTCCGACGAAGGAACGCTTTGCTTCGGCGCTCGTCGCACGCTCCGACAAGATCGCCCTCGCGTCGGGGCCGGGGGACTCCCGTACGGTGACGATCGCGATCGCGCCGCGCCCCACACGCGATCCGGGCCTGCGCGTCTGGGCGGGGCTCTTCGAGCTGACCGAGCCCCGCACACGAGCTCGCCAACGAAGGATCGAAGGCGAGAGCTGCGAAGAGGTCGCTGAGGCGCTCAACGTGTTCGCCGCGCTGGCGCTCGATCCGGAGGCGCGGCAGGGACGAATCGACACGTTGCCACCTGCCGCGCCCCTCCGCCACGAGGTTACCGAGCAAGCGCGGCCTCCACCGCGGCGGCGCGCGAAGCCTTCGGTGCGTCCGAGCGACAGGCCTGCCTTCATCCGAGAGATCGGCATCGGTCCGTCGGCTCTCGTCGGCTATGCGCGGCGCATCACTCCTGGGATCTTCCTCTCTGGAGGTCTCGAGCGCGCTGCGAGCACCTACCCGAGCGCTCCGGTGGTCGACCTCGCGCTCCATCTTCGCGTGACCACGGGCCTCCGTGCGAGCGTCGCGTCGACGCCCGTCACGTCGGCGCGTCTCACGACGGTGTCGCTGCGTGTGTCGCCATGCCCGGTGCGCGTGACCATCTCCCCGTCGATCGACGGCTTCGCCTGCGCCGACGGCGAGATCGACCACGTCTCCGCGCGCGCCGTCGGGAGCGCGACGAGTCAACGAGAGCTCATCGCTGCGGCCGGCGGCAGCGCTCATGTCCGCGTGCGGCTCGCGCGCGACGTACGCACAGAGGTGTTTCTCGGCGCGCTGGTTCCCTATCCGAGATTCGCCTTCTACGTCGACGGCCATGGGCTATTCGCTCAGTCATCTCTATTTGGCGAAGTCGGCTTGTCGACGACGTTTCAGTTCTGACCGATGAAACCTCGAGCCCGTGCGATACCGCATCGAATGCAACGCTGCGAGGCGAACCGAATTGGGAGCCGAGCTGCGCCTACTTCGCGGCGAACGCCTTCTCGATCAGGTAGTCGCCAGGCTCTCCGCTGTTACCCTCCTCGAAGCCGCGTGCCTCGAGGAGCGCCGAGGTCTCCGCGAGCATCTCGGGGTTGCCGCACAGCATCACGCGATCGCGTGACGGATCGAGCGGGCGCAGCCCGAGGTCCGCGCACACGCGGCCGCTCGCCAACAGCTGAGTAATGCGGCCGGGCGTGCGGAAAGCCTCGCGGGTGACCGACGGATAGTAGAGAAGACGCGGGCGTACGAGCTCTCCGAGCAGCTCGCTCGAGGGTAGCTCGTGCTCGATGAAGCGCGCGTACGCGAGGTCCGCGATGTTGCGGCACGTATGCGTGAGCACGACGCGCTCGAAGCGATCGTACGTCTCGGGGTCCTTGATGACGCTCAAGAAGGGCGCGAGCCCCGTCCCGGTGGCAAGCAGCCAGAGCGTGCTCCCCGGACGGAGGTTGCCGATGGTCAGCGTCCCGGTCGGGCGCTTGCCGACGAGGATCTTGTCGCCGACCTTCACGTGCTGGAGGCGCGACGTCAGCGGGCCGTGTTCGACCTTGATCGAGAAGAACTCGAGCGTCTCCTCGTAATTCGCGCTCGCCATCGAGTACGCGCGGACGATGGGCTGGCCGGCCACTTCGAGACCCATCATCACGAATTGGCCGTTCGCGAAGCGAAAGCCGCCGCTCCGCGTGCACCGGATCGTGAAGAGCCGGTCGGTCCAGTGGTGGACGTCGAGCACGCGTTCGACGGTGTACTTCGACGTCAGAGGGCTCGAGGAGGAGATGGAAGAAGTATTCATTGATGAGCTCGCGACCTCATGAGGCGAGTTTTTGCTCGGGCGCGGTCCTCGCCCGGCGCGCGCCGAACGCGACGTCGAAGCCGTGCGTCGTGACGCTCTGGAGGCGGTTTCTCGACGGGCGCTGCTTCGTCTCGTCGTCGACGTGGGGCCGCTCGCGCATCGCGACGATGTCTCTCGAAACGGACACGGATTCGCCGTCGAGCGCTGCGAGATGGCTCACGACCTTCCTCGAGACCGATGTTCACTATAACGAAATCATGTTCCTTATAGTGAACAACGAGGCGTTCCGCAACCGTTCTGTTCGGGAGCTCCGCCAATCTCCATTGCCGTCCGCACGGCCCAGAGTCGAGCTAGATCGTGAGCTCCGACGCTTCAGCGCACCCATGACGATCAAGGCCATCCTGTTCGACTGTGACGGGACCCTCGTGGACAGCGAGGTCCTGACGAACGAAGTGCTCGTCGAATATCTCGGTGAGCTGGGACATTCGATGACGGTTGCGGAGGCCGTCGAGGTCTACACCGGCATGAAGATGGCCGATTGCGTGGCCGATCTCGAACGCCGGTTTCAGAAGGCGCTGCCCGAGGATTTCGTCGCGTCGTTCCGGAAGAGGACGAGCATCGCGTTCACGAGCCGGCTACGGCCGATGACCGGAGCGGACGAGGTCCTCGCCGCGCTGACCATCCCGTTCTTCGTTGCCTCCAGCGGTCCGCGGCACAAGATCGAGCACAGTCTCTCGGTGACCGGGCTCATCAGGCACTTTTCGGCCTCGAGCATCTTCACTGCGTACGAGATCGGTTACTGGAAGCCCGACCCGGCTTTCTACCGTGCCGCTTTGTCGAAGCTGCAGCTGCTTCCGGACGAAGCGGTCGTCGTCGAAGACAGCCTCCCGGGCATCCGGTCCGCGCTCGGGGCGGGGATTCGGACGATCGCCCTGGGACGGACCGCGAAGCTCGCGGGCGAGCTCGCCCAGGCCATTCCGGCGCCGGACCTGGCAAGTGCTGGCGAGGCGCTGAAGAACGGGATGCGTTGAGCGTTCGTCAGAACTACCGTTCGCCGCTGCTCAGCGACTCTTCGCGCGCGTGGCCGTCGGGTATTCCCCGAAGCGCTCGCGGTACGAGGCGCACAGGCGACTCAGGTGCGCAAACCCGCACTTCTTCGCGACCTCGCGCACGGGGCCGTGCGCCGACGCGTACACGACGCTCAAGCAGGAGTGCGGCTCGGATTTCAGCGCCTGAGCGCGCGTGCAGACCGCCGGCGGGTTCGCCGGCGGGCGGGAAGTACGTCTTCGACGGCACGATCCCGGCTCATTACGGTGGCACCGCACCAGGCGCCGGCGCAGGGACGTATGGGCAGCGGCTTCCCGGATCCAACACTGCAGCCGTCGGCGCCTGGGTCGCGATCGCTCCGACGTCGGTCTCGCTCGAGGCCGGATCCACGCGGTAGACCGTACGAGCTCCGGCGTCAGATCGCCCAGACCATCTCATGCCTCATGCTGCCGTGTCCCACGCCGGCACGAGGGGCACGTGCTCGACGGCGTCCGAGTTCGACGAATGGCGAAACGCCCGCTCGAGCGCGTCGACGCGATCGGCGCGAACGCACGTCGCGTTCGTCTTCCTGCCTTCTCGCCTTGGGACATCGACGCCGAGCCCGCGGCTCCCCGGGACCGGCGACTCGGTGGAGTCGTGCGATCCGGCTGCTCTCCCCGCGCGCGGCGACTCCGGACGAACCTGCGACGTCACGCATTTGCGCGTTGAGGCGTCCGGCCACGCGGACGCATGCTCGCGCTAACCCGCGCGCGAGCATCGCCGCGCGCGCAGCCGCCCGCGCCGCTGCGCACGGCGACGGTCGCGACGATGTGCGTGGAAATCTGGAGGATGCGCCGCGCTCGCGGCGCGCCGGCGGAAGCGCGCCTGCGGCTGCGCAATGCTCGAGCTCTCACGCTCGCGGCGTACGTCAAGCGTATGTACCGAACTTGCACGGAGGAGGACGTCCCGCATCGAGGCGGGGCGGCTTAGGGCGATGTCGCCGGGCTCTTGTGAATGAGGAGGCCTCCGTGGTCCGCAATTTCGTCGTCGCCAAGACGCTGGCCGTGGTCGGCGCCGTGGCATTCTTGTCCGCTTGCTCATCGAAGGATCGCGTCTCGACGGACGCCTCCGGGAACGCGTCGATCTGTACGAGCGGTGGAGGTGACTGCGAAACGTGTAGCGGCCCGAGCTGCTCCGCCTCGGGCGGCCCGAAGGGCGGTGGGCCTGGAACCAAAGGCGCGTCATCGACCGACGGCACCAAGAACGGCACGGAGACCGACGTCGACTGCGGCGGCCCCGATGCGCCGAAGTGCGGCGAGGGAAAGAGCTGCCTCACGGACAGCGACTGCGAGGTCGCCTGCAACTACGCGCACAAGTGCGTCTCGGCCCCGAGCTGCAAGCCGCACTTCGGTGGCGACACCTGCGGTGAAGGCGAGGTCGATCAGCCCGGCACGACACACGAGAGCTGCTGCCGCTCGCTGCCCGTCCCCGGCTTCACCGATCCGGCCCACCCGGGCAAGCAGGTCTACCTCGACAAGTACGAGATCACGGCCGGCCGCATCCGCGCCTGGATCGAGCAGCTCGCGGAGGCGAACGGCGGCGTCCCCAACGTGAAGGCATGGATCGCCGCCCACCGGCCGCAAATCTGGGACGACGCGTGGACCAACTTCCTG
>Ga0164243_10008932_pt1 | contig 14678 bp, 6 predicted proteins | sample OricompcompostOP_FD_108781 | JGI IMG/M metagenome (GOLD analysis project Ga0164243, IMG submission 108781) | Organic Plus compost microbial communities from Emeryville, California, USA - Original compost - Organic plus compost (OP) | ecosystem: Engineered > Solid waste > Mixed feedstock >... | reverse complement strand
CTGCGCATCCCGTACGAGCCGGTGCGCTGGATGCAGGACATCGACGCCTCGCACGACGACGACGTCACCAAGGCGGCCCGGGTCTTCGACCTGATCCACTCCTACCGGGTGCGTGGCCACATCATGGCCGACACCGACCCGCTGGAGTACAAGCAGCGCAAGCACCCCGACCTGGACATCACCGAGCACGGCCTCACCCTGTGGGACCTGGAGCGGGAGTTCGCGGTCGGCGGTTTCGCCGGCAAGTCCATGATGAAGCTGCGCGACATCCTGGGCGTGCTGCGTGACTCGTACTGCCGCACCACCGGCATCGAGTACATGCACATCCAGGACCCCAAGCAGCGCAAGTGGATCCAGGACCGGGTGGAGCGCCCGCACTCCAAGCCGGAGCGCGACGAGCAGCTGCGCATCCTGCGCCGCCTCAACGCGGCCGAGGCGTTCGAGACGTTCCTGCAGACCAAGTACGTCGGGCAGAAGCGTTTCTCGCTGGAGGGCGGCGAGTCCGTCATCCCGCTGCTGGACGCGGTCATCGACGCGGCGGCCGAGTCGCGGCTGGACGAGGCCGTCATCGGCATGGCCCACCGCGGCCGGCTCAACGTGCTGGCGAACATCGTGGGCAAGCCGTACGCGCAGATCTTCCGGGAGTTCGAGGGCAACCTCGACCCGAAGTCGATGCACGGCTCCGGCGACGTGAAGTACCACCTGGGTGCCGAGGGCGTCTTCACCGGCCTGGACGGCGAGCAGATCAAGGTCTCGCTGACCGCCAACCCCTCGCACCTGGAGGCCGTCGACCCGGTCGTGGAGGGTGTGGCACGCGCCAAGCAGGACATCATCGGCAAGGGCGGCACGGACTTCACGGTCCTGCCGATCGCCCTGCACGGTGACGCGGCCTTCGCGGGCCAGGGCGTGGTGGCCGAGACGCTGAACATGTCGCAGCTGCGCGGCTACCGCACCGGCGGCACGATCCACATCGTCATCAACAACCAGGTCGGCTACACCGCGCCGCCCGAGTCGGCGCGCTCCTCGATGTACTCCACGGACGTCGCGCGGATGATCGAGGCCCCGATCCTGCACGTCAACGGCGACGACCCGGAGGCCGTGGTGCGCGCGGGCCGGCTGGCCTTCGAGTACCGGCAGGCGTTCAACAAGGACGTCGTCATCGACCTGATCTGCTACCGCCGGCGCGGGCACAACGAGACGGACAACCCCTCGTTCACCCAGCCGCTGATGTACCACCTGATCGACAAGAAGCGCTCGGTGCGCAAGCTCTACACCGAGTCGCTGATCGGTCGCGGCGACATCACCCTGGAGGAGGCGGAGCAGGCGCTCCAGGACTTCCAGGGCCAGCTGGAGAAGGTCTTCACCGAGGTCCGCGACGCGACGGCGCAGCCCGCCGCCACCGAGGTGCCGGCCCCGCAGGCGGAGTTCCCCGTCTCGCTGGACACCGCGATCTCCCAGGAGGTCGTCAAGCGGATCGCCGAGTCGCAGGTCAACATCCCCGAGCGGATCACCGTCCACCCGCGTCTGCTGCCGCAGCTCCAGCGGCGAGCGCAGATGGTCGAGGACGACACGATCGACTGGGCGATGGGCGAGACCCTGGCCATCGGCTCGCTGCTGATGGAGGGCACGCCGGTGCGGCTGTCCGGCCAGGACTCGCGGCGCGGCACGTTCGGCCAGCGGCACGCGGTGCTGCTGGACCAGAACACCGGCGAGGACTACACCCCGCTGCTGTACCTCTCGGAGGACCAGGCCCGCTTCAACGTCTACGACTCGCTGCTGAGCGAGTACGCGGCGATGGGCTTCGAGTACGGCTACTCGCTGGCCCGCCCCGAGGCGCTGGTGATGTGGGAGGCGCAGTTCGGCGACTTCGCCAACGGCGCGCAGACGGTCATCGACGAGTTCATCTCCTCGGCCGAGCAGAAGTGGAACCAGACCTCCGGTGTCACCCTGCTCCTGCCGCACGGCTACGAGGGCCAGGGTCCGGACCACTCCTCGGCCCGCATCGAGCGGTTCCTCCAGCTGTGCGCGCAGAACAGCATGACCGTGGCGATGCCGTCGCTGCCGTCGAACTACTTCCACCTGCTGCGCTGGCAGGTCCACAACCCGCACCACAAGCCGCTGGTCGTCTTCACCCCGAAGTCGATGCTGCGGATGAAGGCGGCGGCCTCCAAGACGGAGGAGTTCACCTCCGGCGGCTTCCGCCCGGTGATCGGTGACACCCTCGTGGACAGCGGCCAGGTGGACCCGGCCGAGGTCCGCAAGGTCGTCTTCTGCTCCGGCAAGGTCTACTACGACCTGGACGCCGAACGGACCAAGCGGGGCGTCAAGGACACCGCGATCATCCGGCTGGAGCGGCTCTACCCGCTGCCGGGCCAGGAGATCCAGACCGAGATGGCGCGCTTCACCAACGCCCAGAAGTACGTGTGGGCGCAGGAGGAGCCGGCCAACCAGGGTGCGTGGCCGTTCATCGCGCTGAACCTGGTCGACCACCTCGACCTGATCATCGGTTCCGAGCCCGTCCCGAACGCGGACCGGCTGCGCCGGGTCTCCCGGCCGTCCTCGTCCTCGCCCGCCGTGGGCTCGGGCAAGCGGCACGCCGAGGAGCAGGCCAAGCTGGTCCAGGACGTCTTCGAGATCTGAGGCGTCCGGCCCGTTCACGGTCCGAGGGCCCTCGCCGCGTCACCGCGGCGGGGGCCCTCGGCCGTTCTCCGGGACGGCACACGCGCAGGGCCGGCACGCATGTGCAAGCCGGCACACGCGCGCGGGGCCGGCACCGTGTGCGCAGGGCCGGCACACACGCGCGGGCCCGTACGGCGCTCCCCGGAAGGTGCACGCCGTGCGGGCCCGCGCGGCCGTGCCGTCAGCCCAGATACGGCTCGTAGTCCCAGTAGGGGCGGGTGCGCTGGCGCGCGGAGAGGGTCTGCTGGTGCTGGGCGCCCAGCGAGCGGGTGAGCCGCTCCAGTGCCTCGCTCTCCACCGCCCGGGCCTCGTCGCGCCGCCGCAGCGCCCGCAGGTCGATGGCGTTGGCGACCATGCAGGAGAGGGTGAGGGGATGGTCCTCGCCCAGCACCCGCCGGCAGCGCTTGAGGGTGTCCGTGCTCAGCTCGTAGGCGTCCTCCAGGGCCTCCCCCAGGTGCCGGCCGCCACTGGTGTTCAGGGCGCAGCCGAGCGTCGCCGGATGGTCCGGCCCCAGCAGCGAGGTGAGGCCGGCCAGCGCCTGCTCGAACATGTTGAGCGCGCCGTCGCGTTCGCCCTCCGCGGCCAGGATGAGCCCCATGTTGGACTGCATCGCGGTGGGCACCGGGTGCGCCGGGCCCAGCAGCGCCCGGAAGCCGTCCTCGGCCTCCGTCAGCAGCTCCCGGGCCAGCGTCAGATCGCCGTGCTCCCGCAGGAAGTTGCCGTAGTCGGTCATCAGCGACAGCGTCGTGAAGTGGGTGCGGTTGTGCACCTGCTCCTGCTGGTCGAAGAGCAGGGCCATGGCGGTGGCGATGTCCTGCCGCGGAGTGCCGGCCCTGCGCTGGCACAGCATCAGATTGTGCCGGGCCAGCAGGGTCTGCGGATGCTGGGCACCCAGTACCTGGACGTGCAGCCGGATGCTCAGCTCCTGGCGGGCCAGCGCCTCCTGGTAGCGGCCCATCAGCCGCAGGTCGCGGGCGCAGGCGTTGCCGGAGGCGAGGGTGTCGGGGTGGCGGGCGCGCAGCACCTGCTCCCGCTTGCGCAGCGTGTCCAGGTCGGTCTCGTACGCCTCGTCGTACCGTCCCAGCAGCCGCAGGCCGACGGCGAGATTGTGCTGGGCCAGCAGGCTCGTCCACTCCTCGGGCCCGTACAGCCGCCGGGAGACCTCCACCACCTGTTCCTGGAGCTGGAGCGCTTCGTCGTACTGGCCCAGCAGCCGCAGGTCGGCGGCCAGGCAGCTGGTGGCGTCCATGACGGCCTCCTCGTGGACGCCGCCGGGCTGCGGCACCGCGCGCAGCCGCTCCAGCCGGGCGCTGTCGAGGGCCTGCGCGTTGCGGAAGTGGCCGCCGGCGCGCAGCAGGTTGCCCTGGAGGCTGGTGAGGACGAGCATCTGCTGGTCCTCACCGCCCATGAAGGTCTCCCAGTCGGCGCGGATGGCGTCGGCCATCTCGGCGCCCAGCGAGTACTCGCCGGAGGCGTAGCAGTAGCGCAGGCAGTTGAGCAGCATCTCCTGCACCCTGCGCTCCTTGCTGGCGGGTGCCCCCGAGGCCAGCAGGTGCGGCATCAGCTCCGCGTACAGCCCCCACTGGCGGCTGTCCCTGGGGGTGCCCGGGTCGGCCTCGACCAGCAGCCGGTGCACCACTTCGCGGAAGGTGTCGCTGTTGCGGCCCTGGGTGAGTTCGCTGATGACGCTGTGGACGACCTGGTGCATGTGCACCGAGTCGCTCTGCTCGGTGTCGCCGGCCGAGGGGTTGCGGGCCTCGCGGGTGAGGACCGAGTAGTTGACCAGCGAGTCGAGGGCGCGGGCCCAGCCTGAGCGGTCGGTGACCAGCCAGCGCAGGTTCTCGGGCAGCTCCGAGGACGGGATGCCGCGCACCAGTCCGAGGGGGATGCGTCCGGGCGCGAAGACGGCGCACAGGGAGAGCAGGTCGACGGTGCGCGGCTCGGACTTGCGGAGCTTGTTGAGCAGCATCGACCAGGACGTCAGGGACGAGTACGGGTAGTCGTCCGGCATGGTGCCCGACTCCAGCCGGGTCAGGCCCACCCCGCGCACCATGCGCAGGTACTCGGGCACCTCCATGCCCTCCTCGCCCAGCCACGCGGCGGCCTGGGCCAGCTGGAGCGGCAGGTCCTGGAACTCACCGGCCACCTGGTCGGCCTGCTCGGCGGTGATGTGCGGGGCCCGGCGCATCAGATAGCCGGTCGACTCCGCCCGCTTGAAGGCGCTGATCTGCTTGATCTCGGTGGTGGTGCGCCAGCTCTTGTTGCGGGAGGTGATCAGTACGTGGCCGCTTCCGCCGTGCGGCAGATAGGTGGCGGCGTCCTCCGGCTCCTCCCAGCCGTCGAAGATCAGCAGCCAGCGTCCCGACGGCTCGTTGCGGCGCAGCGCCTCGCGTACGGCGCGGACCCGCTCGCCGACCTCCCCGGCACGGTCGAGGCCGAGTTCGACGGCGAGCTGGCCGAAGGTGTCCCGCTGGGTGTTGCGCTGGTCGCAGTTGACCCACCACACCACGTCGTAGTCGGGGCCGAACCGGTGCGCGTACTCGGCGGCGATCTGCGTCTTGCCGATGCCCGCCGTGCCCACCAGGGTGCACACGGCGGCGCCGTGCTCGGCGTCCATGAGCCGTTCCTGGAGTTCGTTGAGGATCAGATCGCGGCCGGTGAAGCGGGCGTTGCGGCGCGGGACCTCGCCCCAGACGTCCGGCGGGTCGTTGGGGTAGCGGCTGGTGTAGCCCGGCTGCGGCACCGGCACCCGGCGCGGACGCAGACCCAGCCGGTTGAGGAGTCTGCGCTCGGCCTCCTCCTCACCGATGCCCCACAGCGCGACCGGCTCCAGCACGGCCGTGGCCGGCAGCAGCTCGCGGTTGGTGAGGTTGACGGCGGCGAACCGGTCCGCGTGTTCGGCGACGTAGCCGCGCAGCACCGCGTTCCAGTCGGCCTCGGTGCGCGGGCCGAGCTGGAGGAACACATCGCTGAGCACCAGCAGGACCCGCCCGCTGGCGAGCTGGAGGTCGCCCAGCGCCTCCTCCAGGGGCTGCTCGCGGTCCGGGTCCCACCGCTGGAGCGTGGTGCGGTGTCCGTGGCTCTCCAGCCGGTGCGCGATCCAGTTGCCCCAGGCGCGGTGGTAGCCGGGAAAGACCACCACGAAGTGCTCGGACTCGCCTCCGGGCGCGGAGCCCCGAGCCGGTTCCCGCTGAGCGACCATGCCTGCGTTCTCCCTCGTCCAGCAGCCGTCGTCGCCCACCGGGGAGCGACCTGTACGGCGAGATTACCCAAAGTGACGGTTTGTGAGGTTGTGGGTGGCGCCCCGGGCGTCCCGGCCGCCTGGGGCGGTCAGCCGCGCGTGCCGGCGGCGCATCCCCTCCACGAACTCTGTGCCCTCACGGGTCAGTTGGCCAGAGCCCAGAAGGAGGAAAAGAGCGTGGTCGACCTGGGTGGCGAAGTCCGCGCTGCGCCGCCGGGCGGCCTCGCGTGCGGCCGGGCCCGCCCCGTCCCGGCGGGCCAGCCGGTCCCACAGGTCGGCGAGCGCGAGATGCGCGTACGTGCCCTGGACGACGGCGCCCAGCGGCCTGGGGTCGCTGCGCCAGGCGACGCGGTACAGCGGGGCCCTCTCGCCGTCGGCCGGGGCGTGGCTGAGCGGGGCGACGCCCTCCAGCACCGCGAGCTTGCTGTGCTGCACCTCGTGCACGAGGACCTCCGCCATCTCCTCGCCGGTGCGCGGCCGGGTGGTCAGGACCGCCCAGGGCGCGGCGAGCCGGGTGGCGCTGACGCTGCCCTCGGGGCGGGACCGGACGGGGACCACGGCGCGCACCAGGCCGGCCGTCTCGGCGGCGCGCTCCGCGTCCACCTCGCGCAGCAACGCAAGGGCGCCGCTCCACAGTTCCCGCCAGCGGCGTTCCTCGGCGGACCCGGCGACCGTGGCGGGCCGCAGCCCGGCGGGGTCCTGCGGACCGGTTCCGGCGCCGAGGTGCGGGTCGCGGTCGTCCAGGACGGCGGCGCCGCCGGGCAGGGCGCTCAGGGGGTGCCAGGGGACCGTTCCGTACCGCCGGCGGGCCAGCACCGCGGTGCGGGGCAGCGACGCCGGTGTGCCGCCGTCCGGGGTGAAGGTGAGGGTGTCGCCCGCGGCTTCGAGACGGACGGCGGGGGTGGTCGCCGCGTAGGCGCCGAGGCCGGGCAGGACGAGGTGTCCGCCGGTGACGGGCAGTTCCACCCGGAAGTCGCAGCCCGCGACGGTGGCCACGGTGGCGGCGAGCGTACCCGAACCGGCAAGCGCCGCCGCGAAGTCGTCGCCGGTGCGGGCTTCCAGTGCGCGGGCGAGCCAGTTGCCGACGGCCGGGTAGCCCAGTACGGCGCGCATGGCGGCCGGGTCGCGCCGCTCGGCGTGCTCAAGCAGCGCCCAGTGCGCATCCAGCTTGCGCGCTGCCGCCTCGGGCAGCCGCGCCCGTTCGGCGCGGGTGAGCAGGGTTTTGAGCAGCACGAGGCGCCGGGAGTGCAGCCAGTCGTCCAGGGCCGCCGCCTCGCCCGGGCCGGGGCGGGTCCCGCCCAGGCTGCGCAGTCGGCGGTCCGATATCTCGAAGGGGGAGAAGGAACCGGTGGATTTCATGGCGGACGGTCACACCGGCTCAGGAGGGTCCGCGGCGCCCAGTCCGGGAACGGGTGAGGGGCCGACTGCGCCGCCGGGGCCGGAAAATGACCGGAACGCATACTGTTTTCCGCACGCCCGCCGCCCCTCGGCCCGGCCCGGACCGGAAGGCAGCACTCCGCCGCCGCCGTTGGTGCCGTCCGACCGCCACATCCTGGACAGTTCCCGGGAAGTGCGCAACGTGCTCTCCACCGCTGCCGTGACGGCCGGATCGTCGCAGGTCCTGAGCGTGCGCAGGGACACGCCCGTCAGATCGGGCAGGGGCGGCGGCGCCGCTTGGGGCTGACGGCCCGGGCTGCGGGACGTGCCAACGGTCCGCTTCGGCACCCTGTTCTCCTCCCTAAGAACCCCGCCCGGGGGCGGTTACCACGGATGATTTCTCTTTCCCGGGGCAGGTAACCGGAAACACGTTCGGAGCAAGGGGCCGACGCATTCGGCCGGACACCGGCGCGCGCCGGATCACCGCGCCGATTCGGCCACCCGGTCCCTCGTCCGGCGCACCTCGTCCCACGGCACGTCCACCGCGTGCCCGGCCAGCAACTGCCATTCGGCCTCCGCCGCACGGTAGTCGGCCAGCGCCTCCTGACTGCGGCCCTGCGCCCGGTGGAAGTCGCCACGGGCATGCAGCGCACGCGCCACGGTGAGCGAACCCTGCTCGTGCGCGCCGGCCACCTCCTCCAGCGCACTGGTGAGCTCCGCACCCGCCTGCTGCGACTGCGGCGACCCCGCGGGGAAGAGGGCACGCGCCCGGCCCAGCCGCAGCCACGCCTGCGCCCGGCTCTCCGCGTCCGCCCCCTGCCGCGCCGCCTGCTCCAGCAGATGGCAGCCCTCGTACAGATCGGGACGGAAACCTTCCCGGTCGTACCGCAGCAGCAGCACCCTGCCCAGCAGCAGCGCGGCCTTGGCGACGGCCGGGCTGCCGGACGGCGCACGCGTGAGCGCCTCACGCAGGATTCCTTCCGCGCGCGTCAGATCGCCCGCCTCGGTCAGCAGCATCTCGCCCCATTCGGTGAGCAGTTCGCCGCGCTGCGCGCTGTCGCGCGACGTGACGCGTTCGGCTTCCGTGTACGCGTCCGCAGCCGCCTCCCAGTCCCGCATCTCCCGCAGTACGCGCGCCCGCTCCCGGGCGCAGCGCAGCCGCAGTGCGGGCCGCTCCCCCGCCGCCTGCCGGGCCTGCGCCAGCACCTGGAGCCGCTCCGGCGCCGAGGCCCCGCTCAGCCGCAGCGCGGCGGCCAGGTCCAGCAGAGCGCCGCTGAGCTGCGCGCCGGTGTCGTCCTGGGGGCGCGGCGGGGCCGCCTGCCCGGCCGGGGACGGGCCGTCGGCGGAGGCGCCGGACGGTTCGGAGGGGCCGGGCGCACGGTCTGCCAGCATCTCGCTCGCTTCGCGGAGTGCACCGACGGCCTCAACGGCCGCCCGGTGACGGTGTTCGGGTGCGGCGTGGGCCAGTGCCAGCAGCACCCGGCCCAGCCGGAGTTTACGGGTGAGGGCGGCGTCCGGCAGCGCCTGTCCCTCGTCCGTGTCCCCAAAACCGTCCGCCGGTGAACGCAGCAGCCGCTCCGCGCGCAGCAGATGCCGCACGCCGCCGTTCGCCTGCCACAGGTCGTACTCGACACCGCCCCGCTCCAGCAGCGTCGCCGGGCCGCTGTCCGTCAGCAGTTCGGCCGCGTCCCGCAGCAGCGGCTCGGCGCCCTGCGGGCTGCGCCTGACCGCCGCCGTACCGGCCAGGGCGTGCAGCACCCGGCCCAGCGCCAGCCTGGCCCGCGGACTGTCCCGGTCCGCCGCACGGGCCACCTCGCCCACCGAACGGGCCCGGTGCAGCAACTGGATGTCGCCCTGGGCCCGCCACCGGCCCAGCAGCCGCTCCGTCTCGGCCACCTGGTCGGCCGCGGGCTGCTCGGGCAGGTAGAAGCGGACCACCTCGGCGGGGATGGTGGCGAACAGCTCGTCGCCGCCCGTCTCCTCGCCGTCCTCGCCCAGATCACCGCCGGGGGCGCCCGCCTCGGGTGTGCCGGGAGCGTCCGCCGCCGTCTCACCGCGGCCGGTCAGCTGGGCCACGGCCATGGCGGCGAAGTTGCGGGTGCCCTTGCCGAAGCGCTGCGCCACGTACCCCGACAGATGCTTGAGGATGAGCACCGCCGCGGACTGGTCCAGCGACTGGAGCAGCAGCTCGCGCACGCCGGGCGCGAACGCGTAGCGGGGCCCGTACAGATCCGGGCCGCCCTCCTGCTCGCCCTCGCTCTCCGGCAGCCGCGTCAGCAGCCCGGACAGCAGCACCTCCGCCAGCTCCATCGGCCCGGTGTCCGGCAGCATCGCCTCCTGCACCAGATGGATGACCGGCAGCAGCAGCGGGACGACGGCCAGATGGACGGCCAGGTCGAGGGCGCCCGGCGAGGCGGTGTTGCGGAACTCCCGCAGCAGGGTGCGCGGCGGCACGGCCCCGGGCGCCGTGCGCGGCGGCGGCATCGCCGGATGCCGGGGCAGCACCCAGGCGGCGGCACCCGGCACCGACCGCTCACCGTCCGAACCCAGCAGCCGGGCCCAGCCGCCCAGGGCCTGCGGGGTGGGCAGCAGCACCGGCACCGGCACCGCGTCGGCCGGCGGCAGCGGCCCGTAGCCGTCCGGCTCGAAGGTGATCCGTCCGCCGACGCCCCGGTCCCGCAGCAGCGTCCCCGGCTCGGCCGGCAGCGCGGTGCGCGGCCACAGCCGGGGCGGCAGCGGCTGGACGACGGCGAGCGGGGAGCGGCCCGACCAGTGGTGCAGCAGCCGCTGGGCCCGCCCGTCCTGCCACAGCGCGCCCACGCAGTCGCTGACCACCAGGGTGAGGCGGCGGCCGGTGGTGTCGCGGTACTCGTCGGCGGGCCGCAGCCGGGTGGTGCCGTCCGCCGGGCCGCTGCCGATGAGGGGCGCACCGTCCCTCGCGCGGTGCAGATAGCGGACCTGCACATCACGGAAGGCACCCAGTTGTTCGAACGTCTGGCGCAGCCGTTCCAGGGTGGGCTGCCACACGGACGCGGTGGGAGAGGCGTCCATGATCAGCTGGATCTCGCTGTAGCGGCGGGCCGTGGTGCCGAAGACCGGCAGCACGGCCGTGGAGCGCGCGCTCAGGTCGGCGGTGGCGTCCTCGTCCAGGTCCCCGGCCACCGGCGGCAGCGGCGGACGGTAGCCGTGCAGCGGACGCAGCGCGTGCTGGAGCTCCAGCAGGCCCGACAGCGACCCGGCCGCCGGGGCACGCACCGGGAAGCCCGCCGGCGGCGCCCCGCCGTGCCGGCGGGGCGCGAAGAGGGAAACGGGTGCCGTGCGCTCCGCCTGCGGGCGGGGCGGCTCGTACGGTTCGGGGGTCTCGTGGTGACCGGGTAACGGCATGGGCGGCTCCGGCTGCCGCGTCGGGCCTTCGGCGTAGCGCGGCGCGGTGGAGTCCGCGTCGAGCCCGCCCGCGTCCCGGGCGCCGGTGAAACGGGCCAGCCACAACGCCTCGGCGACCTCCTCGGACGAGGGGTCCCAGCCCGCGGCACGCAGCCGCGCCACCAGCTCCGTCACTTCCTTGACGGACCGGGCGGACGGCTGCTCACCCGCCGCGGGCCGCGCACGGCCCTCGGGCGACGGCTGGGACGGCGCCGGACTCATGAATCCGTCACCTCGGGCGGTCGAGAGGGCGCAGCAGCATCTCGGCGAGCCGGTCACGGGTGACCCGCTCGACACCCGAGGCGCGCTGCGTCAGGAACAGGGCGTTGAGCAGCTGGTCGGTGGCGATGACCTGCCCCGGCTCCCGGCGCAGGAACCGCTGGACCAGTTCGGCTCCCTCCTCCAGTGCCTCTTCCCCCAGGTGGGCCGAGACCATCGCCGCGAGCTGTTTGTCACCCGGCGGTTTGAGGTCCAGCTGGATGCAGCGGCGCAGCAGGGCCGCCGGGAAGTCCCGCTCCCCGTTGGAGGTCAGCACGATGAACGGGAACGCCGTGCAGCGCACCCGCCCGCCCTCGATGGGCACCTTGTCCCCGTCCGCGGTCAGCACCTCGGTGACCGGCTCCCGGTCGGCGATCCGCTCCAGCTCCGGAATGGTGAACTCGCCGTCCTCCAGAACGTTCAGCAGGTCGCTGGGCAGGTCGATGTCGCTCTTGTCCAGCTCGTCGACGAGCAGCACCCGGGGCAGCGGCACCCCGCCCGGCTCGGCGGGCCGCGCCGGCAGCAGCGCCGTCCCCAGCGGCCCCAGCCGCAGATACGACCCGATCGGGGGACGGGCCGGCACGGAGCTGCCGTCCCCGGCCACGGCACGGTCCAGCTGGACGTCCTGGAGCCGGCCGATGGCGTCGTAGTGGTACAGCCCGTCCTTGAGCGTCGTCCGGCTGACGATCGGCCAGCGCAGCACCCGGCCCAGCCCCAGCTCGTGCGCCACCGCGTGCGCGAGTGTCGATTTACCGGTGCCCGGGTTGCCGGTCACCAGCAGCGGGCGGCGCAGATACAGCGCCGCGTTGACCGCCTCGACCTCCTCCGGCCTGGGATGCAGACTCTCCACCAGACGCCGCCGTGCGCCCAGCCGCCGGGCCGTGTCGGCCCCCTCCGCGTCGTCCCCGCCCGGTGAGTCGGGGCCGGTGCCGGCGCCGGTGAAGTCGCGCCAGGGCGGTGGCTCGGGCAGCTCGCGCACTCCCTCGTGCGGCACGCCCGCGCCCCGGTAGATGCGCCAATCGCTCACGATGTGCTCCTCAACGCTGTCGGCGGCCTGGGCATGAGCGGTGGTTCGCGCAACGGTCCGTCCCCCGAGCTCCTGTGTGGCGGATCGTAAAGCAGGACGATATGCCGTGCCCAGGCCGCCGAGGGGTCAATTGCCGTGCTGTCCGGGCCGGTTGCCCCGTCGGCGCCCTCGGTGTCGCCGGTGTCGTCGGTCAGGTCGGCGTTGCGGTTGCGGAGTGCCCTGATGTGCGACGGCAGCTGCCGGGCCGAACGGACCTCGCTCAGCAGCGCCGCGGCCTGCTCGTGGAACTCCGCGCAGTCGTCGTGGTCGTGGCCGCCGTCGAAGGAGTGCCGCCACAGCGCCACCGCGTGCCCCGCCCCCAGCGCGGCGGCCATGGCGCGGGCGCCCGGGCCGCTGCCGGCCCGCGCACAGTAGACGGGCACCGCGCCGGGCGGCGCCGCCATGAGCCGGCCGTAGGTGGCCTGGCCGCCCTCCGGCGCCGGGGCGTCGTGCCCGGCCACCGGCACCTCACGGCGCAGCGGCACCGCCTCCATGGGGCCGCCCAGAACGGCCGCCGCCCGGGTGCGGTACTCGGGCGTGAAACCGTGGTCCCTGCGGGAGCGGTCACGCACCACCACGAGCCGGCGCTGCCCCAGCGGCAGGGTGTGCGGATTGAACGGGTCGGCCGGGTCGTAGGGCCGGGCCCGCCAGGCGTCCACCGGCTCGTCGAACAGCGCGCGCGGCAGCAGGAACTCGACGGCCGCCAGATGGTCGTCCACATCACACAGGTCCAGCGCCTGCGAGAGCGCCGAGCGCACGGCCTCCTCCAGCTGGGAGCGCGGCACCTCCTCCCGGCTCTGGTCGACGGTGAACTCCTCGCGCTCGGCTCCCTCCGCGTCACCGTCCTCGCCGTCGTCGCCGGATCGCAGCTCGTTCTTGTCCGCCGACCGCACCAGCGCGACCCGCCAGGCGTGCCGCCCCGAGCCGTAGATGTCCGGCTCGATCTCCACGAGCACATCGGCGCGCGCCGCCGACGCCGGACGGTGCCCCTCCAGGACGGAGGGCACCTGCGCCCGGATGACGTCGTTGAGGAGCGTCCGCGCCGTCCGCTCCACCCACGCGCGCAGCTCGGCCAGCGCGCGCACTGACCTGGCCGTACGCGCCGTACCCGCCCGGGTGAGCGCCGCCGTCACCTTCGCGGCGTACAGCACCACCGCCTCCAGTGCCAGATCGGGCGAGGGCTCCTGCTCCCCGGTCTCCGCGTCCCGCGGGTCGTACAGCAGCCCGGCGCCCTCCCGCCAGGAGCGGGGGTCGTGGTCGCGGAGCGTGTAGGGCAGCCGCAGCACCATGTTGCGGGCCTCGTTGGCCAGTTGCAGCACCTGTCCCGCGCCGGTGGGCGGCTCCACATCGGCGAACAGCGCGTACAGCTCCGCCCTGCGGTCCACGGTGAAGCCGTAGGCCGGCTCCCCGCCGGACGGGCCCAGCCGGGCGTGCTGCCGGTACCAGCTGTGGCCGAACCCGTAGTAGCGCGCCAGATGGTGCCGGTCGTGCGCCGACAGCACCTCGTGCAGCACCCGCGCCCCGCGCGGGCCCGCGTCGCACAACTTGCGCAGCGCCGTTATGGGCGTCGCCAGCCCCGTGCCCGGCCGGCGGCCCGTGCCCTTGCTGACGCCCAGCACCGTGCCCCGCCGCTGGTCCAGCACCGGTCCCCCGGAACAGCCCTCGGTCAGCTCGTCACCGCTGAGCATCAGCGGACGGCCCAGCACACCGGTCGCCTTGCCCAGACCGGTGAAGAACATCTGCTCGCCGCGCTCCACGGCGGGCGCCCACCCGTAGAGCCCGATGGCTGCCGGCGTGAGCACCGAACGGTCGCTCAGCCACAGGCAGTCCACGTCGCCTGCGTCCGGCACCCGCACCAGCGCCAGGTCCGGGAACGGCCACGGGGACGGGGGCGCCTGCGGATCCTCGGGCAACGGCAGACCGAACGCGAGCTCCCCCTGGAGCACCGCGCTTTGGGCGCCGTCCCCGACCGTGATGCCGATGGCGCGCTCCCCCCTCCATATGGGTGCGGCGCCCTTGCCGACGACATGGGCGCACGTGAGGACCCATCCGGGTGCGACGAAGAAACCGCTCCCCCAGAAGGCCCGCCGCCGCCCTCCGGCTCCGGCGCCCCCGCTGCTCCAGTCGCGGCGACCGCGGTCCCGGCCGAGGCCGTCACCGCTGTCGCTGCTTCCGTCGTACCCCTCGGGCGGCGCCCCGATGCGCACGACGGAAGCGCGAACGGAGTCGGCGAGGCCCGTGGGGGCGTTCACGCGGCACAGGGCGCGCACAGCAGCACGCCGAATCGTGGCCTTCCGCACCGCGCGGCTCGCACTCCGGTCACAGCACTCCCCCTTTACGCCCCGTTCCCCCGTCACTTCTGCCTGTGAGGTGTATGAGGCAGCAGGCTAGTCGCCGGGTCCGACAGACGGGAGGGGCCTCCCTCAACCATCGTCACACGAACGAGTGTTGATCCCCTACGGGGATGCCTCGACTGGTGCTGGTGCCTCGCGGACGCGGGCAGTGCTGCGGGTCCGGGCGGCTGCTGTGAGCGCGAGCAGTGCTGCGGGGCGCGGGCAGTGTTGCGGGGCGCGGGCAGTTGCTGCGGGCGTGGGCAGTGGTGCGCGACGCGGGCAGTGCTGCGGGGCGCGGGCG
>Ga0164243_10008931_pt1 | contig 14681 bp, 12 predicted proteins | sample OricompcompostOP_FD_108781 | JGI IMG/M metagenome (GOLD analysis project Ga0164243, IMG submission 108781) | Organic Plus compost microbial communities from Emeryville, California, USA - Original compost - Organic plus compost (OP) | ecosystem: Engineered > Solid waste > Mixed feedstock >... | reverse complement strand
CAGCCAGCCGCGGCGGCGCGCCGCCGGCGCGGCGAGCGGCAGCTCGGCGCGGACCAGCCAGCCGTCGCCGTCGGGGCCGGCGCGGAGCGTGCCGCCGAGCAGGCGGACGCGCTCGGCCATGCCGGTCAGGCCGAGGCCGCCGCCCGCGAGCGTGCCGGCGCCGCCCGGCTCGTTGGCGACCGCGACGACCAGCCGCCGTCCGTCGCGGCGCAGCGTGATCGAGACCGCCCCACCGGCGGCGTGCTTGGCCGCGTTCGTGCGCGCCTCCTGCAGCACGCGCACGGCCGTCAGCGCGACCGCCTCCGGCACGTCCGCCAGCGCCTCCGCCGGCGGCGCCTCGACGCGCGCGCCCTGCGCGGCGGCCTGCGCGAGCGCGTCGGCGAGCGCGGCCGCGGGCGGGGCGGCGGGCGGCACGGTCGCGGCGTCGGCGTCGGCGTCGGCGTCGGCGCGGCGGGCATTCACGACGCCGCCGCCATCACCGGCCACCGGTCGTGCCTGCGGTCGCGCGTCGCCTCCAGCGGCGGTGAGCGCCGCGAGCGCGTCGGCGACGCGGGCGACGGCCTCTCGCACGACCGCGAACGCCTCCCGCGCGCGGGCGCGCTCGGCCGCCGCGCGCGCCGGCTCGGCCGCCTCCGCCTCCGCCGCCGCGCTCGCGCGCCCGGCGATCGCCGCGTGGAGCGCCGCGACGACGAGGTGATGGCTGCCGAGGTCGTGCAGCTCCTGCGCCAGCCGCCGCCGCTCCTGGCGGGCCGCCTGCGCGGCCGCGGCGCGCTCGCTGCGCGCGCCGTCGAGCTCGACCGCGAGCCGCAGCCGCCGCAGCGCGCCGCCGTGGACGGCGCGGCCGAGCACGACCGCGGCGAGCACGAAGACGAGCCCGAACAGCAGGTCGCCGGCGGCCGGCGGGCCGTCGGCGAACATCCCCGTCGCGAGCGCGCCGAGCAGCGACATGCCGGCCGCCGACAGCAGCACCGCGCGCAGGCTCGCCGCGTGGGCGGCGGCGCTGCCGGCCGCGACCAGCATCGTCAGCGAGCAGCCGGAGGTCCGGTCGGCGTCGATCGTCCCGGTCGCGGCGACGAGCGCGAACAGCAGCGTCACGCACCAGCAGGCCGCCAGCGGATGCGAGCGCCGCCACAGCAGCGGCAGCGCCACCAGCGGCGGCGCGATCGCGGCCAGCAGCGGGTCGGCGACCTGCTGCGGCACGGCCAGCGCCTCGCCGAGCGCGAGCGCCGCCAGCGCCGCGGGCAGCGCGAGGTCGCCCGCGGGCGGCCGGCGGGCGGACGCGAGCGGCGCGGCGATCGCCTCGTGCACCCGCCGCAGGCTAGGGGACCCCGCACCAGCCGCGGAGGCGAGCGAGGGAGCTCACCCAACCGCCGCCCGCCCGCCGCGCGCCAGCTCGGCCGCCGCCAGGCAGTAGCCGCCGCCGAGCAGCGCCACGCCGAGCACCGTCGTCGCCGCGCTGCCGCCGACGACCGACAGCAGCGGCCCGGCGAGCGTCAGCGCCGCCGCGTGCCAGCGCAGCTGGCCGCCGCGCCACAGCGCCGCGAGCAGCAGCACGGGCGCGAGCGCCGCGCCGAGCGAGCCGCTGATGAACAGCGCCGCCGCCAGCGGCGACGACGACGCCGCGTCGCTGACGACGACGCCGACCGCGCGCGGCAGCTCCTGGGCGATCGCGAGGTCGTAGGCGTCGGTCGCGAACAGGCCCGGCATCGTCGTCAGCCCGAGCGCGGCGAGCAGCGCGCCGGCGATCAGCAGCGGGCCGCGGCGGGCGGCGCCGAGCAGCGCGAGGCCGACGCACGCGAGCGCGACCGCGGTCCAGCCGAGGTGCAGCAGCAGGTCGCCGGCGATCGTGCGGCCGGGCGCGGCGGCGGTCGCGTCGAGCAGCCCGGCGGTCGTGCCGTCGTCGCGCGGGGTGAGGACGACGCCCGCGACGACGAGCACGGCGGCGAGCGCGAGCGCGGCCGCGGTCAGCCGCCGCACCGGCGCCAGCGCCAGCACGAGGTGGTCGAGCGCGACCCGCGGCGCGCCGTCGGCGGCGGGCGGCGAAGCAGTGGTCTCCATGGCGCCACGATCGCGCCGCCGCGGGCGCCCGGCCACTGCCGAGCCGCCCCGCCGTCCGCGACCTTCGGAGGGCCGCGCTCCGACCGTCGGCCCGACCTGCTCGCGCAGGCCGTCCGGGCGCGGCATGATCGCGGCGATGAGCGAGACGACGATCGTCCTCTGCGACGACCACGCGCTGGTGCGCGGCGGCATGCGGGCGCTGCTCGACGCCGAGCCCGACCTCGCCGTCGTCGGCGAGGCGGCCGACGGCGCCGACGCGGTCGAGCTGGTGCTGCGGCTGCGGCCCGACGTCGTGCTGATGGACGTCGAGCTGCCGCTGCTCGACGGGATCGAGGCGACCGCGCGCCTGCGCGCCGCCGGCGCGCGCGCCCACGTGCTCGTCGTGACGACCTTCGACGACGACGACTACCTCGTCCGCGCGCTGCGCGCCGGCGCCGCCGGCTTCGTGCTCAAGTCGGCCTCGCCGGCGCGGCTGACGGAGGCGGTCCGCACCGTCGCGCGCGGCGAGGCGCTGATCGACCCGACGACGACGCGGCGGCTGGTCGAGCGGCTGCTGGCGGCGCCGCCGCGCGACGACGCGGCGCGCGACCGCCTCGCGACGCTGACCGCGCGCGAGCGCGAGGTGCTGCGGGCGCTCGCGCGCGGCGGCTCGAACGCCGCGATCGGCCGCGCACTCGGGCTCAGCGAGCCGACCGTCAAGGGCCACGTGACGCAGCTGCTGGCCAAGCTCGGCGTCGCCAGCCGCGTGCAGGCGGTCGTCTTCGCCTACGAGAGCGGCTTCGTGCGGGCGGGGGAGGCGAGCGCCTCGTGGGAGCCGGCCCGGAGACGCTAGTCTCTGCGCGCCGCCAATGACGACGATCGAGTTGATGCCGATGCTCTCAGACAGCCGCCGAACCGCCCTGCCCACCGCCGATCTGGAGCCGCGCGCATGAGCGGCAGACTGAAGATCCTCGTCAAGGAGAAGCTGGCCGACAGCGGCGTCGCGATGCTCAGAGAGCACTTCGACGTCGACCTCGGCGACAGCTGGTCCGACGAGGAGTTCCGCGCCAGACTGCCGGAGTACCACGGGATCCTGATCCGCTCGGCGACGAAGATGACCGAGGAGTACATCGCCCTCGGCACGAACCTGCGCGTGATCGGGCGCGCCGGTGTCGGCGTCAACAACGTCGACGTGCCGGCCGCGACCAAGCGCGGCATCGTCGTCGCCAACGCGCCGCAGTCGAACGTCGTCACCGCCGCCGAGCACACGATGGCGCTGCTGACGTCGCTCGCCCGCAACGTCCCGCAGGCCGACGCGTCGCTCAAGTCCGGCAAATGGGAGCGCTCGAAGTTCGGCGGCGTCGAGCTGTTCGAGAAGACGCTCGGCGTGATCGGCTTCGGCCGCATCGGCCAGCTCGTCGCCGAGCGCGCGAAGGGCTTCGGCATGAGAGTCGTCGCCTACGACCCGTTCGTCGGCGCCGAGCGCTACCGCGAGCTGGAGGTCGAGAAGGCCGACAGCTCGGCCGACGTCTACAAGGTCGCCGACTTCATCACGATCCACCTGCCGGTGACGGCGGAGACGAAGGGCTGGCTCGACGCCGACGCCTTCGCGCAGATGAAGGACGGCGTGCGGATCGTCAACTGCGCCCGCGGCGAGCTGGTCGACGACGCGGCGCTGCAGGCCGCGCTCGACTCCGGCAAGGTCGCCGGCGCCGCGCTCGACGTCTTCCCGAGCGAGCCGATCACCGACTACCCGCTCTTCAGCGGCTACCCGCAGGTCGTCGTGACGCCGCACCTCGGCGCCTCGACCGCCGAGGCGCAGGACCGCGCCGGCGTGCAGACGGCCGAGCAGGTGATCGCGGCGCTGACCGGCGGCACCGTCACGACGGCCGTCAACATCCCGGCGATCGCGCCCGAGGACATGGAGGTCCTGAGCCCGTTCGTGCCGCTCTGCCAGCAGCTCGGCAAGCTCGCGATCTCGCTCGTCGACGGCACGATCGACAAGCTCGAGCTGGAGTTCTTCGGCCGCATCGGCGCGCGCGACACGCGCCTGCTGTCGATCGCCGTCCTCCAGGGCGTCCTCACCGGTCACACCGAGGAGGAGGTCAACCAGGTCAACGCGCCGTCGATCGCCGAGCAGCGCGGGATCGAGATCGTCGAGTCCAAGCGCGACACGGCGCGCGACTTCACCGACCTGGTGCGCGTGACGGTCGTCTCGGGCGGCATCCGGCAGCGCGTCGTCGGCACCAACGTCGGCCGCCGCAACCGTCCGCACCTGCTCGAGGTCTGGGGCCAGCGCTTCGACCTCCAGCTGGAGAGAGACCTCGCGCTCTTCTCCTACTCGGACCTGCCGGGGATGATCGGCCGCGTCGGCTCGGTCTTCGGCGAGAAGGGGATCAACATCGTCTCCGCCGCCGTCGGCCGCACGCCGGGCGACGACGACGGCCCGGGCGAGCACGCCGTGATGGTCGTGACGACCGACGCGCCGGTCGATCCGGCGGTCGTCGAGGAGATCGTCGCCACCGACGGCTTCGTCTCCGGGCGCGCCGTTTCCCTCTGACGCTCGTCGTTGGTAAGCTGGCGTGACCTCATGTCGCGCCAGCTCGCCCTTCGACTTCTTCTCCTCCCCCCTCGGGGGGAATAGTGCGTGGCGGCCGCGTAGCCGCAAACCCAGCGAGAAGATTCGAAGTTCCGAGCCGATAAGGAAGAGCACGACATGACTCCCGCAGAGCAGGACCCCAACCGAGTACTGATCTTCGACACGACGCTGCGCGACGGCGAGCAGTCGCCGGGGATCTCGCTCAACACGAGCGAGAAGCTGGAGATCGCGCAGCAGCTGGCGCGGCTCGGCGTCGACATCATCGAGGCCGGCTTCCCGATCGCCTCGCCGGGCGACTTCGAGGCCGTGCAGACGATCGCCCGCCAGGTCGAGGGTCCCGTGATCGCGGGCCTCGCGCGCATCCACGTCGGCGACATCGACGCCGCAGCGAACGCGATCAGAGACGCGGCGCGACCTCGCATCCACACCTTCGTCTCGACCTCCGACATACACATCGAGCACCAGATGCGCTCGACGCGCGAGGACGTCAAGGGCCTCACGCGCGCCGGCGTCGCGCACGCCAAGCAGTACGTCGACGACGTCGAGTTCTCGCCGATGGACGCGACCCGCTCCGACGTCGAGTTCACCGCCGAGGTGCTGCAGATCGCGATCGACGAGGGCGCGACGACGATCAACATCCCGGACACCGTCGGCTACACGATGCCGCACGAGTACACGGCCTTCCTGACGCGCCTCTACGAGCTGACGCCGGGCCTCAGAGACGTCGTGCTGTCGGTCCACTGCCACGACGACCTCGGCCTCGCGGTCGCCAACTCCTTCGCCGGCGTGCTGGCCGGCGCGCGCCAGGTCGAGTGCGCGATCAACGGCCTCGGCGAGCGCGCCGGCAACGCCTCGCTGGAGGAGATCGTGATGCTGCTGCGCACGCGGCAGGCCGACATCGGGCTCCACACCGGCGCGGTCACGACCGAGATCGCCCGCACCAGCCGGCTCGTCTCGCGCATGACCGGCTACGCGGTCCAGCCGAACAAGGCGATCATCGGCCGCAACGCCTTCGCGCACGAGTCCGGCATCCACCAGGACGGCGTGCTGAAGAACCGCGAGACGTACGAGATCATGGACGCCCAGTCGATCGGGCTGGAGTCGAACTCGCTCGTGCTCGGCAAGCACTCCGGCCGTCACGCACTGAGAGACGCGCTCGCCGACATGGGGATCCACGTCGACGGCCAGGCGCTCAACACCGCCTTCAAGCGCTTCAAGGAGATCGCGGACAAGAAGAAGCAGGTCACCGCGATGGACCTCGAGGCGCTCGTGACCGACGAGCTGCGCGAGGAGATCCCGGCGTTCGGGCTGGAGTGGTTCGAGGTCGAGGCGTCGTCGAGACGGCCGCCGCACGCGACCGTCGCGATCTCGATGCCCGACGGCAGCGAGGCGACCGGCAGATTCACCGGCGACGGCCCGATCGACGCGGTCTTCCACGCGCTCAACGCGGCGACGAACATCGACGCGATCACCAGCGGCCAGGACGCGCTCGGCGAGACCTCGGTCGTGCTCGAGGTCGACGGCGTCGCCGGCTCCGGCCAGGGCGTCTCGACCGACATCATCGAGGCCGCCGGCCGCGCCTACGTGCGCGCGCTCTCCAACGCCGTCCGCCGCCGCTCGGTCGCGACCGAGGCGGAGGAGGCGACGGCCGCCGCCGCCAGCCGCGTCACGACGCCGTAGCCGCGGCCGATCCGCGCCGCCGGGGTTCGGCGGCGCGGCGCCGCGCGGCGCTCACGCGAGCGCGGCCGCGCTGCACCCGCGGTGCGGCGCCAGCCGCGCCGCCTCGCGCTCGATCGCCCCGAGCGCCCGTCTCGCCGGCGGGCGCGCGGTCAGCGGCTCGAGCGCGACCTCCAACGTCCTGCCGCGCTTGCGCCCGCGCCACAGCGCGACGGGCGCGCCGTCGAGCAGGACGAGGCCGGGCGCGTTGATCGCGGCGAAGGCCCGTCTGCGCTGCGCGGGATCGAGCCCCAGCAGCTCGCGGTCGCGCGCCAGCAGCAGCGGGTCGCCGGGCGCGAGCAGGACGGCGCCGGTCGGCGGCTCGGCGCCGGCGAGCGCCTCGACGTCGTCGGCAAGCAGCCACGCGCGGCGCGCTCTGCCGCCGTCGCTGATCTCGACCTCCGCCAGCTCGGGCTCGACCGCGGCCCACGCGGCGCGTGCCTGCGCCGGCACGATCCCCGCCCACTGCGAGAGCAGCGCGGGGGTGGAGGGGCCGTACCAGCGCAGGTGGCGGCGGACGAGGTCGGCGGACGCGGCGCTGGTGTCGTTCGCACCGGTCGCGCCGGCGTCTGCGTCAGCCGCGCGCGCGTCTGCGCCATCCGCGCCGGCGTTCGCGCCATCCGCGCCGGCGCTCGGCGCGGCGGTGCCGAGCCACTGGTCGGTGCGGGCGAACAGCGGCTGGCGACCGGCCTTGCCGGCGATGCAGAGGAGGCCGTGGAGGCCGGCGGCGACGAGCAGGCCGCGGCGCGCGTGGTGGCTCTGGCAGCCCTCGCACCACGGCAGCAGCGGTGCCGGCAGCCGCTCGCGCAGCGCGGCGTGGAGGTCGTCGCGGCTGAGCGGCTCGCCGTCGAGCGCGTCGGCGAGGGCCGGCAGCGCCGTCGCCAGCGCGATCGCCGGGTCGGCCAGCTCGCCCTCCTCCGGCAGCGCCCGTCCGAGCAGCGCGCGCCAGCCGTCGGCGTCGTCCTCGGCCGGTCGCAGCGCGCGCGTGTAGGCGGCCAGCTCGGCCGTCGGCACGATCGCGGTCGCGGTGCGCGGGTTGTAGAGCGCGACGGCGCTGCGCTCGTCGTGCAGGGCGGCGTCGAGCGCGCCGGGGTCGAGCCGCTTGCCGCGTGCGGCGAGCGCGAGCGCGGCCGTCCCGGGCGGCGAGTCCTGCACCGTCCAGCTCGCCAGCGGCGCGAGCGGGTCGGCGCCGTCGCCGCGCGGCTGCAGACCCTGCGCCGCGAGCCGGAAGGCGAGCACCTGAGCGGGGGAGACCTCCATCACCGCGACGCTACCCCGCTCGGCGCGCTCCCCGCTTGGAAGAACGCGACAGCGGAGCGATCACCGTGAACCTCCGGGTCCCACGGACCCGCTGCTTCACGGTGATCCGCTCGCAGGTCGGGTGCGTCGCCGGCAGGCCTCAGCCGCCGCGCGCGAGCGCGAGGCCCTGGCGGTAGCCGGCGGCGAGCGCCTGCTCGGCCGGGGCGTCGTGCCGCTGGCCGATGAAGCCGCCGGCGAGCGCCGAGGCGGCGACGCGGTCGGGCGCGACGACGGCGACGCGCGCGCCGCGCCGGCGCAGCGTCAGCGCCTCCAGCGCGGCGGCCGAGCGCGAAGTGGTGCGCACGACGCCGTGCGGCGCCGCGTCGCCGGCGGTCGCGCCGGTCGGGTTGAGCGCCAGCACGCGCGTCTCGCGCCCGGCGGGGGCGACGTCGATGCTGGTCGGGCTCCACAGCCCGCCGTCGACGTACTCGTGCTCGCCGATCCGCACCGGGCGGTAGAGCCACGGGACGCTGCACGACGCCTGCACCGCCTCGGCGACGGTCGCGCGCGGCGCGCCCGGCGCGCCGAAGACGACCCGCCGGCCGCGCTCGCGCTCGACGCAGACGATCCGCAGCCGTCCGTCGAAGCGCAGCCGCTCGCGCGCGATCCGCTCGCCCAGCTCGTCGAGCGTCGCCGTCGGCGTCTCGAGCCTGTTGAGCACGCCGGCGCGCACGAGGGCGCCCGGCGGCCGCGTCGCCGCCAGCGCGTACGGCGCCAGCGGCGCGCCCGCCGCGCGCGCGACCTTGCCGGCCCCCGCCGGCAGCGCCCCCAGCAGGCGCCGCGCGCGGCCGGGCTTCACCGCATCCGCGACCTCAGCCGGGGCCGGGGCGGGAGGGGAGGAGGCGACCGGCCGCGCCGGCTCCCGCCCCGCCAGCAGCTCCGCCGCGACGATCGCGCCGGCGGAGGTGCCGACGAGCTGCTCGACCGCGCGCGCGTCGAGCCCGGCGCCGTCCGCCAGGCCGGCGAGCAGGCCCTCCATCCAGCGCTCGGCCAGCGCGCCGCCCGCGCCGAGCACGAGCACGTCCGGCTGCTCGATCACGCCGGCGGCGCGGCCTCGTCGGCCGGGGGCGCGGCGGGGTCGTCGGCGGGAGCGGCGAGCGGCCTCGGCGCGCTCAGCCGCGCCGCCCAGAGAGCGTGCTCCTCGTCGCTCATCGCGAACGGGACGAACAGCTCCAGCAGCGCGGCGGCGAGATCCTCGGGCGTCTGCTCCTCGCCGGCCGCCGCGAACGAGCTGTGCAGGCCGAGCCCGTCGGTCAGCGCGACGAACAGCCGCGCGCCCTCGGCCGGCCGCGGCGAGCCGGCCGCCGCCAGCGCCGCCTCCGTCACCTCGACGTAGGTGGCGACGCACTGCTGCGCCGCCGCCTGCAGCCTCGGCCGCCGCGACGCCTCCAGGTAGAGCTCCCACTGCACGCGCTTGAGCGGCACCGGCCACGGCGAGCCCTCGGCCAGCTCGCGCGCGAACAGCGTCGCGATCTCCTGCGGCGCCATCGTCGCGCCGCGCAGCTGCTCGGCGAGCGCCCTCAGCCGCGCCGCCTCCTCGCTGACGAACAGCATCAGCGCGTCCTCGAGCAGGTGGTCGATCGACTCGAAGTAGTAGGTCGTCGTCGCCAGCGGCACGCCCGCCGCCTCGGCGACGGCGCGGTGGGTCGTCGCCTGCACGCCGCGCTGGTCGATCACGACGAGCGCGGCCTCGAGCAGCTCGCGCCGGCGGCGCTCGCCGCGCGCCCGGCGCACCTTCGTCGCACTGGCCATCGTGGTCGGATCTTAGAGGGATTGGCACGCTGAAGGCTGGACTTTTGTCCAGCTTCTCCCTTAGAGTCTCCTGAGCCGGTCGTGCGATCCCGCACATCGCGGGCTGGTCGAGTCACAATGGCACGCACGGACGACGGCAGCCGCCGCCGCCCGTGATTGGAGGAAGACGTGGAAGAGGAACCGCGAGAGCGCGGGACGGAGCCGTCCCGCGAGGTCCCGATCGCGCGAGACGAGATCCCCGCCGGGGATCGGCGCCCGCCTGCCGATCCGCGCGCCGAGCTGGCGCGGCTCGACGACGAGCTCGGCGCCGCGACCTCGGGCGCCGGCTTCGACCGCCGGCGCTTCCTCGCGCTCGGCGGCGCCGGCGCGCTGTTCTGCAACCTCGCCGCCACCGGCAACCTCGGCAGCGACTCGAAGACCACCGCCAAGGCGGTCGCCGCCGCCGACAGAGCGGCGAGCAAGGTCAAGCGCCCCAAGCGGATCGCGCTCGACCCGCGCGACCGCGACAGATACCCGACGCCGCAGCCGCAGCCCGGCGGCACCGCGCGCGAGTACTGGATCCAGGCCAGATCGCTGATGTGGGACTGGGCGCCGACCGGCCGCGACGAGTGGATGAACGCGCCGATCCCAAAGAAGAGAAAGCGCCTCTTCCGCGGCTTCGCCTACCAGCTCTTCAGCCCCGGCTTCGCCGAGCCGATCGCGCCGGCCTCGATCCCCGGCCCGACGCTCCACGCCGAGGTCGGCGACACGCTCGTCGTCCACCTGCGCAACGGCGACACGCACTTCAACCAGGCGATCACGATGCATCCGCACGGGGTCAAGTACAACCCCGACTACGACGGCTCCTACTTCGGGCCGTTCACGCGCGTCGGCGGCTTCATCGCGCCCGGCGAGGAGTTCACCTACACGTGGGAGGCGACGCCCGACTCGGTCGGCGTCTGGCCGTACCACGACCACGGCCCCAACCACACGCTCAACAGCTTCCGGGGCCTGTTCGGGGCGATCGTGATCCGCGAGAGGGGCGCCAAGGCGCCCGACGTCGAGGAGATCGTCTGGTTCCACTCCTTCGGCCCCGAGGTGACCGGCCAGAACCGCCTGATCCACTGCATCAACGGCCGCGCCTACGCCGGCAACACGCCGACGTTCCGCGCCAAGGTCGGTCAGGACGTCGCCTTCCACGTGATCGGCGGCAACAACGACTTCCACACGTTCCACATCCACGGCCATCGCTGGAAGGACTCCGGCGGCGTCGTCAACACCGACACGCCGACGGTCGGCCCGTTCGAGACGATCACCGCCCGCTTCCACGAGGACAACCCGGGCCGCTGGATGTACCACTGCCACGTGATGTCGCATCAAGACGCCGGGATGGCCGGCTGGTACATCGTCGACCCGGCATGATGAGGGTCGCGCAACGAGAGGAGCAGTGCATGCGGCGGACAACTCGTCTGACGCGGCTCGCGGCCGCGTCGCTGGCGGTCGCGCTGGCGACCCCGGCGGCGGCGCTCGCGGCCGACTACCCGGCGCCGGGCGATCCGGGCAGAGTCAAGCCCCGCCCCGGCGGCAGCAAGGTCTTCAAGGTCTGCACCGCCAAGCAGGCGAAGGCGCTCAAGAAGGCGAGAAGGGGCAAGGGCCCCAACTGCTCGCCGACGATCCAGGCGGCGGTCGACAAGACGCTCCCGGGCGACACCGTCAAGGTCCCGGCCGGCACCTACAAGCAGACCGTCACGATCAACGGCCACAGACACGACGGCATCAAGCTGATCGGCTCGCCGTCGAACCCGAGAAAGACCGTCCTGGACCTCAAGTCGCTGTCGAGAGCCAAGCGCCAGAACGGCGTCATGATCAACAGCGCCGACGGCGTCACGGTCAAGGGCTTCTACGCCCGCAACTACCTCGGCAACGGCTTCTTCGCGATCAACGTCAACGGCTACACGTTCCAGAACCTGGTCGCCGGCTGGGGCGGCACCTACGGCATCTACGCCTTCAACTCCAAGGGCGGCACGATCAAGGACTCGGAGGCGTTCTACAACAACGACTCCGGCTTCTACATCGGGCAGACGCCGAAGCAGTCCAAGCCGATCCGCTCGATCGTCACCAACGTCAGCTCGTGGGGCAACCAGCTCGGCTTCTCGGGCACGAACATGCGCTACGTCACGATCACGAAGTCGCGCTGGTACAACAACGGCCTCGGCATCGTCCCGAACGCGCTCGACTCGGAGAAGTTCCCGCCGCCGGAGGACAACGTCATCGCCGACAACGACGTCTTCTGGAACAACTTCAACTACTTCAGGGGCGCGCCGTTCGAGGTCCGCAGAGGCGCCAAGGGCCTCTCCTACCCGGTCGGCAGCGGCATCCTGCTGTACGGCAGCCGCAACACGACGATCGAGAGAAACCGCGTCTTCGGCCACTTCCTGCTCGGCATCGGCGCCGTCGGCGCGCTCGAGCTGAAGGACAGAGACCTCGCGGCGATCCGCGGCGTCACCGTCAAGGACAACGTCTTCGGTCGCGACGGCACCGACCTCAACAACTACGACCTCTTCTACCCGGGCACGATCACCGCGCCCGGCAGCGACAGGGACAACTGCTTCTCCGGCAACGTCGGCGTGCAGAAGACGCTGCCGGCCGCCCCGGCCCCGACGATCCACGAGTGCCCGTTCTCCGGTGACATCCCGGTCGACGCCGCCGCCTTCGGCAGCGCCGCCGGCTGGCTGTCGGACCCGACCCACGAGGCCGCCTGGGTGCGGCACGACCACCCGCCGTACGAGGGCATCACGCCGCTCGTCTACTACAGAAAGTAAGCAAGGAGTCAGAGATGTCCCGTCGCCTCACCATCCTGCTCGTCCCGGTCCTGCTGCTGGCGGCCGTCTTCGCGCTGCCGGCGCAGGGCGCCAAGCAGAAGGCGAAGACGGTGGGCGTCATCGACTACGCCTTCACGCCGAAGAGACTGACCGTCAGACCGGGCACGAAGATCGTCTGGAAGTGGGACAGCGCCAACAGCGCCCCGCACGACGTCAAGCTCACCTCGGCGCCGAAGGGCGTCAAGAAGTTCACCTCGCCGACGGCCACCGCCGGCATCACGTTCGCGAGAACCCTGACCAGAAAGGGCACGTACAAGCTGGTCTGCACGTACCACGTGAACGTGATGAGAGAGGTGATCGTCGTCAAGTAGACGACGAGCGCGGTACGCCTGTACGTGATAACGTACAGGCGTACCATGGCCTCCGTCGACGTCAGCTCCGTCGCCCTGATCGGCTCCCGCGTCCGCGCGCTGCGCGAGGCGATGGACCTGTCGCTGCGCGACCTCGCCGAGCGCTCCGGCGTCTCGGCCCCGATGCTGTCGCAGGTCGAGCGGGGGGAGACGAGCCCGACCCTGCAGGTCGCCGCCCGCATCGCCAACGGCCTCGACCTGCGCCTGTCGCAGCTGCTGCGGCTGGACGAGGACGGCGCCGTCACGATCGTCCGCGGCGACGAGCGCCGCAGAGGCCCGTCGAGCGTCCCGGGCCATCGCTACGAGGTGCTGACGCCGCCGCTGCCCGGCCAGCGGGCCGAGCTGTCGCGCCACGTCATAGCGGCCGGCACGTCGACCGGCGGCCCCGGCGACCCGCCGGTCCACGAGCCCGGCAGCCGCGAGACGGCGCTGGTCGAGTCCGGCCGGCTGACGCTCCACTGCGACGGCCAGCAGTACGCGCTCGCCGCCGGCGACACCGTCACCTTCGACGCGGACCTCCCGCACCACTTCGAGAACCCCGGCCCGGAGGAGGCGACGCTGCTGGCGATCGTCTCCGCCGGGCTGCGGCGCAGCTGACCCCCCGACGAGAACCACCGCCCCGACCGCCCAAGGAGCACGACCCCATGCCCACGACCCTGTTCGACAAGATCTGGGCCGCCCACGAGGTGGCGCCCGGCCTGATCTACGTCGACCTCCACCTCGTCCACGAGGTCACGAGCCCGCAGGCGTTCGACGGGCTCCGGATGGCCGGCCGCAGAGTGCGCCGGCCCGACCGCACGCTCGCGACCGCCGACCACAACACGCCGACCGACGGCACCCCCGTCGCGAGGCTGATCAAGGACGAGCTCTCGCGCGTCCAGGTCGAGACGCTCGAGCGCAACTGCGCCGAGTTCGGCGTGCCGGTCTACTCGCTCGGCTCCGAGCGTCAGGGCATCGTCCACGTCATAGGCCCCAACCTCGGCGTCACCCAGCCGGGCATGACGATCGTCTGCGGCGACTCCCACACCGCCACCCACGGCGCCTTCGGCGCGCTCGCGTTCGGCATCGGCACCTCCGAGGTCGAGCACGTGCTGGCGACCCAGACGCTGGTCCAGAAGAAGCCCAAGTCGATGCGGATCCGCTACGAGGGCGACCTCGGCTTCGGCGTCACCGCGAAGGACCTGATCCTCGGCACGATCGGCCAGATGGGCACCGACGGCGCGACCGGCTACGTCGTCGAGTTCGCCGGCCCCGTCATCGAGAAGCTCTCGATGGAGGGCCGCATGACGATCTGCAACATGACGATCGAGGGCGGCGGCCGCGCCGGCATGATCGCCCCGGACGAGACGACCTTCCAGTTCGTCGAGGGCCGCCCGGCGGCGCCGCAGGGCGCCGAGTTCGAGGAGGCCGTGCGCCAGTGGTCGACGCTGAAGACCGACGAGGGCGCCGTCTTCGACCACGAGATCGTCGTCGACGCCGCCGCGCTCTCGCCGCAGGTGACGTGGGGGACCGCCCCCGACATGGTCACCGACGTGACGAGCGTCGTCCCCGACCCGCAGAGCGAGAGCCACGAGCGCGCGCTCCACTACATGGGCCTGGAGGCCGGCACGCCGATCCAGGAGATCAGACTCGACCGCGTCTTCATCGGCTCCTGCACCAACTCGCGCATCGGCGACCTGCGCGCCGCCGCCGAGGTCGTCAAGGGCCGCAAGGTCGCCGGCAGCGTCAACGCGATGGTCGTGCCGGGCTCGCAGGAGGTGAAGGCGCAGGCCGAGGCCGAGGGGCTCGACCGCATCTTCAAGGAGGCCGGCTTCGACTGGCGCGTCGCGGGCTGCTCGATGTGCCTCGGCATGAACCCCGACATCGCCGCCCCCGGCGAGCGCGTCGCCTCGACCTCGAACCGCAACTTCGAGGGCCGTCAGGGCCGCGGCGCCCGCTCGCACCTGGTCAGCCCGCAGATGGCGGCCGCCGCCGCGATCGAGGGCCGTTTCGTCGACATCCGCGACTGGAGCTGAGGAGCCGAACGATGGAGCCTTTCGAGACGATCACGTCGAGACCCGCCGTGCT
>Ga0164243_10008930_pt1 | contig 14682 bp, 15 predicted proteins | sample OricompcompostOP_FD_108781 | JGI IMG/M metagenome (GOLD analysis project Ga0164243, IMG submission 108781) | Organic Plus compost microbial communities from Emeryville, California, USA - Original compost - Organic plus compost (OP) | ecosystem: Engineered > Solid waste > Mixed feedstock >... | reverse complement strand
GGACGACGCGCCCACCCTTCAAGCGTCTCCCGCTCAGCATCGGTCAACACCAACTCCGGCAGACGCGGACCTCGACGACCCATCCCCAAAATATACAACAAACTTACGACTCAAGACACTAGGGAGTGGGAAAAACTGGTCCGCTGTCTCTTCTCGGACATACCCGCTACAGGTATAAACAGACGTTCGATGGCTTTCAACCCGTTCACTTTCGACGCCGGATTCCCCGCCACCTCGTTCACAATGGCACATCATTGAGCGTGTCATCGCCGGGTGACTCCTGGTCGCCACGGGGTACCGCGAGGAAGCCACGTCCGCGTATCGAACCACGCGGCGCGCGGGACATGCCGACGAAGGGATGCAATCAGAGCGCGCCGGAACGGTTCAGTGACGCGGCCAGGCGGTCGTTGAAGCTCGTCATGGCAGCGACATCGTTGCGGCGCAGCTGGGCGTTTGCCTCGATGAGTGAGGTGACCTCATGGTCAATTTCCCGGAGCACCGTAATCAGATCGTCCGCCGTCAACTCGGGTTCAACCTGGATCTCGTCACCGCGTATCAGCGCTGACCCGATTAGCTCGTGAGCTACGAGCAGGTCGCGGACATGACGGAGGTGCTGTATGAGGTCGTCGCCAAATGCGACGCGTAGCTGTGACGCTTGCCAGCCGGAAGTGATCCCCTTTGCTGACAGGTACACCTTGCGCACCCACGTGGGGAACTGACCATCCAGTTGCTCGACGCTCGCCGTGAACGCGGCGCGTCGAGCCTCCTCGCGTTCGGCGTCACGCCGCCCTTGCTCTGCTATTTCCGCGATGTCGTGGTCCGCGGCAGCAAGGGCCTGCCGAACGGCGTTCACGAGTACGTCCGTATCGACGTCACTGGTCACGTAGACATTGATGTCGCCGGTCTGCTCCAGCATCCACCGCTCGATACCGGCCTGCGTCATGCCTTTGAGCCGGGCGTCGACTTGTGCGGACCAGTTGGGGTATTGCTCGGCCGCAGGCACATCCACGAGCGCGAACGTGATGCGATATTGCGACCTGAGGCCGACGCGCTCGACCGAGAAGCGATCAATGCGTGTGGAGCGATCTGGTTCCGTTCTCGCCTTGGCCACGAGTTCCCGTTCCATCCAACGGAAATAGCGGTCTCGATTGGACACCCAGGTGGCGTTGATGGCCTCCCACCGCACGATCCACCAGAACACGAACACCAGGGCGCGCTCGGCCTCGTCGGTCGTCACCGACTCGGGGTCGGCGTGGGTCAGTTGGGAGAACCAGGTGTACTCCGCCGGGTCGTAGGCGAAGGCTTGTGCTGCAGTGAGATTGCGAGAGCCCTCGATCATCTTCCCGATCTCGCGAAACTCGTCGAAGGAGCGAGGCGGGGATGACCAGGTCTGATGTGCGTCTTTGTGCTGGTCGAGCCATGCGCGGAATGCCGTGTTGAAGGCGTCCCGCACCGAGGTGAGTGCCGCAGCGGCGTCGCCGGTGTGCAGCTGCTGTTCGGCGACCCGTAGGTGATCGGCCAGCTCGGGATCGTTTATGGCTTCTGCGAGATGCACCTGGTCGAGGTCGACGCCGAACGTGGCGAGCACGAGCGATCGGGTGTATAGCTCGGTCGCGGCGATCCACCCCGGCAACAGCGCCGGGTCACCGCCCAGGCCCTCGTGTTGCGCGTCGTTGCGGGCCCGATGGAGCCGGCGTGCCTCCGCCCACCCGTGGCGCGAGTCCAACCGAGTCCCGAGAGCGGTCTTGATAGCACCGTACATGTCCTCGAATTGGGCCCTGCTGGTGACGTTGACGTTCGGCAATGTCTGCACGGCGAGGTGGGTGACACGTTCGTTGACGGCGTCGAGCAGCACCAGCGCGGTCAGCCGGGCGACCGGAGCCGCTGTGCGCGCCGCTTGCCGCGCATGATCGAGCAGCGCCCGCAACTGCACGAGTGCGTTCGCGTCGCCGGGGTCAAGCGTTGTCATCCTCGCGTTATACCCCAGTGACGAGCGTCGTCCGCGGAAGCCCGGCCGCCGGTTCCCTCAGTTGAGCGCGCTGCGGCGTTCGACGGAGACCGTGTCGTGCCAGGTGCCGTTTCGTTGGGCGATGCGTTCGCGGACGCCGATGGTGCGGAATCTGGCGGAGTGGTGCAGACCGATGCTGGTGCGGTTCTCGGTGAAGATCGAGGTCTGTAGTGTCCAGATGCCGTCCTCGTCGGCGGCCATGACCTGCTTACGGATCAAGGCCTTCCCGATGCCGCGGCCGCGGTGGCCGTCGGCGACGTAGATCGAGGTTTCGGCCACGCGGGCGCGGGGCCCGCGGTGGCCGCGTGGAACCACGTGCGGCTGTTCTCGTCGTGGTCGGAGCTGGTAGCTCCCGCGGCCGGCCGGTTGCTGGAGCCGACCGGGTGGCAGCGCCCGAACCCGGAGTCGTACCCCACGGGGCAGGAGTGGGTTGCCCGATACCTGGCGCCGCTGGCCGCCGCACGGGGCGAGCGGGTGCGGTTCGGCGCCGAAGTCGTCGGGGTGGCGCGGCGCGGTCGGGAGTCCGAGCCGCTGATGGTGCATGTGCGCCACGCTGATGGCGCGGAGGAACTGATCGCCGCGCGAGCGGTGATCGACGCCTCGGACACCTGGGGTGCGCCGAACCCGCTCGGCGGTGACGGGCTTCCGGCCGTGGGTGAGAAGGCCGCAGCGGACCGAATCGCTTACCGGGTACCGGATCTGGGCGACGCGGATGTGCGCGCGGTATGCCGAAAAACACGTCGTGGTGGCGGGCAGCGGGCATTCGGCGCTGACGGCCCTGGTGGCGTTGTCCGGTCTGGTGGCCGAGAATCCGACGACCCGGATGGCGAGGCCGACCAGCTTCCAGCTCGTGGCGCGTTGGGGTTGCGGGCGAACGCGGCTGTCGATGCCGGCGACGTGACGGTGGTGCCCGGGTTCCGCGCCGTTGTCGTGGAACGCGGGCCGGACCGGTGGCGCTCGTTTCCGACGGCGGGCACCGGGTTGAGGGCGTGGACGAGGTCGCGGCGCTGACCGGGTTCCGGCCGGACCTGTCGTGGCTGTCGGAAGTGCGGCTGGAACTGGACGCGACGTTGCAGGCGCCGCTGGCGCCGTTGATCGACCCCAAACGACGACCGAAAAAACCGGGTAAGAACGGCCTCGTCTTGTCGACCAAGCCAGCCTAAACAAGGTATCCAGAACTTCCGGATCTTTCCCAACATTCAGTCTGTTTAATAGTTGTGCCACCGAGGACGCGTTCAACCAACGCGTACTGTCTGGCACTGGCGATGATGCCGTCCTCCTCAAAGAGCGAATGAGCGCGTCTAGATAGCTGAATAGGTTTGCCACCTCCACTCCCTTGACACGTGCGACGGGATCGGCTGTCTTGACTTCGATCGCGGCGACCGAAAGCGCGGTCGAGGAGTCGGTCAGGCCGTCGCGGATGGCGACCGACCAGGCGCGGCCGGTCGCCATCGGATAGCGCAACCAGCGCGCGCAGCCGAACCGGGCCGACGCGCAGGGAGCCGTCGGTGTTGCGGGCTCGGTCAGCCTGGCGTTCACGAAGTTCCCAGCCAGCGACCGAGAACGCGGCGAACAGAGCACCGCGCAAGCCCGGCCGGTCCCAGGCGGCCGAGCCGTTCCGGTAGTTCACGGCCGCCGCGACGACAAGTGTCCAGTGCGGTGGCCGCCATGGCGGCGAGCGCGACCCGTATGGGCGAGTCTCGCATGGCCAGGAACTGGAACCGCGATGCCGACGCGGTCGCCATGGCGATCGGAATCGCCACGAGCCGGTCGCCGGCCGAGGGCCGCAGCGCACCTGCGTTGTTCGCACGGTCGGGACGCGATGTCGTCATGGGTGATCTCCTCGGGCGCGCGAGGCGAGGGGGTGGGGTTCGCCGGTGAGTGCTGCGAGGGCGGTGGCGACGTCTTCGAGGTTGGCTTTGATGTAGGTGGTGGTGGCGTCGTCGCGGAAGTCGGTGTGGCCGGCGTAGGCGTGGGCGGTGCCGTAGCCGAAGTTGCGTTCGACCCAGGTCAGGGTCGTGTGGCGGAGCCAGTGTGTGGAGATCTGCTGGGTGTAGGCCCAGGGCAGGTGGGATCGGATGCGGTCCCACAGGTGGTCGTAGCGGCGCGAGGTGATGGGCTTGCCGTTGGCATACCGCAGTAGCGGTGCGTTGGGATCGACCGCGCCGCGGGTCTCGGCATGGGCGAGCAGATACCGCATGAGGGTGGGGGAGACGGGTTGCCAGCGCACGGTTTCGGCCTTCTCGCGCAGATAGATCAGGCATTGCTCGGCGTCGAGGTCGCGGGGCCGCAGGGCGAGGGCACCGCATCGGCGGGACGCGGTCTCTTCGTGTAACCGCAGCAGCAGACTGTCCAGTTCGGGGTCGTCCCCGGTGGACGCGGCGACCTCGTTGACCTCCTGTAGCCGGGTGTCGGGCAAGGCGCGCCGGGTGGAGGGCAGGCGACGGGGTTTGGTCACCCGGCGGGCGGGGTTGTTCCGCTCGCCGATCAACCCGTCCTGTTCGGCGAACCGGTAGAGGCACCGCATCGCGGCGACGAAGTTCTCGCTGGCGTTGCGACCGCCGCGGGAGTTGCGTCGCACGACGGCGGTGGCCTTGGCCTTCTCGGCCTCGGCGCGGATCTCGCTGGCGGCGACCTGGTCAAGACAGCGTGGGCCCCATGCCGCGGCGGCCTTCTTCCAGTAGGAGCCGTAGCTGCGGGCGGTGCCGGGGGAGACCAGGCCGGTGACCACCTCGATCCACGCGGCCACGGTGGGCATCGGGCGTCGCGATTGCGCCGGATCCTCGGGTGCTGGTGTGGACTCCAGGAGGTCGGCGGGCGTCATGCCCATGCGGGCGAGCAGGACTCGCGCGGCCTCGACCTCCTTCGGGTTCGGAGGGGTGACTGTCACTGGGGATCACCCCCGAGCAGGGTCGCGTGATACTGGCTGATCAGGGCGTCCAGCGCCGAGAGTGGATGGACGACTAGCACCTGGTGAGCCGGGTCGGCGGCCAGCAGCACTCGGTCGTGGCGGCGCAGTCCGCAGCGCTGCCGCACGCGAGCGGGCAACACGAGGAACCGTGGGTCGGCGATGGCGAACACACCGGCGGCATCGGGATGGACCACCAATGCGGACCGGATCGCCGTGATCGTCAAAGGCTGCCCTACCGGCCAGCCCAGCTTCGCCAGTAGCGCCTTCGCCGATACCCGGCCGGACGGGTCCACACAGCCCAGCCCGTAGCGCAGATCGCCGCGCCGGGTCAGCGACACCAGCTCGCTCACCGGCAACGGCGCACCGCGATCGGTGCCCTCAGCGCGCCAGGACCGTCCCACCCGCGTCGCGGGCGGAACCAGAGCAGAGATCGAGGAGATCATCGCGACCACCCCCGCGGTGCGCCGAGCGCCCGCAGGTCAGCGACAACCACGTCCTGCGACACGGAGCGTACGCAGGGGAGCACGGAGTGTTCGGGCGGTAGTGGGGAGAAAACACCACTTTCTGTGTCCGAGGGGGGACTTGAACCCCCACGCCCTTTACGGGCACTAGCACCTCAAGCTAGCGCGTCTGCCATTCCGCCACTCGGACTTGCGTGGGAATCAGACTAGACCATGCATCGCGGCGCTTGAAGCGGGGGGCCTTGTCTTGGGCGACTGACGGTTGCGATATAAGGGGCGGTTGCTTACGGAACGTCACCGTAGTTGGGCGGCGAGACGGGTGGTGGCGTCGACCACCTCGCGGCCCAGGGCGTCCTCGTCCGGTGCTTTGAACAGGGACACCCCGATGCTGACCTGCGTGGCGCCGGCGGGGCGGGGGACCACGGCCGAGATACCGACGATGCCGGGGGCGATCTCCCCGTGTGACACGGCGAAGCCTCTGGCCCGGGCTCGGGTGACCTCTTCGCGTTCGCCCTCGGTCGGCGGGGCGGCGGCAAGCATGGCCAGGCCTGCCGAACCTCGGTCTATCGGGTCCAGTTGGCCCGGCCGAAAACTGACGTGCATCGGGGCCTGGCGGGGTTCGACGATCATCAGCATCCGCACGCGCGTCTCCGTCTCGCGGACCACCAGGTGTGCCGTCGCCTGAGTGGTCTCGCCCAGTTCCTCCAGTACGGGGCGGGCTAGGGTGCGCAGGTCCTGCTCCACCGGCTCTGCCAGGCGCACGAGCCCCGCGGCCAGCGAGATGCGCTTGAACTTGTCGCGCCGGCACAACTGGTGCGCTTCCAGCGTGCGCACGAGGCGATGCGCGACCGTCCGGTGCACGCCGACCCCATCCGCGATCTCCGTGAGTGTCAGGCCCTGTGGGTGCGCGACCAGTAACTCCAGCACCTGCACGCCATGGTGCAGCGTTTTCGACATCCCGGAGTCGATCTTCACCTCGGGCAGGGACATGGCACTCCTCTTGACGGGCGCGCGGCAGCGTGCCTAATGTGTCCGTACATCGCACGGCGAGTGCGATAATAGCACGCCGGGCTTGGCGTGCAAAGCCCCGAAGAAGAGGTCGTCGTGAAGGTCGCCGCTGACGTCAGTGCCGAAACGCTGCTGCGTATCCACCAGCTCTACGGCGCGCAGAGCCATTTCATCGACAACGGGCAGGCCGCCGCGTGGGCCGCGACCTTCACACCCGACGGGGAGTTCCACTCGCCGTCCTACCCCGCACCGGTGGTGGGCACCGAGGAGCTGACGGCCTTCGCCGAGCGCTTCTACAACGCAGAGGGAGCCACGCGGCACGTGATCACCAACCTCTACGTGCCCGAAGCCACAGCGCGCACCGCGACCGTCCTGGCCTACCTTCAAATCGTCCACACACCACCGGACGGACCGTCGCGGCTGGTTAGGCAGACGACGATCACCGACCACCTCAGCTTCGACGGCACCTGGCGCATCCGGCGTCGGGAAGTTCGTCGCGACGACCAGAACCGTTGATCAGACAGGAGAATCACATGACAGGCCGTGTCCAGCACGAGCCGATGACCGCCGTCTACCCCGAGTTCCCGGGCAAGGTCGCGGTCGTCACCGGAGCGGCGCGTGGCATGGGCGCCCGCTTCACCGCCGCGCTCGCGGTTCGCGGCGTGCATGTCGTCGCGGCGGACATCAACGCCGAGCAGATGGACACCACCGCCGCGGAGATCAACGAAAGCCCTGCCGGGCAAGAGAAACCCGGCCAGGTTGTGGCGGCCACAGTGGACGTGACCAAACCGGACCAGCACGAGGCACTCGCTCAGCTGGCGCTGGACCGCTTCGGGCGGCTGGACTTCTGGGTTAACAACGCGGGCATCTTCCCGTTCGCGCTGGTCGACGAGATCACCCCTGAACAGATCAACGCGACTCTTTCGGTCAACGTCGAGGGCGTCCTCTACGGCGCGCAGGCCGCGACCCGGCACATGGAGCCCGGCGGAGCGATCGTCAACATGTCCTCGGTGAGCGCGATCCGCGTCCGCAAGGGCCGCGGCGCCTACTGCACCTCCAAGGCCGCCGTCGCGCACCTGACCGAATCGCTCGCGGTCGAGCTGGGGGACAAGGGAATCCGCGTCAACGCGATCGCCCCCGGCTACATCGACACCGAGATGACCCGCTGGGTCAAGGAGGACCCGCAGGCGCTCCAGCACGCGCTCGACGTCGTGCCGCTGCACCGCCTCGGCTCGCCCGAGGAGGTCGTCGGCCCGCTGCTGTTCCTGCTCTCCGACAGCGCCCGCTACGTCACCGGCCACAGCATCGCGGTCGACGGTGGTTCCCGGCATGTCTGAGCAATATCCCGCCGTCGTGCTGATCACGGGCGCGGCGGCGGGCATGGGCGCGAGCCACGCGCGGGCGCTCGCCGCGGAGGGCACGCACGTCTGCGTTGCCGACATCGCTGACGCCACAACGGTTGTCGAGGAGATCACGGCGAAGGGTGGCTCGGCGTCGGCGCACACGCTCGATGTGACCGACCCCGCCGCATGGGCACGCGTCGTCACCGAGATTCGCCAGCACCACGGCGAACTCGGGGGACTGATCAACAACGCCGGCATCTCGCGGCGGCTGGAGTTCCTGGACACCACCGACGAGGTCTGGGAACAGGTCTTGCACATCAACCTGTTCGGCCCGTTCTACGGGATGAAGGCCGTGGCGGAGCTGATGCGCGACTCCGGTGGCGGCTCGATCGTCAACATTTCCTCGATCTCCGGCCAGATCGGCTACTTCTCACCGGCGTACTCCGCCAGCAAGTGGGGCCTGACCGGACTGTCCAAATCGGCCGCGGGCAACTTCGCGAAATGGGGGATCCGGGTCAACTCGGTGCATCCCGGTCTCGTCGGCACCGCGCTGCTCGCCGGATCGGACGGGTTCGTCCAGTCCGCGGTCGCGAGCACGCCGGCCGGCCGGATGGCGACGCCGGAGGAGATCACGAACGTGGTGCTGTTCCTGCTCTCCGACCGTTCGACGTACATGAACGGCAGTGAGGTCACTGTGGACGGTGGGCTCGTCTCGAACGGCCTGTACCACCGCATCGTCGCCGAATCGGGAGGGCAGCTGTGAGCGACTACGACGTCATCGTGATCGGTGGTGGCGGCGCCGGCCTCGCGGCGGCCGTGTCGGCGGCCGAGGGTGGCGGGAAGGTCCTGCTGTTCGAGTCCGAAAAGGAGCTCGGCGGCTCGACGCAACTGTCGGCCGGCATGTTCACCGCCGCCGGTACGAGTGTCCAAAAGGGACTCGGCATCGAGGACACGCCGGAGAAGTTCTTCCAGCACTACATGGACCTCAACCACTGGATGCTCAACCCGGGCCTGATCCGCACGTTCTGTGAGCACGCGGCGCCGACGGTGGAGTGGCTGATCGGCCTCGGGGTGGAGATCCCGGCGAAGGTGTCGGCCAACGCGCACATGCCGGGGCTGTGCCAGGCCGGGGTCGAGGACGTCTGGCGCGGTCACGTGCCGAAGGACCAGGGCTACGGCCTCGTGCAGGTACTGGTGAAGGCGGCCCGCGCGAACAACGTCGAGATCGTGCTCAACACCCGGGTACAACGGCTGCTTCAGGAAAACGGCAGGGTCACCGGCGTCGTCGCCGACGACATCGAGGTGCACGCCGGTGCGGTCGTGGTTGCCAGCGGTGGTTTCGCCCAGAACCCTGAGCTGCTGGCCAAGTACTACTCGGCGGCGTTACGCGCCGGGGACGACCTGTTCGTCGTCGCGGCCGAGGGCAGCAGGGGCGACCACATCGCCTGGGGCGAGCAGGTCGGCGCGACGCTCGCCGGCGACGGCTGGGGCCTGATGCTGCCGACCGCGTACTTCCAGCGGCTGCACCACTGGCAGTCCGGTTTCCCACCGAAGTCCCGCGTCTACGTCAACGCGCACGGCCGCCGGTTCATGGACGAGGACGCCTCCTACGCCGTCTCCAGCGGCATCATCGACGCGCAGGACGGCCCGGTGTGGGCGATCTTCGACGAACGCGCCCGCCGCGAGCTGCCGCCCGGTTACGCGCACTGGAACGCCGAGCACGTCCAACGCGAGGCCGAGGCGGGGCGCACGATCCGTGCCGGCAGCATCGAGGAACTCGCCGGCAAGATCGGAGTTCCCGCGGCCGCCCTGACCGCGACCGTCGCGCGCTGGAACGAGCAGCTGCCGAACGGGACCGACCCCGAGTTCCTGCGGCACCGCACCCTTGCCAACAAGGGCTCCACCGAGCCGCCCGCGCCGATCGCCGAAGCACCCTTCTACGCCGCGCGCATCCTTCCCGCCGAGCTGGTGTGCACCCACGCCGGTCTGCGGATCGGCGGCGACGCCGCCGTCCTCGACGAGCGGGGCGAGGTGATCCCGGGGCTCTACGCGGCGGGCGAGGCGGGCGCCGGGGTGCTCGGCCTGCGCTACGTCGGTGGCGGCAACGCCGTCGCCAACGCACTGACCTTCGGCCGGATCGCCGGCCACAACAGCATTTCAACGAGGAGATGACATGGAGACCGAGCTCGGCAAACGCACGGTCAGGAAGGTGACCGGCCGGATCATGCCGCTGGTCGGCCTGCTGTACGTGTTCAACTACATGGACCGGTCGAACATCAGCTACGCCCAGCTGGGCATGCAGCACGAGCTGGCGATCACGGCCGCCGTCTTCGGCACCGCGGCGGCGATCTTCTTCCTCGCCTACGTGGTGTTCGAGGTGCCCAGCAACATGATCATGAAGAAGGTCGGTGCCCGGCTGTGGCTCGCCCGGATCGCGATCACCTGGGGCATCGTCACCGCGATCACCGGATTCGTGCACAACATCCCGCAGCTCTACATCGCGCGGATCCTGCTCGGCGTCGCGGAAGCCGGCCTGTTCCCGGGCCTGCTGCTGTACCTGACGCTGTGGTATCGGGAGAAAGAACGCGGCCGCGCGATCGCCGGACTCGCGCTCGCCCAGCCGATCGCCATGATCATCGGCAGCCTCACCGGCGGCCTGATCCTCGACCACGTGCACTGGTTCGGGCTGTCCAGCTGGCGTTGGGTGTTCCTGCTGCAGGGCCTGCCCGCGGTGCTGATCGGCATCATCGTGCTGGCCTACCTGCCGAACGTGCCGAGCAAGGCCCGGTTCCTCTCCCGCGAGGAGAGCGCCTGGCTGGAAGGCGAGATCGCCAAGGAGTACCGGCCCGAGGAGAAGGAGACCTTCCTCGGTCAGCTGCGCGTGATGAAGGACCGCAAAGTGCTCTACCTCGCGCTGTCGAACTTCTTCGCCGCGTGCGGTCTGTACGGGTTCACGTTCTTCCTGCCGCAGATCGTCAAGCAAATGGACTCGTCGTACTCGGCGACGAACATCGGTTTCCTTGGCGCGATCCCGTTCCTGGTCGGCGCGGTCGGGATGCTGGTCGTGGCCCGCAACTCCGACCGCACCGGGGAACGGCGCGGGCACGTGATCTTCCTGATGCTGCTGGCCGCGGTGGGCCTGTTCGGCACCATCCAGTTCCGGCACAACCCGGCGGTGGCGCTGACCTGCCTGTCCATGGTCGCGGTCGGGGTGCTCGGCTACATGGCGCCGTACTGGGCGATGGCCTCGCGCGTGCTGTCCAAAGAGCACACTGCGGTCGGGCTGGCCGCGATCAACTCCATTGCCGCGCTGGGCGGGTTCTTCGGCCCGTACGTGATCGGCAAGAGCGCGACCGTCGACAACGTCTCGGCCGGGCTGTACTTCCCGATCGGCTGCCTGGTGCTGTGCGCGATCATGCTCGCGTTCCTCAAGGTGCCGAGGGAACGCCGGGCCGAGACGAAGCCGGAGGCCGTGCTAGACGTCCGCGGGTGACGTCCCCGCCTCGGTGAGCGGCAGGCCGAGCTGGGCGCGTTCGAGGACCCAGCGGGTGGGCCGGTAGCGCGGATCGCCGGTGCTCGCGTGCAGCGCACGCTGCAGCGCCACCAGGCGGTCCGCGCCGATCCGGTCGCCCCACGCCAGCGGGCCGACCGGGTAGCCGAGGCCAGTGGTGACGCCGAGGTCGATGTCGCCGGGGGAGGCGATGCCGTGCTCGGCGATCGACGCCGCGACGGACACGATCGAGGACAACAGGCGCTGCGCCACGCCGCCCGCGGTGTCCCGCACGATCGACACCTTTTTCCCACCGGAAGCCAGAATCGCGGCCGCGTCACGCGCCGCGACAGGATCGGCAGCGGGTGTCACGGCGAGTACGCGGCGGCCGGTGTCCAGCGACAACGGGTCCACGCCGAAGGTCCGGTCCGCGGGCAGGCCCTGCTCGGCGACGGCGGCCGCGACGGTGGTGCCCCAAGTCGAGACGAGCACCAGGGACGAGTCGGACTGCTGCCAGTTCGCCTCGGGGATGGCGTCTTGTAGCGACTGCTCTGCCCACACGGCGCGAGTGGCGTCGCCGGTGATCTCGGGTTCGGTGATCTCCGGGGCGTCGGCGCCGTACTCGAACCAGCCGCGTCCGGTCTTGCGTCCGTGCAGGCCCGCCGCGACGCGGTTCGGGGTCAGATACGAGGCACGCAGCCGGTCGGCGTAGCGGAATCCGGTCCAGATCGACTCGATGACCGTCGCGGTCACGTCGAGACCGGTGAGGTCCATCAGCTCGAACGGGCCCATCCGCAGGCCGAGCACGTCACGGGCGATGCGGTCGAGCACCGCGGGCTCGGCGACCTGCTCCTCCAGCAACGCGAGCGCCTCGGTGACCAGCCCGCGCCCGGCGTGGTTGATCAGGAAGCCGGGGGTGTCGCTGACGACGACCGCGCGGTGCCCGGTCTCGCGCACCAGCGTGGTCAGCGTCTCCACGAGGTCCGGCCTGGTGGCGGCGCCGGGGATCACCTCGACGATCTTCATCAGCGGCACGGGGTTGAAGAAGTGCAGGCCGGCCAGCCGCGACGGGTCGGCGAGCGTGGCGCCGATCTGGGTGATCGGCAGCGAGGACGTGTTGGTCGCGAACACGGTCGTCGCGGGCAGCACCTTCTCCAGGTCGCCGAAGAGGGCGGCCTTCGTCTCGATGTCCTCGCGGACGGCCTCGATCACCAGGTCCACGTCGCCGGGCTCGGCGACCTCGGCGAGCGGGACGAGCCGGTCCACGATCGCGGCGCCCTCCTCGGCGCTGGTGCGGCCCTTCTCGACGGCCCGGTTGATCATCGAGCGGACGAACTCGACGGCCTCGCCGACCGATTCGGGGCGCGCGTCGGCCAGCTCGACCGTGTGCCCCGCGGTGGCGGCCCACTGTGCGATGCCCCGGCCCATAACGCCGGTGCCGACGATCCTGATACGCATTACGCCCTCCTCATCGCGGACCTACCCAGCCTCTCACCCTGGCAGGACGATTCTTTAGTGTCCAATTCAGAATTCGAGTCAGATCAAGACGGGCAGGGTATCAATGGAGCTGCGGCACCTGACCTCGTTCCTCGCCGTCGCCGAGGAGCTGCACTTCGGCCGCGCGGCGCGGCGGCTGCGGATGGCGCAGCCGCCGTTGAGCCAGCAGATCCGGCAGCTGGAGAAGGAACTCGGCGTGCAGCTGTTCGAGCGCAACACCCGGTCGGTGCGCCTGACCAGCGCGGGGGAGGCCTTCGTGGCGCCGGTCCGGCGCGTGTTCGAGGAGCTGGACCGGGCCGAGCGGGTCGTGCGTGCGGCGGGCCGCGGCGAGTACGGGCGGGTCACCATCGGGTTCGCCGGCGCGTCGAGTCACGAGACCCTCCCGAGGCTGACCAGGGCGGTGCGGGCCGCGCATCCGGGGCTGGAACTGGTGATGCGTGGCCAGACCTACGCGAACGTGGCGCTGGCCAAGGTCGCGGACGGTTCGCTGGATCTGGGGTTCGTGCGGCTGCCGGTGACCACGCCGGGCATCCGGACGCGGGTCATCGACGAGGAGGAGATGCTGTGCGCGCTGCCCTCGGATCACCCGCTGACCGCGCTCGACCGGGTGCCGATCGGGGAACTCGCCGGGCTGCCGTTCGTGTCGTTTCCCGCCAACGCCGGCTCGACGCTGCGGGACGCCACCGTGCAGGCCTGCGCCGACGCCGGGTTCGCGCCCAGGATCGTCCAGGAGGCGCCGGACTCGTACACGATCCTCGCGCTGGTCGCGGCCGGAGTCGGGGTGACCTTGACTTTGACGTCGTGCCAGCACATTCAGCAGACCGGGCTGGCGTACCGGCCGCTGGCGGGGCGGCGTATCCGGCTGCAGGCGGCGCTGGCGTGGCGGGCGGACAATCCGTCGGCGGCGCTGCGTGCGGTACTGGACATCGCGGAGCACGCGCTGCCGACGCCGTGACTCACTGGGCCGCGTAGCCGCCGTCGACGAGGTGGTAGCTGCCGGTGATGAAGGTCGCCGCGTCGCTGGCCAGGAACGCGACGAGACCGGCCACCTCCTCTGGCGTGCCGAGGCGCCCCACGGCGTGCTTCTCGGCGAGCGCGGTCTTGGTCTCGTCGGCCAAAGTGGACTCCAGCAGCGGGGTGCGGATGAAACCGGGGCCCACCGCGGTCACGCGAACGCCCTGCGGGGCGTATTCGAGCGCGGCGTTCTTGGTCAGGCCCAGCAGTGCGTGCTTGGTGGTGACGTAGGCCGAGGAGGTCGGGAAGCCGACGCTGCCGAGTACCGACGCCATGTTGACGATCGCGCCGCCGCCGTTCGCGGCGATCACGGGGATCTGCTCGCGCATCGCGTAGAACACCGCGTCCAGGTTCACCGACAGCACGCTGCGCCAGCTCTCGGTCGAGTATTCCGCCACCGGGACCGCCTCGCCGCCGATACCGGCGTTGTTGACCGCGATGCGCAGCGGTGCGAGTTCCTGGGCTACGTCGACACTCCGCTTGACCGCGTCGAGGTCGGTGACGTCACCCGCGAACGCGACGGCCGTGCCGCCCTCCGCGACAATCTCGTCGGCGACCTGCTTGGCCACGTCCTCCTTGAGGTCGAAGACCACCACCGAGGCGCCGCTGCGGGCCAGTTCGAACGCGACCGCGCGCCCGATCCCCGAGCCGCCGCCGGTCACGATCGCCGAGCGGTTCGCCACGTCATAGACAGCCATTTTCTGCTCCGTTCTCTCGGCTCTCTCTGACACCAGAGTAGTTCAATGTTTGATTACTTGCTCGCGCGAGACTCACAGGTCACACGGAGGTGTGGCCGTAGAATCCCCGTGTGCCCGAGCGCCCGGTAACCAGCTACGACGTCGCCAAACGGGCGAAGGTTTCGCAGTCCACGGTGTCGCGGGCGCTGCGCGGGGACCCGCGGGTGATCGCCGAGACCCGGGACCGCATCCGCGACATCGCCGCCGAGATGG
>Ga0164243_10008929_pt1 | contig 14684 bp, 11 predicted proteins | sample OricompcompostOP_FD_108781 | JGI IMG/M metagenome (GOLD analysis project Ga0164243, IMG submission 108781) | Organic Plus compost microbial communities from Emeryville, California, USA - Original compost - Organic plus compost (OP) | ecosystem: Engineered > Solid waste > Mixed feedstock >... | reverse complement strand
TCGTCACGCAGAGCCAGGCCCGCGCCCTGGCGTGCGGCCAGGCGGGCGCCCAGCCTGGGGCCGGGAAACACCAGGGTCACCCGCGTGCCGGGAAACGCGGGCCGGCTGGCAACCTTCCACCAGGCGCCATGTGCCCGCGCGATCTCGCGCACGATGGCCAGCCCCAGGCCGGAGCCGCCCTGGCCTGCATCGGCGGCGCGATAGAAGGCCTCGAAGACGCGGTCCAGATCTTCGGCACGGATGCCGGCGCCATCGTCCTCGACGGAAAACGACGGCGGATTGGCCATGACGCGCAGCACGATGCGGTTCGCCCCCAGGCCGTAGCGCAGGGCGTTGTCGATCAGGTTGCCCAGCAGTTCCCCCAGCAGGACCGGATCGCCGTCCACCCAGACGGCAGCGTCGGGTGCCACCAACTGCAGGTCGACGGAATGATCGCGCGCGCGGCCCAGCCATTCCGCACCCGCCTGGCGCATCCATTCGCACAGGTCCAGGCGCACGAAGCTGTCCCGGGGGCGGGCCGCATGCTCGGCGCGCGCCAGCACCAGCAACTGCTGCCCCATGCGGATCATGTGATCGGTCACGGACTTGATGCGGCCGGCCCGCATGCGGATGTCCTCGGACAGATCCTGGCCGAGCATGAGCTCGGATTCAACCTTCAGGCCGGCCAGCGGCGTGCGCAGCTGGTGCGCCGCGTGACCGATGAAGCGGCGCTGGGCCTGGACCGAATCGTCCAGCCGCACGAGCAGGTCGTTGAAATGCAGGACCAGGGGCGCAATCTCGCTGGGCAGGCCGGTCAGGTCGAGCGGCTGCAAATCCTCGATGGAGCGCTGCCGTATGTCGTCGGCCAGGCGATTGATGGACGCCAGTTCGGAGCGGATGCCCGAGATCAGCACCCACACGAACAGCGCCACCAGCAACCCCTGCGTGAGCATCATGGTCCAGAACAGGTCGCGCAGCAGCCAGGGCTGGGGGCGGATCACGCCCGTCATGAACCAGGTGGCCAGCAGGTCGATGGCCACCAGGATGAAAAAGGCCGGCAGCAGCCGGCGCACCAGGCGGCGGGCGAGCGAATCCCGGGGCATCAGCCGCCCGACCAGGCCCGGCACGCGATCGGCGCGCGGGCCGGACTCGTGGGATTCAGGCGGCACGGTCGACGTCGAGCAGGTAGCCGAAGCCGCGCACCGTCTGGATGCTGGCCCCGGTGCCGTCGAGCCGCTTGCGCAGGCGGTAGACATAGACTTCGACCGCGTTTTCGCTGAAATCGGCATCCCAGGCCGACAGGGAATTGACGATCTGCTGCTTGGTCACCACCCGGCCGGGCCGGGCCATGAGCATTTCCAGCACCGACAATTCGCGCACGGACAGCGCCAGGCGCTTGCCGTCGACCCGGATCTGCCTGCCCACGGTATCGAAGGACAAGGGGCCGCATTCGAGGATGGTCTGGGCCTGGCCCGTGCGCCGGCGTGCAAGCGCCCGCACCCGGGCGGCCAGCTCGGGCAATTCGAAGGGCTTGGTGACGTAATCGTCTGCGCCGGCGTCCAGGCCCGCGACGCGGTCGTCCAGACCGTCGCGCGCCGTCAGGATCAGCACCGGCACCTGGGAACCGCCGTCGCGCAACCGCCGCAGGACTTCCAGGCCGCTCAGGCCGGGCAGGTTCAGATCCAGGAGCAGCAGGTCGTAGATCTGCCCGGCAAGCGCGCCTTCGACGCGGTCGCCGGATTGCAGCCAATCGACGGCATAACCCTGCCCGCCCAGGAATTCCTGCAGGGCGTGGCCAAGGGTGGCGTCGTCTTCGATGACCAGGACTCTCATGAAGGTGATTCTAGCCTGAAGCGGTCACCCCGCGTCACCGCTGAAGAGTCTGCGTTACATAGTTGACGATTGCTTGAACGCGTCAGCCACCGTGCCCCGGGGCGGGCGGCGGCGCGGACGGGCCTGCGGATGCCGGCGCGGCGGCAGGACTTTCGGGGGGCGCGGCAGCCGGGGCCGCCTGCCCTGGCGTGGTGACGAAGCCCAGGCGTTTCATGCCTGCCTGGCGGGCGGCACCCATGATCCTCGCCAGCACGCCGTAGCGGGTCTCCACATCGGCGCGGATGCGGACTTCGGGCTGGGGGTCGGCCGCGGCCTCGCTGGCGAACCGCGCGGGCAGTTCTTCTTCCGCGATCGGCTGCTCGTTCCAGAACAGCGCCCCGGACGGATCGATGGCGAGATCGATCACCACGGGCTTCTGCTCCACCGGCTGGGCAGTCACCTGGGGCACGTTGATGCGGATCGAATGGCTGAGCAGGGGCGCAGTGATGATGAAGATCACCAGCAGCACCAGCATCACGTCGATCAACGGCACCATGTTGATCTCGGACATGGTGGTGCCCGGCCCCTTGGAATCGAAGCTGCCGAATGCCATGTCAGGCTCCCCGGTGGCTGGCCAGGCTGATGGTCCGGCCGTTGCGCTCGTGGCTGCTGTCGGCCACCTGCTGGCCGGTGGTCAGGAAGGTGAACAGGTCGTGCGCAAAAGCGTCGAGCTGCGCCAGATAGACCCGGTTGATGCGCACGAAGGCGTTGTAGGCCAGCACGGCGGGAATGGCGACCGCCAGGCCCAGCCCGGTCATGATCAGCGCCTCGCCCACCGGGCCGGCGATGCGGTTGATGGTGACGCCATCGGTCATGCTGATGCTCAGCAGGGCGTGGTACACCCCCCACACCGTGCCGAACAGGCCCACGAACGGCGCGGTCGACCCCACGGACGCCAGCACCGTCAGGCCGTTTTCCAGGCGAGCGGTTTCCTCATCGATGACCTTGCGGATGGTGCGCGTGACGAAGGCCGCCGTGGAGCCGCTTTCCTCCAGCTTGAGTGCGCCGTACTTGGTGTGGTGCTTCTGGGCATGGATGGCATGGCTGGCCAGGTGGGCGAAAGGCTCTTCCGCCCCGTGCGTGGCGATCTCGTTTTCCACCTGCTCCAGGGAACTGGCCGCCCAGAATTCCGACAGGAAAATCCGCGACCGGCGGCGAATGCGCAGGTGCGTCAGCCCCTTGGCCAGGATCAGGTACCAGCTCGCCAGGGACATCAGCATCAGGAAAACGAACAGGGATTTGCCCACCGCATCGCTCTGGCCGATGAAATGCAGCACCCCCTGCCCGCCCGTTTCGGCGGCCGCATGCGGCAGCGCCACCTGGGCGGCATCCACTGCCGCGCCTGCGGCGGCCTGGGCGGCATCCGGCCCCACGGCCTGGGCCAGCGTCAGTGCCGCGCTCCCGATCAGATCAAGCATCATGGTCCTGTCCTATAAGACGAAATCGAAAGGAATGTCCACCAGCGCCTTGTACGCGATCCCGTTTTCCGTATACGGACGGAAACGCGCGTGGCGCATGGCGTCCACCGCCGCCTCGTCCAGGCGCGTGTACCCCGACGAGGTACGCACCGAGACGCTGGCCACCTGGCCCAGCGGAGAAATCAGCACTCGCAGCACCACCCGCCCCTGCTCGCCCCGGCGCTGGGAGATGCGGGGGTAGACCGGGCTGGGCCGCTTGCCCAGATAATCCACCTGGCCGACGGTGCGCGGCCTGTCGGGATCCACGGGCACCGGCTCGCCCCGCGCCTCGGACGCCTGCCGCGCGCCCCCCGCCGCAACGGCATCCCGCGAAGCGGCGGCGGGCGCCGCCGGCTGGGCCTGGACCTGCGGCTTGGGCTGCGGCTTGTGCACGGGCTTGGGTCGGGGTTTCGGCTTGGGCTTGGGCTTGGGTTCCGGTGGCGGCGGCTCGGTGATGGATTCGGGCTCCGGGGTCTCGACGACGGGTTCTGGGGTGGGCTCGGGCTCAGGCTCGACCGCGGGTTCGGGTTCGGGCTGGATGACAGGCTCGGGCTCCGGTTCGGGCGGCATTTCCGCCGGTGGCTGCGGCTCGGCCGCAGCCACCGGTTCCGGTTCGAGTGCGGGGCCCAATTCCACGAACTGCACATCGAGCGCCTCGGGACGGCCTTGCGCGACCTCGACCACGGGCGCCGACAGCACCATGGCCAGCACGGCCGCATGCAGGCCCAGGGCCACGCAGGCGGCTGCGATCTTCAGCGAAGAGAAGCGCGGGGAGGAACCGGAAGGCATGGACCAGCGGGCAGCGGAAAGCGAGTGCAAGATCTTATCAGAAATGATAACGGTTCTCAATACAACCAACAAAATCCATGGGAAAGTTTCCCGTCCGGAAACACAAAATTACATTTTTCATGAAACTTGAAACCGCCATGACCTGTCCCTTCGATCTGGAGACCGGATCCGGACCGGGAAGATCAACCAGAACCAGAGACTGAATCGACACCATGTCCAGACACCTTGCATTTTGGGCTGCCGCACTGTGCGCCCTGAGCTTCCAGACTGCCGCCCTGGCTGCGGAAACCGCCCCTGCCGGCATCTATCTGTCCACCGACTACCCGTCGCTGACCCTGAAGGCCGGAGAGACTTCGACCATCGCCCTGCACCTGCGCAACCACGCCACGCCGCCCGAGCGGCTGGCGCTGTCGGTGGACGGCGTGCCTTCGGGCTGGAAAGCCGATCTCCTGGGCAATGGCCGCCCTGTCGGATCGGCCATGCCTGGAAGCGATGATACGCTGCCCCTGCAGCTGCGGCTTGACATCCCGCAAGACGAAGCGCGTTCGCACCACACGCTCACCGTCCATGCCGACGGTACCCAGCGGCACCTGAGCCTGCCCATCGACATCACACTCGCCGACGAACTGCCGGCGCAGCTGTCGATCCAGCCCGAACTGCCGCAGCTGACCGGATCGGCCCGCACGGCCTTCGACTACCAGCTGACCGTGAAGAACGCCAGCGGTCACGATGTCCTGGCCAGCCTGGCGGCCCAGGCGCCGCAATACTTCGATATCTCCTTCACCGAAGGCTACGGCACCCAGCAGATCAGCGCCGTCCCCGTGAAGGCAGGCGAGTCGAAGACCGTGAAGCTGCACGTGCGCCCGCCCGCATCGGCACAATCCGGCGAACACGCGATCAAAGTCCGCGTCGCCGCCGACGGCGCGGAAGCCACCACCGACCTGAAGCTCGACATCACGGGCCAGCCATCGCTGGAGCTGTCGGGACGCGACGGGTTGATGAGCACCGACGCCCAGATCGGCGACACCCGCGAAATGCCCCTGGTGCTGCGCAACGACGGCACCGCGGCCGCGCAGGACATCGCGCTCGATGGCACGGCACCCTCGGGCTGGAAGATCGAGTTCGAGCCGGCCCGCGTCGCGCTCCTCGAGCCGGGCAAGACGACCGAAGTCCAGGCCCGCATCACACCCTCGACCCAGTCCCTGGCAGGCGACTACATGGTCAAGCTGCACGCGCGCTCGGCGGGCCAGTCGGCCGATGGCGACCTGCGCGTCTCGGTGACGACATCCGGCCTGTGGGGGGTCAGCGGCGCCATCCTGATCGCCGTGGCCCTGCTGGCGCTGCTCGGTGCGGTCGCACGGTACGGCCGCCGATGAACGGGACGCCCGCCATGAATGCAACTGCAGCGCCTCTTCCGCCCCGCGACGCCCCCGCCATCGATGCCCGGGGACTGGGCAAGGACTACGGCAGCCGCACTGTGGTCCAGTCGTTGAATTTCCAGGTGCGGCCCGGCGAGGTCTTCGGCCTGCTCGGCCCCAACGGGGCAGGCAAGACGACCACGATCCTGATGCTGCTGGGCCTGACCGAGGCCACGCGCGGCCAGGTGCGCGTGCTGGGCGAGGACCCCTGGCGCAATCCGCTCGCCGTCAAGCGCCAGGTCGGCTACATGCCCGACTCGGTCGGCTTCTACGACCACCTGAGCGCGCGCGACAACCTGCGCTACACCGCGCGGCTCCTGGGCATCCCCGCACGGGAACGGGACGACCGGATCGCCGAGGCCCTGGAACGCGTCAAGCTGCTGGACCGCATCGACCAGCGCGCCGGGACGTTTTCCCACGGCATGCGCCGCCGCCTGGGGCTGGCCGAAATCCTGCTCAAGCGGGCCGCCATCGCCATCCTGGACGAACCCACCTCGGGCCTGGATCCGCAATCCACCGAAGCCTTCCTGCGCATGATCGAATCCCTGCGCGAGGACGGCGTCACGGTGCTGCTGTCCTCGCACCTGCTGGATCAGATGCAGCGCATCTGCGATCGCGTCGCCCTGTTCAGCGCCGGGCGCATCGCGCTGATGGGACCGGTCCGCGACCTGGCCCGCCAGGTGCTGGGCGGACACAGCCACGAGGTCCACATCCATGCCGACGGTCCCGACCTGCGGTCCGTCCTTGCCGCCGTCCCGGGCGTGGGCGGCGTGCACGCCGCGGCGCCGGGCCACTATGTCCTGCAGGCCGAGCACGACGTGCGCGCCCAGGCCGCGCAGGCGGCGGTCCTGGCCGGCGCGCAGCTGCGCGACCTGGCCGTGGACACCCCCAGCCTGGACCGCATCTATCGCCAGACCTTCACGGAGGACACCCCGACATGAGCACGACCCGCATCGGCTCGCCCTGGCACGGCCTGGGCGCCGTCCTGTCCAAGGAATTGGCCGACCACCTGGGCAGCGCCCGCATGCGGCTGCTGGAATGGCTGGTCGTCCTGACCGCGGCGGCGGCCCTGTACGGCGCCATCGAAGGCATCCGCCAGACGACCTCGTCGGATCCCTTCGTCTTCCTGCGCCTGTTCACGGATACGCGCGCACCCTTGCCGTCCTTCGCCGCCCTGCTGGGGTTCCTGATCCCCCTGCTCGCCATCGGCCTGGGTTTCGACGCAATCAACGGCGAATACAACCGCCGCACCCTGAGCCGCATCCTGTCGCAGCCCCTCTACCGCGATGCCCTGCTGCTGGGCAAGTTCCTGGCCGGCCTGGCGGCGCTGGCCATCAGCCTGGTGTGCCTCTGGCTGCTGGTCATGGGTGCTGGCCTGATCCTGCTGGGCGTGCCCCCCAGCGGCGAGGAAGTCGTCCGTTCCCTGGCGTTCCTGGCCGCGGCCCTGGCCTATGCGGGCGTCTGGCTGGCCGTCGCCCTGCTGTGCTCGGTGATGTTCCGTTCGGCATCGACCTCGGCCCTGGTCGCCCTGGGATTGTGGCTGTTCTGCGCCCTGCTGTGGCCCATGCTGGCGCCCGCGCTGGCCCGCCTGATTGCCCCGCCCGACCTGGCGATCCTGATGGCGGGCGGGCTCGATCCGCATGCCCTGGCCTGGCAGGACGGCCTGCTGCATGTCTCGCCTTCCACGCTGTTCAACGACACCGCCATCACCTTGCTGAGCCCATCCACGCGCAGCCTGGGGCCGGTGTTCCTGTCGCAGCTGCAGGGTGCGCTGCTGGGCAGCCCGCTGCCCCTGTCCGAAAGCCTGGCCATCGTCTGGCCGCAGTTCACGGGCCTGATCGCGGCGGTCGTGCTGCTGTTCACCCTGGCCTACATCGCGTTCCAGCGGCAGGAGGTCCGGGCATAGGCAGGACCAGGGCGGTGGCGGTGCCCGGCCCGTGATGCTTACGGGCCGGGCGCGGGCCCCGCATCGATTCAGGCGCGCAGCAGTTCCGCCACGGGGTGGCCCGGACCCAGGCGCAGATCGATCGCATCGGGAGCGGGGGCCGGCCGGCCCACCAGATAACCCTGGATCAGGTCGCAGCCCAGGCGCTTCAGATGCGCCAGTTGCTCCGGCGTCTCGACGCCTTCGGCCACGACGTCCAGCGCCAGGCCGTGGCCCAGGGCAATGATCGCCGTCACGATGGACAGGTTGCCGGGATTGGTCTCCAGGTCCCGGACGAACGACATGTCGATCTTGAGCCGGTGCACGCGGAGATGCTGGAGATAGGACAGCGAAGAATAGCCCGTGCCGAAGTCGTCGATGGACAGGCGCACGCCCATGCCGCGCAGGGTTTCCAGCGTTTCGATGGCGCGGCCGCGATCGACCATCAGGCAGCTTTCGGTGATTTCCAGTTCCAGGCAATCCGGCGGCAGCCGGTTTGCATCGAGGACGGCGCGCACGGCATCGACCAGGTCCACGCAGCCGAGCTGCAGCGCGCACAGGTTCACGGCGACATAGCCGGGCGCCTTGCCCTCGTCGGTCCAGGCGCGCATCTGGCGGCCCACTTCCTGCAGGACCCAATTCCCCAGCGGCACGATCAGGCCGCTTTCCTCGGCCAGGGAAATGAACGCGCCGGGCGCGATCAGGCCGCGTTCGGGATGCTCCCAGCGCACCAGCGCCTCCAGCCCCGTCACCTCGCACCGGCCCAGGTGCAGCTGCGGCTGGTAGTACACCCGGAACTCCCCCCGCTCCAGCGCGCGCCGCATCTCGGCTTCGAGCGACAGGCGTTCCTTGGCGCGCTGCATGATCTCGGGCGAGAAGAAACGCAGGCTGCCCCGCCCGTCCGCCTTGGCCTGGTGCAGCGTGGCATCGGCCCGGCTGAGCAGTTCGCTTGCCGTCGTGCCATCTTCCGGGTAGAGCGCCACGCCGATGGTCGCGTTCACGTAGATGGCTTGTCCATCCAGGGTGAACGGAGCTGCCAGAGCATCGAGCATGCCCTGCCCGGCCAGGGTGACGCCCCGCTCGCCCTGGTCCCGGTCCAGGATGACATAGAACTCGTCGCCGCCGACCCTGGCCAGGGCATCGCGCTCCGGCAGCAGGCTGCGCAGGCGCTGGGCCACCTGGACCAGCACACGGTCGCCCAGTCCATGCCCCAGGGTTTCGTTGATGGTGGCGAACTTGTCCAGGTCCAGGCACAACAGGGCGAAGCGCATGGAAGCATGCTGGGCCATCTGGATCGAGTGGGCCAGCAATTCAGCGAACAGCACCCGGTTGGGCAGGCCGGTGAGGGGATCGCGGTGGGCCAGGATGCGGTATTTTTCCTCGCTGACCTGCAGCAGGGCGGTGCGCTGGGCCACCAGGTCTTCCAGGAAGAGGCGCAGGCGGGCCAGCTCGAGATGGGCGCGCACCCGCGCGCGAACCTCATCGATGTCGAAGGGTTTGGTGATGTAATCGGCAGCGCCCAGGGCGAACCCGCGGACCTTGTCGCGCGTGTCGTCGACCACCGTGACGAACATCACCGGGATGCGCCGGCCGGCCGGCGTGGACTTGATGCGCCGGCAGACTTCGTAGCCATCCATGCCCGGCATCACCACATCGAGCAGCACCAGGTCGGGAGGCGTCGGCCCCTGGATGATTTCCAGCGCCCGTGCGCCGTCGCCGGCGACCTGGATGCGGAATTCGCCGCGCAGGGCCGACAGCAGCTCGTGGATGTTTTCCGGCACGTCATCGACCACCAGCAGCGTCGGCTGCGGCGCATCGCGGGCCTGCACCGCCAGGTCGAACGCCATGGGCATGCGTCGATAGCGCATCAGTTCGAGCTGGTTCCTGACCCGCACGCGGAACAGTTCCGGATTGATGGGCTTGGTGACGTAGTCGGCCGCGCCCATCAGCAGGCCGCGCGCCGCGTCGGCCGCCTCGGCCAGGGCGGTCACGAAGATGACCGGGATGTCCGCCGTCGCCGCGTCCTGCTTCAGGGCCGTGAGCACCTCGTAGCCGTCCATGTCCGGCATCTGGATGTCAAGCAGGATCAGGTCGGGCCGCGGCTCGCGCTGCGCCAGCTCCAGGGCCTTGCGGCCGCTGGTGGCGGCGGAAATCGCGTATTCGTCCCGGAACATGCCGATCAGCGTGTGCAGGTTCACGGACGCGTCGTCGACGATCAGCAGCCGGGGGCGTTCGTCGGTGCCGACGGCCGGGCCGGCCTGCGGAGGAGTCGCGTTCACGAAGGATTCTCCGGTGGGATGGGCAGGGATTCCAGCAGCGCCAGCGCGGTATCGAGATCGAACCGGTCGATCCGCCCGGCGATCTCTGCCACGGGGGCCTGCAAGGGAGTGCCCGACACGCCCCGGGCCAGATCGTCGAGCAGGGCCTCGACGGCCCCGAGGTCGGATCCAAGCGCTTCCTTCAGGCGCCCGACCAGGTCGCGCAGGACCGCGGGCGACGATGGCTCTGACGACGGCGAAGGCTGCGTTTCAGAGCCGGAGAAGGATTCGATGTCGGCAAGCACGCCGCGCAGCAGCGTTTCCGCCGTATCCAGCAGCCCGGCGTCGGGAATCACGTCCTGCTTCAATTGGACGTCGATCTCTGATACGTGGGCAAACAGCGCGCGCGCACCGATGTTGCCGGCCACGCCCTTGAGCATGTGGCAATGCGCCTCGGCCGCGGCCAGATCGGATTGAGCCAGCAGGCGCCGCAGTACCGCGATCGCGTCGCCATACTGCGCATGAAAGCGCCGCAACTGCTTGCGGTAGGGTTCGACCCGGCCGCCGATGCGGCGCACGCCGTCGGCTGCGTCCAGGTGCGTCAGCGTCAGCAGTTCGGCAGGCAGGCCGCCCGCTCCGCCGTCGGGATCGGCGGGCCGTGCAGGCGGCAGCAAGCTCACCCGATCGGCGGGCAATTCCACCCAACGGGCCAGCGTCGCCAGCAGGTGGTCGGGATCGATCGGCTTGGCGATGTGATCGTTCATGCCGGCTTCCTGGCTGGCCTGCGCATCGGACGACATGGCCAGCGCCGTCATGGCAATGATGGGCAAGGCGGCGAAACGCGCACCGCCCGAGGCCTTTCCCAGCTGCCGGATGCGCCGGGCCGCCTGCAGGCCGTCCATGACGGGCATCTGGATGTCCATCAGCACGGCGTCGTAATGCTTGCGCTGCACACGGTCCAGGGCCTCTTCCCCGTTGACGGCCTCGTCCACCGAAATGCCCTCGCCGCGCAGCAGTTCCCCCGCGAATTCACGATTGATGTCGTTGTCTTCGACCAGCAGGATCCGGGCGCCGGCCAGGCGGGGACTCCCGGCACGCGCGCCTGCCCCCGGCGCGGCGGCGTCGGGGCCCGGCAGCCGGCCCTGACCCAGCACGGACAGGACCGTGTCCAGCAGCGACGAGGGCGAGACCGGCTTGATCAGGAAGCCATCCATGCCGGCCTGCTCCGCCCGCCGCATGACGTCTTCGGTGCCGTAGGCAGTGACCATCACGATCTTCGGCTGATGCGCGATGGCGGGATCCGCCTTGATGCGCCGCGCGACCTCGTCGCCATGCATCCCGGGCATGCGCCAATCCATCAGGACCAGGTCGTACGGCTGGCCGCTGGCCTGGCGAAGCATGGTCAATGCCTGCGTGCCATGGCTGGCGGTGCCGACGTCGAGCTGGAAGAACAGCAGCATCTCGGACAGGATTTCCAGCGACACCGGATTGTCGTCGACCACCAGCACCCGCCAGCCGCGCAGCCGTGAACCGATCCGTTCCAGCAACTGGCGCTGCTGTGTCTGCGCCTGCCGCGCCACTTCCAGCCGCACGGTGAAGCACATCGTCGTGCCCTGCCCCGGGGCGGAGGATTCCACCCACAGCCGCCCCCCCATCAATTCGGCCAGGCTGCTGCAGATCGCCAGCCCCAGGCCCGTGCCGCCGTAGCGGCGCGTCATGGACTGATCGGCCTGGGTGAACTTCTGGAACAGCGTGCGAGCCTGCTCGGGTGTCATGCCGATGCCGGTGTCGCGTATGCACGCCCGGATCTTGACGCCGTCCTCGTCCCGCTCCAGGCAATGCAGGGCCAGCTCGACTTCACCCTGCTCGGTGAACTTGACGGCGTTGCCGCACAGGTTCAACAGGATCTGCCCCAGCCGCAGCGGATCGCCCACCAGCAGGGTCGGAATGGCCGGATCGTGCCGGATCAGCAGTTCCACACCCTTGGCCTCCGCCTGCAGGCCGACCGCGTCCACCAGCCGTTCCAGCACCAGTTCCAGATCAAACTCGACCTGCTCGACGGCGAGCTTGCCCGCTTCCAGTTTGGAGAAATCCAGGATGTCGTTGATGATGCCCAGCAGCGACTGCGCGGCGCCCTGGGCCTTGACCAGCCGTCCACGCACACCGGACGGCATGTCGTCCTTCAGGGCCAGGTACAGCATCCCCAGGATGGCGTTCATGGGCGTGCGGATCTCGTGGCTCATGGTGGCCAGGAAATCGGCCTTCACGCGCGTGGCGGACTCGGCGGTTTCCTTGGCCAGCTGCAATTCCCGCGTCCGGGCCTCGACAATGGATTCCAGGTCGCGGTTCAACGCATCGAGATCCCGCATCGAGGCCGACAGGCGCCGACGGCTCTCGTGAAAGGCGTCCACCAGCTCGCCCAGTTCGTCGGAATACGGGTAGGCCAGCGGCTGGGAGGCGGTTTCATCGGCGCCGAAACGCCAGCTCTTCACCGCGGCCACGACGGCCGTCAGCGTATTCGACAGCTGGCGGCGGATCGTCCAGACGAAAAGCAGCCACAGGATGCCGCTGAGCACGATCGAATTGAGCAGTGCCACCGCGAAACCGTACTTGAGCCGGCCCCAGATCACCGACGGCTCGGTATGAAGCCGCAATACCCCGATCTCCTGGATCTGGTCGCCCGACACGGCATGGCGCAACGGGATGGAGGCCGACTGCCCCCGCACGAAGAACTCCGGCGCGGGTGCATCGGCGGATTCGCGCGGCCAGCCGCTATCGACCAGGAGATCGCCCTCGGCCGACTCGATCCGCGCGCCGGACACGATCTCATTCTGCCGCAGGCCGTCCAGGGCACGGATCATCTGGTCGCGGTCCAATTCCCAGACGGCATTGGTGACGGAGGATTCGATGGTCTGACCCAGCGAGGCCAGATCGTCGCCGACCGACCGGCTGATGCCGACATACTGGATCCCCAGCTGCACCGCCACCATGGCGACGGTCGCCAGCAGGTACCAGGGCAGCATGAAGCGCAGCAGGCGCCTGGACAGGGTGGATTGCGTCTTCAACCGAGCCACCCGGACATCAGCGCCACCACCATTTCGTATCGATCGCCGCCGCCTCCGGAGACAACAGGGGGTTGTCCAGCCGGATGACCCGGCGCTGGCTGCGGCGCAGGTCCTTGATCATCGGGGCGTAATAAGTCTCGAACAGCTTGCGCAAGGAGCCGTCGGCCAGGGCCGCATCGAGTCCCCGCTCGATCTGGGCGGCCAGCTGCGCATCCTTGTGGTTCACCCAGAAATAGATGGGATAAGGGAAGAACAGCGCCCGGGTCTTTTCGATGGTCAGCTGGGGGTAGGTATCCTGCCGGGCGTTCAGTTCGACCGTCGCTTCGCCGATTCCCCGGGGCAGCGCATCGAAACGATGCGCCGCCAGCATGCCGAACAGGCTTTCATAATCGGAAGAGGTCAGTACCGTGTAGCCATTGGCCCGCATGATGGACACGTCGGCCCACTGCGCATTCAGCCCGAAGGTGAGGTCGGTCCTGAAGGCTTCGTCATCCATCCGCGCAATGCGTTCCTGGTCGGAAGCCGAAATCAGGAACACCCGGTAGCCGACGACCCCACGGGAAATGTCGAACCGGACCGGCAGCATCCTGGCTTCGCGTTCTGCGTTGGTGCCCAGCGCGATGATATCGATCGATCCGGTCTGCAGCAGGCTGACGGCACGGTTCTGGCTGACGTCCTGGCTGAAGGGCTGCAGATCGAACGTCGCGCCTTCGGCCTGCCGGACATGATCCAGCGCCAGTTCGAGGACCTTCCAGCGGTATTCGTAGATGGGACCGACGGGGTAGTAGTTCAGGGTCCGGTCCGCGGCATGCGCCGCGCCCGTGATTCCAACAGCGGCCAGCAAGGCCGACAGCAGCCTGCACATGGAAACCGTCCATCGCCGGACGCAGGATCCTTTGTTCGCCACCAAACGTTGCACCCAGACCCTCCCCTCGGGTTGTCGTCGGATGCGCCCGCGCCCCCTGCACAAGCGCATCGAGGAGTGACCCAGGATAGCACAGGGCATGTATCAAAGTATCACGAGGATTACCCGTATTGGTCCAGGCCGGCCACGGATGAGCACCCGCCCGCGGCGGGCGGCGCGCTCACTGATCCCGGGTGATGGTCAGCGCCGTGAAGGACTGCGAAGTCGGCATGACCTCCACCGCATTGACATTGACGCGCGGCGGCAAGGAAGCCACCCAGGCCACGGTTTCCGCAATGTCCTCCGGGACCAGCGGATGGGCGCCGGCATAGACCGCGTCCGCCTTCCGCCGGTCGCCCCGGTAGCGGGTCAGGGAAAATTCCGTATCGCCGCACAGACCCGGTTGCACATCCGTGACCCGCACGCCCGTGCCCGCAAGGTCCGCGCGCAGGTTGCGGCTGAATTGCGCCACGAAGGCCTTGGTGGCGCCATAGACATTGCCGCCCGGATAGGGATATTTGCCGGCCACCGAACCGATGTTGACGATCAGCCCGCGCTTTCTGGCCACCATGCCCGGCAGGAAGGTGTGCGTCACCAGCGCCAGGCCGGTGACGTTCGTGTCGATCATTGTCCGCCAGTCCTGCAGGACGGCCTCCTGGGCCTTTTCGGTGCCCAGCGCCAGGCCGGCGTTGTTGACCAGCACATCGATGTCGCGCCAATGCACGGGCAAGGACTCTTTCATGGCGGCGATCGACTGCTCGTCCCGAACGTCCAGGGACACCGGCAGCAGGGCCTCGCCATGCCTGCTCTGGAGTTCCAGCAGGGGTTCCATCCGGCGCGCGGCGGCGATCACCCGATAGCCGTCGCGCAGGAAGCGTTCGCAGATCGCCCGGCCGAAGCCCGCGGAAGCCCCGGTCACCAGGGCGATTTGTGCTTGAGTGGAATCGTTCATAAGTCCTCTGAATGCTCCGCTGCAGGCCGGCTTCGTCACCGGCGTCCAAGCCGGTGATGTTACACC
>Ga0164243_10008928_pt1 | contig 14684 bp, 13 predicted proteins | sample OricompcompostOP_FD_108781 | JGI IMG/M metagenome (GOLD analysis project Ga0164243, IMG submission 108781) | Organic Plus compost microbial communities from Emeryville, California, USA - Original compost - Organic plus compost (OP) | ecosystem: Engineered > Solid waste > Mixed feedstock >... | reverse complement strand
TCGGTGATCTGCTCGGACAAGACCGGCACGCTGACCCGCAACGAGATGACGATCCGCCGCGTCGTCACGCGCTCCGGGGAGGTCCAGATCGAGGGCACGGGCTACCGGCCCGAGGGCAGGATCACCTGCGACGGCGAGCCGCTGTGCGAGGGGGCCGTGCGCGAGGAGGTCCGGGTCGTGCTCGCCGGCGGCACCCTCGCGAGCAACGCCACCCTGCGCGAGGTCGACGGCTGCTGGGAGGTCGAAGGGGACCCGACCGAGGCCGCGTTCCTCGTCGCGGAACGCAAGCTCGGCACCACGGAGATGACGCGAGCGCGCTTCGAGCGACGGGGCGAGATCCCGTTCAGCTCGGAGCGCAAGCTGATGAGCACGATCGAGGCGGACGCGGCGCGCGAGGGGCGCATCGCCGTCATCACCAAGGGAGCCCCCGACGTCCTGCTCGCGCGCTGCACGCACGAGCGCGTCGGCACCGAGGCCGAGCCCCTGACCGAGGCGCGGCGCGCCGAGATCCTCGAGACCATCGAACGTCTCGCCCAGGATGCGTTGCGCACCCTCGCCGTCGCGTATCGCCGGCTCGAGACCACCGAGCCGCCCGACGCCGACGAGACGATCGAGAGGGATCTCGTGTTCGCCGGCATCGTCGGGATGATCGATCCAGCGCGGCCCGAGGCCGCCCCCGCGATCGCCGAGGCCCACGCGGCCGGGCTGCGCGTCATCATGATCACGGGCGATCACGCCCGGACGGGCGCGCGGATCGCCGCGGACCTCGGGATCGTGTCCTCCACCGACGATCCCTCCTCCATCGTGCTCACCGGCGCCGAGCTCGCGAAGCTCGACGACGCGGCGCTGCGCGATCGCAGCCGCACCGTCGGCGTCTACGCCCGCGTCGCGCCCGAGCACAAGCTGCGGATCGTGCAGGCGCTGCAGTCCGACGGGAACATCGTCGCGATGACCGGGGATGGCGTGAACGACGCGCCCGCGCTCAAGGCGGCGGACATCGGGATCGCGATGGGGATCACCGGCACCGAGGTCTCGAAGGAGGCCGCGAACATGATCCTCGCCGACGACAACTTCGCGACGATCGTCGCGGCGGTCCGCGAGGGGCGCTCGATCTTCGCCAACATCCGCAAGAGCCTGCGCTACCTCTTGTCGTCGAACCTCGGCGAGGTGCTCACGATGTTCCTCGGCGTGGTCGGGGCCGGCGTGATCGGGCTCGAGGGCGTCGGCGGCGGGTTCGTGGCGCCGCTGCTCGCGACCCAGATCCTGTGGGTCAACCTGCTCACCGACTCGGCGCCTGCCCTCGCGCTGGGCTTCGATCCACCGACCCACGACGTCATGGCGAAGCCGCCCCGGCGCTTCGACGAGCGCATCGTCGACCGCGGGATGCAGCTCGGGCTCCTGTTCGTCGGCATCACGATGGCGGCGGTCACGCTGCTCGCGATCGACCTGAAGCTCGCGGGCGGCCTCGTCGAGGGGAGCGGCTCGCTCGACGAGGCCCGCACGCTCGGCTTCACCGTCCTCGTCCTCGCGCAGCTGTTCAACGCGTTCAACTCGCGCTCGGAGCGCGCGTCGGCGTTCTCCGAGCTGTTCCACAACCCGCGACTGTTCGGCGCGCTCGCGCTGTCGCTGATCCTCCAGCTCGCGGTCGTGCACGTCGGGTTCCTCAACGACGCGTTCGGGACCGTGCCGCTGTCGCCGTCCGACTGGCTGCTCGCCACCGCGCTCGCGAGCTGCGTGTTGTGGCTCGCCGAGCTCCAGAAGCTGGTCGTCCGGGCGGTCACGCGGGCGCGGACGTCGCCGCACGCCGAGGCTGCGTCGCTTCGTCGCGCCCATGCGGGAGATCACGCAAGCTGATCGCGCGCGGCTCGCGTTGACTGGCAGATCCACCGAGAGATCCGGAACGGAGTGTCGCGATCGCGGGTCTTCGCGCCCGATGTCGGCTACGCTGCGCGTTCAACAACCACGTGGTGACCGGATGTCGAATCAACGAGGAACGTTTGCCAAGCGCCAGCGCGAAGGCGAGCTGAAGGATCGCGCACGCGCCAAGCAAGCGCGCCGCGCCGCGAAGCGCGCAGAAGTCCGCACCACCAAGGGGCCGCAGATCGCATGGGACGAGGCGGTCTACCCCGTGACCTCCGACGACCAGGCACCGGGCGGGGACCCGGTGGCCACGGCCGCGGACGACGATCCGGGCAACGACCCGGGCGACGACGCGCCGCCGCACGGCGCCTGAGCCACTCGCGTCACCGCCGGCGGCGTGCAGCTTGCACTCGCTGCGCGGGCATGACGACGAGAGGAATCATCGTGTCCGTGGCGCTCGCGTCGATCACGGCGTGCGCTGGCGGCAGGAGCGAGGAACCGACGCTCGTACCGACGACCGCGGAGAACGCGAGCGGTGCCCTCGAGCGCGGGATGGCGAACTGCCCGAGCGCGGTGCCGGGAGCGAGATCCCGCGTCGACGACATCCAGGATGGCGTCGCCGTCACGATCCTCGCCGCGAACCCGCGCGCGGAGGCGCAGATCCGCCAGCGCGCGCGGTTCCACGCCTCTCGCCCGCCGAACACGCAGATGCGCAAGCACAGCGGCCGAGGCACGGGCGGTGGACGCATCGGATTCTGCCCCGTCGTGCAGCCCGGCACCGAGCTCGTCGTCCAGGAGGTCCCGGGCGGTACGCGCATCATCATGCGTGCGGCGGACGAGCGAGAGGTGCAGCGCCTGCGTGCGGCGGTGCGCGGCCGCGTGAACCAGCTGTCGGCGGCGCGTGCGATGATCCGCGAGCGCGAGCGCGCCGCGGGCGTCACGACCCAGCGCTGACGCGCGCGCCCGCGTCACGTCGACAGCTGGGCGCTCGTACCATTTCGGATCCTCGCCCTCGCGTCGCCCTCACGGCCACGCGATGGGAACCTCACACACGCAGGCTAGGTTGCACCATGGAGCTCGACGCCACCACGTTCGACACGATCGCGACGCATCTGCTTCCGCGGGGCGCGAGGCTCACGCCCGACGAGGCGACCGCCATCGCACAGCTCGCCGAGCTGGCCACGGACGTCGACTTCGACGAGATGTCGTCCGAGCTCGCGCTGCGGCGACAGATCCAGGGCCACGTCTGCCGGCTCGCCGGGATCTCGCCCGACCGCGTGCCACCCCCGACGCCGCTGCCGCTCGACGACGAGGAGCGCCGCGCGTGGATCGCGCGTCTCGCGCCGCAGATCACGACACCCGGCGCCGGCGCCCTCGCCTACGTCCTCGTCTACCTGTGCACGGTCGGAGACCTCGCGCTCGAGCCGGTGGAGACGTCGTTCGTCGACGAGCTCGAGGAGGCGCTCGGCCTCGACCACGAGCGGGCGAGCGACCTCGTCGCGCGGGTGACCGAGATGATCACGCCCGACGTCGGAGAGGAGCTCGCGGCGCCGCCCGGTGACGAACCGACGCTGCACCAGTGACCTCGCGCGTGGCAGGCACGAGCGTTGCTCCGCGACGGAGCATGCCAGCGTCGAAGAAGCGGCCACGCACCGGGAACAAGTCCGACATGCCCGCGCAGCAGGAGGGGAAGGTCCGCCCTGGAGGGGTGAAGCCGTCCACCGGCCGCGCCGCCCACCGCCGCTCGGGCGAAGGGCTCGACAAGCACGTCGACGCGGTGACCCGGCGTGCGGGTCGCACCGAGGGGCGCGGCTCGTCGGGCCGTCGCTGATGCGACGCGAGGGGGCACGCGCGCGCTAGCGCACGACTCCCACGCCGGGCTCCGACGGCTGCTCGAACGGCTCGGGCTCCCAGTGCTCCCCGAGCTCCGCGTACTGCCGGAGCTGCGCCATCACGTCGTCGTCGATGCCCGGCGTCAGCTCCACGTCGAGCCACCGGCGAAACTGCCCGAGCTCCTCGCGCCGGCGGACGATGAGGTTGGCCGTCTCGCTGTCGATCCCTTCGATGTCCTCCAGCTCCTCGGCGCTGGCCATGTTCAGGTCGATCTTCCGCCTCGGCATACGTCGGTGCGAAGCAGCTGTCGTGCCCGAGCTGGCCACCTCCCGCGATGCGAGGATCGCGCGGCACGTGCCTTGCTGTCCGTTCATCCATGGCCGGCGGCGAGCTCGTGCTGTTCACGTTGCCTCCGAGCGAGGTCCTCGGATCCGCGGTCGCCGCGGAGATCGGGTGCGAGTCCGCGCCCTACGAGCTGCGCCGGTTCGACGACGGCGAGCTCAAGATCCGGCCGCTCGTCTCCGTGCGTGGCCGCGATGCGTACGTCGTGTGCTCGCTGCACGGTGACGCGGACGAGACCGTTCACGACCGGCTGTGCCGCCTGTTGTTCTTCTGTGGCGCCCTCCGCGACTCCGGCGCCGGTCGCATCACGCTCGTGACGCCGTACCTGTGCTACGCGCGCAAGGATCGCCGGACCAACCCGCGCGACCCGGTCACCACGCGCTACGTCGCACGCCTCGTCGAGGCGGCGGGCGCGGACAGGATCGTCACGATCGACGTCCACAACCTCGCCGCGTACGAGAACGCGTTCCGGATCGCGAGCGAGAACCTCGAGGCGCGCGCGCTGTTCGTCGAGCAATGCCGGAGGCTCGGCGCGCGCCCGCTCGCGGTCGTGTCGCCGGATCCCGGCGGGTTCCACCGCGCCGAGTCGCTGCGCGACGGGCTCGAACAGGCGACCGGCGAGCGGGTCGAGCTCGCCATGCTCGGCAAGCACCGCAAGGGCGGTGTGGTCCGCAGCGAGGCGTTCGTCGGCGACGTCGCGGGCCGCGTCGCGGTCATCGTCGACGACATGATCGTCACCGGCACGACGCTGATCCGCGCCGCCGACGCCTGCCGCGCGCGCGGAGCGATCGCGGTGCACGCGATGGCGACCCACGCCGTGTTCACCGCCGCCACGCCCGAGGTCCTCGCCGCGCCGGCGCTCGACGGGATCGTCGTCACGGACACGATCTCGCCCACGCGCGCCGCGCTCGGCTCGGCGCAGGCCAAGGTCCGCGTGCTCTCGGTCGCGCCCCTGCTCGGCCGCGCGATCCGCGCGCTCCACGGCGAGCTGGCGACCGCGCCGCTCCACGAGCTCTGAGGGCTACGTCGTCGGGGCGGCGCGACGGAGATAGTCGTCGGCCCGATCGCGCCAGCGCCGCTCGGCGTCCGGGTGGTCATCGAGGTGGCGGAGCGCGAGGACGGCGCGCGTGAGCGCGTGATAGCCGCGGTAGATCGCGACGAGGGTCGGTGGCATCGGATCGTCGGTCCGCTCGGCGTAGCGGCGGCTCACGCGCGCGCCGAACCACCCCGCGTCGAGCCGCTCGCATTCGAGCGAGAAGAAGGCGAGCTCGGAGAGCGCGTCCATCATCCGCAGCTCGGCATCGAACTCCAGCGGATCGATGATCACGGGCGGATCCTCGAGGCAGACGTGCTCCGGGCGCAGATCACCGTGCGCGTCGATCACGCGGCCCGCATCGACCCGCGCGGCGAACGCCACCGCCGCCGCGTCGAGCGCCGCGAGCACGGGGGCCGCGACGCCCTCGACCTGCGGGCGAGGTACGTCGCGTTGCACCAGCTCGTCCGACATCCCCACGATCGTGTCGCGCACGCGGCGCCGGTACGCCTCGCCATCCCACGGAGCGCGCGGCGCGCTGCGGTAGAAGCGCGTGAGCAGATCGCCGATGGCGTCGGCGTGCTCGGCGGTCGCGGCGCCGCGCGCGATCATCGCAGGCAGCATGCGCTCGTCGGGCAGGCGTCGCATCTCCACCACCCAGTCCACGACCTCCCCTTCGCCATCGAGGGCGAGCCCACCGGCAGAGCGCACGAGCGGCACCACGCGCAAGTAGACGTCGGGCGCGAGGCGCCGGCCGAGCCGTAGCTCCTCCTCGCAGCTCCGCCGTCGCCGCGCGAGCGTGCTGTGATCGAGGTACGGCAGCCGCACCGGCTTCTTGAGCTTGTACGCGCGATCGGCCGTCAGAAACACCCAGGACATGTGGGTCTCGATGCACTCCGGCCGCCCGTCGAGGACGCCGGGCGAACCGAGGAAGGCGAGCTTCTCGGAGGGCTCTCGCTCGATGGTCTCCATGGCCGACCTCCTCGGCCTCGTCGGTGCGAGCCGCATGCCCGACGCCCGCGGTCGGTGAGGCGGGTGCGCGCGCCATGGCACCCCGCTTGCTGCCCTCGTGCGTTCCATGGTGACCGTGTTCGTCTGCGGTGACGTGATGCTGGGTCGCGGGATCGACCAGATCCTCGAGCATCCGTGCGCTCCGACGCTGCACGAGGCGTATCTCCAGGACGCGCGCGACTACATCCTGCTCGCGGAGGAGGTCTCCGGTCCCATCCCGCGCGGCGTACCGCCGGCGTACCCGTGGGGCGATGCCCTCCCCCGCCTCGCGGAGGCACGGCCCGATGCGAGGATCGTCAACCTCGAGACGAGCATCACGCGCGCGGACACCTGGGATCGCGAGAAGGGCATCAACTATCGCGTCAGCCCCGAGAACGCGGCGTGCCTCGCCGCTGCCGAGATCGACGTGTGCGCGCTCGGCAACAACCACGTCCTCGACTGGGGTCCGCAGGGCCTCCTCGACACGCTCGCCACGCTCGATGCGCTCGGGATCCAGCGCTGCGGCGCGGGCCGCGATCTGGCGGAGGCGACACGACCGGCGGTGCTCGACCTCGCCGGCCACGGACGCCTCGTCGTGTTCTCGGTCGGCTGCGCCGACGCCGGCGTACCGCCGTGGTGGGCCGCCGCGCCCGCGCGCCCCGGCGTGTACACGATCGTCGACTTCGACGACGCCGAGCTGCGCGCGCTACATCGCGCGATCGAGCCGTGGCGAATCGCGGGGAGCACGATCGTCCTGTCGATCCACTGGGGACCGAACTGGGGCTACACGATCCCCGCCGAGCATCGCCGGTTCGCGCACCGGATGATCGAGGACGCCGGGGTCGACGTCGTGCATGGTCACTCGTCGCATCACGTGAAAGGGATCGAGGTCCACCGGGGGCGCCCGATCTTCTATGGCTGCGGTGACCTGATCACCGACTACGAGGGCATCCGTGGCTACGAGAGATACCGGGGCGACCTCGGCCTGCTGTATCTCGTCACGCTCGCCGCGGATGGCGCGCTCCAGAGCGTCCGCATGCTGCCGACACGCATGCGCCGGTTCCAGCTCACCCGGCCCGAGCCCGGCGATATCGCGTGGCTCGCCGACGCGCTCGCCCGCGCCTGCGCGCCGCTCGGGACCACGATCGAACGCGGCGGCGACGAGCTGCGCCTCCGCTGGTGACGCGCGCTCGCGCTCGGTGATCCTCCGAGGACACAGCGCCGCACCCACGTCGGGCAACCCACGCGCTCGCGGCGCGGGTCCAGTGGCCCATGGCCGACTCAACACGACCAGCAGGGCTGGCGCGCGGCCGCGGTCGCGCACGGGCGTGGGGATTCGGGCTCGCGCTCGCTGTCGGGATCGCCGCGCTCGGCTACCACGTCGTCGTGCCCGATGTCGTCGCGCGCGAGCTCCGCGCGCGGCTCGCCGCGGCGGGCTACCAGGATGCGCGGTTCGAGATCGCGAGCATCGACCTCCACCGGCTCGCGCTCGAGGACGTGTGGCTTCGCGACGGCGTCGAGCTCGGCGACGTCGAGGTCGCGGCCGGACTGTGGCAGCTGTGGCGCGGCGGCCCCCACGACGTGGTCCTGCACGGGCCGCGCGTCGACGCGCGCGAGCTCGCGCCGCCGCGCGCAGCGGATGGCTCGGCGCGGCCGCGTCCGCCGCTGGGTCGCATCCTGGTCGAGGACGGCACGCTGGCCGTCGGGCGCGAGCGCATCAAGGTGCGCGGGTCGCTGGATCTCCGGCAGGAGGAGCCGAGCGTCGACCTCGAGGCGACGAGCCAGCACGTGCGGCTCGGGGATACGACCGTGCGCGACGTCGTCGCGAAGGTGCGCGGCCGCACCAGCGAGCTCCGCGCGTGCCTCAGCGGCACCGTCGACGACGCGCGCGCGACCGCCTGCACGACGCTGCCCGGGCTCGATCCGGATCACCTGAAGTCCCTCGACGTCACGTGGACGGCGCACGATCCGGATCGCGCGAGCTGGTCGGCGCGCGGCGCGGGTCGCGTGACGTACGACGGCGCGACGCTCGCGCTCGCGGACGGCACGACCCACGTCGACATCGACGACGCCGTGATCGGAGGACGCCGCTTCACCGCGACGACGGTCCGCGCCGAGGTCACCGGCGACCTGACGCGCCAGGAGCTCGTCGCCCGCGGCACCATGCGCGCGCGCCGCGTCGACGCGAGCTCGTACGTGCTCCGGGACGCGAGCCTCCCGTTCGCGATCCGCGCCACGCGCGTCGCGGAGGGCTACCAGATCACGAGCGCGGAGCCGTTCGTCATCGCCGCGGCGGGCGCCGACCTCGAGCTCCGCGGGAAGCGCGTCCCCTTCGAGGACACGACGATCACCGCGCGCGGCGCGATCGCGCTGGGGCGGACGCGGATCGCCGCCGGCTCGCCGCGCGACCAGCGCAGCGAGCGGATGCACCTCCGGCTGGGGCTGCGCGATGTATCGCTCGAGCCTCTGCTCCAGGTCGCGACCGACGGCCGGCTCCAGGGCACGGGCGTGCTCGACGGCCATCTCGACATCGAGGTCGCGCCGCGGACGTGGGCGATCACCAAGGGTGCGCTGCGTGCGCGCGGGCACGGCGCGTTGCGGGTGACCGACGCGAGCCTCCGCCGCCGTGCGGCCTCCGGGGCCACGGGGCTCGCGGTGCACCAGCGCATCGCCGCGGCGCTCACCGAGTTCGAGTACACGCGGCTCGATCTCGTGCTCGGCGAGGATCCCGACCTCCGCGTCTCGATGTTCGGCCGCGGCAAGCGCGTGCAGCAAGAGATCGATCTGGTCATGGATATTCGAGGCGTGCGCCGCGTGGCGGATCGACTAGGCTTTGCGAACACGATGGGGGGTCGATGAAGCGTCTGTGTCTTCCGCTGCTCGCGGTCGCGTTCGCGGCCTGCGCCACGACCGTGAAGGTCGAGCCCGTCACCGTCGAGCCGATCCACGTCAAGGTCGACGTGACGGTCAAGGACGAGGGCGAGAAGCCCGCCCCGACCACGCCGCCGCCCCGCGCGCGGGCGCCGCAGCGCTGAGCTCGTCCCGACGTCGATCTCCCGCGACCGCGAACGGCTCGCACGGCGTCGCTCGTCGTTTCTCGGTCGGGCGATGGCACGCACGCTGCTCTGGGTTCGTGTGTGCGTTCAGCGTTCATCCTCGGGTTGCTGTTCCTGAACGTTCCGTCGGAAACACGCGCGCAGGAGTGTCAGCGCGTCGAGGTCTGGGAGGAGGGACGCTCGATGGGCACCGTGTGCCGCGAGGACGCCGAGCGGCTCGGGCTGACCGTCCTCGACCTCTCGGAGCGCTGGGTGCCACCGATGCTCGCCACGCGTCCCGACGGGTACGAGCCGCGGTATCAGAAAACGTACCTGGCCCTCGCGAACGAGCGGTTCCGCGACGCCCATACGGAATCGCTCGCCCGGCGCGACCGGTACTTCGAGATGTATGGCATCGCTCCGTCGTTCTCGGTGGTGCGCGAGCGGCTCGCCGACGTCGCGCGACATCAGTGCCACGAGGAGGTCGACGACGAGGCGCTGTGGTCGGCCCCCGACAAGCTCGCGCTCGAGAGCGCCGGGGAGGCCCGCGAGCGCGAGCGCGAGGTGAAGAAGCTGCGCGCGCGCCTCGACGCACCGCAGGTCGCGACCGAGCTCGACGTCGAAGCGCACACCGAGCTCGCCGCGCTGGAGGCCCACGGCGCCGCGATCCGGGCCGTCCAGGCGCACCTCGCGTGCGACGAGCTGTTCACGAGCGAGCCGGTCGCCGGCGCCTACACCGCGCCGACGAGCCGCGCGGTCCGGGCGTTCCAGCGCGGTGCGATGCTGCTGCCGACCGGGGTCGTCGACGAGCACACGCGCATGCAGCTCCTCGCCGACAGCCGCGAGCGCGACTTCCGTACCGCGCTGCGCGTGCTGCGCGAGCGCGTGATCGCCACGACGGGGCTCATCGAGGACGGCACCGCCGGCACCGGCATGGAGCTGGTGCTCGGCCGCGAGCTCGAGCCGCCGGAGGTCTGGCGCGTCGATGGCCACGACCTGCCGCTCCCCGGAGCCGCGCCCGATCTCGTGTCGCGCGCGACCGAGGCCGCGGCGATCGCGCTCGGCTGGCGCGACCCCGACGCGACGCTCGCGTTCCTGGACTCGATCGCGGAGCTCCCCGCGGAGGCACAGCTCGTCGCCGTGCGGCTGCCTCCGCCACCGAGCTACCACGCGGACCACATGGAGCTGCAGGCCGAGATCGATCGCGGCGACGTCTGGCTCGACGACTCTCCGACGAAGCGCAAGCTCGAGCGACGGCCTGCCCTCATCGTGTACGCCGTCCATGACGGCGAGCGGATCCCGCTCGTGCGCTGGCCCACCACGATCGGCGGCTGGCAAGACGAGAAGGTCGACGGCAAGGTCGTGAAGCGCTACAAGGGGTCGCCCGCCGGTCCGCGCGTGTGGCGCGACGTGTTCGTCGGCCCGAGCTGGCTCCCGCCGAGCTCGACGCCCGATGGCGAGCTGGTGCGGCGCCGCGGGGACGGAGGCGTGCTCGCACGCGAGCAGCTCGGCCCGAGCTACCGGGGGGCGTTCGGCGTGGTCTCGTTCGTCCACCTGAACGCCGTCCCGCGCGACGAGGGCTACGTCTACCGCGACGAGGGGATCCGTACGCACGCGACGGGCAACCTGGTGTCCCTCGACTACGGCGCGAGCCATGGCTGTCACCGCCTGCTCGGCATGCACGCGGTCCGGCTCGCGAACTTCGTGCTCGACCACCGCGAGCACGTGCACCACGGCGACACCCCGACGCGCTACCGGCGAACGGTGCACCATCGCGGCACGCACCGGATCGCGATCGACTCGCTCGGAGATCGAACCGAGCTCGTTCCGCCGATCCCCGTCGACGTGTTGCCGGGCACGATCCACAAGCCGTGAGCCGCGCGCGGCGGAGACGCGGAGCGCGCACCGTGGCGGGCTCGCCCGCCTCGTGCCTGGCACGTGGGGTGCTGCATGACCACCGCATAGCGAGGAGGATCCCGCATGAGCTCGTCGGTCAAGCTGCTCGCGGTGCTCGCGTCCGTCACCGGCGCCGTCGCGCCCACGGTCGCGTTCGCGCAGGACGACGTGTACGGATACCGCTGGTCCGATGACCGCATGCGGTCCGGCATCGGCATCGGCACGATGCTGGGCGGCGGAGTCGCGCGATTCACGAGCGAGGAGATGCGCGACGTGGTCAGCTCGGACATCGGGGCGCTGTGGGACGTGCGCGTCACCGTGGGCTCGCACATCCCGCTCGGCATCGACCTGAGCTACGTGGGCACGATCGCCGAGATCGACGCGCTCACGGGCGCACAGACCGGCAAGCTCCTCGGCACGACCGTCGAGGCCGCGCTGCGCTGGAACATCCTGCCGCGGTTTGCGTGGAACCCGTACCTGTTCGGCGGGGTCGGCTACCAGCGCTACGACATCGTCGATGACGATGGGACCTTCGGCGTCGCGGCCACCGGCGTCGCCTCGGGCGACAACTCGATCGAGTTCCCGGTCGGCGGCGGGTTCGCGTTCCGTGACGAGAGCGGCGTGGTGCTCGAGCTGCGCGGCACCTTTCGCGTGAACAGCGACGCGGACATGGTCCTCGAGTCACCGTTGTCGCGATCGTTCGTGTCGATGAGCGCATGGTCGACGAGCGCCTCGCTCGGCTACGAGTGGTGAGGCGCGCGCAGAAGTTGCAAGTGCGTGGGCGCGTGGCGGCGCGCCGAGGCGGAACGACCAGATCGCGTGCGCGGTGGGCGCCGCGACCCGACGTGCGCGCGGGCGGGCACGCGCGGTGACCTCTCGGCGCGCTGCGCGCCGCGTCCGTGATCGTGGTGGGGAGTGGTCATGAACGACGTAGCCAGGACCGAGCGACGAGCGACGCCGAGGATCCGGCCCAAGGGGAGCGTCACGCTCCGGTGGAGCGGCCAGCCGGTGCGCGGCCGCCTCATGGATCTCGGCCTCGGTGGAGCCTGCGTGCGCGTCGCCGCCGCGATCCCGCGCGAGCTCGTGAACAAGCTCGTCGACATCGATCTTCGCCTCGACGGCCGCCAGGCGACGTGGATCACCCTGAGCGGACGCGTGTTGCGGATCGACGCCGAGGGGCGCATCGCCGTCGCGTTCGATGCCGTCCCGCCCGCGTTCGAGCGGCTGATCGTCGACGAGACCGACGCATCTCGCCACGAGGAAGGGATCCGGCGCGTCGTGCTCGTGGATGCCAGCCGCGATCGCCGCGCGATCATCGCCGCGGCGTTTCGTGCGGCGGACTGCGAGGTGATCGACGTCTCGACGCCGCTCGAGGCGATCGTGCGCCTGGGCGAGTCGCGCTACGATCCCAAGCTGATCGCGATCGCGGACAGCGTGCCGGAGTGGATCTCCGACGAGCTGCGCGCCTTCGTTCACGTCGAGCATCCGCGCGCGCGGATCGTCGCGATCGGGGCCGAGCTCCTGCACCCGGCGACGCAGGTCGAGCGCGGCGTGGCGCGCGAGCCGGGGGCCGAGCTCGTCGCGCGCGTCCGCGAGCTCCTCGATCCCGCGCCCGACGCCGCCGCGGAGCACGCGCCGGACTGACGCGCCGGGCGCTGGTGCCGCCATGGTTCGTCGTGCGCCCGCGACACACCGCGCGCGTTCGCACGCGTCCTGTCGCTCACTGCGCGATGGCGAGACACCGCGCGAAACCGACCGGCGGCGGCGCCGAGGGGGCCCCAACGGGCACCACCTGCGACATACGCGGAGCGCCTCGCGAGACCTCTGAGTGACGGAGCCGTGAGATTTCAGACACATGAGCGGGTGGGATCCCGGGTGCACGGAGAGTGGGCGTCGGGACTACACAACGTGAGATGTAACCGTTATTCCGGGGTGCCCGCACAGGTCCCCTCGGTCGGGGGCCATCGTGTGGGCGGTCAAAGGCAGTCCCCCATGTCGCTGTTCTCCACGGGCGAGCCCATCGCAGTCCTCCCGCTCAAGCCCCTCCAGGTCCTCGTCGTCGATGACGATCCGCTCCAGCTCCGTGCGCTCCAGCGCACGATGCGCGGCCACGATCATGTCGAGCTGACGGTCGTCGACAACGCGATCGACGCGCTCCTCTCGATCGGGCGCCTCCGTCCCGATCTCGTCGTGATGGACGTGTTCATGCCGGGCCTCGACGGCATCGAGGCCTGCCGCCGGCTCCGATCGAACCCCGAGACGCGCGAGGTACAGGTCGTGCTCGCGAGCGCGGAGATGACAGATGAACTTGCTGCATCGGCGATCAAGGCCGGTGCGAGCGATGCCGTCTCCAAGCCCATCGACATTCTCGCGCTCGCGGGTCAGAAGGCCGCGTTCCCGACGCCGCCGGCGCGCTTTGCCTCCGGAACGATCCCGCCGCCACTCACGCTCGAGCCCGCGGATCACGAGATCGATCCACTCACGCTCGAACCCGTCGCTCGCGAGCTGACACCGGCGCCCACGCTGCGCGCCGCGGATCTCCTCGTCGAGATGCTCGAGGAAGCCGGCGTCGACGTCGTGTTCGGGCTCCCCGGCGGCGCGATCTCGCCGGTTCACGACGCGCTGCTCGACAGCAAGATCCGCGTCATCACGACGCGCCACGAGAGCGGCGCGATGTTCGCGGCCGCCGCGCACGCGCGCGCGAGCGGCAAGCTCGCCGTCGTCGCCGTGACGTCTGGCCCCGGCGTGCTCAACGCGATGACCGGGCTCGCCAGCGCCTGGTGCGACGGGGTCCCGGTGCTCCTGCTCGTCGGCGAGGTGCCGCGCGCGGCGCACGGCAAAGGCGTGCTCCAGGATGGCTCGACACACGGCCTGCAGATCGTCGAGATGGCGCGTCACATCGCCAAGCTCGCCGTCGAGGTGCCCAGCGCGAGCGCGCTCCCGCACCTCCTCCGCCGCGGCATCGCGACGGCGCTGTCGGGCCGCCGCGGCCCGGTCGTGATGACGTTGCCGATCGACCTCGTCACCGCCCAGGTCCAGCGGCCCCAGCTCGGTGGCAGCGTCCGCCTCGACAGCACGCTCGCTCCGGCGGACCTCGACGAGATCGCGGGGCTGTTGCGCCGTGCCCGGCGGCCCCTGATCCTCGCGGGCAGTGGAGTCCGCGGGGACGGCGCACCTGCCCCGCTGCGCGTCGTCGCGGAGCGCCTGGGCTGCCCGGTCGCGACGACACCGAAGGGCAAGGGCGTGTTCCCCGAGAGCCACCCGCTCGCGCTCGGCGTCCTCGGGCTCGGCGGCCACCCGTCCACGCGTGCCTACCTCGACGAGGGCGTCGACGTCCTGCTCGCGATCGGGACGAGCCTCGGCGATCTGTCGACCGATGGCTTCTCACCGCAGCTGCAGGCGCCCACGTTGGTCCACGTCGACATCGACGCGCGCCAGCTCGGCAGGAGCTACGCCCCCACCCACGCGATCGTCGCCCCGGCCGCCGAGCTCCTGACGGGGCTCGCCGATCGGCTCGCCTCTCACGTCCCCGAGCCGCCGTCTCGTCGACGGGTAGCGGGCGTGGTCCGCCACCGCCTGCCCTCCTCGGCACGCCCAGATCGGATCGCCGGCCACGAGGCGATCGAAGCGATCCAGAAGCTCCTCCCCCACGACACGATCTACACCGTCGACTCCGGCGAGCACTTCGTGTTCGC
>Ga0164243_10008925_pt1 | contig 14691 bp, 14 predicted proteins | sample OricompcompostOP_FD_108781 | JGI IMG/M metagenome (GOLD analysis project Ga0164243, IMG submission 108781) | Organic Plus compost microbial communities from Emeryville, California, USA - Original compost - Organic plus compost (OP) | ecosystem: Engineered > Solid waste > Mixed feedstock >... | reverse complement strand
TGACCGCCGCTTTACTCTGTTCCGGACCCGCCAGCGCGGCCTGGCCAGACAAACCGATTACCATCATTGTGCCTGCCGCGCCCGGCGGCACCACCGATATTGTGGCCCGGCTGGTTGGAGAAAAAATGGGCAAGACGCTGGGCCAGACCGTTGTTATTGAGAATAAGGCGGGGGCCGCCGGCATTATTGGTTCGCAGGCACTGGTGCGCAGCAAGCCAGATGGCTACACGCTTGGCATGGGCAATGTCGGGCCCAATGCGATCAACTACAGCCTGTATAAAACGCTGCCCTATAAAAAGGAAGATTTCAAGGCCATCACACTTGTTATTTCCGTTCCCAATGTGCTGGTGGTCAATAGCGAAACGCCCGTCAAATCAGTTGCTGAGCTGGTGACGTATCTTTCTGAAAATGAGAACCGGCGAACATTCGGTTCGTCTGGAAAAGGGCAATCTCCGCATCTTTCTGCGGAAATGTTTCTGCAACGCATTAAACAGACTGCGCAGCATATTCCCTATAAAGGGGCCGGTCCTGCGGTGTCGGGTTTGCTGGGTAATCAATATACTTTCATGATTGATAATCTGCCCAGTTCCATCGCGTCCATCAAATCCGGAAAATTCCGTGCGCTGGCCGTCACAGGTGAAAAACGGTCCGATCAGTTGCCCGATGTGCCCACCATGAAAGAGGCCGGTATTGACAATATGGTGGTCAATGCCTGGTTTGGCCTGGTTGCGCCGGCCGGAACACCGGATGAGATTGTCAATACAATCCAGCAGGCGGCCAGCAAAGCGTTGCAGGAGGAGGATATTGTTTCACGGTTTCACACGCTGGGCGGTACACCTGGCGGCGAAACGCCACAGGAATTTGCATCCTTCATGGATGATCAGCAGAAATTGTGGGCCGATACGGTTCAAGCCGCGGATTTGCAAATGCAATAATGCATTAATAACCACCTGTCCGCGATGCCTTCCATTGCGCGTAGCGTTGCGGCAGGCACACCGCGCAGGGGCGGTAGCCCGCTGCAATGGCGGTCGCTTCGTCTGCAAAAAATACGCGATGTTTCACATACCCCCCGCGCGCGATAGCTTGCAGTGCGGCACGGCAATCCAGTGTTCCATAGATTTTGCCGCGTCGATGACCACCCAACGTGCCGGGCTGTGTGCTGAGGTAAGCGATGCCATCCGGTCCTGTCAGAACCCACTGTTTTTCAGAACGCATGGCTGTTTTCCATAGTGTCAGGGGGCGTTGTGAAAGAACAGTTCCAGTCCGATACGTTCGCCACGACGCACCCGACTGACCGCGTGCCGCGTCTGCACGCGATAATAGCCTTTGCTTCCTTTAAACGGACGCTGCGCGGTTGCGATAATTGCTGCATCGCCCTGGCGTAGCGGCAACACCATGGGACGTGACTGCATGCGTGGACGCTGTTCGGTCATGACCAATTCTCCTCCCTCAAAATCCGAGCCGGGTTCTGACAGCAAGGCGATGATCTGCAGCGGGAAAATCTGTTTGCCATCGGTGTATTGCTGGAGCGTCAGATTGTCGGCTTCACCCAGTCGATTCAGGTGAGAAAGCGTACGTGCCTGACCGCAATCACGATTGAAATCCAGGAACTGCGCCAGGTCGGTCGGGTGACGATAGGGCGTTTGCAGGACCTCATTCCAGCGGTTGGCGATATGAACCAGGTGCGTATAAAAATGGGTTTGTATGACGTCCAGCGGGCTCGCTAGCGGTTCTGGCAAAAAAAATCGCTCACCGTGACCTGAGCCGCCGGTGACGATCTCGCGGTGCAGTTCCATGTCTGCGGTTTGACGCGCCAGTGAGTCGGTCTGTTCAACTGAGAGCAGGCCAGGCAGCAGGGTGTAACCTTCTCGGTCAAGCTGTGTGGCGATGGTCGTCCAGTCCAGACGGTCTATCGCGTGTGTGATCTTATCAGGAGATGAACTTGTTGAAAGGGGAGCCATTGGATTGGATTTTGCAGGCATGCGATTTTCCGTGATGGTTGGCTTAGCGGGCATCATGAAAAATCAATCCGACAGTGTGACGGCGTCCGCTGTGCACCACACTGACGCCATGGCGCATCGCGACCTTGCGCGTGCCACGACGCAGGCCCCGGGCCGGTCGCTGATTGACCGTAAAGATCAATGCGTCGCCCTGTTGCAGCGGTACGACCTCGATTTGCTGGCCGCCAGAGGCACTCTCGGTCATGACAAATTCGCCGCCGGTGAAATCGCGTTCCGGCGCCGAAAGCAGGATCGCGGTTTGCAGGGGGAACACATGCTCGCCATAAAGATCCTGATGCAGGCAGTTATAGTCGCCAGCAGCATATTGGAGAATGAGCGGGGTTGGGCGTGTCTGACCCGCCGCGTGGCATTGAGCCAGGAAATCGTCCAGTCGGTCTGGATAGTGCGCGGACAACCCAAGTTGCTGATTCCATTGATTGGCAATGGGAACCAATCGGGGATACAGGGCGTGACGCAGCTGGGTCAGTATGGCCGGCAACGGGTATGAGAAGTATTTGTACTCGCCTCGCCCGAACCCGTGACGCGCCATCACGATCCGGCTGCGGTAACGTCCTTGGTGATCGTATCCGGCAGACAGGGCCTGACATTGCGCCTTTGTCAGTAAGCCAGACAGGACCGCATGGCCGGATTCATCGAGTGATGAGCGGATGGTATGCCAATCGTAATTGTCGAGAGAGATTGTGGGTGCAGATGTCATTTCTATAGTCACTTTGTCTTTGATTCCACCACGCAGGCACCACCGGAGGAACTGATATGGCAGCGGTTCAGTATCCGGTACACCTGCCGTTCCGGGGCAACGGTCGATCTGTTATGTGAGTGTAGACATCGTGCGGGCGCCCTGCACTCCGCTATTTGCGATTGAATTTTTGACCTTTCACGCCGCCGGACTGATCTGGTGCGTGGGTAGCGCACTTTGCAAGCGATGGAAGGCGCCGCGGGTCAGTTGGCTTCTTCGCGTCCTTCGGCAATTTTTTCATCGGCCTGGCTCATTTCCCCGGTATCCGCCGTTTCCACTTCGTGTTTATGTTCTTCGGCGGGGCAGTACTGAAATTTTGCGTAGATTGGGAAATGATCCGAACCGATATCGGACAGCTTGGCCATCTGCTTGATCTGAAACTCCGGACTCTGAAAAATATGATCCAGAGGCCAGCGCAGGAAGCGATAGTGCGCATGGAACGTATTGAACATGCCGCGTCCGATGCGCGCATCCAGCAGTTCGCTCACTTTCTTGAACAACCGGGTCGAATGCGACCAGGCCACATCATTCAGATCACCAAAGACCAGCGCGGTTTCATCGCGTTCACGGATCTGTTTGCCGACCAGCAACAGCTCGGCGTCACGCGGCGCTGATGTGTCGCTCTCGGTGGGGCTGGGCGGCGTCGGATGCAGGCAGTAAATCCGGATTCGTTCGCCCGACCTCAGAACCAATTGACTGCAAATAGAAGGGATGTCGCGCTCGACCCGGTACAGCACTTCCGTTTCTTCCAGGGGCAGGCGGGAGAAAAGATGCATACCGTACAAATTGTCCAGTGGAATGGCAACGCGATGCGGATAGTCGGCGTGCAGGCATTCCAGAGCATCCTGCCACCACTGATCGGACTCCAGGGTCAGCACCAGATCGGGTTTGTAGCGGTGAACCAGCTCAATCAGCGCCTGGCTATTATGATTCGGTGTCAATACGTTGGACGAGAGAAGAGAGACGGTTCGGTCGTCGTCTGGGGTGTGGTTGCCCACCACTTCCTTGCGGGCCAGTCGTGTGTAGGGCCGGATTTTGTAGGTCTGGTAAACGAGGGAAATGACATTTGCAACTATCACGACCCAGGTGAGCCAGGCCACAGCCGGTGGGCAGATCGCAATCCCGATCACCGCGAGCAGGCACAGTCCTGCGATCTGAACACGAGGGAAATCCAGACTGCGGATGGTCCAGTGGCTGCTGGGGATGAAAGCCAGAAAGGTCGCCAGTACCGGAACAAGCAGAATCAGCGCGTAAAGATAGGACACTCGATATTCTCCGTTAGACGCATTAAGAGTCGAGATTGGATTATAAAGAGTGTACATGACTGCTGTCTTAAGCGCTTGTTCGTGAGCAAATGGCAGCGTTTAGTGCAACTGATTCTTCAGTTGTCCACTGGCGTTTCCGGTACCGTCGGCTTGCCCCAGTGTTTCCACAGTTTGGCAATTGCGGCATAATCCTCACGGCCATAACCGGCTGCCGACGCAATGTCGTAAACCGAATGTGAGGCCTGGATTGCAAACATGGGAACCCCGAGCGACTGAGCCAGTTCCAGGGCAAGCATGGAGTCCTTTCGCGCAGCATCCAGCGGCATACCGCCTTCGTAATCGCCATTTACAATTCGTTCGGCATAGCGATGGGTCAGCGGACGATGCAATCCCATTTGCGGATCGGCCAACAGTGAAATTAGCTTCTCGCAACTGACACCCGTCGCCGTTGCCAGTGAACCCGCTTCGGCAACGACGACCATCACGGCGTGCGCAACGGCATTATTGATGACTTTGGCGGCCGCGCCAGTGCCGGCGCAACCAAAATAAATCTGCTTGGCGCAGATGGCATCGAGCACCGGCTGTGCAGAGGCAATGTCGCTTTCGTCACCCCCAAGCAGCAATGTGCCCGTTCCCGCATGCATCTGTCCCACTCCGGATAGAATGGAAGCATCAATAAGACGCAATCCGAACGGAGAAAGGATTTTCTGACTGGCGTAAATATCTTCGGGATTGACAGTGCTTGTTTCTATCACGATTGTGTTTGCCGGGAGATGCTCGGCTATTTGATTCAGTACATGCCTGGATGCGTCAGGGTTGGGAAGACATAACACCACAGCGTACAGGTCCGACAGATCTTTTGTATCCGTGATTGGTTCGGCGCCAAATTGTTTACATGCCTTTTGCACTTGTTCGGATTCCAGGTCGGCCACGCGTGTTGCAAATTTTTTTGCAATTCGCTCTGCAATCAGATAACCCATATTGCCAAGACCGTATACCGCGATCTGTTTGTTGCTCATGAAAAATTTTCTCCGTTACGAAATGTTGATTGACTGCCCATCATGAATCGAGACTGGGCGTTGCGGTTGCTGAGGACTCCAGAATTTTTCCTGGATTCATGATGTTGTTCGGGTCCAGTGCGTGCTTGATGCGTCGCATTAACTCCAGTTCTGTTCCTGATTTATAGCGAAGCATGTCGTCGATCCGGCGGGAACCAATGCCTTGTTCGGCGCTGATGGAGCCGCCGGCAGCAGTCACGGCGTCGTGCACCAGCAATTGAATACCGGGTTCCTGCTCTGCCACCTGGGCGCGTGTTGCTGTTGCCGGGCCGAGCAGATTGTAGTGAAGGTTGCCATCGCCCAAATGACCGAAAATCATCAATCGCGCCCCTGGATACCGCTTTTCAATGGCGGTGTCCATCGTCTTCACAAATGCCGGGATGGTGGAGACAGGTAAGGAAATGTCATGTTTGATGCAGTATGCGCTTTTGGCCAGCGCCAGGGTGATGCTTTCCCTCAATGTCCAGAACGCGTTGCGCTGCGATTGCGAACTTGCAATGACGGCATCAATAAGGATGCCGGCTTGCATGGTTTGCTCCAGGAAGGAGACATGGCTATTGTGTGCGGACGCGTCATTCTGGCTCGTCGATGTTTCTATCAAAACGTACCATTGGGCGCCGGCCGGCCGGGTGGCAAAGGGCAGGCATTGCTGCAGGTCGGTTTCGACGACAAGGGTCAGGCACGCATCCGACATGATTTCGAATCCGGTCAGATCCGCGCCGAGTTGGTCGCGGGCCTCTCGCAATAGCGACACTGCGTCGGGCAGGCTGCCCAATGCCAGCAGACTGGTCTGGTACGCTTTCGGGCGAGGAAACAGTTTGAGTGTTGCTGCAGTAATGATCCCAAGCGTGCCTTCGCTGCCGATATAAAGGTCGCGCAAGTCATAACCGGTATTATTCTTTCGCAGCCCATGTATTCCGTGCCATATTTCCCCTTGAGCAGTCACCACTTCCAGTCCGAGCGCTAAATCGCGTGTATTTCCGTAACGTAATACCTGGGTGCCGCCTGCATTGGTCGCCAGATTGCCTCCGATGGTACAACTGCCCTCTGCGCCGAGGGACAATGGAAATAGTCGATCCGCTTCATTCGCCGCATGCTGGACGTTCTGCAATATGCAGCCCGCCTCCACGGTCATGGTGTCGTTGTCAGTATCGATGGCGCGAATGCGGTCCAGCCTTCGCAGGCTGATCACAACTGAATTGCCGTCGCCATTGGGCGTCGCTGCCGCAACCTGTCCGGTATTGCCCCCCTGTGGAACCACGGCCACGCCCGCTTGACGGCATAGCCGGACGATGTAGGCCACCTGATGCGTGCTGGCTGGCCGCAACACCGCTATCGCGGTCCCTGTGCACATTCGGCGCCAATCGGTCAGATAGGGCCGCGCGGCTTCGCCAGTCAGGACATGGTCGGCGCCGAGCAGCGCTTCAAATTGAAGTAACAGGCGATGCATGTTTGTTAGTCCCGGATTGGTGTCAGCAATTGACCACGCTCAAGGAAGGCCACGGCGTTGTCCATGACCAGACGCGACATCGCCTGCCTGGTTTCATGTGTAGCGCTGCCCACATGTGGCATGAGCGTAATTTGATCCATGTGCAGAAATGCATCGGGCACAGTCGGTTCACGCTCCAGTACGTCCAGACCGGCGCCGCCCAGTTCACCCTTTTCCAGCGCAGACACCAGCGCGGCTTCATCAACGACGCTGCCTCGGGCGATATTGATCAGGATGCCCTGGGCCCCCAGGGCCTGAAGGACCTGCGCATCCACGATGTGTCGGGTTTGCGGGCCGCCGGGGCAGGCAAGCACCAGAAAATCTGCCCATTCGGCCAGTTTGTGCAACGAAGGCTCGAAGGTAAATGGACAATCTTGGCGTTCGCGCCGATTGTTATATCGGACTTGCATGCGAAACCCGACTGCTCGCTGCGCTATCGCCGTGCCGATACGGCCCATGCCAAGAATGCCCATCCGCTTGCCCCATACCCGCGTGGATAATGGAAAAGCGCCAATGGACTGCCACTGTCCCGATTTGACGTAGTGGTCTCCTGTATTCGTGCGACGGGCCGCAGTCAATAGCAGAGCCCATGCGAGGTCGGCGACGCAGTCATCCAGAATCTCCGGCGTATTACTGGCGACCATGCCACGTTCCTTTATTGCATGCATGTCCAGCGTTTCGTAGCCCACTCCCCAACTGCACACGGCACGAAGAGAAGTCAGTTGTTCGATCCACTCCTTCTTCAGGCCTTTTCTTACGGATGTGATCGCTACTGTGGCCCCGGCTGCAGCGTCAAGGTGGGCCGTGATCTGGGTTTCATCCCAGAGGGCACGTACCCGATATCTCGTGGCAAGCGCCTGATCGCAGGCAGCTCCGAGAGACGCCAGTTGCACTATCTGATAGGTTGCATCAGCCATGTGTTTATACCTTGGCAGGAATGTAGTTGGCAGCTGCCGCCGCTTCGGTAAACGAGACCCCGCGGTCGACTGCCGTTTCTACTTCGTTGTCGACTAAAAGGATGTCCTGTGCTGCGGCAAGAGTCTGTTCGATCCGGTTGAAGGGGATGACGACAATGCCGGTTTCGTCGCCTACGATCAGATCGCCCTGGCTGACGGCAATACCACCCAGCGATACTTGCCCGCCCATCTCCTGAAGATGGAGACGGGTTTTCCCCGTCAGCGGCGTCACATGTCGACTGGCCATCCATAGGCCCGTTCGCGTGATTTCATCGACATCGCGGCAGGCACCATCGATCAGTACCGCAGTAGCATGGCGTAATGCCGCTGCTTTGGAAGCGATACCCCCAAAGGTGGAAATGGCCTGACCCCCTGCATCAATGACAAGGATTTTGCCTGGACCGGTTGCCTCGATCAGGCGGCCGACCGCAAAATCGGCGCGATCAAAGTCGCCCAATTGTCCCCAGACATGACGTGCGGTAACGGCCTGACCAACGACCCGGCCTGCACCAGCGCGCAACGTAATCCCTTGTGTCACCCCGTCAATCTCCAATGAATCCAGGGCATCTGCCCAGGTGCTGCTGCCGATCTGCGAGCAGCGCTGCAAAACCTCTGAATCAAGACTGGTCATCATTTGTCTTTCCTTATCGATTAATCAACATTGGCACCGGACAGCCGGACACCTTCTGCCCACTTTTTGACTTCTTCATTAATAAATGCGGCGAAGGCATCTGATGTACTGTTGTTGACCTGGCCTCCCATGGCCTGCAGTTTCTTGGTCATGTCGGGCGTGGCGACCACTTTTTTGATCGCGTCCTGTAATTGTGTTTTTATTTTCGGCTCCATCTTCGCGGGGCCAAATGTACCGAACCACGTTGCCGCCTGAAAGTTCGCCAGTCCTGCTTCGGCCATGGTAGGGACGTCCTTGATTGATTCGACACGTTCAGAATGGGCGAGTGCAATTGCGCGCAACTTGCCGGACAAAATATAGGGCTGCGCTGCAGATAAAGTAACGAATGCCACCTGGACCTGTCCGCCAAGCAAGTCGGTGAGCATGGGCGAATCGCCCCGGTATGGAATATGTTTTAGCGGGGCACCGGTTTGCGCCTTGAACAGCTCGCCCGTCAGGTGTTGCGGGGTACCGTTGCCGGTGGACGCCATTGTCAGGCCATCGGGCGCCTTTTTGGCATATGCGATCAGTTCTTCTAGATTGTTGACGGGTAGGGTATTTGTTGCCACCAGAATAAGCGGGATCGTGGCGGTCAGGGAGATGGGTTCAAAATCGGCTATCGGATCGTAACTGAGATTCTTATACAGACTGGCGCTGATGGTGTGTGCAGCCGTTGTCATAAAGAGCGTATAGCCATCCGGTTTGGCGCGGGCAACCTGCGCTGCCGCCAGAGTAGTGCCGGCGCCAGGCTGGTTTTTTACCACCACTGGCTGACCCAGTTCATCGGGTAATTTTTCGGCGACCATGCGTGCAATTACGTCAGTGGCACCGCCGGCAGGATAGGGCACGACAAGCTCAATGGGACGATCCGGCCAGGCCATGACAGGTGTCATTGCCATGGTCAGCAAGGCGAACGTCATGCGTCGAAACCAACGAGTGAAAGCGGGTATTGCCATTATTTGTCTCCGTAATATTTTTTATCGGAATATCAAAAAAGAGAGGGCACGGAAACGCTTGCGCAAGCCGTTGACCGTGACTCATTCTGCGTTATAAGACTTATAGTGACAAATAGATATTTATCTTCAATTATTAGTAGTGTGCTAATAATTGAGTCTGACTCCCGTAAAATCGCCGGACAATCTTCAATTTCAAATCGTATAGGTGGCGGATTCAAACCAATGACGCTTAATATCAAATATCGCCCGTTGAAGGCCTTTTTGCTTGCCGTCGAGACAGGCTCGTTTACCCATGCGGCCGACCAGCTGAGCGTGACCCAGCCATCATTCACAGCACTCATTCAGGATTTGGAAAAGTCGCTGGATGTCAAACTGTTTGAGCGGACGACCCGAAGTATCACGCTGACTGCAGCCGGTAAAGATCTGCGGGATCGTATTTATCGGCCGATTGCGGATCTGGAGGAAAGCTACCGAAATATGATGGATCTGGCCGCCGTGCGCCGGGGAAGTGTTGTCGTCGGTGCCTTGCCTTCGGCGTCTCTCAGTGTCATTCCGCCAACCCTGGGCCAATTGCGCAAGAAGCATCCTGCGCTACAAATCCGGGTGGTGGAAGCGCATAACGATGAGTTGATCAAAATGTTGCGGACCAATCAGGTGGAATTTGCACTGGCAACTAAGCTTGTCGATATGCCGGATCTGGAGTTCCTGCCTCTGATTGATGATGCGTTCCATGTGGTTTCGCCGCTCGATCATCCAATTGCACAGATCAAGGCACCCAAGTGGGAAACGCTGATTCCGCACGATCTGGTCTTATTGTCGCAAGGCTCCAGCGCCCGGGCGCAATTTGAGAGGGCCATCACGTCCGATAGCTCGCTGGCGGGCTTGCGATACGACGTCACCCACATGATTACTGCGGTGTTGCTGGTCAAGCAAGGCTTGGGTATTACCCTGATTCCGCGACTGGCCTTGACGGCGTTGCCACTTGAAGGGCTGGTGCATAAGCCATTGGCTAATGACACGGCCAGACGGACAATTGGATTGCTCAGGAGAAAGGATCGTGAGTTATCTCCGGCAGGCCGCGTATTTTATGCGGAAGTGCAAAAAATAACGCGCGAAATTGAAGATCGCTATTCGGTATAAAATCGCCGTGTCGAATAAGAACTATTAGTTTTTTTCTAATAGTTCACGATTATTTCCGATTGGACGTTAAGAATATACAAGTGCAATATACAGGGACACAATTTTGTTTCTGAAATATTCCCGGACTGTATATGGACACACCAATCAAATCTTTTTATCTGGGCGAGACCGCACGCCTCAGCGGCCAGGGTAGCCCGGATATCATCACTTCCATCAACCCTGCGGACGGCAGTACTGCCGGTCTGATTACCCGTGCCTCGGTTCAGGATGTCGATGCAGCAGTTGCGCTTGCCTGGGACGCGTTTCAAAACAGCCCATGGCGCAAACTCAGACCCGACCAGCGTGCGACTGTTCTATATGAAGCGGGGCGTCGACTGTCTGCCGAACGGGAATCGCTGGCGCATCTGCAAATGATCGACAGTGGCAAGCCCATGAAAGAGTGCCTGAATATGGTTGATTCTGCCGCGGGCCACTTTCGATATTACGCCGCAGTATGCGAGACCTGGCAAAACGAGATGACCTCGCCCCGAGGCGAATATTTTTCCATGGCCCTGGCGGAACCCTTCGGTGTTGTTGCCTGCATCACGCCGTGGAATTCTCCGATCATGAATGAAGCGCAGAAGGTGGCGCCTGCATTGGCGGCGGGCAATGCCGTGTTGCTCAAACCGTCCGAGGAGACACCTCAGCTTGCACTTGAACTGGCACGCATCTGCCGTGAAGCGGGGGTGCCTCAGGGCCTGTTGACGGTCCTGCCGGGTTTAGGAGAAGACGTCGGTGCTGCGCTGGTCAAACACCCTGGCGTGCGTATGGTGTCCTTTACCGGCGGCACGGAAACCGGCAGAGTGATCGGTGCCATTGCCGGTCAACGCCTGATCCCCGTAGGTCTTGAGCTGGGCGGCAAGTCTCCGCACATTGTTTTCGATAATGCCGATATTGAACGTGCGGTGGCCGGTGTCATGTCCGGGATTTTTGGTTCCGCCGGTCAGAGCTGTGTGGCTGGCTCGCGTCTATTCGTGCAGAAAAGCATTTACGGGCAATTTATGAACCGTCTGGTCGAGAGAACTCGCGCCTTGCGCGTGGGACTGCCCGATGATGCCGATGTGCAAATGGGGCCGCTGGTGTCAAAAGCGCATCTGGATAAAGTGGCAGGCTATGTGCAGGTCGGCAAACAGGAAGGCGGAAAAATTCTGACAGGCGGCGAACCACCCGCCGACCGGCGCTTGCAGGCGGGGTGTTTCTATATGCCGACCATTATTGATGGATTGGATAACCATGCGCGGGTATGTCAGGAGGAAATTTTCGGTCCGGTTCTGGTCGCGTTACCGTTCAATGACGAGGCGGACGTGATTGAGCAGGGAAACGATACTGCATTTGGCCTGGCGGCAGGCATCTGGACAGGCGATTACGCGCAGGCGTGGCGGGTCGGGCGCCAGTTGCAGGCAGGCTCCATCTGGATTAACACGTATAAACAATCCCATATCAGTACGCCATTTGGCGGCTTCAAAGATAGTGGCATCGGCAGAGAGAAAGGACTGCATGGCTTGCGTCTGTATAGCCAGGTCAAGAGTATGTACTTTGGTATGCATGAAAAACCCATGGGTTTATAGTCGATGCTTTTCCCTTCAAATAGCTGCCTGAATGAGCAGCAAAGGAGACATGTAATGAAGTTGTTGAAATTCAAGTCCTGGATCGCTCCAGCGATTGTTTGTTCCACTTTGGCTATCAGTCACTCGGCTTTAGCGTGGCCTGACCGCCCTGTTGAATTGATTGTCGGGTTCGCCGCGGGCGGCGGCACAGACCTGACCGCCAGAACATTGGCCACCTATATGGAAAAAGAGCTGGGTCAGTCGGTAGTAGTGGTGAACAAGCCCGGCGCGTCAGGCGGATTGGGTCTCTCGTATGTGGCGCGGGCCAAACCCGACGGCTACACCCTCGGTATGACCAATATGCCGGGGTTGCTGACGATCCCAATAGAACGTAAGGTGGATTTTAATTTTGACAGTTTTACCTATATTGCCACACTGGTCAGGGATCCTAGCGCGTTCAGTGTAAAAGCAGATTCGCCTTATACCAATCTGAAGCAACTGGTGGACGATGCCCGCAAGCGCCCGGGCGAGCTGACTTATGCCTCTACGGGGGTCGGTACGGACGATCATTTAGCCATGGTTCTGTTTGACGGTGAATCAGGGACGGATTTCAATCACGTGCCGTTCAACGGTGCCGCGCCGATGCGCAACGCGGTGCTGGGCGGACATGCAACGATTGGCGGTATGAACTTGGGTGAAGCGATGCCGTATCAGGGCACTAAATTGAGAATCCTGGCACAAGCCAGTGCGAAACGTTCACCCTTGGCGCCGGACGTGCCAACATTTGCCGAGCAGGGCGTTAATCTGGTTTTCGCCTCCGAACGCGGTGTCGTGGCGCCCAAGGGAATTCCAGAGGAAGCGCAGGAAAAACTGTCGCAGGCTTTGGATAAAATCGCGGCCGATCCGCAATTTCAGGATGCGATGTTAAAGCAATATACTGAGATGGATTATCTGGCGGGCGATGCGTGGAAAGCCAGGCTAAAGAAAGCAGACGAACAGTTTCGTGCCTTGTGGGAAAAACGGAAATGGGTAGATTGATAACATAGAAGACCTACAGCTAGCCGATTCCGAAAAATAAAAATTTATAATAATGTCACGCTCGTACTTTGCTTATCCGGATCTGTCGCAGGACGATCCTCTATAGCGCCAATGAAACGGGGCATTTCAGGAATCAATATGAATCAGTACATCACGCCCGTCCCTCTTGAAAAATCCTATCGACTGGTCAATCACGGGCCCACAGTGCTCGTGTCAGCGCGTCATGGCGATCAGCAGGACGTAATGGCCGCAGCCTGGGCATGTGGTCTGGATTTTTCGCCACCCAAACTGACCGTGGTTCTGGATAAGGCCACTCGTACGCGCGCGCTGGTTGAACAATCTGGTACATTTGCAATACAAATGCCAACCGTCACTCAGGCGCAACTGACACATTACGTCGGTACGCATAGCATGGTTTCTGAACCAGACAAGCTGGAACGAGCTGGCGTGGATCTGTTTCCAATGCCGGATTTTGACCTGCCTTTCGTTTCCGGATGCGCAGCCTGGCTGGCGTGCCGGCTTATCCCTGAAGCTCATATTCAGCAGTGTTATGATCTTTTTATTGCTGAAATCATCGGGGCCTGGGCTGACAGCAGGGTATTCCGTGACGGACATTGGGAATTTGCGAATGCCGACCCTGCCTTGCGTACATTGCACTATATCGCCGGCGGCCAGTTTTATGCCACAGGTGATGAAGTCACTGTCACAGAAAGGTAAGCTTTCTGGCTACTCGGATTACCGGCATCATGGCCGAACCAAATGCATAAATGTATGTTGAACCAGGAGAAAAAAAATGACAATTGAAAAAGTAGCAGTGATTACCGCAGGTGGCAGTGGCATGGGTGCACAAGCCGCCGGCAGACTGGCTGCGGATGGATTCAAGGTAGCCATTCTGTCGTCCTCCGGCAAGGGCGAGGCGCTTGCAAAAAGCCTGGGTGGCGTCGGGGTGACAGGATCCAATCAATCCAATGAGGATCTGGGCAGGCTGGTTGAGCTTGCAGTGTCAACCTGGGGGCGCATTGATGTTCTGGTCAACAGTGCCGGGCATGGTCCGCGCGCACCGATTCTGGATATCACAGACGAAGACTGGCACAAGGGCATGGATACCTATTTCATGAACGTGGTGAAAGCGACCAGGCTGGTCTGCCCGGTCATGCAAAAGCAAAAATCCGGATCCATTATCAACATTTCATCTGCCTGGGCGTTTGAACCGGCGGCCATGTTTCCAACGTCTGCCGTGTTTCGAGCTGCGCTGGCCTCGTACACCAAGTTGTTTGTGGAAGCTTATTCTGCTGACAATATACGCATGAACAATGTTCTGCCTGGCTGGATTGACAGTCTGCCGCAAGTGGACGAGCGCCGTGAGAGTGTGCCGATGAAGCGCTATGGAACGGCCGATGAAATCGCCGGAACGATTGCCTTTCTGGCGTCGGAAGCGGCCGGTTATATTACCGGCCAGAACATCCGCGTCGATGGCGGCTTGATGCGACACGTTTGATTGCAGGCGCCTACAAAATTCCCAGTTCCGGGTAGGGCTGATTATTCTCGATGCGCTCGTAACCAAGACGGGTCAGGTCAATGGTATTGAACCGACCGTGGATGATGAGTTCGGCAATGCCTCGCGCCGCCGCGGGGGCATGCATCATGCCATGACCTGAAAAACCGGCCACGGTGTACAAATTAGGAAGACGTGAATTCCATGCGCCGATGACAGGGTTGCCATCCAGTTCGTTGACCTCGTACAGGCCCGACCAGGTTCGATGACACTTTGCGGCC
>Ga0164243_10008922_pt1 | contig 14694 bp, 16 predicted proteins | sample OricompcompostOP_FD_108781 | JGI IMG/M metagenome (GOLD analysis project Ga0164243, IMG submission 108781) | Organic Plus compost microbial communities from Emeryville, California, USA - Original compost - Organic plus compost (OP) | ecosystem: Engineered > Solid waste > Mixed feedstock >... | reverse complement strand
GTGAACCGAGCCACGAAGTCGTCGTACAGCTCGTCGACGACCACGAACCGCTTGCCGCCGTTGCAGACCTGACCGGCGTTGTCCATCCGGGCGAAGACGGCGGCGTCGACCGTCGCGTCGAGGTCGTCGGTCGAGAGCACGATGAACGGGTCGGAGCCACCGAGCTCGAGGACGACCTTCTTCAGGTGCCGGCCGGCGATCTCCGCGACGGCGGCGCCGGCCCGCTCGGAGCCGGTCAGCGAGACGCCCTGGATGCGCGGGTCGGCGATGATGTCGGCGACCTGCTCGTTGGTCGCGCGGACGGTGACGTAGGCGCCCTCGGGGAAGCCGGCGTCGCGGAAGATCTGCTCCTGCAGGGCCGCCGAGCGCGGGCACTGGGGGGCGGGCTTGAGCAGGATCGTGTTGCCGGTGACCAGGTTGGGACCCGCGAAGCGGGCGATCTGGTAGACGGGGAAGTTCCACGGCATGATCCCCAGCAGCGGGCCGACCGGCGTCCGGCGGATCACCGCGGTGCCCTCGCCCTCGCCGAGCTCGATCGGCTCGTCGGCGAGGAAGCGCTCGGCGTTGTCGGCGTAGAACTCGTAGATCGCGGCGGAGAAGTCGACCTCGCCCTCGGCGTCAGCGAGCGGCTTGCCCATCTCCTCGACCATCGCGGCGGAGAGCTCGGCGCTGCGCTCGCGGTGCAGCTCGGCGACGCGGCGCACGAGCGCGGCCCGCTCGGCGACGGTGGTCGTCCGGCCCCACGACGCGTACGCCGCCGAGGCCGCGTCGAGCGCCGCGGCGATGTCGGCGTCGGTGGCGGTCGGGAAGGTCTCGACCAGCTCTCCGGTCGCGGGGTTGCGGACGGCGTACTGCGTCGTCTGCTCGGTCATGGTGCTCTCTCCTTGAGGTGATGGGGGCGGGTCAGCGGGCGGCTTCGACGTCCGACGACAGACGCTGGGCGAGCCAGACCGGCAGGATCGAGAAGACGATCAGCACGACGGCCACGACGTTGACGACGGGCGCCTGGTTGGGACGGAACATGTTGTTGAGGATCCAGATCGGGAGGGTGGTCGCGCCGTTGCCGGCGGTGAACGTGGTCACGATGATCTCGTCGAAGCTCAGCGCGAAGGCCAGCATGCCACCGGCCAGCAGCGCCGAGCGCAGCTGGGGGAGCGTGACCAGCCGGAAGGTGGTGAACACACCGGCCCCGAGGTCGGCGGAGGCCTCCTCCAGGCTGGTGCCCATCCGCCGCAGCCGGGCCTGCACGTTGTTGAAGACCGTGACGATGCAGAAGGTCGCGTGCGCCACCACGATCGTCCACAGCGTCAGGTCCACCCCCAAGATGCCCTTGAACCCGTTGTTGAGCGCGATGCCGGTGACCACGCCCGGAAGCGCGATCGGGAGGATCACCAGCAGGTTGACCGAGTCCTTGCCGAAGAACGAGTAGCGCTGCAGCGCGAGCGCCAGCAGGGTGCCGAGCACGAGCGCGATCAGCGTCGAGATCGCGGCCACCTGCAGGCTGGTGACCAGCGCCTCCCGCGCGCCGTCGCTGTGCGCTGCCCGGCGCCACCATTCCAGGGTCGCGCCGTCGGGCGGCCAGGTCATCGACTGGCTCGGGTTGACCGAGTTGGCCACGACCACCAGCAGGGGCAGGTAGATCAGCGCGAGCACGCCGAAGGTGAGGACGGCCAGGACTCTGCGGGCCAGCGGACTGAGCGTCATCACATGTTCTCCAGTGCTCCGGTACGACGGATGGCGGTCAGCAGCACGAGCATGACCACGATCGGGATCATCGCGATCGCCGCGGCCAGCGGGAGGTTGTTGGCCGCTCCGGCGTTGATGAAGACGAGGTTGCCGAGCATCTGGCTCGCACCGCCGACGATGTTGACCGTGATGTAGTCGCCCATCGTGAGCGAGAAGCTGAAGATCGCTCCCGCGACGATGCCGGGGATGAGCAGCGGCATCACGATCGAGCGCAGCACCATGCCCGTCGGGGCGCCGAGGTCGCCGGCCGCCTCGAGCAGCGAGTCGGGCACCCGCTCCAAGGCGGCGAAGATCGGCAGGATCACGTACGGCAGCCAGATGTAGGCCTGGGTGATCACGACCGCGGTCAGGCCGTAGCCGGGCGAGCCGAGACCGCTCCACTCGGCCAGGCCGCCCTCGGAGAGGACCACCCGCCAGGAGAAGACCTTGACCAGGTAGCTGGCCCACAGCGGGGTGAGGACGGCGACGACGAGCATCCGCCGCACCCGCGGTGTGGCCACCTTCGCCATGTAGAACGCGATCGGCAGCGCGATCGCGACGTCGATCACGGTCACCGCGGCGGCCACGGCCAGGGTGCGGACCGTGACGTCGCGATAGACCTCGTTCTCGAGGAGGGTGCGGAAGTTGTCCAGCGTCCACGACCGGTCGATCTCGCTGCTGAGGCTGTCCACGGACCACAACGAGGTGATCAGCAGGGCCGCCAGCGCGACGACGTACACCAGGACCATCCAGGCGAGCGGGGCGGACAGCAGCAGAGAGAGTCGCAGCCACACCATCCGGTGCAGCAGCCGGGACCCCGGCCGGTCCACCGGCCCCCGCAGTGCGGGGTCGGTGGACCGGCCGGGCCGGGCGTCGTGAGGCGCGGACGTGGCGGACATGATCAGCCCTTGATCTCCGTCCAGGCCTCGGTCCACTGGGCGTAGTCGGTGCACTCGACGTCCGTGCGGCCGTCGAGGCAGTCCTTGATCGGCGTACGCCAGAACCACAGCTGCTTGGCGTACTCCTCGTCACCGGCGTGGAAGGTCTCGCAGTGCTTCGGGTCGGTGGTCTTCTCGCACGCCTGCGGGCTGTTCGGCGCCTCGCCGAAGTACTCCGTCGCCTGGGCGTTGGCCTCGGGGCTGAGGATGTAGTCCATCCACTTGTAGGCGCAGTTGGGGTGCTTGGCCTGCGACGACATCATCCAGGTGTCGTTCCACGCGGTCGCGCCCTCCTCGGGCAGGACCACCTCGACGTCCTTGTTCTTGATGTTGTTCTTGATGACCTGCCAGGTCGTGCCGACCACGGAGTTCCCGGTCTCGAAGGCCTGGATCTCCTTCAGGTAGTCGGACCAGTACTCGCCGACGTACTTGCGCTGCTCCTTGAGCAGGGCGACGGCGGCGTCGAGCTGCTCCTGGTCGAGCGCGTAGGGGTTCTCGATGCCGAGCTCCGGCTGGTGCTTCATGAGGTAGAGCGCGGCGTCGGCGATGTAGATCGGCGAGTCGTACGCCGTCACCTTGCCCTTGTTCCTCTCCAACTGCGCGGTGTCGAAGACCGCGCCCCACGAGGTCGGCGGGGTGTCGAAGTTCAACTTGTTGAACATGAGCAGGTTGGCGCCGTAGCCGTGCGGGACGCCGTAGTTCTTGCCGTCCACGGTGTTCCACTCGGTGTTCTTGAGGAAGTCGTAGACGTTCTCGTAGTTGGGCACCAGGTCGGTGTTGATCTCCTGCGCCTCGTCGGAGGCGATGAGCCGCAGCGAGAGGTCGCCGGAGGCCGCGATGACGTCGTACTCCCCGGACTTGGCGAGGTTGAGCGCCTCGTCCGACGTGCCGTAGACCTTGCTCGTCACCTCACAGCCGGTCTCCTTCTCGAACGGCGTGACCCAGTCGACGTTGGGGTCGTTGCTGCCGTCCTCGACGTAGCCGGGCCAGGCGAGGATGGAGACCTTGCCCTCGGTCTTGCCGAGCTTCTCGACCGCCTCGGTCTTCTTGTCGTCGTCGCCGCTGCCGCAGGCCGACAGCACGGAGACCGACAACAGGGTCAGGCAGGCCGCCGTGACACGGCCTCTCCGGAGGGTGTTCTTCATCAGGTTCTCCGCTTTCTCGTTGGGTTGCAGTGCAGAGGGGAGGGAGCTGGGGGCGGCTCAGGAGCCGCTGGTGAGGGGGACCACGTCGGCGCGCGCGAACCGCACGGTGACGTCGTCACCCCGGTGCTCGGCGGCGTCCAGGGCGCCGGTGGACTGCTCGAGGGCGATCAGGTCGACGCCGTCGGTGGTGCGCAGGTGGACCCGGTTGCCGGTCCCGAGATAGATCGTCTCGACGACGACGGCGTCGAGGCGCACCTCGTCGGGGCGCGGAGGCGCCGTGTCACCGGCCGGCGAGAGGCGCAGCCGCTCGGGCCGCACGGCGTGCTCCCCGGCGACGCCGAGGATCCGGCGGGAGGTCTCGGCATCGAAGAGGTTGGTGGTGCCGACGAAGCCGGCGACGTACGCCGACGCGGGGTTCTCGTAGATCTCCCGCGGCGTGCCGAGCTGCTGGATGCGGCCGGCGTCGAAGACCGCGATCCGGTCGCTGAGCGTCAGCGCCTCCTCCTGGTCGTGGGTGACGAAGACGAAGGTGATGCCGAGCTCGCGCTGCAGCTGCTTGAGCTCGACCTGCATCTGCTCGCGCAGCTTGAGGTCGAGGGCGCCGAGCGGCTCGTCGAGCAGCAGCACGCGCGGCTGCAGCACGATCGCCCGGGCCAGCGCGACCCGCTGCCGCTGCCCGCCGGACAGCTGCGCCGGGCGGCGGGCGCCGAGGTGGCCCAGGCGCACGGTCTCCAGGGCCTGGTGCGCGCGCTCGCGGCGCTCCTTCTTGCCGACACCGCGCACCCGCAGCCCGTAGGCGACGTTGTCGAGCACGCTCATGTGCGGGAAGAGGGCGTAGTCCTGGAAGACGGTGTGGACGTCGCGCTCGAAGGGCGCGGCGCGGGTCACGTCGACGCCGCCGAGGCGCACGGTGCCGGCCGTGGCCTGCTCGAAGCCGGCGATCAGGCGCAGCACCGTCGTCTTGCCGGACCCGGACGGGCCGAGCATGGAGAAGAACTCACCGTCGGCGATGTCGAGATCGACGTCGTCGACCGCGACGACGTCGCCGAAGCTCTTGCGCAGCCCGCGCAGCGAGATCGCGGGAGAGCGGGCGATGTCGGCCGGCTCGGGGGGAGCACTGGTCGAGAGGGACATCACGTCTGTGCCTTTCGTCACGGTCGGAATGGCGTTAAGATATGACTTCACAGTTCAAAGCACAAGGGGTCTGGGAAGATCGTTCCGACGGGGATTGCGGACAGCCCGGTGCAGCAGGTGCTCAGACCGGGGACAGGAGGGGAACGACGGTGGCCGTGCCGTTCTACGGACGCGCATCCGCGGCGGTGTTCTCACCGCTGGAGACGATGAGCCGCTCCGAGCTCGTCGTACGACGACTCACGGACGCGATCGCGCTCGGCCTGCTCCCCGACGCCGAACAGCTCCCCGGCGAGGTGGACCTCGCCGGGATCTTCGGGGTCTCCACCGTCACCGTCCGCGAGGCGCTGTCGGTGCTGCGCTCGGAGGGGCTGATCGAGACCCGGCGCGGCCGGGGCGGCGGCAGCTTCGTGCGCACGCCCGAGGACGGGATCGGGCACCTGGCGCGACGGCGGCTCGACCGGTTCAGCCTCGGCGAGCTGCGCGACCTCGGCGACGTCTACGCCGCCATCTGCGGCGCCAGCGCCGCGCTCGCCGCGCGCCGGTCCAGCACCGACGACGTGGACCGGCTCCAGCGCGTCGCGGACGCCCTCGAGCACGCCGCCACGCCGGACGCCCGCCGCCGCGCCGACGCCCAGTTCCACATCGAGGTGGCCGCGTCGGCGCAGTCACCGCGGCTCTACCACGAGGAGGTCAGCCTCCAGGCGGAGTTCGGGACCCTGCTCTGGCTGGCCTTCGGCGACGACGACAGCCACGCCCAGATGGTGCGCAGCTGCCGCGCCGTGGTCGCGGCGATCGCCGACCATGATCCGCGAGCCGCCCGGGAGGCGGCCGAGCAGCGGGTGGCCGACTCCACCGCCCGTCTCATCGACTACCAGCTCAGCGAGGCCCGATGACCACCACCCTCTCCCCCGCCGACACCGCGGCCGTGCGGGCCGCCGTGGCCGAGCTCGCCGACCACGCCTTCGGCCTCGCCGACCGGATCGTCGCCTCGGTGGCGGCGGCCCTGGCCGACCGACGCGCCCCCCGGCGCGCCGACCTCGCCCCGGTCGAGCCTCTCGTCGTCCCGGTGCTCGGCGACACCGGCCAGCCGGTGCAGGGCGCCGGCTTCGTGGCCGCGCCCGGTCTGCTGCAGGACGCCGAGTGGTGGCTGGAGTGGTTCGCCCGCGACACCGACGGCCGCCCGCAGCGCCTGGTCACCCACTCGGAGCCGCAGGCCATCGGCTTCTACGACTACGAGCACCTCCCCTGGTTCGTCGTGCCGCGCGACACCGGGCGCCGCCACGTCACCGGTCCGTACGTCGACTACCTGTGCACCGAGGAGTACACCCTCACCTTCACCGCCCCGGTCCTCGTCGACGGCGTCTTCTGCGGCGTCGGCGGCGCCGACATCGCCGTCAAGAGCGCCGAGCAGGCGCTGCTGCCGTCGCTGCGGGCCTGCTCGACCCGGGTCGCCGTCGTCAACAACTTCGGCCGGATCCTCTCCAGCAACAGCGGTCGCCATCTGTGCGGCGACCTGCTCGACGGCGTCGACGTCGAGCACCTGCCCGCCGAGCAGCGGGTCGGGGACCTCCCGCTCGCGGTCGTCGCGATCGAGTGAGCCGGCCGCGGACCCGGCCGGCTCAGCGACCGACGCGGCGCCGGTAGGTCAGGTGCGTGACATGAGGGGTGTGCCGGGCGGCGACCGGCAGCAGGTCGAGCGTGCCGACGCCTGCGAAGATGCGGGATCCGGCGGTCAGGCCGGCGACGTGCGGGCTGACGTGCAGGCGCAGCTCGTCGAGGGCTCCCGCGGCGAGACAGGCGTTGATGGTCGAGGCGCCGCCGGCCACGGCGACGTTGCGGTCCCCCGCGGCGGCGCGGGCGCGGTCGAGCGCCTCGGCGAGACCGCCGGTGACGAAGTGGAAGGTCGTGCCGCCACTCATCGGCAGCGGCGCGCGCTCGTGGTGGGTCAGCACGAACACCGGTGCGTGGTAGGGCGGCTCCTCGCCCCACCAGCCGCGCCAGTCGAGGTCCCAGGCGCCCCGTCCGGGACCGAACATGTTGCGCCCCATCACGAAGGCGCCGGCGTCGACGATCGCGGCGACCTCCGCCTCGTTGTCCTCGCGGTGGTCGAACATCCAGCTGTGCAGCCGGTCCTCGTCGATCGAGCCGAAGGGACGCTCGATCGACTGGTCGTTCGCCGCTCCGTATCCGTCGAGCGTCACGCTGATGTCCGCGGTCACGATGCCCATGCCGGTGGTGACCGGAAATGCGCGGCCGACTCATCGCACGCCGTGGGAGAATCCGTCCGTGCTGGGCATCACCGATCTGTCGACGTACCTCGTCGGACTGGTCCTCGTCATCTTGCTGCCCGGGCCGAACTCGATCTACGTGCTCTCCGTGGCCGCTCGCCGCGGCGTCCGGGACGGGTACGCCGCCGCGGCCGGCGTCTGGACGGGTGACGCGGTGCTCATGGTCCTGTCCGCGGCCGGGGTGGCGTCGCTGCTGAAGGCCAACGACATGGCGTTCGCCGTGGTCAAGTTCGTCGGCGCGGGCTATCTGGGCTATCTGGCGTTCACCATGCTGCGCGGCGCGCTGGTGATGTGGCGGTCCCGGCGCCAGGCGGTGCGCGCCGTAGAGGAGGGCGCCCCGCCGCCTGTGCCGAACGAGCGTCCGTATCGCCGGGCGCTGATCATCAGCCTGCTCAACCCGAAGGCGATCCTCTTCTTCGTCGCCTTCTTCGTGCAGTTCGTCGACCCCGACTACGCCCACCCGGCGCTGTCGTTCCTCGTCCTGGGCACGCTGGTCCAGATCGCGAGCGTGGCCTACCTGAGCGCGCTCATCTTCGGCGGGACACGGCTGGCCGCCGCCTTCCGGCGGCGACGTGGCCTGTCGGCGGCCGGCACCTCGGCGATCGGCGCCGTGTTCCTCGGCTTCGCGGTCAAGCTGTCCCTCGCCCACGCCTGACCGCGCGTTCGTCCCCCGCGGCCGGCGCCCCTCACCAGGTGACCGCGTCGCAGGCCGCGGAGCGGTGGCCTTCGACCTGCAGCGTCGCGTGCTCGATCTGGAACTGCTCGCGCAGCAGCAGCTGCCCGCTGCGGAGCACGCCGGCGCCGTCGGCGCCCTCGACCAGCACGAGGTGGGCGGTCGCGACGTTCATGCCGGAGGTCAGGGTCCAGGCGTGCAGGTCGTGGACGTCGCAGACGCCGTCGATGCGACCCAGCGCTCCGGCGACGGTGTCGATGTCGAGCCCGGCGGGCACGTGCTGTCCGAGCACCGCGAGCACCTCGCGGCCCAGCAGGACGGCGCGGACCGCGACGAAGGCGCCGATGAGGAACGCGACGACCGTGTCCCACACCACGTCGCCGGTCGCGACGATCAGCCCACCGGCGACGAGCACGCCGACGCTGCCGGCCGTGTCGGCGACCACCTCGAGATAGGCGCCCTTGACGTTGAGGGAGTCCTGCGCGCCGCCGCGCAGTAGCGCCATGGCCACGAGGTTGACGACGAGGCCGAGCAGGCCGACCGCGAGCATCGGCCCGGTCTCCACCTCGCCGGCCGCTCCGGCGCCGCCGATCCGGCCGATCGCCTCGACCACGACGTACGCCGCGACGCCCAGCATCATCAGCACGGCGAGGCCGGAGGCGAACACCTCCGCGCGGTAGGAGCCATAGGTGCGGCGACCGGTGCTGTCCGCACGGGTCGCGATCTTGGTCGCGACCAGCGCGGCGCCGAGGGTGACCACGTCGGCCGCCATGTGCCCCGCGTCGGAGATGAGGGCGAGCGAGCCGCTCACCAGGCCGACGACGAGCTCGACGACGAAGAACGCGGCGATCAGCCCGAAGGAGACGCCCAGCCGCCACCGGTGGCGCGCCCCGGCGTGCCCGCCGCCACCGTGGCCGTGTCCGTGTCCGACACCCATCTCTCAGCCCTCCGCCCCGGCGCCGCAGCCGCCACGGCCGCCACCGCACTCGTCACCCTCGTCCGCCGCGGCCGGGCCGCTCGGCGCGCAGCAGCCCTCACCCCGCCAGGCCTGGACGCCTTCTCGCGCCGCGATCGCGGCGATCACCAGGCCGGCCGCGGGGTCGGCCCAGGTCCAGCCGAGCACGGCGTTGAGCAGCAGGCCGAGCAGGAGCGCGGCGGACAGCCAGGTGCACAGCAGCGTCTGCGTCCCGTCGGCGACCACGGCGTCGGACCCGAGCGCGCGGCCCGTGCGACGCTGGGCCCGCGACAGCCACGGCATCACGACCAGTGACGCGGCGGCGATCCCGATGCCGACGGCCGAGGACTCCGGCCGGTGATCGGCCACCAGCGCCCGGGCCGACTCGACCCCGACGTACGCCGCGAGGGCGAAGAAGGACAGCGCCATCAGGCGCAGCGCGGTCCGCTCCCGCGTCGCGGGCATCGGATGGCGGAACTGCCAGAGCACGACGAGGCCGCTGGAGACCTCGACGAGGGAGTCGAGGCCGAAGCCGACGAGTGCGACCGAGCCCGCGACCAGACCGGCCGCGACCGCGACGGCCGCCTCGACGAGGTTGTAGCCGACCGAGGCCCCGGCCAGCAGGCGAGCGCGACGCTCCAGGCGCGCGCGGTCGGCCGCCGTCACGAGGGTGGGCCCCGCCGCGCCGTGGACCAGGCTCGTCACTCGTCCTCCAGGGTGTGCAGCGCGGCCGGCCCGAAGTTCTCGCAGAGCACGACCGCCTCGCCGGTCGCCTCCAGCAGCCGCTCGGCAGCCCGCAGGATGTCGCGGGTCAGCTCGGGGTGGGCCAGCGAGATCACCGACGCGCGGCCGCTGGGCCGGGAGACCACGAGGCCGCAGTCGCGCAGGCAGGCGAGGTGCTTCGACACGGTCGACTGGGCCAGGCCAAGATGCGCGGTCAGGTCGACGACGCGGTGCTCGCCGAGCGCGAGGTGCTGCAGGATCGCCAGCCGGTTGGGGTCGCTCAGGCCATGCAGCAGGCAGGCCGCCGCGACGAGGGCGTCGGTCGCCGACGCGGGGCTGTCCGCGGTCGCATTCATCGCCATATGGCGATGTAATCACCGACCGGCGAGGAGAGTCAAGGTCCTATGCTCGGACACCGTGATGATGCGACCGGCGGAGCTCGAGGGCGTGCGCGCCGGCACGATCGACCTCGCCTTCCGGCGCTGGGACCGCCCCCGGGTCAAGGTCGGGAGCCGCCTGCGCACGGCGATCGGCGTCGTCGAGGTGACCGGCGTCGAGGAGGTCGCGCTCTCCTCCCTGCGCGCCGAGGACGCCCGCCGCGCCGGCGCGCCGTCGCTGGCGGCGCTGCGCGAGGCGCTCGCCGCTCGAGCCGACCGACCGGTGTTCCGGATCGGCGTGCGGTACGGCGGCCCGGACCCCCGCGAGGCGCTGCGCGCCCAGATCCCCGAGCCGCACGAGGTCCCCGCGATCCTCGCCGGGCTCGACCGCCTCGACGCCGCCTCCCCGATCGGCCCGTGGACCCGCGCCACGCTGCGGATCATCGACCGCAACCCCGAGGTGCGCGCCCCCGACCTGGCGGCCGAGCTGGGCCGGGAGACGGCCGAGTTCAAGAAGGACGTGCGCAAGCTCAAGGAGCGCGGCCTCACCGAGTCGCTCGCGATCGGCTACCGGCTCTCCCCGCGCGGCGAGGCGGTCCTCGACCACGAGGACGGCCCCCGCGAGCGGGCGCCCCGGCGCACCGGCACCCCACTCCCCCGCACCATCGGTGCTCCCGCCACGCGTGCGCTGCGGGCGGTCGACGTGCACACGCTCGAGGCGGTCAGCGGCTGGCGCCGCGCCGACCTCGCCGCGCTGCACGGCGTCGGACCGGTCGCCCTCGACCGGTTGGAGAGGGCCATGGCGGAGATCGGGCTGACCTACTCCGGCTGACCGCGCGGGCGCGCGGAGCCCCGGGCGCGCGGGACGTCGGGCCCTCGGGACGTCATACGACGCGTGGTCTCCAGACCTCGATTCGTATGACGTCCCGGGCCACCGGGTGTCACAAACGGGTGTCACAAACGGGTGTCACAAACTCGGGGCGGGCGGTGTCTCCATGTCCGCAGACCCCCACGAAGGAGGAGACAGATGACCACCACCACCGCCTCGAGCACCGCCCGCATCCCCGCCGCCCCGATCACCGGCGTGTACGGCGCGCTGGTCAAGAAGTTCGCCGGCAAGATGTTCGGCCGGGTTCCGGAGTCGCTCGGCGTGATGTGGCACCACCTGCCTGCGCTCAAGGCGAGCATGGCCTACGGCCAGAAGCTGCAGAAGTGGGACCGGTGCGACGAGACGCTCAAGACCTACGCGCACATGGCCGTCGCCTCCCTGGTCGGCTGCTCGTGGTGCCTGGACTTCAACTACTTCCTGGCGCGCGACAAGGGGCTCGACGAGGACAAGGCGCGGGAGGTGCCGCGCTGGCGCGACTCCGACGTGTTCACGCCGCTGGAGCGCCAGGTGATGGAGTACGCCGAGGCGATGAGCCAGACGCCGCCGACGGTCACCGACGAGATGGTCGAGCCGCTGCTCGCGGCGCTGGGGCCGGCCGGGCTGCTGGAGCTGACCAGCGTGATCGGCTTCGCCAACCTGACCACCCGCTCCAACACCGCGCTCGGCATCGAGTCCGAGGGCTTCGCCTCGGCCTGCGGGATGAAGCCGCTGGCGCAGCCCGGTCCGTCGGCGGCCGTAGGCTCGCGCGCATGACCCAGGCGGACCCCTTCGTCACCCACCGCAGCCTGCTCTTCACCGTCGCCTACGAGATGCTCGGCTCGGCGGCCGACGCCGAGGACGTGGTGCAGGAGACCTGGCTGCGGTGGGCCGAGGTCGACCGGGCGCAGGTGCAGGACCCGCGTGCCTACCTGGTCCGGATCGTCACCCGGCAGGCGCTCAACCGGCTCCGCTCCCTGGCCCGCCGGCGCGAGGACTACGTCGGCGAGTGGCTGCCGGAGCCACTGCTGACGGCTCCGGACGTCGCCGAGGACGTCGAGCTGGCCGACAGCGTCTCCATGGCGATGCTGACCGTGCTGGAGACGCTCGGGCCCACCGAGCGCGCGGTGTTCGTGCTGCGCGAGGTGTTCGAGCTGCCGTACGACGAGATCGCGGCCGCGGTCGGCAAGACGCCGGCCGCGGTCCGGCAGATCGCGACCCGCGCGCGCAACCACGTCGCGGCGCGCCGGCCCCGGGTCGAGGTCGACCGGAGCGAGCAGCAGGCGGTCGTGGAGAGCTTTCTCTCCGCCGTGCGGGGCGGCGACCTCCAGGGACTGCTCGACGCGCTCGCTCCCGACGTGGTGCTGCTGGCCGATCACGGCGGCGTCGCGCAGGCGATCCGCAAGCCGCTGCACGGCTCCGAGCCGGTCGCGCGGCTGCTGGCCAACTTCGCCGTGTTCGCGCCGGAGGGCGTCATCGAGCCGGTGTGGATCAACGGCTCCCTCGGCGCCAGGATCGAGGCGCGCGGCGAGGTCACCGCGGTCAGCCTGGAGATCGAGGGCGGCCGGATCAGCCGGATCCTCGTGGTGCGCAACCCGGCCAAGCTGACCTCGCTCGGCGAGGAGATCGCGCTCAGCCGGGCCGCGCAGGAGTAGCCGGAGCGTCAGCGGAGGTCGGCGACCGAGCCGACGACCGTGGCGTAGGCGTCGCCGATGGTCGCCAGCGCGGAGGCGTGCAGCTGCGCCGCCGGGACGTCACCGGCGGCGCTCGGCAGCGAGCGGGTCGCGCACGCGTCGGCGACCACGGTGACGTCGTACCCGCGGAGGAAGGCGCCCTCGGCGGTGAAGGTGACGCACATGTGCGTCATGAAGCCGGCGAGCACGACCTGCCGGGTGCCGGCCGCCTCGAGGAGCCCGGCGAGGTCGGTGCCGTGGAAGGAGTTCGGCGCCGTCTTGGTGACGACCGCCTCGCCCTCGATCGGCTGCACCCGGTCGTGGATGCGGCCGATCGGCGCGGTCACGTCGTAGGGGCTGCCGGGGCCGGAGTCGTGCTGGACGTGGACCACGGTCGCGCCGGCCGCACGGGCCTTGCCGAGGAGGTCGGCGGCCTGGTCGAGGGCGGCGTCCCACCCCTCCAGCTCCATCACGCCGGTCGTGTAGGTGACCTGGTAGTCGACGAGGACCACCGTCGCGTCGGCGAGGGTGGCGGGGACGTCGTCCAGGCCGGAGAGCGCCCGGAGCGGGATCGAGGTCATGGGCTTCCTTTCCACGGGGTGTCGGTGGTTCCATGGTGGCCGACCCGAATGCGCATCAACAGGTCGAATCGGGTCGCCTGTCATCGACTTCGGGGAGGTACGCCGTGGTGCGGCCGCGCGTCGCCGTGATCGCCGTGGAGGGCATCAGTCCGTTCCACCTGTCCGTGCCGTCGCTGGTGTGGGGCGCCAAGGAGCCTGTCGGCGAGATGGAGCCCTGGCCGATCGAGCTGGTGGCGCCGGCGCCCGGTGCCCTGCGCACCTCCGCCGGCTACGCGATCGCCGTCGAGCACGGGCTCGACGCCGTGGAGCGGGCCGACATCGTCGTGATGCCGTGGTGGAGCGACCCCGAGCGGCCCGGCCCCGAGCCGGTCCTCGCCGCACTGCGTGCGGCGTACGACCGTGGCGCGCAGGTCGTGGGCCTGTGCCTCGGTGTGTTCGTGCTCGCCGACGCCGGCCTGCTCGACGGCCGCGCCGCGACCACCCACTGGCAGTGGGCCGACACCTTCCGCCGCCGCTTCCCCGACGTGGCGCTGCGCCCCGAGACCCTCTACGTCGACGAGGGCGGGATCATCACCGGCGCGGGTGCGACGGCGGGCGTCGACACCTGCCTGCACGTCCTGGCACAGCGCGCGGGGCAGGCGACTGCCACCCGGGTCGCCCGTCGGATCGTGGCCGCCCCGCACCGGGCCGGCGGCCAGGCGCAGTACATCGAGACCCCCGTCCCCGAGCCCGCCGACGACGCCATCGCCCGGACGATGGCGTGGGCGATCGGTCGCCTCGACGCCCGGCTCGGGATCGACGCCCTCGCCCAGCAGGCGTGCATGAGCCGCAGCGCCTTCACCCGGGCCTTTCGCGCGCGCACCGGCTCCAGCGTCCATCCCTGGCTGGTCGCCCAGCGCGTCGCCCGCGCCCGCGACCTCCTCGAGACGACCGACCTCGGGGTCGACGAGGTCGCCCGCCGGGTCGGCTTCGGTACGGCGGCCCGGCTGCGCTCGCACTTCTCCGCCGCGCTCGGGGTGACGCCCACGCGCTACCGCTCCGACTTCGCGCTCGGCGCGGCCGGCTGCTGAGTCCGCTCCTCCGTCCGCACCTGTGTCAGGGGACCGGGTCGAGGATCGCGGCGCCGCTGAGCTCGCGGACCTTCGCCGGGTCGACGCCGGGGGCGGTCTCGACGAGCACCAGCCCGGCCGCGGTCACGTCGAGCACCGCGAGGTCGGTGATGATCCGGTCGACGACGCCGGCTCCGGTGAGCGGCAGGGTGCACCGGTCGACGATCTTGGGGGTGCCGTCCTTGGCGACGTGGTCGGTGATCACCACGACGCGGCGGGTGCCGGCGACGAGGTCCATCGCGCCGCCCATGCCCTTGACGAGCTTGCCGGGGACCGTCCAGTTCGCCAGGTCGCCGTTGGCGGCGACCTGGAGCGCACCGAGGATGGCGATGTCGACGTGCCCGCCGCGGATCATGGCGAAGCTCGTCGCCGAGTCGAAGTACGACGCCCCGGGCAGCGCCGTGACCGTCTGCTTGCCGGCGTTGATCAGGTCGGCGTCCTCCTCGCCGTCGTACGGCGACGGGCCGATGCCGAGCAGTCCGTTCTCGCTCTGCAGCATCACGCTGAC
>Ga0164243_10008921_pt1 | contig 14697 bp, 7 predicted proteins | sample OricompcompostOP_FD_108781 | JGI IMG/M metagenome (GOLD analysis project Ga0164243, IMG submission 108781) | Organic Plus compost microbial communities from Emeryville, California, USA - Original compost - Organic plus compost (OP) | ecosystem: Engineered > Solid waste > Mixed feedstock >... | reverse complement strand
TTCGGCGGCGAGAGCGTCGAGTTCCTCGCCACCACGTGGGGCACCATGCTCATCGCGATCCTCATGACGCTGTGGACGTCGATGGGCTTCTACGCCGTGCTGCTGTTCACGGGCCTCATCGACATTCCCGACGAGGTCATCGAATCGGCGCGCATCGACGGAGCGAGTGGCCTGCGCCTCGTCCGGCACATCATCCTGCCGCTCTCGGCACCGATCCTGCTGTCGTCCGTGATCTTCAGCTTCAACGCGACGCTCAAGGTGTTCGACAGCCTGCTCGCCCTCAACAACGGCGGTCCGGGAACCTCGACGTCGCCGCTGACCCTGTACATGTACCGCACCGCGTTCGAATACGCCGAGTACGGGTACGGATCCACGATCGCGGTCATTCTCACCTTGCTCTGCATGGTGTTCACGCTCGCGGTGTTCCGTTCCTCGTCGAAGCGCACGGAGGACTGACATGAGCGCCACACAGACCCTCATCCAGGCCAAGGCACCGTCTCGCAAGGTGCCCTCGAAGCGCGGCCGCGCCGTCAAGCGCGCGCTCAGGCGGATCCCCGTGTGGATCGCTGTCGCGCTCCTGCTCATCGTGGTGATGTACCCGATGCTCTGGATGGTCCTCGGATCGTTCAAGACCCAGGGCGAATTCTTCGCGAACCCGACGTGGGCCCTTCCCGAGAGCTTCAACCTCGCCAACTACATCGAGGCGTTCACCCGGGGCAACATCCTGGTCAACTATCGCAACAGCCTGGTCGTGACGATCCCGTCGGTCGTGCTGATCGTCTTCCTGGGCGTCGCCGCCGGCTATGCACTCGAGGTCATGATCTGGAAGGGCCGCCGTCAGACGCTCCTGCTCATCATGGCGGGCATCATGGTGCCCGGCCAGATGATCCTCGTGCCGCTCTTCACGACCTACTTCAAGCTCGGCATCACCGACAGCCTCTGGCCGCTCATCCTCACGTACACGGCGATGGGCATTCCGCTGACGACCTTCCTCATGGCCGCGTACTTCCGCGCGGTGCCGCGCGAGATGTTCGAGGCGGCGACGATGGATGGATCCAGCCCGCTGCGCTCGTTCTTCATCATCGGCATCCCCATGATGAAGAACGCGATGCTCACGATCGGCCTCGTCCAGTTCTTCAGCGTCTTCAACGACCTGCTGATCGCGCTGACCTTCACCACGCGTCCCGAGCTGGCGACGATCCAGGTCGGCCTGCTGAGCCTGTCGGACCAGTACGGTGGAACCAACTACGGCGCGCTCTTCGCGTCGGTCAGCATCAACATCATCGCGCTGCTGATTGTGTTCATCTTCCTCAACAAGAAGATCATGGCGGGCATGGCCGCCGGATCCGTGAAGGGCTGATCGTGACTCGAATCGCATTCCTGCACACCGGTGCCGTCGTCATTGCGCCGGTCATGGCGCTCGCGGGCGAGCTGCTGCCGGGCGCGACCCCGGTCAACTATCTCGACGACAAGATCGTCGCCGATCTGCGCGATCCGGAGCTCTCCGGATCCGTCGAGGGTCGCCTCGAGAATCTCGTGCGCGCCGCGAAGGACGGCGGGGCCGAGGCCGTCATGCTGACCTGCTCCTCGATCTCGCCGCTCGCCGCGCCGATCTCGGAGCGCGTCGGGATCCCGGTGCTGCGCATCGACGAGGCGATGGCGGACATCGCCGTCGCCGCCGGTCCCCGCATCGCCGTGATCGCGACCCTGGCGACGACGTGCGAGCCGACGACCGCGCTGATCCGTGAGCGTGCGGAGCTGGCGGGCGAGGACCCGCGGATCACGAGCGAGGTCGTCGACGGCGCCTTTGCGGCCGTCGCAGGCGGCGACCGCGAGACGCACGACCGCCTCGTGGTCGCAGCGATCGAGCGCCTCGCGGCCGATGCCGACGTGATCGTGCTGGCCCAGGCCTCGATGGCCTCGGCCGCGGAGGCCGCATCGGTCGACGTGCCGGTGCTCACGAGCCTGCGCCCGGGCATCGAGCGCCTCAAGGAGAAGCTCGCGGCCTAGGGCGGACGAACGAATCGGGGGTGTGCCTGGGCACACCCCCGATTCGCGGTGTCAGGCGATCAGCGCCTCGGCGGTGTGGATGTCGGTGATGAGCGTCGTGATCCACTTGCCTTCGAGGGCGCCGCGGATCGCGTCCCGCTTGCGGGGTCCGCCCGCGAGACCGACGCGGCGCGGGATCCGCAACAGGTCGTCGGTTTGGATCGCGATGATGCGGTCGTCGTGGTCGCCCTGCACCAGGGTTCCGTCGGCGCGGAAGACGCGGTGGCAGATGTCGCCGGCAGCGCCGGCCTTCGCGAGCTCGCGAATCTCCTCGGCGGAGAACGCGTTGCCGCTCGTGGCCAGGACCGCGGAGGGCTCGATGCTGCCGATGCCCATGATCGCGACGGTCAGGTCGCGCCAGTGGCGCGTGATCTCCTGCATCGGCGCCTCCTGCATGAGGCTCTCGTAGATCTCGTGGGTGGCGACGATCCCGGGCGCGGGAACATAGACCGCCTCGGCGCCGATCATGCGGGCGAATTCGCCGAGGATCCGGTTGGAGTGGCTCTGTGCCTCGGGGGCGCCCATACCGCCGAGCAGCTGCACGACCTCCTCGGCGCCGCGCGGGTTGAGGGGGCGCATGCGGTCGACCATCGCGAGCACCGTCTGGCTCCATGACGAGACGCCGATGCGGTCCCGGCCCGAGAACGACGCCTCGAGGTACCCGGCGGCGCCGGCACCGATCGAGGCGAGGATGTCCTGTTCGCTTGCGTCGGGGTCCACGTCGACGACAACGGCCTCGTTGAGGCCGTACCTCTTCTCGATCTCGTCCTCGAGCTCCGCGTAGACCCCCGGGGCGGCGGTGACGATCGTTCGGATGATGCCGGCCTGCTCGGCGCGCTTGAGCAGCCGCGAGACCTTCGCTTGCGAGATGCTCAGCTGTCGGGCGATCTCGGCCTGGCGCAAGCCGTGCTCGTGATACATGCGGGCGATCTTCGTCATGAGTCGCGTCTGGCCGTCGGCCTGGCGGATCGAATTCGGTGTCACGAGTCTCTCCGTTCCCCGAGGGCGATGCCCGGCAGGTGTAGCTGTTCTCGGGGCAGAATCTTTATGCAGTAACTGTACCTTCTCGATCGAGAGCCGGTGCCTGCGACGTCCGGCCACGTCATTCTGGCGTCCACATGTGGTTCTCAGCAAAGTGGAGTTTTCTGGGGCTGATGCTCGGCGCAAGCCGGGCGCCAGCCTGCACATGACGATGGGGGTCGTCGTCAGGCCGGGGGACGTTCGTCGTGCCCTTCGGCTTACCGCAGCCGACGCTGAGAGAAGCGAATGAGAACACGCACCGTCATGCCTTCGTCACGGCCGACCGTACGCCGAGGATGGGCCATCGCGATGATCGGAGCGCTCGTCGCGGCTCCGCTCGTCGCCGTCGAAACCTTCGTGGACGCCGCGCCCGCGTCCGCCACCTACGCGACGGGAGGTGAGGGACTCTACGGCGGTTCGATCGACTGGATCGAATGGTCGGACCGGAAGAACCAGGCGATCGCCAACGGCACGGTAGCGACCTCGACGCGCTATATCGACGGCCACGAACTGACCACGCGGTGCACGATCACCGGTCTCACCGGCCAGGTGACCAGCTATGCGTCGGGCGACTGGACGGGCGATGCCCTCGACGACCTCTACAACGTGGACGGCACGGGCAAGAACAACACCCTCGTGAACGCGCTGGCGACCACGAACGGCGGTCAGCCCAGCTTTGACGTGTCGTGCAGCACGACGCTCGACGGCACGGCGGTCAACATCGCCGGCCTCGTCATGGCTGATGCGGAAGCGAGCAACTGGAACGGCAACCAGCAGGAGTACGTGCAGGCGAAGCCCGCCAGCGGTGACGCCGTGTGGCGCATCATCGAGCGCACCCGTGCGCAGAACTGTACGACCAACGTCCTCGGCATCCTGAACTCGGACAACACGCTCCGCCTGCGCCCCGATGCGAACGAGTGCTCGCGCGGGCCCGCGGCCATCGCGTTCATGGAGGGCGCGTCCGCGGCGCATGTCGAGCTCAAGGGCGGCGGCAAGAGCGCCGTTGCACTCGGCGTCGTGATCGAGGCCGACTTCGGAGACGCTCCCTCCTCCTATGGTGCGGCCGGTGCGCTCTTCGAACGCACGTGGCAGGGCGGTGCCCTGACGCGGGGGACGACCACGAACCTCTTCACCAACTTCACCCTCGCGACCCCGGGGCTGCCGAACACCCGATTGGGTGCGGGCATCGATGCGGATGAGGCCTACGAGGGCAACGAGCCGGACGACTACGACGACGCGATCACCCCGCCGGAGACCATCGCGGTGACTCCCGGCACCGAGTACACCATTCCGGACGTCGCCTGCACGGGGCCCGGAAGCGTCGCGGGCTGGATCGACTGGAACCGCAACGGAGTCTTCGACGACGGCGAGCGGTCCGCGCTCGTGGAATGCACCGGCGGATCCGTCGACCTCACGTGGACCGTGCCGATGGACGCCCGGGCGGGCGACACCTATCTGCGCCTGCGCATCGCGGCGGACGCGGGGCAGATCACCTCGCCCACGGGCATGAGCACGTCCGGCGAGGTCGAGGACTACGCCGTCAGCGTCGCGCTGCCGCAGCTGTCCATCGCCAAGGAATCCGACGCCACGGCCGACACTCGCCCGGGCGACACCGTCACCTACACCGTGACGGCGACCAACACGGGCAAGGCCGACTACACGGACGACTACCCGGCGGTGGTGTTCGACGATCTCGCGGCCGTCATCGACGAAGCGGACTACCAGGACGACGCCACGGCGACCATCGGGGGCACGGGCGCCGGGCCGGTGAGCTACGCCGAGCCCCTCCTGTCGTGGCAGGGGGCGCTGGCCGCCGATGCCTCGGTCGAGATCCGTTACACGACGGTCGTGAAGGCGGGCGGCGACGGAACCGTCCGCAACACCGCGTGGCAGCCGGAGGATCCGGAGAACACGACGCCGCCCGAGACGTGCGATGACGAGCACCGATGTGCGACCACCGAGCATCTGCTGCCCAAGTTGACGATCACCAAGACGGCCACGCCGACCGACCTCCCCGCCGTCGGCGAGACGGCGACGTTCACGATCACGCTGACGAACGAGGGTCCCGGTGACTTCACCGCCGACGCCCCCGCCAGCGTCCGCGACGACCTGAGCGACGTGCTCGACGACGCGAGCTATGTGTCGGGAACGACCACCATCGATGGGGCGAGCGCGGAGGACCCGAGTTTCGACGCGGAGAACGCCGAGCTGACCTGGTCGGGCGCCCTCGCCGCGGGCCAGACTGCGACGATCTCGTATGACGTGCGGTACACCGGCGATGGCGACCAGGTGCTGCTCAACACCGCCTGCGCGCCGGAGAGCGACATGCTCACCGGCTCGCCCAACTGCGACGCGGCGAGCGTGCCGGCGGCCAAGCTCGCCACCTGGAAGACCGTCTCCGCGTCGAGCGACCCCGTCGCGGCAGGAACGGTGCTGAGCTACACGCTGCACTTCGAGAACCTCGGAAAGGCCTCGGCGGCCGTCGACCACGTCGACTACCTCGCTGGTGTGATCGACGATGCGACCCTGCTGGCCGAATCGATCGAGGCGAGCACCGGGCTCACGGCGACCGTCGGCGACGACGGAACGACCATCGCGATCAGCGGATCTGTCGCGGTCGGCAAGACGTCGACCGTGTCATACGACGTCACCGTGAAGGCGGACGCCGAACGCGGCGACAGCCTCGCGGCGAACTTCCTGCTTCCGTCGGATGCGGAACCGCCCCAGGACCCCACGACGGATCCGGTCTGCGAACCCGCTGACCCCGAGCGTGCGGAGTGCACGCTGACCCCGATCGGCAGCGTCGAGACGAGCAAGAGCGTCCGCGCGAGCACCGACCCCGTGGCCGCCGGAACCGTTTTGACGTACACCCTGAGCTTCGTGAACAACAGCCGCGAGGCGGCCGACGTCAACCACGTCGACCATCTCGCAGACGTGCTCGATGATGCGACGCTGACGACTCAGCCTGTGGCCGAGAACGGCCTGCTCGAGCCGAGCGCCGTGCAGGATGATTCCTTCGCCATCACCGGGCGACTGGCCGCCGGCGCGTCCGAGACCATTAGCTACACCGTGACGGTGAAGCCTGATGCGGACCGCGTGAGCGACGGTAACGGGAGCGCGGCAAACTTCCTGCTCCCCGCGGGCACGACGCCGCCCGAGACGTGCGAGGGCGACGACTGCACGGTCACGCCCATCGGCCTGATCCGGGCCTCGAAGACGTCGGATCCGGAGTCGGGGCAGACCGTCGCGGCGGGCGACAGCGTGACCTACGCTCTGACGTTCGAGAACGTCGGCGGCGCGGCGGCGGAGGTCTCCTACGTCGACGACCTCACGGGCGTGCTGGACGACGCGACGCTCACGGCGGCCCCCTCGTCCGACGACCTCGACGTGTCGTTCGCCGATGGACGCATCACCGTGGGCGGAACGCTCGACGCGGAGCAGACCGGGACCGTCAGGTACACGGTGACCGTGAACGCCGATGGCGAGCGCGGTGACAACAGGCTCGGCAACGTGCTCGCCCCGGCGGGGACGCCGGACGCCTCCTGCGGCGACGACGGCGTATCGTGCACCGAGCACCCCGTCCCGCAGATCGAGTCGTGGAAGGCCGTGGCCTCCGACGACGCGCCCGTCGTGGCCGGAAGCGTCCTGACGTACACGCTGTTCTTCGAGAACACCGGCGCCGCCACGGGCGACGTCGACGAGATCGACTTCCTCACGCACGTCCTCGACGACGCGGAGCTGGACGTCGAGTCGATCGAAGCGAGCGACGGACTGTCGGCGGAGTACGACGCCGAGACGGGCGCCATCGCCATCACGGGAACGGTCGCTGCGCCGGAGGGATCGGCGACCTCGGTCATCTCGACGGTGACCTACACCGTGACCGTGCGGGCCGACGGCGAGCGCGGCGATGACATCATCGCGAACGTGCTGCTGCCGAACGATCCCGAGACGCCGCCGACCTCGCCCGAGGATCCGCCGTCGGCGGGGAACTGCGACGGCGAGCGGACCGACTGCACGTGGACCCCGGTCGCGGCCGTCACGTACGCGAAGACGGTCACGCCGTCGGAGACCCCGATCGGCGAGGGCACGGTGCTCCGCTACGAGATCACCATCACCGGCACGGGTACCGCGGCAGCGAACGTGGCGCGTGAGGACGTGCTCTCGGGAGTGCTCGACGACGCGACGCTCACCTCCGCACCCGTCTCTGACACGGAGTCGGTCACGGTGAGCGACGTTGCTGACGAGCGCTTCGCGATCGGCGGGACGATCGCCCCGGACACGGTCGCCACCGTGAGCTACGAGGTCACCGTCAACGCCGTGCACGAGCGCGGCGACAACAGCGCCGACAACTGGCTCGTCGTCCCCGGAGAGGAGCCGCCTGCCGAGGTGGACTGCGCCGATGCCGCGCAGCCGTGCACCTCGACGCCGCTGCCGGCGATCACGGCGGAGAAGACGTCGGGCCCCGAGAACGGCGCGACCGTGCAGCCCGGCGACGAGATCACCTACACGCTGCACTTCGTCAACGCCGGTGACGCGGAGGGCTCGGTGGACTTCGTCGACGACCTCTCCGGAGTGCTGGACGATGCCGAGATGGGCGAATGGACCGAGACCCCCGGTCTCGTCGCGGAACTCGACGGGACCACGCTGAGCGTCACGGGCACCCTGGGTGCGCGCGAGCAGGGAACGGTGCAGTACACCGTGCGCGTGCTCGACGATCGTGCGGACGGGGACGACGCTCTCGCGAACGTGCTCGTTCCGGGCGGGGCCGAGAACCCCAGCTGCGACACCCCCGGAGCGTCCTGCACGACCCACGTCGTCCCGCGCCTCGACACCTGGAAGCAGGTCGAGGCGTCGGAGACGCCGGTCGCCGAGGGAACCGAGCTGCACTACACGCTGTCGTTCGAGAACAGCGGCAAGGGCGCGGCCGATGTCGAATACCTCGACCAGCTGGTGCACGTGCTCGACGACGCCGACGTCACGGTCGAACCGACGTCCGAGACTCTCGAGGCGGTGCGCGACGGCGACACGATCCGGATCACCGGATCGGTTCCCCCGGGACGGACCGCGACCGTCGAGTACACGGTGACGGTGCGCGCCGACGCGGAACGCGGAGACAGCATCGCCGCGAACTATCTGGTGCCGAACGACCCCGAGGATCCGCCGGTTCCGCCGGAGACCCCGGTCTGCCAGCCGGAAGACCCCGAACGCCCCGACTGCACGGTGACGCCGATCGGTCTGCTGCTCACGAGCAAGCAGGTCGCCGCGTCGAGCGATCCGGTCGCGGCCGGCACCGAGCTCCGATACACGCTAACCTTCGACAACCAGGGCGAGGGACCCGTGACGATCGATCATCGCGACGACCTGTCGGGAGTGCTCGACGACGCCGCGCTGACCCTGGATCCGGCGGCGACAGCCGGCCTGCTCGACGTCACCGAGGTCGAGGACGGTTCGTTCCGCGTCAGCGGCGAACTCGCTGCGGGCGAGGTCGAGACCGTCGTCTACACCGTGACGGTGAAGGCCGACGGAGAGCGCGGCGACAACGTCGCGTCGAACTTCCTCGTGCCGAACGGAACGACGCCGCCCGAGGAATGCCTCGACGGCAATTGCACGGTGACCCCGATCGGCCGGATCCTGGCCGCGAAGTCGTCGGATCCCGAGAGCGGTTCGGCCGTGGTCGCGGATCAGATCGTGACCTACACGCTCTCGTTCGAGAACGACGGGCGTGCGGCCGCCGACGTGCTCTACGTCGACGACCTCGCCGGCGTGCTCGACGACGCGACTCTTGTGGGCGCGCCCGAGTCGGACGAGCTGACGGTGATCCTCGACGGCGACACGCTTCTCGTGTCGGGATCGCTGGACGCCGGCCACAAGGCCGACGTGCGGTACCGGGTCAAGGTCGGCGCCGACGGAAGCCGGGGCGACGATCTGCTCGCGAACGTGCTGGCGCCGCAGGGGGTCGAGGACCCCTCCTGCGATGCGTTCGGGGTGTCGTGCACTGAGCATCCCGTGCCTCACCTCGACGCGTGGAAGCAGGTGTCCTCGTCCGAAACGCCCGTCGTGGCGGGCACGGAGCTGACCTACACCCTGTCGTTCGAGAACAGCGGCACGGCGGCGGCGGAGGTCGACTTCGTCGACCTCCTGACCCACGTGCTCGATGACGCCGACATCACCGCCGAACCGACCTCGGAGACGCTGAGCGCGGTGCGCGACGGCGAGACCATCACCGTGACCGGCAGCGTGCCGCCGGGCGAGACAGCCACCGTCGAGTACACGGTGACGGTGCGAGCCGACGATGCGCGCGGTGACGACGTGGCGGCGAACTACCTCGTGCCGAACGACGCCGAGAAACCGCCGGCTCCGCCGCAGACCCCGACGTGCGAGCCGGGCGACCACGAGCGCCCGGACTGCACGCGCACGCCGATCGAGGAGACGCCGGAGCCGACTCCGACTCCGACGGAGGAGCCGACTCCGACTCCGACTCCGACTCCGACGGAGGAGCCGACTCCGACTCCGACGCCGACGGAGGAGCCGACTCCGACTCCGACGCCGACGGAGGAGCCGACTCCGACTCCCGCCCCGACGGAGGAGCCGACTCCGACTCCGACGCCGACGGAGGAGCCGACCCCGACTCCGACGCCGACGGAGGAGCCGACCCCGACTCCCGCCCCGACGGAGGAGCCGACCCCGACTCCGACGCCGACGGAGGAGCCGACCCCGACCCCCACGGACGGTCCGGCCCCGGCGCCGAGCCCGACGGATGGGCCGAGCCCCGTGCCGTCTCCGGACCCGAACGGGCCGGTCATGCCGACGGGTGGATCGACGGGCTTCGCGTCAATGCTCGCCGCACTGACGCTCATCGCGGGCGGCGGGGCGATCCTGATCGTTCGCTCGCGACGCCGGCACCTCCGGTAGAACGAACGGCACGACGGCCGGGCATCCACGGATGCCCGGCCGTCGTGCCGTTCCCGCCCGGTCTCGGATCCCGAGATGTTCGAGTGCGACCGATTCAATTGTCTGACGTATGAAGTCTGCGTAATTTCGCTGTATGCCCGGGAGACCCCGGCAAGCGCTTCGGCGCGGAGTAACTGCATCAATGAAGTTGCGGAGAACACAGCATGAAGACCAAGAAATGGCTCACGGCCGTCGCGGGAACGGCGGCCGTCGCCATCGCCCTCACCGGTTGCTCGTCCGACGACGGTGGATCGACCGGACCGGCCGACGACATGGTGAAGAGCGGCGAACCGATCACGCTCGAAATGTGGGCATGGGCCTCGAACATCGAAAAGCGCGTCGACGCATGGAACGCCGCCAACCCGGACGTTCAGGTGCGCCTGACCAAGCCGGGCGGCAACGAAGACGTGCCCACGAAGATCATCACCGCCACCCGCGCGGGCGAAGGCCCGGACATCGCGCAGGCCGAGTACGGCCAGCTGCCCTCGATGGTCATCAGCGACGTCGCTCGCGAGATCACCGATGTCTACGAGCCGTACGCCGAGAAGTACGCCCCGGCGATCAACGATCTCGTCACCTTCGACGGCGCCGTGTATGGCGTTCCGCAGGACATCGGCCCGACGGGCATGATGTACCGCAACGATATCTTCGACGAGTACGGCTTCGACGTGCCGACGACGTGGGAGGAGTTCGCCGAGGTCGCGGAGGACATCCGCGAGGCGGGCGACGGTGACATGTACATCGCGAACTTCGCCGGCGGAGATGCCGACCTCTTCGTCGGCCTCACGATGCAGGCCGGCGCGAACTGGTGGACGGTCGACGGCGACGAGTGGAAGGTCGACATCGACTCGCAGGCATCGCGCGATGTGCTCGCGTTCTGGCAGGACATGGTCGACCGCGACCTCGTCAGCGCCGTTCCGGGCGGAACGCCCGAGTGGAACTCGATGATGAACGACGGCAAGATCCTCACCAACGTCAGCGGCGTGTGGGCGGCGGGCGTCATGGCGAGCATCGTTCCCGACACGATCGGCAAGTGGAAGGGCGCGCGCACGCCCGAGTGGACTCCCGGCGTCCAGACGGTCGGCTACCGCGGCGGATCCGTGAACTTCGTGACGACCTCGTCGAAGCACCCGGAGGAGGCCGCAGAGGTCATCCTGTGGCTGAACGCCTCGGACGAGGGCGCCGAAGGGCTCGCCGAGATCTCGAAGTTCCCGGCCGCGCTGCACGGCCAGGACTCGCTGTCGACGCCTCCGGCGCTGATGCCCGAGGACGAGGACTACTGGCCCCTTGCGACGGAGATCGCGAAGGACACCTTCCCGATCCAGTGGGGCCCGAACCCGAACGTCGCGTTCGCGGCCTTCACGGACGAGGTCGGTAAGGCGCTGACGAATGGTACCTCGGTCGTCGACGCGCTCCCGCTCGTGCAGAAGGCCGTCGTCGACGACCTGAAGGCCAGCGGATTCAACGTCGCCGAATAACCGAGAGGCAGCGGGCGGGGGAAGGAGAGTGCCCCCGCCCGCTGCGAAGGAATTACCATGACCCTCACAGCTCAGCGCCCGCGGGCGCAGCAGAAATCGGCCGCACCGCCGCCCGCGCGGCGCCGTCGCCGGCCCAGCCTGGTGCCGTATGTCTTCGTCGGGCCCGCGGCCGCCTTCTTCGTCGTCATCATCCTCGTGCCGTTGATCTACGCGATCTATCTCAGCTTCCGCGGCCAGCGGATCTCGGGCGGAGGCGCCTTCGGGCGCAAGCAGGACGTGTTCGTCGGATTCGAGAACTACCTGACGACCTTCACGGATCCCGAGCTGCTCGCGAGCCTCGGGCGCATGCTCGTCTACAGCGTGATCATGGTGCCGATCCTCATGGGGTCCGCGCTTCTGCTCGCCCTGCTGCTCGACTCGCCGCGTTCCGCGCTGAAAGGCACCACGCGCACCGCGATCTTCATGCCCTATGCCATCCCCGGCGTGGTGGGCAGCCTTATGTGGGGCTTCCTCTACCTGCCCTCGACGAGTCCGATGCACTGGATCGCGAAGCAGATCGGCGTCGAGCTGCCCAATGTGCTCGGCCAGGGTCTCGTCTACGGCGCAATGGCGAATATCGCCGTCTGGGGCGGAGTCGGTTTCAACATGATCATCATGTACACGTCGCTGCGCTCGATTCCCGCAGAGAACTTCGACGCCGCGCGCATCGACGGCTGCACCGAACTGCAGATCGCCTGGCACATCAAGATCCCCTTCCTCATGCCCGCGCTCGTCCTGACGGGCATGTTCTCGGTGATCGGTGCCCTGCAGGTCTACAGCGAACCGATCACGCTGGCGTCGATGACCACCACGATCCACTCGACGTTCTTCCCGCTGATGGCCATCTACAAGGCGGCCTTCCAGAACGACAACCTCAACCTCGCCGCCGCGATGTCGGTCGTGCTCGCGCTCGGCATCCTCGTGTTGTCGATCATCGTGCTGCGCATATCGCAGCGAAAGACGCTGGGAGAAGGCAGATGAGCGCCACCTCGACCCTGCGCGACGTGCGCCCCGATCAGGCGGCGCCGATCCGCGGAGCCGGCACACAGCCGTTCCTCGTCTCGAAGATCGTCACGACGGCGGTCCTCGTCCTGGGGGCGCTCTACTGCCTCGTGCCGATCGCGTGGGTCGTGATTGCAGCGACGAAGAGCCGCGCAGAGCTGTTCAGCACGTTCACGATGGCGCCCGGAACGGGCCTGTTCGAGAACATCGCCGAGCTGTTCGCCTACGAAGACGGCGGCTTCCTGCGCTGGGCCGGCAACAGCCTGATCTATTCCGGCGTCGGCGCGCTCGCCTGCACGATCGTGTCCGCGGCCGCCGGTTACGGCCTCGCGAAGTATCGCTTCCGCGGCAGAGCCGCCATGATGGGCGTGCTGCTGGCAGGCGTCCTCGTCCCCGGCATCACCCTCGCCATCCCGCAGTACATGGTGCTGGCCAACCTCGAGCTCGCCAACACCTACTGGTCGGTGCTGCTGCCGAGCGTCATCAGCCCGTTCGCGATCTATCTCTCGTTCATCTTCGCCGCGGCCTCGGTGCCCGACGAGGTCATCGAGGCGGGCCGGATCGACGGCGCGGGCGAGTTCCGCATCTTCGGCCAGATCGGCCTGCGCATGATGGTGCCCGGGCTCGTGACCGTGTTCCTGTTGCAGTTCATCGGCATCTGGAACAACTTCATGCTGCCGTTCATCATGCTCTCCGACGATCGCAAGTTCCCGCTGACGATGGGCCTCTACATGATGCTCAACCGCGGCGCGAGCGAGGCGGCTCTCTATACGCTGACCATTACGGGAGCCGCGATCTCGGTGATCCCGCTCCTCGCGCTGGTGCTGTGGCTGCAGCGCTTCTGGCGACTCGACCTCCTCAGCGGGGGCCTGAAGGGATGACGATGACGACCTCTCCGTTCGACAAGAACCATTACGACTACTCGCCCTGGTTCTTCTGGGATCACGCGAGCGCCGACGAGCAGCGGCGACAGGTGGAGCTGCAGGCGGAGGCGATGCGCCTGAACCCCGAGGTGACGATCGCGGAGCGATGCTTCGTGTCCGAGATCGCGGCGGTGCAGATGGACCGCATGGAGCTCGGCTACAGCTCGTACATCGCGGGCCACGCCTACGTGACGGGCACGCTCATCACGGGCACGAACTGCACCATCAACCCGTTCACGGTCGTGCGCGGCGAGGTGACGCTCGGCAACGCGGTGCGCATCGGCGCCCACACGTCGATCCTCGCGTTCAACCACACGATGGAGGACCCGGATACCTGGGTCTACAAGCAGCCGCTCACGGCGAAGGGCATCACGATCGGCGACGACGTGTGGATCGGCTCGCACGTCATGATCGTCGACGGCGTCTCGGTCGGCGACCGCGCGATGATCGCGGCCGGATCCGTTGTCACCAAGGACGTGCCCGCGGGTGCGGTCGTCGCCGGAAACCCGGCGCGCGTGCGCAAATGGCGCGTGAGGCCCGACGCTCCCGAGGGCGATCTCGCGACCCGCCTCGCGGCGTTCGCGGACCGCGCGCGGGCCGAGGCGCCGGGGATCCTTGAGCGCTCGTGGACGGGCGCGGGGTACCTCGACAAGCCGGACGCGGGTCCTACCGTGCGGGCGCACTGCGACGCCGTCGAGATCGCGGCGTACCTGCTGAACGATGTACCCCCGCAGTTGACCGCCGCCGAGCACGTGTCGCGCCTGCGCGCGCTGCAGGACCCGGGAACGGGCCTCGTGCCGCCGCTCGACGGGAACGGCGATCCGGATGCCTCGGGCATGGCGCTCGTGGACAGCGAATCGCCGTACTCGGTGCTGAGCGTGGGCTACGCGCTCGATGTGCTCGGATCGTCGTTCGAGCACCCCATCACCGCGTTCGACGAGCTCGGAGCCGACGGCACTCTCGCGTACCTCGATGCGCTGCCCTGGGACGGGCGACCGTGGCAGGCCGGCAATTACGCGGACGCCCTCGGGACGGCCCTGCTCTGGAATCGCCGCAAGAATACGCCGGGGGCCGAGGCAACGGCCGTGACGCTCTTCGGCTGGCTGACGGCTCATACGGATCCGCGGACCGGCATGTGGGGGACGCCCTCTCCCGCCGACGGAGATCTGCAGATCGTCAACGGCTTCTATCGCGCCTCGCGCGGCAGCTACGCCCAGTTCGGCGTGCCGCTGCCG
>Ga0164243_10008920_pt1 | contig 14697 bp, 10 predicted proteins | sample OricompcompostOP_FD_108781 | JGI IMG/M metagenome (GOLD analysis project Ga0164243, IMG submission 108781) | Organic Plus compost microbial communities from Emeryville, California, USA - Original compost - Organic plus compost (OP) | ecosystem: Engineered > Solid waste > Mixed feedstock >... | reverse complement strand
TATCCATATTCGGCCAAATGGAAGTACTGCTCGATGGAGATGAACTGATTGTGCCACATCTTCCACGAGCGGAAAGCGCTGGCGGACCCGACATCTGACAGACAACGCCCGGGTTCTCCAGCATGATCCTTCGTATGCGTGATACTGCACCACCCTGACCACCAATCCGAGAATGATCCGTGTTCTTTATGTTTATCACATTTAGCTATTCCCTCGGCAATTTGCGCAGGCATGAGCGACCGGCCGCTGAAAGATCTCGTAGGCTAGTCTTGGACACTCAATTGCCGAAACCTGCGGCGCAGAGCACGCACGTCGACCCTATAGGAGAACATCATCACAACCACCTGGGGCAGAGACTGGTTCCGAGAATCGGAAGAGTGTGTCGTTCTTCACTATATTGATGGCATTGAGGGGGTTATGCTTACACCCAAATCACTTGCCAGCCATCTCACCGGTCCTGCCCGGTCAAGCCGGGCTTTGTACTACCCGACAGGTCGGCCTTGCCCCCACCGGCCCACCCTCTTCTTCGGCCGCCCGGTGGAAACGGCAGCGAGACGTCCCGCGATGCTGCTGATAGTCGAAATCTGACAAACATTAGAAAGGTACGAGGATTGCGAGAGCTCAGCGCTCGATGAGGAAAGGTGGGAGGTGTGATTTTATTCCTGAAGGATGCAGTAGGCTCCGAGATGACTGCGCCTTGATCCTGGGAGAAGCATGTTATCGGGAGCTTGAGGGATTTTGTACGGTGCTTAGGTCGAGCTGGAGGCACATATGGAAGCAGAGCGAACCCACGGGGGTGACAGGACGTGATACTGGATAGCTAGTGGCGATAGTACCGGTACAACGATGCTTATACTCGTCTCCTATAAGTAGAGACGAGCAATTAGACTAGAATGCTTCGGTAAGGCAAGGTATAACATTATACACAAACGCTGACCTCGAGATCTCTGCTGCCCCCTTTTGACGAGACTTGGAAGGCACATTCCCTCCTATTCCAATTTTTGACACGCTCTAGTATCGTTCTACTCATTAGTTCCTATTGATCAGTCTCACAGTCAGTGCCTAAAACTAAACATGGCCGCACATCTCGACGGAATTGTTGGTAACTCTTCTGGGCAAAATGGCCACGTCAAGGGCTCCGCAGTTCCGAGGACAAACGATACCGTTGGGAGCCAAAGTAATGGTGTCAACGGGACACGTCAGGCCGCCGGATCCGGACCCGGAGTGCCTGCCGCGACTCCCATTGCCGTCTGCGGCATGGCTCTTCGGCTTCCCGGAGGCTTGGAAAACCCACAGCAACTCTGGGAATTTCTTCTAGCCGGGGGAGACGCGAGGACTCGCGTGCCCGAGTCACGCTACAATGTCTCTGCATACTACTCCGAGTCTGGGCGACCGGGTACTGTTGCCACGGAGTACGGCTATTTCCTCGACGAGAGCATCAAATTAGGCGCTCTGGATACCTCGCGCTTCTCTTTTAGTCGTGCCGAGCTCGAGTCTGCGGATCCCCAGCAGCGGCTCATGCTCGAAGTCGTCAGGGAGTGTTTGGACGATGCTGGCGAGGTCGGCTTCAGGGGACGTACCATCGGCTGCTACATGGGTTGTTATGGTGAGGACTGGTTGGAGGTTCAGAGCCGAGATCCTCAGCAGTCTGGGCCTAGCAAGGTCGATGGGTACAACGACTTTATGTTGTCTAACCGCATCTCCTACGAAATGGACTTGCGCGGACCGAGGTATACCTACTTTACTTGCTACTACTGCTTTGTCACTTCCTGCTTTACGCACTTACTGACTTGAGTCTGGTTTAGCATGACGATCCGCACCGCCTGCTCATCCGCACTGGTTGGCCTTCATGAGTCCTGCGTGGCTCTCCAAAGAAGCGACTGTGAAGCCGCCGTCGTAGGCGGCGCCAACTTGATTTTCGCACCCGGCCTCACAACCTTCATGACTGAAAAGGGCGTCCTTTCTCCTGAAGGCTCCTGCAAGACCTTTTCGGCCGAAGCTGACGGATACGCCCGCGGCGAGGCTATTTCGGCCGTCTATCTAAAGCCACTGGATGCAGCGGTGCGGGACGGGAACCCCATCCGAGCCGTGATTCGCGCCACCATGACCAACAGCGATGGGAAAACACAGGGCATCTCGGTACCTAGCGCTGTAAGCCAGGAAGCCATGATCAGGAAGGCGTATGAGGCGGCTGGTATTACCGACTTTTCCCAAACAGCTTTTGTGGAATGCCATGGGACTGGTACCCCTATCGGAGACCCTCTCGAGGCCAAGGCCATTGCCGGCGTTTTCGGTGGTGACGAGGGAGTCTATATTGGCTCCGTGAAACCGAATCTGGGCCACTCAGAGGGTGCGTCGGGCATTACCTCCCTGATCAAGGCGGTATTGAGTCTCGAAAACCAGACCATCCCTCCTAATATCAAGTTCTCGACCCCGAACCCGAAAATTCCCTTCCAAGAACGCAACTTAACAGTTCCTCTAGAGCCAATTCCTTGGCCCGAGACTCGCCATGAACGGGTTAGCATTAACTCGTTCGGCCTTGGAGGGAGCAATGCCCATGTCATTCTCGACTCGGCTCGCAGCTTCCAGACCGAAAGAGCAGGTCTTTCTGCCAACGGTCATTCTACTGCTACCACTGTTGCCTCTCCAGACATACCAAGAGCTCCCTCTGGAACCGGGCCACAGTTGTTGGTCTTCTCAGCCAATACAGCTTCGTCATTGCAAAAGATGACGCAGAGCTTCCAAGATTGGGTTAGCGAAAAGCTCAATGATCCCGAGCCATCTGACTATCTCCAACACCTCGCCTACACGCTCGCCAACCGAAGGGAGCATCTCCCACATCGGTCTTTTATGGTCGCTTCCACAGACCAATCCGGCACGCCGTCCCCGGGAAGAAGGGCAGCCGACCAACGACCCAATCTGGTCATGGTATTCACAGGACAAGGAGCTCAATGGCCGCGCATGGGCCGAGAACTGCTCCTGCGCTCCGATCTGTCTTTCCAGAAGAGCATCCGCTCCCTCGACCAATACCTGCAAGAGGCTCAGTATCCCGACATCCCACCGTGGACGCTGGAAGAAGAACTGCTCAAACCAGCCAAGACATCACGTGTGCAGACCGCAGAGTTATCGCAGCCTCTATGCACCGCTGTACAGATTGCCCTGGTGGATCTTTTCGCGGCCGCCGGCATAAAACCGGATGCCGTCGTGGGCCACAGCAGCGGAGAGATTGTGGCCGCGTACGCCGCTGGGGCTCTCACTTCCAAGGAAGCTATCGTCGCAGGTTGGCGACGCGGCCTTGCTGCAGCGAAACAGACTAGACCCGGTGCTATGGCTGCTATCGGGTTGGGCTGGGGCGACGTCCGAGAATTCCTGAGTCCCAAGGTTGTTGTTGCCTGTGAGAACTCGCCTAAGAGTGTCACCTTGTCTGGTGATACAGCCGAGGTCGAAGAGGCTGTCTCAAACATCAAAAAAGCGTATCCTCACGCCTTGGCAAGACTTCTGAAGGTCGACAAGGCCTACCATTCCCACCACATGCAAGAGGTTGGAGAGGAATACTATGCTACGGTACGATCCGAGTTGGTGGCCAAGCCACCCCAGAAATCCTTCTTCTCCAGCGTCACCGGAAAGTTGCATGAGGCGGCTCTGGATCCGGTCTACTGGCAGACAAACCTCGAGTCCCCGGTACTCTTCAAATCCGCTGTTTCGAGCATTCTCGGTCAGATGGAAAACGTGTCCTTTTTGGAGATTGGACCACACTCGGCCCTCGCAGGTCCCGTGAGGCAGATCTTGACAGAAGCTTCTCGCTCAGCGCCGTATGTGTCGGCCATGAAGCGTGGCGAGGACTGCGTGGAATCATTCTTGACTGCTATCGGAACGCTTTTCGAGCTCAACATGCCCGTAGACTTCAAGGCACTCATACCACCTGGACGCTGCCTCCCGGGCTTACCCACGTATCCTTGGGACCACGAGGGCGACTACTGGAAGGAATCAAGAATGGCGCATGAATGGCGATGTCGTGAGTTCCCAAGTCATCCACTCCTGGGCATTCGCCAGCTCGAGAGCACCAGTCTGGAGCCTAGCTGGCGAAACCTTCTTCACGTTGACAAGGACGCCAGTTGGCTCCGGGATCACAAGATCGAGAGCAATACCATCTTCCCTTGTGCAGGCTATCTAGCCATGGTCGGTGAGGGTATAAGACAGATCAGTGGTAGGCAAGATGGCTTTGCTCTCCGTGACGTGGTGATCGTTGCCGCCCTAGTCCTGAATGAAGGAAAGCCCACGGAACTGGTGACAACCTTCCGGCCGTACCGTCTCACCGACTCGCTTGACAGTCAGTGGTGGGAATTCACCATCGCCTCGCACAACGGCCATTTGTGGTCGAAGCACTGCACCGGCCAAGTCTCTTCCACGACGGAAACGTCGCGGCCAGCGCAGACGCAGACTGCGGACTTGACAAACCTGCCCCGGAAGATGGACCGGCATAGGTTCTACAGGATAATGAGCGACGCAGGCTTGCAGTTCGGACCTCGCTTCCAACGCCTTCGGGGCCTGCGAACCGGCACTCTTGAGTGCCTAGCTACAGCTGACATAGACGACGTCACGATTGGGGATGAGAAGCACTATCACTTGCACCCAACCATAGTAGATGCCTCCCTCCAATCGGCGGCACTTGCCGCCCTCAGAGGCCGGGTCGAAGCGAAAGAATACCGAAGAGTGCCAACTAAGATCGACTGGTTGTGGATGCGTTCTTCTGATCCCAATGTCAACCTGAGTGTGACAACTTCAGCAACGTTGGTCAAGGGCAGTCATGATGTCGTCGGCCAAGTACAGGAAATATTGGCCGAGGGCAAGGTAGTTTTCCACATGGAGGGCTTGAAGCTTTCGCCCCTCGAGGAGGCCGAGGCGCCAGAGACGGACAGCCTTTCCGCCACTGCGCGGCTTACATGGGGCCCGCACATTGACTTCTTGGATGCCGCCAACCTTATCCGACCATCCATTCCTCGTCATCTGTACACCGATGCCATGAATGAGCTTGTTCGGCTATGTGTCGTGTACTCCCATCGGCATATCCAGACTGTTGAACCCACGCTACACCACATGAAGAAGTTCAAGGCTTGGATCCGGGACCAAGAGCAAGTCGTCAGGGCAGGCCCCTATCCGGACACCATAGCCCTGGGCGATCAATTCCTCATAGACAGAGTAAACACTCTCGTTCAGCAGCTGTCCGAGACTCCCATGGTAGGCTGCGCTGTCGCCATGCAAAAGGTAGTTACCAATATCGTAGGTCTGCTCACCGGCCAGACTGAGGCGCTTGGCATACTGCTGGCAGACGACACCCTCACCAAACTTTACGTCGCAACCGACGCTTGCGATAGATCCGATTTTATGCGTCACCTTACCCACACCAAGCCCAATGTTCGGATTCTGGAGATCGGTGCGGGCACAGGCGCTTCTACCTCAAGCATGCTGAAGCACTTGAAACTGCCCGGGCCAACGGGCCAAGCCCTATTCTCCAAATATACTTTCACTGACATCTCGTCGGCATTCTTCGTCGCGGCTAAGGAGTTGTTTAAGGACGTCCCTAACATGGAGTATCGCACACTGGATATCAGCAAAAGCCCGGCCGAGCAAGGTTTTGACGGGGAGAAATATGATCTCGTCATTGCTACGAATGTGATCCACGCCACCAAGAGTCTGCGTGAAAGCCTGGAGAACGTGAACCAGCTGCTCGCACCCGGCGGTAGACTGCTTCTCCACGAGCTCTTCTCTCCTTCCAAGTGGCCCAACTATGTGTTTGGCACTCTCCCGGGCTGGTGGTATGGCGAGGCAGATGGCCGACCGGATGAACCTTTCGTTTCTCCGGAACGGTGGGAATCAGAGTTGATAGGGGCAGGCTTTGCAGGTCTCGATGCGGTTGCACTTGACGCCGAAGAGCCGCATCAGGTCAACGCCATCATGGTCGCTAGGGCGCAGACTGTTAGCTCGCGACAAAATGGTGAAGGCGGAAAGAAGACAGTCACGATTCTGAGCGACCGTGACGGTCAACCTGAACTTGCCGGTGCTCTTTCCCAGCAACTGCATGCCAGGGGTTACACCGTCCAACGGCGTCAGCTCGGCGACGAACTACCAACATCTCAGGACATAATATCCCTTCTGGATATCGAGCGCCCCTTCCTGGCCGACATTGATGAAGAGAGGTACCAAGCATTCCAGGGCCTGATAAACAATCTTGGCGGTTCGGGTCTGCTATGGGTGACACATCCATGCCAGGTCCGCTGCCACGACCCGAGGTACGCCCAAATCATTGGTGCCGCACGCGAGCTCCGCAACGAACTGCTGGTGGACTTGGCCACGTGCGAGGTGGATGATATGGTTTCCTCGGTCGACCGCATCATCGACGTCTTCGCACAGTTCCAGACGCGCGAGCAAGATGGATCTCTCAATGCGGACATGGAGTATGCTATTGTTGACGGAACCGTTCTTGTTGGTCGCATCTACCCCATCTCTCTGAAGGAGGAAGTGGCTGAGGACAACTTGGACCACGTGCATCTGGAAATGGCCAAGCCTGGCCGCTTGACGTCTTTGCGATGGACGCCTCGCGCCGCGAGACCGTTGATCGGCGATGAGGTGGAGGTGGAGATTCACGCTGCCGGACTGAACTTCCGAGTAAGTTTATTTCTCATGCTTTATAGCCTTTGGTCCGTGCTTAGAGTTGTAACACGAAATCTTGCAGGATGTCTTGTGTGCCCTTGGTATCGTTGCCTTCCCTGAAGAGGGTCTAGGCCTCGAGGCGAGCGGCACCGTCTCCCGTGTTGGTCCTGAGGCGAAGGACCTCATTCCAGGGGATCGCATCATGTTCTTGGGCAAAGGTGCCTTTTCAACGCACACCGTGATCCGCGAGAGATACTCCGAGAGGATTCCTGATGGCCTGAGCTTCGAAGACGCCGCAGCGATGCCCATTATTTTTGCGACTGCGGCTGCAGCCTTGATCAGCATTGGTCGTCTACAAAAAGGACAGGTGAGTCGAAGCCTTTATCATAAAACCAAGACGAGGAACCCATCTAACCTAGCAATTATTATCTAGACCGTACTCATCCACAGTGCTTGCGGTGGCGTTGGTCTCGCTGCCATCCAACTTGCGAGGATGGTCGGAGCCGAGATATTCGCTACGGTCGGTAGCGAGGAGAAGGTGAGATACCTGACCGACACGATAGGTCTGCCCGCAGACCGAATCTTCAACTCCCGCGACACAACCTTTGTGGACGGCTTGATGCGTGAGACCCATGGCAAGGGTGTGGACTTGGTCATGAATTCTCTATCGGGAGAGCTCTTGCACGCGACCTGGCGCTGCGTGGCCGAGTTTGGTACCATGGTAGAAATCGGGAAGCGTGACCTCCTAGGCAAAGGTCGACTTGATATGGATGTCTTCCTTGCCAACCGAACCTATTCATGCTTTGACTTGGATGAGCTTAACGCCAAGAAGCCCGAGGCTTGTAAAGAGTGAGTACCCAGATGCGATTTTCCATCCAACCCCTTCCTATTTATATCTAACGTACTACTCCAGGCTTCTTCGATCGGTCATGGAGTACTTTGAAAATGGCCATATCAAGCCAATCCGACCTATCAAGGCGTTTGACGCCTCGTCGATCGAAGCTGCATTTCGATACATGCAAAAAGGCCAACACATGGGGAAGATTGTCATCTCAATGCGAGACGAAGATGGCACTGTCGAAGTCGACACGTCAGCTCTCGCCAAACGCCTCAAAAAACTCGAACTGGACAGCTCGGCATCGTACCTGCTCATCGGAGGCTTCGGTGGCTTGGGCCATTCTGTAGCGCGCCACCTGGTCGAGCACAACGCCCGGCGTCTCATCTTCCTCTCCAGAAAGGGGGGAGAACGCCCGGAAGACGTCGATTTGGTGCGTGAGCTGGAGAGCATGGGCTGCGAGGTAGGTATAGTTAAGGGCAGCGTTGTTAGCGCGGACGACGTAGCACGCGCCGTGAAGTTGGCCGGCCCAGCTTTGAAGGGCATCCTGCAGCTATCCATGGTCCTGCGGGACGAGGCTTTCCCGCGCATGCGCCTAGAAGATTGGGAGGCGGCCGTGGCGCCGAAAGTACGTGGCACCTGGCTCCTTCACGAGGCCGCACTGGCAGCCGGTGTTGACCTCGACTTCTTTGTGCTATTCTCCTCGTTGTCGGGTATCCTGGGCCAGCCCGGCCAAGCCAACTACTGTGCCGCGAACACATTCCTCGACGCCTTTGTGCAATACAGAATCAACCTAGGTCTGCCGGCTGCCGCCGTCGACATCGGCGTGGTGGGGGACATCGGTGCGGCCTCGCTCGATAAAGGTTTGATGAAGAGGGTGAAGCAGGCCAAGGCGCAAATGGTCACGGAGCTGGAGCTGCTTGAAACCATCTCGGCAGCGATAACAATCAACGGGACCAATACCACCGGCGTCATCACCTCGAATGGATCGGCTCCTTCCGGCACAGCAGGGTTCGTCGAAAAGCGCCAGTTCATGATCGGTGTCGGAACGAGCATACCGCTCAGCCACCCCGAGAACCGCGCATTCTTCCGCAAGGATAGGAGGCTGGCAATTTACCACAATGCCACGAATCTTTCTTCCTCTCAAGGCGATCAAGGCAGCAGCAACGCCGACGCTCTCCAGGCCTTCATCGCCAAAGTCCGCTCAGCGGGCGTCGCCGAGGAGGGAGGCGCGAATGCCGTACTCCGCGAAGATGAGACGGCGGCGTTCCTTTCGCGGGAGATCGGCCGCAAGCTGTTCACGTTCCTGCTCCGGAACATCGAGGACTTGGACGCGTGCCTGGGTGTGCCGTTGTCGCAGCTGGGAGTGGATTCGCTAGTGGGCGTTGAGATGCGGAATTGGTGGCGTCAAGCTTTTGGGTTTGATATTACTGTCCTGGAGCTGTTGGGCATGGGCAACTTGGAATTGTTGGGCAAGCATGCGGCGGAAGGTTTGGAGAGAGTGTTGGGCTAGGCTTATAAAGGTATCCCGCGACAATATCGCTTCAATTGATCTCAGGAGTAGGAAATATAGAGAAGGTAGTCTGATAATCCTGAAGGGGAGCTCAATGAGTCCAAAGGAATGAATACAAAGTACTTCATCTCTTCGATGACATAAGCACGTTGAGCGAATCAGAGCGAGACTTTTCGGAGATGTCGTTGTGTTTAACTAGGAGCGAAACTGGCTTCCTCTCCAACAAACTCTAAAGAAATGTTTCGGACGCACAGGCCCGATGTTAACTGTGCGAATTATGAGCCATGGGAGCAGAAATAGGCCACAGGGTCCCTTGGAACCACTGCATTAGACCTGGCTCCTAACACCCCGCGATTCATTTCTCTTTTCAAGATTACGAAACTGCCTTTCTAAGCCCCATTCCAACCTTTCCCTCCTATACTATACCCATGGCGCACATCGAGGATAACTTCCGAGCGACCGCAACTCCTACCTGCGCATTACAATACTCCCTGAGTGCTTCTTTTCGCATTCTCACTTTGCGACCCCGGCTAGAAGGAGCCGCCTCATCCCTCTCGAGATGCAGGTCTGTTAGTGATACTATTATCCAGACGGGTAAGTTAGATAAATCTCCGATTCCCCGTTAATCTGAGCCGTTATTCCCAAGGCGAGGAACCCGACCATTTACCTCATCTTAGCCGTGGCGGATGAGTATTTCCCCGACCGACCGACCGACCCGACGACCAAACGAACCGTTTCCTATACTCCTCTTTGAGAACGTAACCGGCCGGTAAAGTGGCGCCTCCTCCCGTCGTTGTGCACCAGGTATCACGCCTGCAAACGCCGCACACCGAGCACACGAACACCGCCGTCTCTACAATCATCCGGTTCGCCGCCACCACGCCGAACGACCCGTACGACCTGGATTATCGGTCATGGATGCTGACCACTATAAGTACTTGCCCCTTTCATACCTTGGACGGTCCCCCGAGATCCGCATTGTAGATCTGGAACCTGGTCTTGAACATGACACTATCAATATCCAGCTGAGGCATTGTCAGCTAGACGATAGCCTTGGCAGCTACGAAGCCTTGTCATACACTTGGGGAAATACCGCAAAGTCTCACTCGGCGAGAGTTTCCGGCAAGGCCTTGGGGATAACTCAGAATCTCCATTCGGCATTAGTCCGATTGCGCCTTGCAGACAATCCTAGACGTCTCTGGATTGATGCGATCTGCATTAATCAAGGGGATGATGCTGAGAAGTCACAGCAAATTCGGCTGATGCCTCGCATTTACTCCGCCTCGTCCTCGACGATTGCCTGGCTTGGCGAAGACTCGGAGGACCTTGGTGGCGAGCTCTCATTTGAGTTCTTCAGATGGGCACCTTATCTCTTGCATTGTTGGCTCACCGACGAGATTTACAAGCTTGAGACCTATGATGACGATGACGAAACTTTGGTGCGGTTCTTCAACAGAGGGGATTGGAGGAAGAAAGCCCAACACCCTGGCAGCCAGTACAGCAACAATATGCTACAACGCTTCTTTCGCCGTCCATGGTTCACTCGTCGTTGGGTGATCCAAGAAGTGTACGCAGCGCCAAAAGTAGAGTTCGTATGTGGCTCTGCCGTCATTTCTTATGAGGAGCTCATGGATTTCTTGTGGAAATACGCCCAAATTGGACGCCGCGTGGACATTGCTTTGCCACTTGCTCTCCTTTGTTGTCGAATGGACTTCGCCGCAAAAGGGAAGGGACTGCTGGGAGTCTTGGACCTCTACCATAACTTCCAGTGTGGCGACGACCGAGATCGTATCGCTGCCATCCTCGGGCTCTGGGCTAAGGACCAGACACCATGGTCATCCTTCAGCATTAATTACGAAATATCGACGGAGGCGAACTACCTAGCGTTCGCGATAATGATGGTGTCTAATGGTCACTGTGTCGCCATCCTGTCTGCGGCATTGGACCGTCGAAAGGAGACTGAGGAGGACTGGAGTCTCCCGAGCTGGGTTCCAGACTGGCGACAAGATCCTCGTGTTGGCTCAAACGGCATCATCGGGGAGCGGCCGTCGGTTCTGGTCGAGGTCATTGAGGACAAGTATTTGCAACTAGACGCCTACAGAGAGTATTGGTTCAAGGAAAGTTTGGCGGAATGTGAGATGAGGAACGATGATGATCCAGCGCGGACACCACAAGCCGGTGACGTCGCATATGCTTTCATCGCGGGAGGGGGGAAACTCTCGTACGTCCTGAGACCTGTGCCGGACCAAACAAGTCTCTATACATTGGTCTGCGAACTGACCGAGCACATATGGGAACGATGGACTCCACATAGGCTCCGCTTACTGAAGTCTAGGAATACTCGGACCAAAATTCGAATAGTGTGAGCGCATTTGGCGTACCGTGCGCGTCGAACAGTTGGCGACTCTGGTTATTTCTTTGCCTTTAAGTGTATTCTCTCCCTGTAACTTACTGTTAATCATGTTATGGGTCAGAATGTGAGCAGAGTCCGCCAGGTTTGGCGCCTTTGTAATTAAGTGTCGATGTCGATGCCCATGGCACGCTGTTTGATTCGCTCGAGCAACGTGGCCCTGTTTCTGGCTTCCTGGCTAATTCACGGACCTCGGCAAATCATACATCCACACTCAGAGGATGACGTTAGAAATGCTTCAGCTGCAAGCATTTGGTGGTAGCTGCCGCTCTCAACAGACTCTCTTCCGGCCGGTTCTCTGTACTTCCATTCTAAACAACAAGCACCAGCCTGAGAGTGTCAGAATTGAATTTTTTTTTTTTTTAACTCCATAGACAAGACGTCAAACCCATCTAACAATCACCATGTGGACGTGGCGACGGAACTACTACCAAGCTCGGAGACTGGTAGGCTACCGATGCAGTGGTGACACGACTGGCCGCGCTGACGACTGCGCAGTAGCCACACCACAGCGGGAAGTGGGGCATGCCTGATTTTGGTGGACACGATTGGCAATTGCGACAGGGACCTGTTTTGACGAAGGTTATTGAGGTCATCGCCACCAAACCAAAAGGGGAATGGAACATTGGAACCATCAACATCAAATGGCATCTGGACAAACACCAATTTTAGTCAAGGGAACCCTGCTGCGTTCCCCAGCTTTCCTTGACAAGCCACCAAGTAATACTCATTTGCACCTCAATATATCTCCGAAATGAGTCAAAATGTTAGAATGCGATACTCTTCAAGACTCAAGTCCAAGTCTAGCATGCGACATTTGATGTAGGATCCTTTTCTTCTCGGGGTCCGCGGGTTTTCCCGGTGGCATCTGCTTACTGCAGTGCGACAGGGCTGAAAATGGGCGGTACACCACCCAGTAGTGTACATGTCGGTGTAGTTTACTTCGTACTTTGTTGGATCATTGATGTGTTGTTCCATTGGCCATGCTCGAAATAAACGTCCCTCGGATTGGTCGGTCGGCCAGGGACCCGTTCATCGAAGGCTTGAAATGAACTCAATTGATTAAGTGTGAACCCGAGTACGAGGTAGGAAAGGGGAGTTCTGGGCGTGAAGCAAGGGTAGCTCTGGTATTGATCAATAAGTACGTATCTCCCCCAACCAATTTCAGACAATTCGAAGCTTGAAACCTCACTCTCTCAACCTCTCCTCAAAATCTCTCCTCACTTTTTGGCTGCTCCGCGTCCAAGACTTGTTTATTCCCACAAGTTAGACTCACCACACCACGACGAGCTCCCATCAGTGACCCACCGCCCAACATGGCAGCCAACGTCACTGCTACCCACCCGTACTATCCCCTCGGGGTCGACATTCCGGGCTATGTCGCCAACACCCTTTCTACGCAGACTATCCTCGCCATCTTCTCCACCGCTTGTGCCGGCGCCCTTCTGCTCGCGCTCTTCCTCATCCGACGCGCGGCGCCCAAGCTCTCCACCGCCGATCTAACAACGGCGATGTGGTTCGTGCTGTGCGGATGCATCCATCTCGTCCTTGAAGGTCCGGCTACTCTTGACTCCCTCTCTCTGGTTCCAACCCCCCCTTCATTTATTCGCGCCTCACTCAACGAGAGTCTTTCTCCATCTTGCACTAACCTTACCTCCCTCCGTATCTAGGCAACTTTGCCGTTACCCACGTCGCCAGCGGCTCCTCGGTCCTCAACCAGCTCTGGAAAGAATACTCCCTCTCCGACTCGCGTTATCTCACTCGCGACGCCTTCATGGTCTGCATGGAGACCATCACCGCCTTCGCCTGGGGACCGCTCTCGTTTATCCTTGTCTACCTAATCACCACCAACCACCCCGCGCGATATTTTCTCCAAACGGTCGTCAGCCTCGGCCAGCTCTACGGCGACGTTTTGTACTACGGCACCTTTTTCCACGAGGACATTTACCGGGGTCTCGAATTCTCCAGGCCAGAGCGCTATTACTTTTATGGATACATGGTGCTCCTGAACTCGTTTTGGATCGTGATTCCGACCTTCCTGCTCGTACAGTCGGGTAAGGCGACAGTGGCGGCTTTCGCGAAGGCGGGGAAGACGGGAAAGAGGGATTGAGATGGTTCATAGCCTGGTTTGTCAGTGTTGGGCAGCAACGTATATGCGGGTCTAAATGCTTAATTGATGGAAAATCCTCGTCGATTCAAAGAAGTCAGTTTGGGGACATATTGGGTGGAATTGATGCCTAGGTCTGCTCACCGCAACGGAGCCGATCAGTATTGAATCCTCGCCGTGGGGTGGATTAAGATGGAATTGACCTATTAACCACCAAATACCTGGTGCAGTAGCCCCAGAGCCCCCGAGTCCGTATTTCATACGTGTTGATCTATCTTATATTTCTTTCCTCGCGACCTCACACCGAGGCTATTCCGGGTGTTCTCTTCCCTTCTTCGCCCGACATGGCGTCGGCCACGGCCTTATCACCTTGATATCTACATCGCTGTCGATGAGATATTAGATCACCTCTCCGCCGCAAAAGCGCATCCTGGTTTTGGGTTCTTCAGTGATGTCGGCTCTGAGCCGTGAACTTAGTACCTGGCAGGTCCTACAGGTTCCAATGGTTTGAGCTTCCAATCGATTTCGTATGCGGGTCTGTAGAAAAAGCCTTACTCCCGAGAATAATTTCTCGCAAGTCTCGTCAAGCTCTGCACAATTCCGAGGTCAAGTATGACCGCCTGGATGCATGTAAAATCATGGCAACACTACAGGATACCTCCCAAAAAAACCAACGGTTCTTTATGAAGCTCGAAGTGCCACTCCCCCTCCGCAGCACAACATTGTTGCCCTGTTGTGACGCTTTGTCGACTGTCGGTAAACATGCCTGATTTGTGAAAGCCTGTGGTATTTCATGAGAGAGGGTACAGGTGGCAGCCGCAGCCAGAAATAGTTACAAGGTCGAGCCAACCTCCAGAACACGTTGGAGGAGATAAGGTTCTTGCATGTGTGAACTGACCAAGCTTTAGATGGCTCTGCTCTTATCCTCTATGGCTTGGGTGCGACTGTGACATTGTAAGTTGATATTTTGAATAGAGAAAGATTATGTCAGCCATTCCGTTCCCGGCGTTAGTACAATTTGCAATAAATCCGGTTGAGTCTTCTAAAATTGGAATGCGGGACGACCACTCAAATCCAAACGAAGTGTCATCACTGTCATCACCTGTCAAACCTGTAGTAAATGAACAAGGACGCTTAATCGCAGCTTTCCAACATTAATTGATCACCTGTCCACCTCAAGC
>Ga0164243_10008919_pt1 | contig 14698 bp, 15 predicted proteins | sample OricompcompostOP_FD_108781 | JGI IMG/M metagenome (GOLD analysis project Ga0164243, IMG submission 108781) | Organic Plus compost microbial communities from Emeryville, California, USA - Original compost - Organic plus compost (OP) | ecosystem: Engineered > Solid waste > Mixed feedstock >... | reverse complement strand
CGGCGAGCGGGCCTGCGCGGTCGATCCGGCGCGGAAGCTGCTGGAGGCGATCGACCCGCGCGTCCCGCGGCTGAGCGTGCGGCAGCTGACCGGCGAGGGGTTCCCGGACTCGGTGGCGCCGGAGATGGCGGCGGCGAGCACGATGCTGCTGCCGAAGATCACCGAGGAGTCCCCGCCCGCCCGTCCTCGCCGGCGGGTTCTGCGGCGAGGACGGGTGATCGCGATCGCGGCGGCACTGCTGGTGGCGCTCGCGGCAGCGCTGGCGCTGCTGCTCGGCGGCGGTTCCGAGCAGGCCGAAGGCGCTGCCGCGCAACGGGTCGACGGCGCCGGGTTCACCCGCGCCGGCGCGGTCCGCGACTCCGACTGCGCGGAGGTCTCCACCGGACTGCTGCGCGGCTGGTTCGAGCGGGAGCCGTGCACCGGGCTGTCCCGGCAGGTCTTCACCACCACCGCGGGCGGGCGCCCGGCCGCGGTGTCGGTCGCGGTCGTGGAGCTGTCCGCGGAATCCGGGGCGAGCGGGCTGCGCGAGCTGGCCGCCGAACCGGGTACCGGCGGCCCGAGCCCGCTCGCCGTGGAAGGCGTGCGCTGGGACGGCGCGGCGCAGGCGGTGCAGCAGGACGGATCGCGGGTGCGGATCGTGCGAGCCGCTTGGGCCGCGGGCGCGTCGACGCCGGACGACCTGCTGCTGCGGGTGCTCGCCGAACGCGGGCTGCAGCTCGACGTCGGCTGACCGGAGGTCGCCCGTCCGCAGCAGCGATCACGCGTGCGGCGGGCGGCTCACCGGGTGATCACCCCCAGAACGTCGCCGGGGTGGTGGCGCAGGTGGTCGCGCACGCGGGCGGGACCTGCCGCACCACGGCCTCGTCGACCAGCCACTGCCCGGTGCCCGCGGACACGAGGAACCGGCCGAGCCGGTCGGCCGACAGCTGCACCCGCTGCGCATCGGCCGGGCCCCCGGCGGCGAACGGCACGCCCGCGCCCAGCGGCTGCCCGGTGGCGCCGTCCAGCGTGCTGATCCGCACCCGGCCGTCCGCGCCGCCGCCGCACAGCGGGCTCAGCGTGGCCAGGTCCGCCCCGGAGAAGTCGATCGCCAGCGGACCGCACACCCCGACCACCGGCATCGGCGGCTGGTCCAGCGCGGCCGCGCCCGGCGGCACCACGCGGATCCGGTTGCCGCCCGCCTCCGCGGTGAGCACCGCCACCCGGCCGTCGGGGGCCAGCGCGAGGTCGAGCACCTGCATCCCGGCAGGCACCGCGATCCGGCGCTCCGGGCCGGCGCCGCTGATCACCACGCCGGACGGTTCCAGCACCGCCACGTTCCCGCCGGCGGCGGCCAGCACCGGGCTCGGCGCGGCCAGGTGCCGGACCCGGGCGAGCTCGCCGTCCGGCGAGATCCGCACGACGTCCTCTCCCCCGCCCGCGGCCACCCGCGCGTAGACCTGCTGCCCGTCGGCGACCAGCGCGCCGCGCACCGGACCGCCCAGCTCGCCGAGCTCGCGCACCCGCTGCCCGGACAGCACGTCGAACGCCGCCACCGAGCTGCCGGTGGCCGCGACGTAGCTGTTCGGCGCGACGCTGACCGGCTCGGCCCGCTGCGGCTGCCCCTGCTGCGCGGGCACCAACGCGACCACCACCGCCGCCGCGGCGGCGACCGCGAGCCCTCCGGCGGCCAGCAGCGGGCGCCGGGGCGCGCGGCGGCTGCGGCGCTGCCGGGCCGACAGCACCCGGGCCAGCGCGTCGCCGCGCGGCTCCACGTCCTCGACCAGCGCGTGCAGACCTCTGCGCAGCTCCTCGACGTCCTGCGCGCCCTCTCGTTCGCTCACACCCGCTCCCGCAGCAGATCCGACAGCCGCGCCACCCCGCGCGAGCAGTACGACTTCACCGCGCCCTGGCTGACCCCCATCAGCGCGGCGGTGTGCGCTTCGCTGAAATCGGCGTAGTAGCGCAGCACCACCGCCTCCCGCTGCCTGCGGGGCAAGCGGGTGAGCGCGTCGGCGAGCACCGCCCGGTCCAGCCCCCGCCCGGTGTCGTCCGGGCGCGAGTCGTCCGTCGCGATCCGCGGCTGGTACCGCTTCGCGACCATCCGGCGCCGCAGCACCGACCGAGCCCGGTTCAGCACCGCCTGCCGCAGGAACGCCAGCGCCTTGTCCGGGTCGCGCAGCCGCGCCCGCGAGTCGAAGACCCGCACGTAGGCGTCCTGCACGATGTCCTCGGCGGAGGCGCGGTCGTCGACGAGCAGCACCGCGATCCGCAGCAGCTGCCGGTAGTTCTGCTGGTACAGCTCGGTGAGCCGGGTCGTCAGTTCATCCATGGCCGCCGGCCCGTCGCCCGGCCGGGCGGTCACGGGCAATGCGATCGAAACCGTCACATCTCAGCACGACGCCCGGGACCCCCTTCGCGGTTGGCAGCCGGCGCGGAACGATCTCGCCGAGGTGGCGGCCGGCGGCGCGGGGGAGCCTATCGTCCGCGCCTGCGGTGATTACGCAGTGGATCGATCACGGAACCCGCTGCGGCCGGTGCGCCGCGCAGATCCACCCCGGGTGTCCGAATTGGACGTTCGCGCAGGTCGGCCGCGCCCGATGCCACCGCGCACCCGGTCGACTACGGTCAGCGCGGCGACGAAGGACTTCGCAACCCGGCACTGATGGGAGGATGGGCGGCCTCCCGGCCGCCCGAACAGCGATGAAGTTCGGCATCTCGACGTTCAACACCGACGAGGGCATCGGCCCGGCGGATCTCGCCCGCGCGCTGGAGGAACGCGGCTTCGACTCGATGTTCCTGGCCGAGCACACCCACATCCCCGCCAGCCGGGAGACGCCCTACCCGGGCGGCGGCGACCTGCCGCGGGTGTACTACCGCACCCTCGACCCGTTCATCAGCCTCGCCGCGGCGGCCTCGGTGACCGAGAACCTGCTGCTGGGCACCGGGATCGCGCTCATGGTCGAGCGGGACCCGATCACCACCGCCAAGGAGGTCGCCAGCCTCGACCTGATCTCCGGCGGCCGCGTCATGTTCGGCATCGGCGCGGGCTGGAACCGCGAGGAGATGCGCAACCACGGAACGGACCCGTCCAGCCGCGGTGCGCTCATGGACGAGCGGATCCGCGCCATGCAGCGGATCTGGACCGACGAGCAGGCCGAGTTCCACGGCGAGCACGTCGACTTCGACCCGATCTACGCGTGGCCGAAGCCGGTGCAGCAGCCGCACCCGCCGATCTACATCGGCGGCGAGAGCAAGCGCGCGTTCCGCCGGGTCGCCGAGTACGGCGGCGGCTGGCTGCCCCGGTCGGACGCGGAGAACCTCGGCGAGCTGATCGCCCAGGTCCGCGAGCAGGCCGGCTGGCGCGTGCCGGTCACCCTGTACGCGGCGCCGAAGGACGCCGAGATCGAGCAGTACGCCGAGGCCGGGGTGGACCGGGTGCTGTTCTTCCTGCCCACGCGGCCGAAGGACGAGACGCTGCCCATCCTGGACGCGTTCGCGCAGCGGTTCACCGGCCAGGGCTGAACCCGCTCGGCGCGGGGCGGACCGGCGATCCGGACGTCCCGCCCCGCGCCGGACGATCCCGGCGGCCCAGGCGCGCGGAGTCGCTTACATCACGATTACTTCCCGTTCTCCCACTGGACATCGAGGACATCGCGGGCAGATCCTTGCGTCTGCTTTGCACATCAGTGCGATCAAGAGCGGCACCATGCGACCACAACGGCGCGATCGCAGAACGGAGTCCCGGGACGGTGGCGAGCACGACGACAACAACGGCTCCCGAGCACGAGCCGCGGCGGCGGTGGAATCCGGCGCAGATCCTGATCTGGACGGCGGTGGCGGTGATCGGCGCCGTCGCCTGGGGTGTCATCGCGATCAGCCGCGGTGAGGAGATCTCCGCGGCGTGGCTGGTGTTCGCGGCACTGGCCTCCTACGCGATCGGCTACCGGTTCTACGCGCGGTTCATCGCGCGCAAGGTCCTCGGCGTGGACGACACCCGGGCGACCCCGGCGGAGCGGCTGAACAACGCGACCGACTTCCAGCCCACCGACCGGCGGGTGCTGTTCGGCCACCACTTCGCCGCCATCGCCGGCGCCGGCCCGCTGGTGGGTCCGGTGCTGGCCGCGCAGATGGGCTACCTGCCCGGCACGATCTGGATCATCGTCGGGGTCGTGTTCGCCGGCGCGGTGCAGGACATGGTGGTGCTGTTCTTCTCCACCCGCCGCGACGGGCGCAGCCTCGGGCAGATGGCGCGCGAGGAGATCGGGCCGGTCGGCGGGGCCGCGGCGCTGATCGCGGTGCTCGCCATCATGATCATCCTGCTGGCGGTGCTGGCGCTGGTCGTGGTCGGCGCGCTGAAGGGCTCCCCGTGGGGCTCGTTCTCCATCGGCATGACCATCCCGATCGCCCTGTTCATGGGCTTCTACCTGCGCTACCTGCGGCCGGGCCGGATCATCGAGACCTCGATCATCGGCATCGCGCTGCTGCTGGCCAGCATCGTCGGCGGCAGCTGGGTCGCGGACTCGGCGCTGGCCGGCATGTTCACGCTCACCGGCAACGAGGTCGTGCTGGCGCTGGTGGTGTACGGGTTCGTGGCCTCGGTGCTGCCGGTGTGGATGCTGCTGGCGCCGCGGGACTACCTGAGCACCTTCATGAAGGTCGGCGTCATCATGATGCTGGCGGTGTCCATCCTCATCGCGATGCCGGGGATGAAGACCGAGGCGCTGACCGAGTTCGCGTTCAACGGCAAGGGCCCGGTGTTCGCCGGGGCGCTGTTCCCGTTCGTGTTCATCCAGATCGCCTGCGGCGCGCTGTCCGGGTTCCACGCGCTGGTGTCCTCCGGCACCACGCCGAAGCTGATCGAGAAGGAGTCGCAGGTCCGGGTCATCGGCTACGGCGGGATGCTCACCGAGTCCTTCGTGGCGATCATGGCGCTGGCCGCGGCCTGCATCATCGACCCGGGCATGTACTACGCGATGAACATGCCGAGCTCCGAGCTCGGGGACACGCTGCAGTCCGCCTCGCAGGCGGTCGCCGGCGTCGGCTTCCACATCACCCCGGAGCAGCTGGCCGCGGCCGCCCGGTCGGTCGACGAGCACACCCTGGTCGGCCGCAGCGGCGGCGCACCGACCCTCGCGCTCGGGCTGTCCGATGTGTTCTCGCAGGTCATGGGCGGGGATGCGATGCGGGCGTTCTGGTACCACTTCGCGGTCATGTTCGAGGCGCTGTTCATCCTGACCACGGTGGACGCCGGGACCCGAGTGGGCCGGTTCATGCTGCAGGACACCGTCGGCAACGTCTGGAAGCGCTTCGGCGACGTGACCTGGAAGCCGGGCATCTGGATCTCCAGCGCGGCCATCGTCGGCGGCTGGGGCTACTTCCTGTGGGCCGGGGTGAACGACCCGCTGGGCGGCATCAACCAGCTGTTCCCGCTGTTCGGCATCGCCAACCAGCTGCTGGCGGCGGTGGCGCTGGCGGTCGGCACCACGATCCTGATCAAGAACGGGAAGGCGAAGTACGCCTGGGTGACGATCGTGCCGCTGGTCTGGGACGCGGTGGTCACGCTGACCGCGAGCTGGCAGAAGGTGTTCTCGCCGGACCCGAAGCTCGGGTTCTTCGCCCAGCGCGCGGCCTACCAGGCGGCCATCGACGCCGGGCAGACCAGCAAGGGCTCGGCGAGCTCGGTCGAGGAGATGCGGCAGGTGATCACGAACTCCACGGTGGACGGCGTGCTCAGCGTGCTGTTCGCGGTGCTGATCATCATCGTGCTGGTGGACGCGATCCGGGTGTGGATCAAGGCGCTGCGCAGCACCGAGCCGCTGCCGGACACCGAGGTGCCGCACACCCCCTCGCAGCTGTTCGCCCCGTCCGGGCTGATCCCCACCGCCGAGGAGCGGCGCGAACGCGCCGGGGCCGGAGCCGGCACGTGAGTCCTCGTCCGCCGACCGGGGCCGGGGCCGCGTGGTCCCGGCTCCGGTCCGCGCTGCGCTCCGGGTGGCAGATCGCGCGCGGCGTCGTCGGCGAGACCGCCTACGAGCGCTACCTGGAGCACCACCGCGCCCACCACCCCGACCGCGAGCCGCTGGGCGAGCGGGAGTTCTGGCGCCGGCACGTCGACCGCGGCGACCGCGACCCGGGTTCGCGCTGCTGCTGAGCGGCCGATGAGTTCTCCGGCCCCGCCCGGTCCTCCCCTGCAGGACCGTACGAGGAGGGGTCATGGAAGAGATCACCACGTGCCTGTGGTTCGACGGGCAGGCCGAAGAGGCCGCCGCGATGTACACCTCGATCTTCCCGGACTCGCGGATCAACCGGGTGCAGCGCTACGGCGAGGCCGGGCCGGGCACCCCGGGCAGCGTCATGACCGTCGAGTTCGAGCTGTTCGGCCGGCCGTACGTGGGCCTCAACGGCGGGCCGGAGTTCCACTTCACCGAGGCCGTCTCGCTGCAGGTGCTGTGCGCCTCGCAGGACGAGGTCGACCGGCTCACCGAGCAGCTGCTGGCCGGCGGCGGCGAGCAGGGCCCGTGCGGCTGGGTCAAGGACCGCTTCGGGCTGTCCTGGCAGGTCACCCCGCGGGAGCTGATCGAGATGGTGCAGGACTCCGATCCGGAGCGCTCGCAGCGGGTCATGCGGGAGATGTTCACCCAGCACAAGCTCGACCTGGCGCGGCTGCGCGCGGCCTACGCGGGCCAGCCCTCGCCGACGGGCTGAGCGCTCACTCCCCCAGCCGCGCCCGCAGCTGCGCGTTCTCCGCTTCCAGCCGGTCGATCCGGGCGGTGAGCCGGGCGAGGTCGGCCTCGGAGTAGCGGTGCGGGATGTGCTTCGGGCAGTTCCAGTCGTAGCCCTCGACGCTGATCAGCACGAGCCGCTCCACGCGCCCGGCGGTGCGGGGCTCGTCGAGCCGCGCGGTCAGCTCCGGGTCGGCGTCGAGGTCCAGCGCCCGCGCGCGCCCGAACAGCTTCAGCCTGCTGCGGTGCGCGTAGTCCATGAAGAACAGCGCCACCCGGTCGTCGCCGCGGAGGTTCCCGTCCGAGATGTACTGCCGGTTCCCGCGCACGTCGGCGTAGCCGAGCGTGTGCGGGTCGAGCACGTGCACGAAGCCGGGCGGGCCGCCGCGGAACTGCACGTACGGCCACCCGGTCTCGCCGACGGTGCCGAGGTAGCAGCCGTCGCGGGCGGTGATGAACTCGACCTCCCGCTGCCCCAGCGGGTCCGGTTCGGTGCCGACCGCGGCGCCGAGATCGCGCCGGTGCGGCGGGCGGCTGCCCTGCTCGACCTGCATGTCCCGCACGGCGTCGGTGAACGCCAGGCGCGCGTACCGGCTCATCGCTCCTCCTCGAACTCGCGAGGACGGTGCCAAGGCGGTGCGCGCGGCCGCAACGATCTCCGGTGGTGAACCGGGGCACAGCGCGCCCCGGCGCGCCGGGCGGCGGCGCCGGCGGTCAGACTTGGGCGTTCTTTCCCGATGAGCTCCAGGAGGAGATGTGAGCGACCTGCAGGTCGAGGACACCAAGGTCGGCGAGGGCGCCGAGGCCCAGCGCGGCAACGTGGTGACGCTGCACTACACCGGCACGCTCAGCGACGGCTCGAAGTTCGACTCGTCCCGCGACCGCGGGGAGGGCCTGACGTTCCAGCTCGGCGCCGGGCAGGTCATCCAGGGCTGGGACGACGGCGTGGTCGGGATGTGCGTCGGCGGCACCCGGACGCTGGTGATCCCGCCGGAGCAGGGCTACGGCGAGCGCGGTGTGCCGGGCATCATCCCGCCGAACGCGGCGCTGCACTTCGACGTGGAACTCCTCGAGGTGCGCTGAACTCCCGCCGGCCGGGGCGCCCGGGCGCGTCCCGGCCGGATCAGGGCCGCGGGTTGCGCCGGACCCAGCCGCGGTCGGGCCTGCGGCCTCCGGCGGCGGCCGAGCAGCGGCGGCACAGCGCGATGCGCGCGTCGGAGGTCTCGGCCAGCCACTCCGCGTCCACCCACAGCACGTGCGGGAACCGGGCCAGGCGGGCCCGGTGCAGCGGAATCCCGCACAGCGTCTGGTTGGTGCCCGGGTTCCAGGCGTGCACGTCCCCGCCCGGTTGCCGCACCCCGTCCTCATCGACCCACTGGCTCGACCCAGCGGTCGCCGGCAGCCGCCCCATCCCCGAGGACTTCCCACCCGCGGCGGGATCTAGGCCGGTTCGGCGGTGGAGTCGGGGTCGGCGGGCTCCAGGTGCAGGGCGGGCTCGGCGGCGGGGACGGCGAAGTGGGCGACCGTGCGGCGCACCCCTTCAGCCAGGGTGAACCGGGGCACCCAGCCCAGCTCGCGGCGGGCCAGCGAGGCGTCCAAGGCCGAGGCGCGCACGTCCCCGAGCCGCGCCGGGACGTACTCCGGATCGTCCAGGGCACCCACGGCCTTCGCGACGATCGCGTGCAGCTCCCGGTCGGTGGTCTGCCTGCCCGTGCCGATGTTGTAGCGGACCCCGGGCCGCCCCTTCTCCGCGGTCAGGCGCAGCGCCTCGACGACGTCGTCGACGTACACGTAGTCCCGGGTGTTGCCGCCGTCGCCGAACACCCGCGTGGGCCGGCCTTCCAGCAGCGCGTTGGTGAACACCGCGACCACTCCCGCCTCACCGCGGTGGTCCTGGCGGGGCCCGTAGGCGTTGGCCAGGGCGACGTGCGAGCAGTCCAGGCCGTGCATCTGCCAGTAGGTGTTCAGGTAGACCTCCCCCGCGGCCTTGGCCGCGCCGTACGGGGAGAACGGCCGCACCGGGGCGTCCTCGGACAGCGGCAGCTGCTCGGCCCGCCCGTAGATCGCCCCGCCCGAGGAGACGAACACGATCTTGCTTGCTCCCGCGGCCAGCGCCGCCTCGGCCACGTTGATCGTGCCGAGCACGTTCGCCGCCGCGTCCCCGACCGGGTCCTGCACGCTCGCGCGCACGTCGATCTGCGCGGCCAGGTGGTAGATGACCGCCGGCCGCACGGCCGCCACCACCCCGGCCAGCCCCGGCCCGTTGATGTCCAGCGCGTGCACCGCGCAGCGCCCGGAGGCCTCCGCCCGCGCCAGGTTCGCCCGGCAGCCCCGGCTGAAGTTGTCGATCACGTGCACCCGCTGCCCGTCCTGGACCAGCCGGTCCACCAGCGCCGAGCCGATGAACCCGGCGCCCCCGGTGACCAGCGCGTCCCCCTGCTCCGCGCCGCGGTGCGGCCAGCCGTCGGGCAGGCGCCGCTCGGTCGGGCCCCGGCTCGGCGGGATGAAGCCCGCCGCCGAGGCGACCGCCTCGCCGTCGGCGGGCGATTCTCCGGCCGGGTAGCTGCTGTCAGACTGCATGTCGCCCCCTCAGTTGCGGGTGATGACCGCGTACGGCCCCACGTCTCGACGGGAGAAGCCCGGGGAGTCGAACAGCTCCGCCGGGAAGTCCACTGCGTACGGTTCGGAGCCCGGGTCGTGCGGGAACGTGTCGCGGGAGGCGGTCATCCGCAGGCTCCCCGCGCCGCGGGTGAAGACGAACACCGACGGCGGCGGGAACGGGCTGCGGTCCAGCGCCGCCCGCAGCTCGTCCGGCGTTCTCGACCGGGCCCAGGACTCGACGAGCAGCCGCCGCTTCTCGTACGAGGCCAGCGGGTTCGCGTAGGCCGGCGAGACCACCTGGAACCCGCGGTACGGCCGGAAGGCCAGCACGTCCGGGTCCGCTGCCAGCACCACGACGTCCCGCGGCGGCCTGCCGGTGAGCTCGTCGATGGTGGCGATCAGTTCGCCGTTCCACGCCCCGCCGTCGGCGGTGTCCACTCCGGACGGACGCCGGCCGGTGTCGTCGTAGGTCGCGTAGGCCTGGTCGACCAGCCCCGGGGTCACGGACTTCTCCAGCGCCGGCTCGATGTTCTGCGCCAGCACCAGCGTCGCGGCCAGCCCGGTGGCCAGCGCGATCCGCACCGCCGCGGCACCCCACTGGTCCCGCGCCCGCTCGGCGATCTCCGCACCGGCGAGCCCGCCCGCGCAGAACAGGCACGTCAGCAGCACCGGCTCGGCGCGGAACGCCAGCAGCGTGGTGTCCGCCGACAGCGCCAGCACCGACACCGCGTACCAGCCGTAGCACCCGGCGATCAGCAGCCCCAGCGCCTGCGCAACGTGGCTGCGCCGCCACGACCACAGCACCCACCCGGCCCCGAGCGCGCAGATCGCCCCGGACACCGAGAACTCCAGCATCGGCACCGGGAACTCGGCCCCCGCCTGCGGCAGGAACCGCGCCGCCGGATTCGGAGCCGCGGGCAGCTGCGCCCGAGCCACCAGGAACGGCCCCCACACCAGCAGCGCCGGCGGCGCCGCCACGAGCCCGACGAGCAGAAGCCGCGCCACAGCACCGGAAATCGCCACCTGCGGCCGCGCTCCCCGCCGGACCTTGCGGGCAGCGGCCCACACCACCAGCGAGCCCACCGCCGCGGCGCAGTAGAACGCGAGCAGCGTGTAGACCGCCGCGCACACCCCCGAGCAGCCGCCGGCCAGCACCAGCGCCGACCGCCCGGCCCTCTCCCGCCCCGCGACCCAGCCGTCCAGATCCCGGTGCAGCAGCACCGCCACCGGCACCACGACCACGACCAGCACCCACGAGTACGGCTCGTAGGCGGCCACCCGCAGCCCGACCAGGCAGCACAGCACCGCCAGCAGCAGCGCCACCGGCCGGCGCACCACCGCGCTCCACAGCACGAACCCGACCACCGGGGCCACCGCCATGGTCACCAGCGCCCACGGCTTGTAGGCCTCCCACGCCGGCAGCCCGAGCAGGTTCGCGAACCGCCCGCCCAGCCAGAACCAGCCCGCCGGGTAGTACGGCGGCAGCCCCGCGTAGTTCCCGTCCGCCAGCGCCGCCGAATCGGTCAGCCGCGCCAGGTACTGCGTCCGGAACAGCTGGTCCCCGCCCAGCCCGAACAGGTAGAAGCGCGTGCCGCGCAACAACAATCCGAGCGGCAGCGTCGCCAGCGCCGACAGGCCCGCCCACACCAGCGGCCCCGTCCCCACCGGCCACCGGCGCAGCGCCACCAGCCCGAGCAGCCCCGCCAGCAGCACCGCGCACGCCAGGTTCAGCACCGCCTCCGGCACGAACGAGTCGTGCGGCAGGTCCACCCGGGCCAGGCACCACTGCACCGCGAGGCTGACCAGCACCGCCACCACCGCGCTCAGCGGCAGTCGCCACAGCAGCGCCGGTGGGGACGGCCGCTGCTCGGCGGGCCCGAATTCCCCGCTGTCGCGGGAGAGGTCCGCTGGGGCGCGCGTGATGGTGATCATCGCCGGGTCACTCCACGCTCGCGAAGGTGTGCCGCAGCAGGTTCCCGACGTCCCCGCTGCGCCCGCGCCGCAACGCCTGCGGCACGACGGTCAGCGCGTGCAGCCGCGACGACAGGTGGGTGCGCGCCACGCGGGCGGCCCGGTGCCAGCCGTGCGCGTCCAGCTCCCGGGCGATGTCGAGGAAGTACCGGCGCTCCTCGACGAACCTGCTGCCGGACAGCGCCCGCACCGACGAGTCGCTCGCCCGGTGCCGCCGGTAGCGGAACCGCACCCGGTCGTCGACGACCATCCGCTCGCCGTCCACGAGCAGGTCGATCACCAGCGCGAGGTCCTGCACCACGTCCAGCCCCTGCCGGAACCCCTTGCGCAGCAACGCGTCCGAGCGCCAGGCCAGCGACGGGAAGTACAGCCAGTTCCCCCGCAGCAGGCTCGCGGCCAGGTCCTCCCCGCCGAGCAGCCGCGGCCCGCGCCCGCCCGGGGCGTACAGGAACCGCTTCGCCCGGTCCACCAGGCCCGCGAACGGTTCGCCGTTCTCGTCGATGCACTCCACGCCGACCTGGAAGATCCCCGCCTCCGGGTGGGTGCGGTGCAGCTCCTTGATCGTGCGCACGTAGCCGGGCAGCATCACGTCGTCGGCGCCCATCAGCACCGCGAGCTCGTTGTCCACCAGCTCCAGGCAGCGCCGGTAGTTCCCGTTGGCGCCCAGGTTGGTCTCGTTGCGCCGGTACTCGACCCGCGGGTCGTCCAGCGCTGCGAACCACTCGGCCACCGACGGGTCCGGGTAGCCGTCGTCGACCACCACGAACCGCCAGTCCGGATCGTCCTGCGCCTGCACGCTGCGCACGGCGATCCGCAGCAGTTCGGGATCTCCGTAGTAGGGCAGCATGATGTCGACGGTCATGTTCCGAACCTCCTGCTCTCTCCCGACTCGAAGCGCCGGCGGGACCGGGCGCGCAGCGTCGCGAGCATCCCGATCACCACCACCGCGGACCCTGCGATCTGCCCGGCGACGGCCGCGCGGATCGGATCGACCGGCAACGCGAGGAACGCGACGAGGACGACGGCGCTGACCTGCCACCACGCCGTCACCGCGGAGTGCGCGTCCAGCGCCACCAGCGCGGCCTGCAGCACCTGCGCGGCGATCAACAGCGAGGTCCCCACCCCGAGCAGCCCCAGCACCACCCCGGACACCGGCACCTGCGCCCCGAAGAACGTCCGCACCGCCCACGGCCCGAGCGCGGCCATCAGCACCGCCCCGGCCAGCCCCAGCCCGGCCGCGGCGATCCCGCCGCCCCGGACGATCCGGCGCACCTCCGCCCCGTCACCGGCGGCCACCGCCGCGGACACCGCCGGCACCACCACCGCCTGCACCGGCGAGAACAGGAACAGCGGAACGCGCGCGAAGATGAACCCGGAGGCGAACGCCGCCGCCGTCGCGGCCTCTCCCGCCATCCGCGCGGTGACCACGACCGGCGTCAGGTTGGCCACCAGCTGAGCCGTCAGCGTCGCCCCGACCAGCGGCGCCAGCCCCCGCACCTGCGCCGCCTGCCCGCCGGCGCGCTCCCCCGACCGCAGCGCGCCGAGCCCGGCGACCGCACCGAACCCGCTGCCCAGCGCGAACGCGAGCCCGTACCAGCCGACCGCGGCCCAGCCCGCGACCGCGATGAGCACCGCGGGCAGCAGCCGCATCAGCCCTTCCCCCGCCAGCGTCGCGGCGTAGCCCGCGAACGCCCGCCTGCCCGCGAGTACCCCGCGCACCAGGTACACCGCGGCCGCGGTCACCGTGCTCACCGCGATCGCGCCGAACAGCTCCCAGTGCCCGAGCAGCGACCGCTCGACCAGCCACGGCGACAACGCTCCCAGCACCACCAGCACGACCGCCAGCAGCACTCCGCCGCGCACCACCGCCCGGCGCACGACCTCCGCTCCGGGCGAGGTGCTCACAGCGCGGTTGGTCTCCTGCTCCAGCGCCATGAACACGCCGGGCCCGAGGATGTTCACCAGCAGGTAGAACGAGGACACCGCCGCGGCCTCCGGCGGCGGCAGCGTGTGCCCCGCCAGCGCGATGAACGCGTACCCGGCCGCACCGACCAGCAGCGTCCCGGCGCTCATCAGCCCGGCCGAGCGCACCGAGCCCGACCGCCACCGCGGCCCGGCGGCCGCCGACGCGGCGGGAGCCTCCCCCGCCACACCGGTCCCCGCGCCGTCCGGTCCGCGCTCGCTCATGGGACCTCGGCGTCCACGACGCTGTCGCCGGGGGTCTGCGGCTCCCGCGCATCGCGCAGCGCCACCGCGCGGGCCAGCTGCGCCTGCCGCAGCTGCAGCTCCTTGAACCGCAGGTAGGTGTGCAGCGACATGAACGCGAACCCGGCCGCGATCGCGTACACCAGCAGATCCGTGCCCCGGCCCACGCCGAGTGCGTTCGCCAGCGCCGAGATGTCCCCCGGCCGCAGCACCGCGAACACGCTGAACACCACGAACCCCAGGAAGCAGATCTTCGCGCCCGCGCTGGCCCGCGTCGTGCCGTGGTTGCGCAGGAAGACCGTCAGCAGCCACCCCGCGACGAAGATGAGGACGTACTGGATCAGCATCGTCACCGCCTCGCCCCGGCCACGAGGTTCTCGAACAGGATGTTCACGCCGTTCATCAGCGACTGGCCCTTGGCCATCGAGTACTCGGTGTAGAGGATCGTCACCGGCTCCTCGACGATCGCCCACCCGTTCTTCGCCGCCATGGCCACGATTTCCGAGGCGTGCCCCATGCCGTTGCAGGTGATGTGCATGGTGTCGGCGACGGTCCGGCCGAACACCCGCAGCCCGTTGTGCGCATCGGTCAGCCGCAGCTTCCGCAACCGCGGGCTGAGCGCCACGACCGTCCGCAGCAGCAACCGCTTTGACCGCGGGATGTGCCGGGCGCTGCTGCGGAACCGCGTGCCGACGACCATGTCCGCGGATCCCTCGCGCAGCCTGCCGAGCATCCGCCGCACGTCGGCGACCTGGTGCTGCCCGTCCGCGTCGAACGTGACGAAGTAGCGCGCCCCCGGCCGGGAGCGGGCGTACTCGATCCCGGTCTGCAGCGCCGCGCCCTGCCCCAGGTTGATCGGGTGCCGCACGAGGTGCGCACCGGTCCGGGCCACGCGTTCCGCCGAAGCGTCTCGACTCCCGTCGTCGACGCAGACGATGTTCGGGAAGGACTCCAGGGTCTCGCGGATGACCTGCTCGATGACCGGTTCCTCGTTGTAGACCGGCACGATCAACCAGGTGTCGTCGTACATCGCGGTGCCTCCTAACGATGTGCTCGTGCCGCGCGCTTTTCGGGAGAACTGCGGGGAATTCCGCCTCGGGCGGGCGCAGAGCGGCGAACTGCGGAACTCCCGCGGAACGGGGTGGGCGAGGCCGAGCGGGCCCGCTCGGCCGGCGAGATCAGCGCCGCGCTGCCGGAGTCCGCAGTGGACCTGCCGG